>Ga0256901_1000047_pt1 | contig 106995 bp, 97 predicted proteins | sample MC6MC0689MT_FD_190200 | JGI IMG/M metagenome (GOLD analysis project Ga0256901, IMG submission 190200) | Metatranscriptome of enriched soil aggregate microbial communities from Iowa State University, Ames, United States - MC6-MC0689-MT... | ecosystem: Environmental > Terrestrial > Soil >... | reverse complement strand
TCCGCCCAATTTTCAGGACAAACCTGCCAGCTTAATCCGTATCTGTCTTTCAGCCATCCACAAACGCTCTCCTGTCCTCCACCCGATGTAAGTGCTTCCCAATAGTAGTCTATTTCAGTCTGGCCTTTACAAGGGATCATCAATGAAATAGCCTTCGTTAAATTTGAATATCGGTCCGTCTCAATCCAGACGGATAAATCACATTGTAAGCTTCTTCGAATATTTCCAGGCAACTTTAGCAATTGCAATGCTGCTTTCTTCCAATTTATGAACATATTGAATTGGGCTGTTATGACCTACTAATGACTTTAACGTTAGTCAATGAATTGAAGACCTAGTTTAACTTAGGAGCCAGACAAAGAAAACGCGCCGAATAGCGTATTTTCTTCATGAACTCGAAATAAGATAGGCTGAAAGGGCCATTTAGCTGATACGATTTAAACATTTTTTAAATCCAAATCCATTTGAATATTTACTCTATCATAAAGTGGAGACGGGCGAGATACTTTTTTAAAACCTACCTTGTAATACAAATCAATTGCAGGGCCCAAAATGGTGTTGCTTTGTAGAAAAAGTTTTGAACCTCCTTTTTCTTTTGCCAATGCGATGATTGCATTTACGAGTAATTTGCCAACACCTTTCCCTTGGGCCGATGGAGAAACGGCTAATTTTGATAATTCAAATTGATACGCTGGATCGTTCATTTTTACCAATGCACAAACACCTACAGGTATATCTTCGTATAGTGCTACAAGAATTTCCCCTCCTTTGTTGATCACATAATCTTCTGGATTTTCCAGTTCTTCATAATCGACTTTTTCCATTACAAAGTATTTGGAGATCCATTCTTCATTTAGGGATTTGAATGCCATTTTATACCTGTCCTGATAAGATACAATGGTTACACCGTTGCTTTCTCTTGATTTCATCTGTTCTTTTACTCTTGTTAGTAATGATTTTCTTTCTAATAAAAATTCCCATTCCCGGATGGCCTCCCAGAGGTTGGTGTTTGCTTCCTGCTGGAGGTTTTCAATTGCTAAGTTCACGTCAGAAAGAATGGTCACCATTTTGTCCGAAATTAACATTCCTTTTTCTGAAAGCGCCACCGTGTTGCTTCGTTTATCTTCCGATTTTAAATTAGTATCCACTAATCCAGCTTTTTTCATCTGTTTGATGATTTTAGTTACCGATGGTTGGGAATGCCCAATTTCTTCGGCAATATTGGAAATTGTTTCTCTTATTTTTTTAGATAAAACAAAAAATACCAAAAACCAATTCGGTGTAAGCTCTATACCATAAAGGTCAAAAATTTTCTGAGCCTCATCTGTAAGCTGTGTCGTTAGTAATCGTAATCGACTACTCAATGCGATTTGACCTGTTTTCTCAAATATCTCCATGTATTTCTATTTATATAACTAGTTATGCAAATTTAGAGTGATAATTTGATTTAACAAATTATTTCAGAAATTATTTGTTAAGATTGAATTTTTAATTGTTCGGCTTGAAAATGGTAAAGAGTTATTTGAATTTAAGTTTTGGATATCGCTATGCCGAAGGGGATCTACTTTACCCAGTATTTATCATTCAGGCAATTATGTTTAGGCTTACTTTTTTATCCTGAGTCATCTATTAAAGGCAAAAAACAAATAAAAAGAGTGGTTGGAAATGATGATGAAAAAGCGTTGATTTCTATTTTGAATAGTAAGCCAAATAATTTCGTTGATATCTTCTTTATATGGATCTACTCAAAAGATTATAAATTTTTCTCTTTTGTAAGCTTAGCTGCTAGGTGAACAGGTTTTCCCTTTCGTTTCTTTACTAAATATTTAGGTTTATTCACTCACTGAAACTCTTGTTTCGCTCATTACTGATTTTTTACAACTGAGCCAACAATATATTTGGGTAAAGTTTAAAAACTAATTATTAAAATGAACGTTTTAAAAAGCATGTTGATGGTCAGTCTAGGACTGGTTATCTTTTTCTCCTGCAAAAAGGGTGACACTGGTCCGCAGGGAGCCGTTGGGGAAAAAGGCGAGCAGGGCGCCAGGGGAATTCAGGGGGTAAAAGGTGATGACGGGGCGACAATTTTCTCTGGGGATGCTGTTCCTGTCGCTACGCTGGGGAAAGCTGGAGATTATTATATCCGTAAAACGACTTCCGAAATGTATGGTCCCAAAACGGATGCCGGGTGGGGCAAAGCTACCTCTTTCAAGGGAGCGACAGGTGCCAATGGAGCGGCGGGATCCAAAATCCTGAGCGGGACCCAAATTCCAGCAGTGTCGTTAGGTGCCATAGGTGACTTCTACTTTAAAGTGGATAGTTATCAATTTTTTGGCCCTAAGACTGCATCCGGATGGGGAACAGGGGTTAACCTGAGAGGAGCTACGGGTACTGCTAATGTACTCTACAGTGGTTGGCAAAGTGCTACAATGGTTAAAGATTCTATTATGGATGGTACGACGGTCAGAATTGGCCATCTTGCTGCCAAAGGGCTGTCCACAACCATATTGAGTAGTGGAACTGTAATTGTTTATCTGGATTATGGAGGCGGAATTTTCCAGCTGCCTTATACGTCAAGAGCCGGAGGGAGAATGAGTACAATTTCCCACCATCCGAAAGAGAATAGGATCATTGTCTACCGGTTTGTCTATGATGGTGGAAATCTCGTGGCATTACCTGCTCAAATTATGTACCGTTATGTAATTATTCCGGGCGGAACCATGGCAAGCCTGAAACGTAAGGGCGTCGATCTAAACGATGCGAATCAGGTTGAGGCAGCATTAAAATCGGAATAGAAATGTTAAACTAAAAAAGTGCTGATCGAGAAGGGTAAACTACTAGCTGTCTTTCTAACATAGATGTCGGGAATGGAACGCAGGTGAAATATTTTGCTAAATATATTGTATATTTAAGATAACTATTCGATTGTTTTCGAGCTTATCAATGTAAACGAAATAGATTATGATCAAGGCAGTCATTATTGATGATGAGCTGAAAGGTGCCACTTTGCTCCAGCATAAACTCCGCGCTTTTTCTGATAGGCTTTCTGTCGAACGGATATTTAGTGATCCCTTTGCTGCCCTACAGGACCTTCCATCCATTAGTCCGGATATTGTTTTTTTGGATGTCGAAATGCCGCTGATGGATGGATTTAAGTTTTTGGAAAATCTCGGCAACATCGATTTCGAGGTTATTTTTGTTACTGCGTATAATGTATATGCCATTGAAGCCCTGCGTGCGGATGCTTTGGACTATCTGCTCAAACCAGTGGATACTGATGAACTAACGGCTGCAATTGAAAAATTATCCAAACGGATTGAATGGAAAAAACAGCACCAGAAGCAGGGTATTCATATGGGGAGCACCTGCGCATCGCGGTTGGCCCTGTCTACTGCAGAAGGTATTTATTTTGTAAGGAAAGATGAAATCGTCAAAATCGAAGCGATGAGTAACTACTCGGTGTTCTATTTTTCCGCAGGTAACAAGATCATTGTTTCCAGGACACTGAAAGAGTTTGAAAGATTGCTGGATGGTGATTGTTTTTTGCGGATCAACCGGAGCACGATCGTCAATCTTAGCTGTGTGATTCGCTATAAGAAAGGGGAAGGGGGGACCTTACAGCTTGTGGACGGATCAGAGCTAGAGGTTTCCCCATCCAAAAAAAGTCTGCTTATGGAATTGTTATCCCGTACTTAACCTGCAGTTATGGTTAACGTAAAGTTATTGATTCGGCTATTTGTCGTTGTGATGGTTACCTTATCGCGGGGGCTGGCACAGGAACGGATTTATAACTTTCTTCATTTTACCAGTCGCGAGGGACTCCCCAGTGACAAAATCAGAGATGCCGCTGTCGATGAAAAAGGATTCGTATGGATCACAACGGGGAAGGGTCTGTGCTATTTTGATGGGAATACCTTTTTCCCTGTTAGTTCTACGCAACATTCAGATTTTTCGTATGATCTGGGAAATCTCAGCATAGGCAGTAATAATAAGATCTGGGTCGCGAGCTATAACCGGGGTTTAGTATGTTATGATCGGTCCAAACCCCAGCATGAGGCCTGGACTAGTTATAGTGCTAAAGCGGCTGGCGGAGATGTTGAGAAACATGAACTTTATGCTGTTCATGAGTCAGGAGGCAAGGTATTTTTTGGTGGGCAAGAAACAGACCTACAGATTCTGGATCCGGTATCGGGACGCATATCATCAATAAAACTAGCACCGGCAGCCTATGTAACTGTTTTCCGTATCCAAGAAGATCAGCATGGGATTCTGTGGATAGGTACGCGCTATCATGGTTTATTTTCTTACGAACCCAATTCTGGGAAGACAGTTCATTATGATCTTTTGAACAAGGGTGAAAATGCGGTCACGGGAATCTGTATGACAGGAGAGCAGGTTTTTGCTGCCTATTATAATCATGATCTAATACGGTTATTACCTCAAAAGCAGCGGATTGCACAACGATATATTCTTGGTATTGGTCCTAATGTTGCACATTATGATAACAATATCGCTGATGTCTCCTTTTTTTCGGACGAGAATAAAATATTGGCAGCCCATAATGGGGGCAAGCTGTACAGTTATGACCTATATAATAAGGAGGTTGTTGAGATACCGTGGAACAGGGCTGCCCCAGAGGGATCCGCTGTTAAAATTAATCGTATTGTATCCATACAGGGAGGATATTTTATATGTTCAGATCATGGTCTATTTTATTATTCGAAAAAGTTAAATTTAATTAAAGACCTCATACCTATTCAAACTGACCCTATCCAGCATATCTTAAAAGTAGGTGGCAAGAAGTGGTATATCTCCAAGGCTCAGATCGGTGAATTGTCTCCAGATTTTCAACTACGTTTATCAGCTTTCTCTCTGAATAACCTTAAAGTCAGCCAACTTACGTCTATAGGGATTTATATTTATATCTCCACCCTAGACAGCGGGATTTATGTTTTTGATACGGTGAGTAAAGAGCTTAGGGCATTAAAGATTGTAGGAAACTCTTTTGGTCTTGAACGAGCCGACTGCAATAGTGTGATTTGGGATTCAGTCAATGGAAGAGATATACTATGGATCGGCTCCTGGAACTCGGGACTATATCAATATGATCTTTCTACGAATAGGGTTGTATTGTACAATAAAGAGAATGGTCTTATTGATCATAAAGTAATCACATTAGGAAAGGATATTTCTGGCTCTCTATGGCTGGGTATGGATGGCTTCGGTGCAGTTAAAGTAGTGGATAAGGTGAATATGAAATTTATTAATTTCAAGCATCAGCGGCAGTCTGGAGAAAGTCTTGCCGCCAATACCGTGTTTTCCTTTCTTTTGGATATCGATCGCCACTTTTGGTACAGCAGTAGCCAACAGGGTATAGGGATGATTGTTGAACAGCCGGGGAAAACACGTTTCCTACAGGCTAATGACCGTAATCGTTTTCCCTTGTTTTATGCCCATACGCTAAAAAATGATATAAAAGGACGAATCTGGATGAAAACTCAAGATGGAGTAATGATTTTTGATCCAAAGTCCAGAACGTTTTTACAGTTGGGAGCAGGACGAGGCATATTCCCGCCCGAGCGATTTTCGACCCATAGTTTTTATTTTGATTCGGATGTATTGGTTTGGATGACGGATAAAGGTCTGATCAAAGGGCCGATGGCTGAGATTGGAAATAAAACCGAAAATATAGCCCCCGTTATAAGTGCGTTCAGGATACTGAACCGCGATAATACCTATCGGCTTGTAAATGGAAAGATCGCGCTCCAGCCTGATGAAAATACCTTTTCTTTTCAGTTTGCTGTACCCGGCCAGCTGGCGGACAAGACCTTACGTTTTAGCTATAAACTAGAAGGGGTTGATCGGGAATGGGTTGATTCAGACGCAATTCAACAGGCGGTTTACAGCAATATTGCAGGAGGAGAATACCGTTTTGTTCTTCGGGTGGGGGACGAGAATGGAAATTGGTCGAAAGTGCAACTGGATATACCTGTGTCTGTAAAACTGTTATGGTATCAAGGTTTATGGTTTAAAGTCGGTCTGGTGTCTTTTGTTTTTCTTGCAGTAGTACTGATTTTGCTCTATCGACTCGCGCACCAGGAGAAAATTAATCGGATGCAGCAGGAATTTAGCCTAACCTTACAGCATGAGCTGAAACAAAATGAATGCAAGATCAGGGAGCAGAGCGAAATCCTGGAAATAGAAAAGGAAAAAAAATTGGCGTCTGACTTCCGGCAACAATTATATGAAAGTGAACTGAAAGCTATTCGTTCGCAGATGAATCCACATTTTATTTTCAATATTTTGAATTCTATTGAGGCCTATGTAGTCGAAAATGATGCGGTACAGGCCAGCAAGCTAATTCAGAAATTCGCCACTTTGAGCCGTATCGTACTTGAGAATTCTCAATTCTCCAAGGTGACCATTGCTTCGGAGCTTCAATTGGTCAGGCTGTATCTGGATCTCGAGCAAGAACGTTTCGATCATATATTTACCTATAGCATTCACTCGGATGAGCGCTTAATAAAAAGCAATAAAAAGATTCCGTCGATGCTGATTCAGCCAATTGTCGAAAATGCCGTACATCATGGTATGAGGAATCTCCATGGCAAAAAAGGCAAGATATTGATCCGGACAGCTTTAAAAGAAAAGGAAATAAGGATTGAAATTCTGGATAATGGAGTTGGTTTTGATCAGTTTCATAAAACTGGAAATAGCAATTTCAAAAGTACTTCATTTGGTTTAAAAGGAGTACAAGAGCGATTGCGTATGCTCAGTAGTGATGAGTCAGCAGAATCCGCTTCACTCACAATTGACAAAAAACCTGATGAGGATGATTTTACTGTCAGGATTACGATCAGGCTTCCTTTATAGGCAATTACCTCCTTTTAGGCATTTTCTCGAAAAACATACTTATGCATTTAAACTTTTAGTCGATTTTTAGAAGCGCATCCGGCAACCTTCCTAAGTTTAATGGCCTTGGAAATATGATACATTTAAAAAGACATTTGGTTCAAGTGAGGTATGGCATGAATCTTTCGACCCAATATTTGGCCATCCGATGTTAACAGCCGCTTTTTTTGTATTTTATACCTACTTTTTAAAAGGTAAAGGAGATGGAGGATTGGCAACGGGTTTCTGTACGGCCATGTCCGCTAAAGTTGCCTTTCAGCAGATGCATTGAGTACCGTAAACAGTTTGGATGGCGTTAAATTATACTGCTATGATTGTAACAACGAAACCAATCCAGACTGCTTTTTAGAGTTTAGTACCGTAGATGGTAAATTAACCTATACCTATAATAAAAAGCCAGGATTTAGGCTAGACAAGCAGATTACGATTGGCATTATGTCCAACGGAGCCTTTACACTTGCTGATCATGATATGCCATTTGTTGGTTGCGTTTAACGATTGGAAACTACAGATTTTCAATTGAATATGGTTCCTTTTTTAAATACATTACTGATCACTCGTCACTGATCACTTGTACTTTTGTAGTCAAATTGGGTAAAGGAATTCATTTATGGTTCACTGATCCAAAGCTTGCATTTAGCACAAAAAAATATTCATTACCCAGTGACGGCTCGGTATTTTAAGTTTAATATGGCCAGATCGACCGCCGGTTCATATGCCGGTATGGACGAGCGGAATGGATATGAATAGGTCATAGTCGTAAATCTAAAAAAACCGCTATCAGATACATCAAAGTTTAGGTTATCTTAGTTGACACGTTTTCTCTGTTCATCATTGGATTGGATGATTTTCTTATCTTCAAATTTCTTTCCTTTTGTAATCGTATAGGTAAATGATAGCCCAAAAGTACGTGTGGGGCGTTTTTGATAGAAATTGATGATAGTACCTTCATAGCTTGAAAACTCACGTTCCCGCGCTGTATTGAATAAATCATTGGCTTGTAGTGTTATTTTACCTTTCCCATTTAAAATCCCTCTAGAAAACATTACGCTGGAATAGAATTGATCTGCATATTTAGTATTACCAATGTAAGAAGGTGTTCGATAACTCAAGTATAGATTAACATCAAATAGTTTGCTAACTTTCAAAAAGTTAAATAGGCTTCCTTCAAATACTTTTTGAGAAAGGTTGATATTGCCATATTTAAACTCGGATTTGAAGAATGAAAGGTTGCTTTGAACCCTCCAAGAACTGTTTATTGTAAAGGGGAAAAATACGCTTGAGCCATAGTCTTTGCCATTTTTGAAGTTTATAGATTGATATTTGATCTGTCTGTTGTTGACCTGTGTGGTAAATTGCACTATTTTATCCTGTGTATTGGAATAGAATAGATCGACCGAGATACCTTTTTTTAGTGTAATTCCTGTTTCAATGCGATGGATGTATTCTGGCTGTAGATTGACATTCCCCTGAATAAGCACAAAGTCGTCGATCTGTAGGGTATAGGGATTTAAATCCTTGAAAGAAGGCCGGCGTACCCTTTTTCCGTAGTTAAGATGAATAGAAGCACCCTTCTTTCCTATGTTCTGCAATAGAAAGATAGAGGGAAATAGATTGATATAATTTTGTTCTACCTTCTCGGAACTTGTCACCGATAGTCCGTCGATAAAAGTTTGTTCGGCCCGTAATCCTGCTTTAATTGAGAAGTTGTTGATTTTTTTATCCAGGGTGAAATACCCCATGATCAGATCTTCGTTGTATATAAACTGATTACTATACAAAGAATCGAGCTGCCAGTTATCCTCAATAAAATTATTTCTTTCGACGGTATTATTGCGTTTTGTCCGTACATATTTGACTCCTGTCGCAAAACTAAAGTCCTTTTGATATTTTTTGTTGAGATCGGCCTGAATACTGTAGATATGTGTTGTGCTGGGTGAAAGATTTTGATAAATGAAGGGGGCAGGGCTATTAGGTGCTGTCATGCGATAGTGATTCGATTCCCGATTGTCATTGTACAAATAATCGGCGATCACTTTAAAGTTAGACTCTAATGTATCTATTTTCAGCGAATAATTGAAGGTAGAGTTAACCATTGTCGGTCTATTCTTCCAGACGTTATCCGTTGTTTTGTATAAAGTATCACCCCTCATTTGATGAGCATTAGTGGTATGGAAGTCTTGGTCAGACTTAGAATTTGTCCAGATGGTCTGCAATCCAATGTTTTGGTTTTTAGCGATTTCGTAGCTGGCTGTTAACCGGGCATTATAGCTATTGAGATCCTTAAAACGTTGTGTATTGCTCAGGTATTTCGAGTCGTCAGGATACTGGATGCTATAGTCTGTCTTATAGCGTTGGTTATCTTTGGTATAGGCGATTGCTCCGGACAGGTAGAGTCGTTTGTTTTTGTAATCAAATAAGGTACCTCCGTTAAAATAGGGGTCTTTGACATTTTGGATATAGCGAGCCAATAAGATTACTTTGAATCCATCATTTGTTCCCTTTTTCATTACTATTTTTACAATTCCGCCAAGGCCTTGTGCTTCATATTCAGCTCCCGGATTAGAGATAATTTCTATTCGCTTAATATTTTCCGAAGGAATTGAGCGCAGGTACTCTGCCAATTGTTCAGCAGACATCCGTTGTATAATATCATCGATCATAACGATCACAGACTGGTTGCCCCTGATCCTGATATTGCCATTGTGGTCGACCCAAAGATTAGGTGATCGTTGTAAAAGGTCGAGTGTAGATAGGCCGTTTGCAAGCATCGTCCCTTCTACATTGACGATCATACGGTCTGCCTGCCTGACATAGGGCGATCGGTTTTCCGTGATCGTTACTGTCTCCAATACGGTATTGTCGTTATCCAGGGTAAGCTTTAGTTTGCCCGTTCGATCAAGGTCGCCAAACGATTTTCTGACTGATTTATAACCTAGAGAAGAAGCCTCGAGCAGCAGCAGTCTTTGATCAATGGGTAGAGCAATATTAAAGCGTCCTAGCTCATTTGCAACTGTAACACCTATTATGGAATCGCCTTTTAATACACGGACGGTTGCATAGGGCAAAGGTTGATTTTTTATATCACTGATCTGCCCTTCGATTTTATCTGCTCCTCGCATTTGTTCTAATGTACTCGGAGGTAAGTCAGATATTACTAAAATTTTTTTGTCGGGAAATTGATGTGCAAGATGGTAATCCTTTAATTTTTTGTTTAATAGATAATCTAGTGAGATCTGCTTGCTGTCTACCATCAGGGTCATGTCTTCCGTAACGATCTCATCACTGTAAAATACAGTATAACCACATTGACTCTGAATCATATCAAAGACAACCTTTAATGGATATGTACCTGGTTCCAGACGGATATGACGTACCTGTGCTAGACAAAACTGCAGGCCAACTAAAGTGATTATTAGTGATAAAATCGATCTTGTAAACATTTTCATATTTTTAGCGTAAAAAGATCACACTATCTCTTATCTCATATTCAAAAGGATAGCTGACTTTTAATGCGTGTAATAGTTCATTTATTTTAAGATTCTTGCTTGCAAAAGCTCCAGTGAATTTGGCGTCCATCAATTTCTTGTTTTCAAAGATTACTTTCATCCCGTAGTTTTTACCAACCTTTTCCATCAGATCTTTTAGTGGTTGATTTTTGAAAGTAATAGAATCCTGAGTCCATAGCCTGCTAAATTCCAATTCACGGGGGCTCACTCTATTGATCGCTAGACTAGGAACGCCTTTGGGTGCTTTTTGCTTCCATACGGCTTTTTCTCCAGGAGTGATGGTAAAAATATGATCCGGCGAATCGTTATGGATCAACTGAACCTTTCCATTGTATAATACGAGTTCTGATTCATCCTTGGACAGGTTTGGCTTGATGGTAAAACTCGTCCCCACAACATTTACTTTCCAATCTCCCACAGTGATGCGCATCGGATGCAAGGTATCCTTTGCTACATCAAAAAATGCGGTGCCATCTAAAAGTAGTTCTCTGTTATCCTTTCCATAGTTGCTATTGTAGCTTAATGTAGTATGTTTATCCAAGGTTACCTTTGTCCCATCTTTCAATACAAGAGAGACTATTTTCGTTCCTGATTCTTGGATTACGGTTTCGCCAATATCTGTGGGATTGAAGTATTTGATGCCAATAAGAACGAAAATAAGCAATGCTGCAGCTATGCTCCCAAAAAGAAAGACCATTTTACGGTAGTTTTTGGTTTTTGTTGTCGGGCTTTCCGCTGCATCAATTTTTTTCCATATAGAATCTAATTTGTCCTTATTGGTTGATTCGTTGCGTTTCGGTTCCAGGTAAAATCTTTCTAACAAGAGGCTTATCTCTTTCTCTTGCTTATGCTCTACTAGATATAGATCGTAATCGAGCTGTTCGCTCGCGGTCAACCCATCAGCTAGCTTTTTAGCGAATAATCTTAAAAAATTATCTTTGTCCATTGTGTTTATTTTTTGATAACTGTTTAACTGCCTACCAGAAAAGTGATAGTAAAAAACTTTTGAAATTTGATTTGTTGATGATTGACTGCTCCTTCTTCCAATAGACTTCGATATAATTGGAAAGGTATTTGACCGCCCTGTAGAGTTGATTTTCCACTGTACGCAGCGAAATATCCAATAGCTCGGCGACTTCTTTCTGTTTTAAGCCATCTTCTCGAATCAATGTAAAAATGACTTTGCGTTGCATAGGCAAGGAATTCACAGCTTCCGTCAGTATGGCATGTAGTTCCTTGTCAATCAATGCATCGAGGGGGCTGGGAGTTTGAGCAGCAGTATGTTCCTCCAATTCATAATCAATGGTTTGGCTAGTATAGACGTTCTTTCTGATCTCGTTTAAACAGGCGTTTTTCAAGGATTTATAGAGATATAGCTGTGGTTTTTGGATTTCTCGGATTAGGGCTCTTTTTGTCCATATTTGTACAAAGAGATCCGATACGATTTCCTCCGCCGTATCGGCATCCGAAAGCATTTGCTTTGCAAAATTCAGTAACCTTAACGCGTAGCATGAATAGAATTCATTAAAGGCTTGCTTATCGCCCTGATGGATCTTTTCAAATAGCGTGGACAAGTGTGAACTATGTGGCTGGCTATTCATGTGCTAATCGTTATAATGCTCCAATACAGCCCGTACGCTACCGTATTTCTGCAAATTGGTTAATGCTTGGTATTCCGTACAGCCGAGTTCGTCCATGATAAAAAGTACGCCTCTTTTCATCAGCTTATCGTTTGAGATCTTCATGTCTATCATTTTGTTGCCTTTGACCTTGCCCAACTGAATCATGGCTGATGTACTAATCATATTGAGAATTAGCTTCTGAGCCGTTCCTGCTTTCATCCGGGTCGAACCTGTGATAAACTCGGGTCCAGTGACTGCTTCAATCGGAAAATCCACTGTCTGCGCGATGTGACTTCCTGCGTTGCAGACAACGCATCCTGTTGTGATACCCCTGGCGGCCACTGCCTGCAGTCCCGCTAAAACGTATGGAGTCGAACCCGATGCCGAAATACCGACTACAAAATCGGCATCTGAAACGTTTATTTTTTTTAGGCTTTCCCACGCGGTACTCTTATTATCTTCTGCATTTTCGACTGCATGTCTTATAGCAGTGTCTCCACCGGCAATTAGTCCGACAATGACATCGCTTGAGACACCGAATGTTGGTGGGCATTCGGATGCATCTAAAATCCCAAGTCGGCCACTTGTTCCGGCTCCTATATAAATCAACCGACCATTGTTTTTAAGTTTTTTGACGAGTTCATTTACAAGCATTTCAATTTGTGGAATCACTTTCTTTACGAGCTGCGGCACCATATTGTCCTCATCATTCATATAGTTTAACAGTTCAGCGGTATTCAACTCTTCAAGATTGCTGTATTTTGATTCACTTTCAGTCAACTTTATCATATTTCATGTTGTCATTTACCTTTAAGACACCTAAAATAAAAAAACTACTCACGCTCTTTGGATAATTCTTTTCATACGGTTTATTGCATTGTAAGATATATCAAAAAGGGCAAATCAATTTAACGAAGATGTTTCGAATGAAGTTAAGACTATTGATCTGTTGTATCGAGGTCGGTTCGAAAATGGTAATGAGCTAGCTGAGTTTGATAGTTCTGGGCGATCTTTGTATTATATAAGTTTTTATAGCGGGAATGAATTAAAGGTATTTGCAATAGCGTTAATCGTTGAGTTGTAGAATGATCACGTAAGTAAATCGTTGCTATCAATTCTATTTTAAATTTGGCTTGAATTGATAATTTATTGAAATTAGACAAACAATAATCCTCATTTTTGATAGCTAAATTGACGATGATCATTATGCGAGAAATGCAGTTCAAATTATTTTTTACTCACCGGGTAGCGGATATTTTTAATGACAATATCGATATTCATATTATACTGAGTAATGACGACGTATATGTTGCTACTTTGTTTACGTTAGAAAACATTGATATGTTGATGCGGCGTGATGCGGCATCCTATTTCTGGGCTTCCGATATGATTATCGTTTCGGATTTATCTCATTTGACAATCCGTAAAGCTATTCAAGACGCATTAGATGACGGGTATTTTGAAAATGCTTGCTCAAAAATAGGCACAGTTAAAACAGTGTTTGATTATGAAGGATGGCAATCCTATACCAACGTTGATAAAACTTATTTATTATAACTGAATGATTTTAAAGAAAGACATAATCATAGCACTCAGCAAAAAATTGTCTTTGCCTTACACAGGGACAGAGCAGGACTGGGATATCGAAATGGCAGACTCCAATCGGATAAATGAATTTATTGATTTGTATCACGAATATGATTTAGCATTTGAGGAAAGGATGACATTAATGTCTCTGATTGTTGCATCCTATGATGATTATCTAAATGAGTATGACGTATCTGTAGATTATAGATGGGATAGAATTAGAGCGATGTTATCGAAGGATAAAAGAGATTTTGTCGAACTGATAGATTATTGGTCATTGGATAATGAACACGATGAAGATCACATTTTTAAAATAACACCCCTTATGAGAACTGTCTAATCAATATGGATGCTATTAAATTAAATGAAGAGTTTGGAGACTTATTCGCTTACAATCTAAGTGTGAATTTTCAAAACAAAGTCACGGAAATATATTACGGTGAGTATATAACAGAAAACGCGCCTCCGATTAAGAAAATGATTTTCGAAAATGTTGTCTGGCAGGAATTTTCGGAGTTTGATTTTGTCAATATCTTTAATGTAATAGAAGTCGAAAATAGCTTTGAAGTATTTTTCAATAGCCATTTGCGCTATTTTAATCGCATGAAAAATTATATTGCTGAGGATAAAATGAATGCGATGAAAATGCCAGATTTGTTCTATTACACTTTTCGTCAAACGAGTGGTTTCAACTGCTTCATAATTACCAAGACAGCATTGAGAATCGAATTTCTATAATGCTATTTTCTATAATATTGGAGAATAAAATTCTTGTCATCCTCAATGTCTAAATTCTTGAATAGAATACCAATTGCATTGGTGTTTTCTATTTCTAAACCCTCCGAATTCGACGGGTTTAAAATTGGGGGCAGTACAGGGAAATACATTCATTCCTGATCTTGAAACTTGGATATCGGATATGAGCGGCGTGCTCGGCACTCCCTGTTGAAATTCTTAGGTCTAAAAGCGGTTTTTAATTGTTTTCTGGAAATATATTATGCTAAAAAAATCATTAAAAATTTTCTATTTTCGCATTTGGAATTAATCCGAAATCTAAGTTAAACTATACCCCTGAACATATAAATTTATGAGACTAGCATTTCTCGCTTTAGCTTTGCTATTAAGTGGACAATTGTCGTATGGACAACAAAATTATTTTACTATTGAAGGAAAGCTGGCCAAGAAAACGGACTATGATAAGTTCCAAAATAACTGTATAAGTAATGTTGAAGCGACTTTGAAAACAGGGAATTTTAAAACTGGAGGGTGGTATCCAACTAACCCATTTGGTAAATATGAGGCGATTAGGGAAAATAATAATGGCTATAATATCGGAAATATTAAATCCTAAGGATACAAGGCTTCCTTGGAACGTATTACAACAAAACAAAAAACTAAATGAGAAAAGTTGTTCTAAAAAAAGGTGGTCAGATGTTTCTAGTGACATCTATTACAATCGTTATCTTATATATTTTAATATCAATATGGATTATCCCAGGAGGTAAATTTATCTACACTTATTATCCTCCTCAGACTCCTCTAAACGTAGCAAAAGATAATGGTAGCTTTATTAAAGAAATTTCTCCGTCTAATATCAAAATTATTGATAGTCTATCTTATTTTAGGATTAAGAATGATCTATCAATTTATTTATGTAAAGATTTATCATATAGGAGATATGGTTTTTTTCAATTTCTTAAAAGAGAAATTGAAAATCCTGATTTTGTTTGTTTAAATATTGTGAAATCCAATATAGATATCTTATATGTACAATATGATAACTTATTGCCGGTGGTTATAGGAGATAGTAATTCTGATTTTAAATTTTTTAAAATAGGTTCAAATGCTATTGTGAAGATTCTTGATAAAAATAGAAAAGAAATAGCAAGAATGTATTTTTCTAACCTTGGAAAATAGTTAGTCACTATCGTATTTTAAGGACTAGTTTTATGAGTTTGAAAAAACAATAATTTTAGTGAGTTCAATCATGACACTGTTTCATAAACTATGTAAGATATAGAAATGTGAAGTCCAATCGGACTTCACATTTCTTATTTACTTAACTTTCCTATAGCTGAATATATAACGCTTAAGGCGGTAAGAGAAGGGACGGATTTGCGACATGTGAGTTGTCTGGAGGAAGACGAATGGAAACAAAAGATAGATCCTAATGATGAATTAGGGGTTATTAATATATCTACCTCGAATTCGGGGTAACTAAAATCGGAGTTATTTATCTTCTCCCAAACACTCAGATACGCTAAAAGATCTACTGCAGTGGATGATTGCATGTTAAATGACGTTAGTGATTTGTCATCATCGATCTCTTTGGCAAATGGTTTGAAAAAACAATTCAGGCCAAACTAACTGCAGCCTACTTTTTCTGTTTACCTGGAGACGATAATTCCAGCGTATATTTTGGTCTATAATTTCATTATCTTCACCTCGTTATTCTATTTTGAAAATATGGGCCCTGCGATCATTTTAATCTTTATTTTATTATACATGCTGGCAATTTATAGCATTTTTTTACGAAAGAAAATGATTCGGGTCGCAGTTGATGAATATATAGATTTTGATTTAGAGCAGCATAAATTCGAGCTAATATCCTACGAAGTGCTACCATCATGGTCTATTGGTAATTTTGCGAAACAGCATCAATCTATTTTTGGATATATGTTTGCCATTACTAAGCCTCATTATCCTCTGCATACCTATTTAAACCTTAAAGTAAAGAACAGATTTAATGAAATCCGAATCATTACGGCTAAGGTATCATATGGTCTTTTTGATGGAATAAATGACATTCAATATGAACCATCCTTATAAAAGGAAAACTTATGATAAAGTATCTAAAAGAACAACGATTACCATTTTTTATTGCTTTGGCCTATGTTGGAATAGGTACCTTGTCCGTATGTTCGATTCTTCCTGATGATCCGTTTTATAACGAATGGTTTGTTGTAGGTACGGTATTTACATTTCCGGTATCGATTATAAGTTTTGTTTATCGTTATGCCGAAGGAGATCTACTTTACCCTGTATTTATCATTTAAGCAATTATGTTAGTACTTACTTTTTTTATACTGAGTCATCTATTAAAGGTAAAAAACAAATAAAAACAGCGGTTGAAAATGAGGATGAATAAGCGTTGATAATCTCTATAATAACAGTGCGAGATTAAAATACACATCTCTATAACGCATAAAATCTTCATAGCTGACACCAAGCGACAATCCACTTACAAAAAATCTACTGTTAAAATAGATAGACTTCGACAGATCGATTTTATAATTGGTCTGACCTTCAAATAAGGAAGCCGATATTCCGGTATTGATATTAGGCTTTGTAAACCCTTTTGATGCAGAGAGGTAGATAGCACTTACGTTATCTTCATTCCTCAGATAATCTATACCGCCGCCAACGTTAAAATTGTTTCTAAGCTGCAATCCATATATGAGTTGATGGTTTTCAAACTTTTCGTTAGCATTTCTTATATTGATCTTTCTCTTCTGATATCTATAGGCGATATAATCAGTGAGATTAGCCTTATCATAAAAGATTTTACCCTTAGCTAGGGCGGTGTTCAAATGGTAGAATCCATTCCTGCTGAAATTATATTGCAGCGATGCCCCCATGTTTACTTTTGTTCCTCCTATATATCCTGCATTATAACCGGTATAAAAACCATAGGGGAGTTTTGTTGCGCCGCTATAGCCTGCCCAAAAGCTGTTCGAAAAATAACACATGAATACTAATCCGCCGGTATGATAACACCCTTTATGGGGTAAAGTGTTTTTGAAAGACTGGAAGGTTTCTTCTAGTTTTAGCGTATCCGATAAGTTATTCACGAAATCCGAAATTGCTCTTGCTTCTGGCAGCCCATGTTGAATGGAGGGTGTCCAATAGCTTTTTGTGCTGTAAATCCCTTTGTCTGCCTGTTCTATGATATAAGTTATACCGTCAGCCCCCTTGCTCCATCCCTTTATCTTTTCGCCTGCAGGAATATTTAACAACTTAAGATTCAGAAAAAGTTCATAAGCGCTCTTTGCCTGATCGGGGGAAAGAAAAGCTTTATTGAATATGGTATCTGTTCTGGGATCAGCAGATTTTTTTTGATGGAATATATAGTTTGTTACCGTACCTGTAATGTGTGTGCTGTCTGCAGTGATATCGACTGCCTGTCCGCGACTCCAAAATCTATATGCAAATTCATGATTGGATTTTCTTAGGTCTGAAAGTATTAATTTCTTGGACAGCGATACTTGCTGAATATCAATTGTAGCCGTATTACCCGCTATCTTTTTAGATTGCGGATATACTTGCTGCAGCTCCAGTAGAAAACATACCAATAAGATAGTCGTTCGAATCCGTATCATGTCAATGTTTTCCTGTTTTGAGAAACTATTTGTAGATAAAATCACTATACTCAAACGTCTTTTTGTGATACTGCCTGGCTAGTTCAGCAAATCGATTATTCCTTTTTGCGCTTCCCAAAAAACCATTTACGCTTTCCACTGTAGGGTTTTCAAATACTGGTAAATAAAAATCGGCATTTTGGCTTCCACCCCAGATGATGAATTCTTTCAGATTTGGAACATCTTTTAGTGAAAATACATCTGTCAATCCACTCATGCTTTCTAGGGAAATCCGTCGCAATAATTTACTTTTGGAAAGATCAGGCAATGCAGTTACCTGTTTAAGTGATTGAATAAATAGATTTTGCAGAGAGGGCAGTGCTGAAATAAATGAGAGATCAGAAAGCCCACGTACTTGCCAAAGCTCCAGGTACTTAATTGAGGGTAAGTTTTTTATTGCTTCAAAACTTTTTATTCCACCGAGTTTAATATCCACCGACCATAAATCTTTTAGTCCCTCAAGAAAATCAATGTTAGGGGTTGAGATCGAACGTAGAACAATTTTTTTTAATTCCTTTAATTTACTGATCGCATTGATTCCGTTTTGCTGGCGCTCAAGATAGAGGTATTCCAAATTTTTGAATCTTTCAATACATTCAACATTCGGTTTTTTGGATCTGGTTTGATACAAGAATAGCTCTTTTAGATTAGGGTTGATTTTTTCTAAAAAGTCAAAATTGTCCAAATTTAGAATCCCCACCGCCAGCGTTTCTAAGTTTTTGAGCTTGGTAACCGTATTGATTCCAGTCGCCTCAATTAAACAATCTATTGAAACCTTCTTGAGGGAGGGAATACGCTTCAGAAAAGTCAGGTCACAGGCTGTGGTATAATGTCCAAATATCCGTAATGCAATATCCTGTCTTTGGGAGAAAACAATCCTTTCCAATAAATCTATTTCATCATTTGATAGTGGAGCGGAAAATTGGATATATTTTGTACTGCTATCCGCCGCCAGAGCCCGTAAACCAGCTTCTTCAAAACCTGTTGAAATATTATAGTGTCCGGATCCTCTATTTATACTTTGTATGCTCATCATAAAATAACTGGCAAATAAATATAGGGAAATTTTGATGTAGATGCTAGAAATACGGATCTTTATATTGATCTAAGAAAAAGATAAATACTTTTTCTTCAATTGCTGAAGCGTTGGAATTTGCAGAATTGACCTATAAAGCGTCTCCTCTTAAATATACTGCTGCAGGAATGATTCAGGAAGAATATAGGGATTATATTAATCGATAATTTTGCGTTAATGAGAGCCTTACTAATAATAGATATGCAATTGGGGAGTTTTTTTATGGGGTCTCTAAAATCTTAGCATTTTGAAAAAGATATATTATTATATTTTCTATGTGCTCTATAAGTTGGCTACGAGGAGCAGTACAATTTATCCGAAGGATTATGTGGCAGTATGTCTTCTATTAGCATTGACATTATGGGGAGGAGGTGCATTAATGAATGAGTTGTATGTTATGACTAAAATAAGAATTTGGCCTATTCAACTTAAATGGTACTATTTGTTATTTACGGTATTACCTTTGGTACTATTTAATTGGTATGTCTTTTGGCATAATAATAAATGGCGCAGTATCGTGCAGTCTATTGAGGAAGAATCTTCCGAAACACGAAAGAAACATATCATTGTAGCTTGGATAGTAATTGTGCTTGTATTGGTCAACCTTGTCTTTTCTATATTTTTACTGAAATGGAATTATGAAAGAGTATTGGGGAAATCTTAATTATGTCGATTAAGGATTCAATGAAAAAATAGCAAGACCTTAATATTAACTATTTTTAGTTGATAAGAAATAAGCCTCAGTTCATCGATATATAAGGATTGTGATACTGCAATGACGCATAACGAAGATCCTTTAAAAAACCTTTGTTAGAAAATGTAATTTTATGACAAGACGGCAAAACGACTTAAGATCAGACATCAAAATCGGAAAGCAGATTTTTGAAAACATTCCAAATGAGGTCAGACCGGGTTGGTCGGGATTTATTTTATCGCGTTTTGACAGCTATATTAACCAAATCCCCTTGTCGATTCTAGAGTTATATCAAATCATCGATAACAAAGACCGATGGAAAGAGGCGCACCAACAATTTAGTGAAATCAGAGTATTTGGGCTAGAAAACAAAAATTATACTCCAGAAAACTATTTAAGACTAGCCGAAATTGTTGCCAAGGTAACTTATAATGCTTCTGGAGAGCCTGCTCCATTTGACAAAGACAGTGGGCATTATATCGCGAGTTTAGCCTTAGCTATCACGGCATATTTTGGAGATCATAGACTTGAAGAAGAAGTGAAATCTGCAATTCTCTTATTTATTCGCAACAAAAAACTTAGGAGAAATTTGAAAACAGCGGGAGACTTTTTTCTTTATAAAAAGATTAATGATATCCTTTGGTTTGACTGGGATCCCATTGGTGTTAATGATCTTGCGCCAAGCGATGAATATCAACTTTATGTCCCAGAAATTTTTACTTTGGTAAGAACAAAAGCAGATCGATTGGAAATAGCCAAAAGGCTTCACAAACTTCAAAATGAGCTTATGGGTATATCTACCACCATTGACAATAGTCTGATTATTTCCGATAAAATTTTAAATATAGAAAAGTAAAACAGTATAGCAGGATACCCTATTGATTGATCAGTGTTATTTTTTCAAGCCGAGAAATTTCCAGAGATTGAATTTGGATTTTTTCTCAATTTCCTCAATATGGTTTACGAATATTTTTTCTAAATCTAAGTTGGACTTAATTTCAACTTTTTCTCTATCTGTGACAACGGTTCCATAATGACCACCGATATTCGAATGGATCTTTTCAAATTTTCCCAGCGAGACCATCTTTTCTATTATTCTTAACCCATCAGCATATTCTTCAAAGAGGGGAATTGGTAGTGGGTGATAGTCTGGTGAAGATAGGATAAACTTCACAAAAAAATACGGATCTAAATCCCCAAACTCAAGCCCGAAAACAAGAGGAACCTCAATATACTGCCCGGTTATTATATTTTGAAAACCACAATGAAAACCATGGACAAAATATTCCCATTCTGCAACTTTTCCGATCTGTCGTTCGTCCCTCTTTAACTCATTAAAAGTATCCAGTGGAAAATCCTTGTTTAAATTTAAATCAAGTTTGTCAACCAGCATAAACACTAATTGTTGGCCTAGTTGCCTGTAATCTTTTGCACATTCCTCAAAAAAGTTTTGATGATCTTCAATTTCTTTATCCGTAATGAGTTTTACAATGTTTAGTTCAGGGTCGATCTTATGGATCAAGACTAGAAAACCAGAAAGAGTATCATCAAGATATTGGCCAATTTGTTTGCGCTGCTTGTTAATCTTGCCTTTAAAAACAAGTTTTAGGGCTCTTTCTCTTGAAATGGATTTGATTTCATCTACTGATGGGAGTTGATCAATTGACTTAATAATAATTATATCTGTTGTTCTGTCCACAAAGCTAATTTAAAGAAAATTTTGTGCAACTAGTGGTCATGCGGCGAAAACAGCCTTATTTTAATTTGATTATAATTGATAATTTATTGAAATTATATGATCTCCCATATTCAAAATCTATCCGATTGTTAATATAGACATTCGTCTGTTATTCAGTAATTGCGTTGAAAATATTGTAGCCTCCTTGGGAATTTAGCTGAGTTTCGCTTCTCTTGTTAGTTTACTTTTGTCTATCCCTAAATCATTACTGAATAAATCAATCAGTATTTTTTCAATTTCGCTTTTATTAAAAGTGCTCGGGTTGCGTCTAGATTTGAAATAACTTTCTCTTGTCATTTTTTTTGCTAATTGTCCAACTGTTTGCAGGTTAAGTATGTTGCCGAATTTTTTTGCAAGCCAAAGTCCGGCATTTGAAAAAGCAAGTCCTGCAAGTCCGATCTGCCAATTAAAGAATAGTGCGGCGCAAGATGTAACTAGTAAAATCGCAAGTGTCACGGATGCCCAGTAGGGCGGTCGTAGGATATGAAGTTTAAAACCCAAATGCACTTCCAATTTTTTTACCAGAGAACGTCTGCTTTGTTTTGGCAGAAGGGCTAGGAGAGCAGAGCTGGTCATGATTGTTTTGTAGTCTATTTGAAGTATCGATGCCATTGCATCACGCAGTTTATAAAAAGCCTGTTGGCTTGTGCAGTCGTTCAAATGTGCTAGTTGAATTTTATTGGCGATGTGATCACATAGTTCACCAAAAGTGATAATGTGCATCAGTTCGGTGCTCTCAAACTTCATGTCAAATGACTTTTCAACTTTAACGAGTAAATCGCTAATGTCGTCTGGATCTACATTTTCAAGTTCGTCGTCTGCCATCATATTGCTGATACCAATTGGTTACAAATACTAATATGCTGTTACTAATATGCTGTAAAAATAACATTTAGTATGATTTTTTAATACGCAATTGGAAATACTGTTTCCATTTAATAATCCGATAACCTATTCAAGCTGTATTGGCGATCACCCGATGTTGCTATTGGTCTTAAGCTTGCCAAGTACCGTCATATTTAACCACCTTCCATTTACCTTTTGTTTTTTCAAGAATAAAATACCATCCTTCGCCACACCATCCACCACATAGATAATCCAGGGATACAAATGCTTTTTGGCGGTCGTGCGTCAGGATCGGTAAGTGGAAAACCAACTTTGTGAAAAAACGTTCTTCAGCGATCAATTTATTGCTGTCTTTGACTCTGAATTTATGGGCGATCGCCGGAGGAATATAGACAGTATCCCTGTCTCTTGTCTGATTTAGGAAATTTATAGAATCCTGCCGGCTACTACTGAGATGATTAAATAATTCCCTGATTCCAATTTCATCTCCTGGGGGGTGATCCCCCTTATAAGACGTGCTTATGGAATCTTTGGTAAATATGGATTCGATATACGTTTTAGGTTCTTCGGACTTGATCGTTCCGTTGATATAAGCGTTATAGGTAAGTATCGCTTCTAGTATTTCCTCATAGTCTTTTTCAACTTTAGAATAATCAAAGCGTTTTTCTGGCATTCTCGCCTTAGGTGCTTTTTTAGTGGTGCTTTGACAAGCTATAACAAGAAATAAAAAAGGTATTAAGAAGTATACTTTCATAAAATAGCGCGAATGATTTAATAGATGATGTCAAAATATTTTCTTTTCCATAATGCAATTTACTAAATTCATTTATCAGGTTTTTATTTATGATCTCATTGGTAAATCACTAAATATGAAAGCAGCAATTTTTCTTTTTTTTATTATCATACTAGCCTCTTGTAGTTACTATACTGGCGAAATGATAGGAACTTACAGCCCTGCTAACTATACAAACACCTATGATACAATTCAGCTAGGGACTAATAATATATATTATCGCCGGGTGTATGATCGGAATAAAAAGCTAGTGCTGAAAACTAAAGGAAAGTGGAAAGTAGATCACGATTTAATAGTGTTCGAACCCCCTTATTTTTGGAATTTGGATGGAGATTTAGTGAAGTTTCCTGAGCTTTTAAACGATACAATAAGTAATGGGATTGGATATATAGGTGTAAATAGCGGTCGGATAGAATTTTGTGTTGGCCATTATTCTGCTGATATCCCAAATCAAAATTGTTATAAAAAAGTAGCAGATGAATAGCACCGTCCATCCCAAAGGGATTCGCAACCTTATTCTTTTTTCGACTGCTCTATTATTTTCCTTTTAACATCATGATCGCTGCTGTATTTAAGTTTATCTGAACCACATATCCCACAAGCCCAAACTGCATATCTAAATGGTTTTTTAAGCTGAAATTTATTTTTCGTTATTGGGCTATTAAGGTTTTTACAAGTTTCGCAATAGCATTTGTTACGTTGTTCGCGTGGAATATTTAGATCTTCCATTTCGACGAATATTTTCATTTCCTCCAAGATGAATTCTTTTGAATTCTCAAGCGTAAGCCCTGTATTAAAAAGGGTTGAATTGTCATACTTCAAATAGTCCAGATCCTCTTCAATTTCATAAAAGGAGATATATCTATAGTTGTATCCGCTCGCAGACACAATTTTCAACATTTGGCCAAAAGCATATTCTATACTGACCTCTTTTCTGAGTGCTTTTTTTGCGATTGTTAATGCATAGCTTTCCGTTAAATCTTTTTCGCTTTTCTCTATATTCAACTTTAGATCAGCAATTGATTTCCAAAAATAGATTTCGCGTTCTTCCGTAGATGCGTTATCCAAACCAGCTAAAATATACAGGTTGTCACTCTCATATCCCAAGGTTAACACATTTACGGCCCATGTAACGAGGTGTTTACTTTCAAAATAAGTCAATACCCTTTCCGCATAAATTTCAAGTGTTAATTCTTCAAGTGTCATATACTATAATTGCTAATCCTCATTTTTCTATTGTTACGTGTTTTTGTTATTGAACATAAAACAGTAAAAACTAAACAAATATATTCTAAAGGTATGCAGGGTATTTGCGCAGTATATTTATTGCGATATTTATCTCGAGACTTAGGAAAATTCGCTGCGAACAATTACTATTGTAAATAAATGGAAGTCAAATTTAAAATAATGGCCTTGGGCTATATTGTAGCCGAGATTTCATCCGAGACCAAACGATTCAAAATAGGCCATAGTTCAGATTATGGTGATAAATTCCAGGAGCTACTTAACAAGTTTTTCTTTATTTATGAAATCGTAAAAGAAAAAGATATAGCGTATTTTCCTTATTCTACCACTGTATTGTGGGAGGACGATTGTGTTCATTATAACTGGACCATCAGTATGAATTCTGTTAATTCCCATATCAATATCAAAATTGATCAATTATCGCCTTCTAATTTGGGTTGTAAAGAGATGCTAATTCATGAAGATATTGAAACAAGAAATTTGTTCAATGCTATTTATCATTCACTGGAGGAGATGCTAGCAGATTTTGGCTTCGTTGGCTATAAGAAAAAATGGGAGGTAGGTAACTTTCCTATATCTGAATATATAACGCTTAAGGCGGCAAGAGAAGGGATGGATTTGCGACATGTGAGTTGTCTGGAGGAAGACGAATGGAAACAAAAGATTGATCTTAATGATGAATTAGGGGTTATTAATATAAGATAAAATATAGAACAATATTGTATTGAAAGAGCCTCAACAATTAAAGCACTAAATAGATGGCCAGTGTAAGAGTAAAGAGAAAGATTAGTTTACCACAATCTGAATTATTTAAAAACATAGCAGAGGTAGATTGGATGGTATTTATCTTGATCTATATAATGATTATGACTGCTTTAGATTAGCGTGCAACGCAGCATGTAACGAATTTCGTCTTACGTTTAAACATATCAATCTAGAAACAGAGGTTAACCATGATCTAGTGGATGTAGTGTTTATAGATGCTTTCATGGAGACTTGCTTGTTTGTTTTTGAGGTGAAAAAGAATGATCTTAAAAAAGACTAAATACACAATTGATTGTTATTGTGTGATGCTTAGATGAAGTAAAAAAATGTAATTAAATTTTTGCTGTTTGTCAGAAAAATAACTAAATTTAGAATAGGGTTTTCTTATAGGTAATATGTATTAGATCTATAAGTGAAATTTTAAAAAATACAGCCGTATCGAATAATAGTTAACCTGTGTCTATTATCTAATTAACTGGCTTTAATATTATGGAACTAGCCAATTCCGATTCATGCCATCATATCCTTGTTAATTAAAATGCTATATATCTAAGAGCCATATTAGGTATATAAATATATAACCTCTAAACAGTGATTTTATGAAACAGTTAGCCCTTATTAAGCTTTTAGTATTTGCTGGTTTATTGAACTCATGTTCGACCATCAATGAAGTCCATTACTTTAAGGACAAAATATCCGCCTCAAACTCGGCCACAAAAATTATCCCCAATTATTACAGAGTTAAAATAACCGGATCTTCCTTTTTATCCAGCTCAAGATATATTTCCGGCTACTTTGATCAGACAGCGATCAATCTGTATTTTAATCAGTTTGCACAACCGACTAATGGAAAGCTTTTCGGTACAGCGGATAGTAGCTCAGCTTTTGCTAATGAAGATGGAAAAGAATTGGTGCTCATTTTTTCGACGAATGCGAAAGCAGTCTCTGATCAGATCGGTGCGATAGCCAAAAACCAGGTCGTATTAAACTCCATGTCAACCATATTGCAAAAAAACAAGCTTGAAGAAGCTGTAAAAATAAAAGCTGATCTGAAAGAAATAACGGCCGATAAGGATCTGTATATATTTAAGACTGATCTCTATCTAAAAGATATTTCAAAAAAGACAGAAAAGGAGAAAAAACTGGTTATAGATCAATTTCTTAAAAATATAAACTAGGATAGTCATGAAAAAAATTCCATTATACCTGCTATTGGTTTTTACGCTAACAAGCTGTTATAGTAAATTGAAGGTGGTCGTCCAATCAGCAGATCGGGATACAATCCTAAAAGATGCATCTGAAATAGTTGGTGATGAGCTAATCACATCGTTATTAGCTGCTGAGAATTTTGTTTTCAATGCAAGAGATCAAAAAAATCAGGTACTCGAGAATATAAAAGCTTCTTTCAAACCTGCCACAGCAGCTCCCGAAACCGTTGCTGCATATTCAAAAAAATATGATGAGTTACTATCAGAGATAGATAACGATTTAACAAACGCACGGGATAAATTATCCATGAAAAACAATAGAGAGATGTATGTACATATTATGAATGCTAATCTGAAAATTATGCAGTTCAAAAAAGACATACAGTTTTTCTCTTCTCCATCTGAAGATGGGAAAACAGTAAATGTTTTTGCTAAAACTAATCTTGTGGCATTAAGCGAAACTAAAACACGAGAGCGATTTCCAATTCTAGGGGATCCCCTTATGTCTTATGTAACGAAAAAAGATAAAGAGGAAATTTTATGGAAAAGCCTTTTTAATAGAACCGTTTCACACAATTTTTTTGGCAATTCTGATGTAGCAATTATATTAAGATCCAATCCACCTGAAGGAGAAGCCAGGAGTGGAGACTACAATAATAATTTCACCATTAAAGGTGTACGGATGGATGCTTCGGATGCCACTAACGCATTTTTTACCGGGATTACGCAGACAATAAACTTTGCTGCCAGCCAATTTGGATTTAATCTGCCCAACAGGCAAACCGGAACTGCCACTAATCCGTTGCCAGATAATAGTGATACATTAATCACAAATATAGAACAAGAAAGAAGCGATTATGCGATAAAGAAAAGAAAATTAGAAGATATACAAAGGATTTTGATCAATAAAATCGTGCTGGAAGATATACAAAGCAAAGCGGGGACTGATTTGGATGATGCCATTCTCAGGATTGAAAAGTTTTGGGAGGATTTAAAAACTGAATTAAATAAATAATTATTGATATGAAAACATTTTATAGTCTGTCTGAAAATCTCGATCTAAGAGATGAGAATTTCATTGTTAAAAAAGGAACTTTAGTAAGTGTTGTTGGGGAATCAAATAGTTACAAGCAATCTCCTTCTGTATTAAAATTAAATTTTGATAATATTGATGGGAACTATCATATGGCTCATAGCGAATTTGAGGACTTGGTGCTGGCCAATAAGCTTACGAAATTAACCGCTAAATTTAATGTTGGTGATTGTGTTTCTCATAAAAAATATGGTAAAGGAATCGTGGAGTCGAGACGCCCCGATCCTTTTTTTGGATACTCCTATAATGTCAAATTTGATTCGGGGTTATTAGGAATACTTGAGCAAAATCTAAGCGAGTGTATATAAAAAAGACTGTTTAATGAATATCTCCTCAGAATATTTAGCTGAAAGACAGGTTTGACTTATTAATATGAGACAAAATATACTATTGAATAGATAATAGTGTTAACTATTTTAGAGAAAAAGGTTTCTTCGTCATACCGAGGAAACCTTTTTTTATTTTAAAAGAGACACAAACTTTAAGACTTTTCGGTATCTCGCCCCTACCGCTTACATACACCTTCTTTTCCTCAAATAGCGGTACCAGCCCGCCTACTTTTGCTATACACTTTAAATCAAAGAAATATGGCAAATCAGATTTTAATTAAAAACACGATGCAAGAGATGAGGAACCTCTCCCCAGATGAAATCGCAGGGTTACAAGGAACGACACCAATCTATTCAGGGGTAAAGCTACTGGGCTATTACAAACAAGGAGATACACCGGCACCGATCGTATATTATTACGCTGCTACCGAACCCGGAGGCGATGATGGCGGAAGCGTAATTGCTGTTGGTGGTATCAAGCTTGTTCATCATTTTACCGATGGAGTCGATGTTTTATATTTCGGAGCCCATGGCGATGGCCTGACCAATGACTTAGATGCATTTTACTTCTCAAGCGTCTATGCCGGAAAATATAAAAAAGAAGTCATCCTCAGCCGTGATACGTTGATCCAGGCGACAGGACCGCGAGCTACAATGGGCGGATCTTCGCTCAGAGCGATCAACAGCGCTAAACTGATCATTGATGGTGACATTCAGATCAACACCACCAATGTGAAGCGATTGCATGTTACAGATCTTGAGATCGAACTTCGGAATAATTTTGGGAGCAATACCACAGCGCACAACTGTCGTACCCTTTTCTATTCCTCAGGGACAAAGACAGATCGATACATCTATTACCGCAATATTATTTGCCGGGCAATAGTTCCCGAGGAGAACGGTAAATACCGAGCAAAAGGACTTCTTGAAGAGTCCGGAATAATGGGCGGTGAAATCAGCAATATTATCACTTACAACGTCCATGCAAGTATTACGACTGACCGGAATGTTGGCGGCAATCTGTCGCTTTCCAAGGGCTTGCTTATCGCTGACTGCAAATTCTACAATGCTGCATCCGGAGTGGTAAATAATACCTGGAATAGTTATATCCAGAATATCGAATTGATCAATAGCCAGGAGCAAAGTGCAAATTTTGTTCAGAAAGATATACCTGACATTCCGGAGCCTTACGGAATGGACTGTGTCCTGAGTTCAGGGAGTTATACCACCTATACTAATATCCGGGCGATCAATCCTATTGAGCGATGTATCTATGTGCAGGCAAGTCATGTCTATGCCGAAAATCTTTATTCGGTCAACGGTGACGGATTTAAGTTTGTGGGCTATGACAAAGATAAGCTTATAGAAAATATCAGAGTCAAAAATACCACTTGGGTCATCACCGATGAATTTGCCGATCTACGAAAATTTATGTCGCATACCCAGTTATATTATGTCAGGAACATCTGGATCGAAGACGTCAAGATCATCAATCAGTCATCTGCATCAAAAGCCCTATTAAAGGAATTTGGCAGTATGCGTGGCTATGCCGAGAATGTGTATATCAAAAACGTGCAGCATGTCGGCACCCCTATGGCCGTTGGCTTTATGCGAATGGCATTGCCAGACGAGCCTGTCGCCGGATCTTGGGAGGTCTATAAAAATATCAATATTGAAAACTGTAGTTTTTCTATCTACCGAAATAAAGTCAACGGAACCATATTGCGCACCGGAAGCGAAACTGGTGAAGTAAAGAATAGTTGGACGGGCTATACAAAGGCAGATTACATCGCCAACGGAGTCAATATTATCAACTGTAGTGTAGAGAATAGCCAGCGAAAGGATAAATCACCTTATTACTACCGAGGAATCAAAAATTTCCATGCAGCAGGTAATACGGCTACTTCAGTGCTTGAGCATGCCTCAGGTTTTATCGATCCAGCTTTAGCTGCCGAGCTCAATAAACAGTCTCAATCTGTTTCTATTCAGGATACTTTCCGAACAGATGACATCGGACTTGCACTTAATGCTGCTGATGGATTTAGATTCAAGGATCTGTCAACGATAACATTTAATGAAAACAAGACGAATGCGCAATTGGTTATTAGTAATCACAAAGACGGATTGGTATCCCTTTGTTCCCTTAAATCTTGGTCACCGGGTAAAACAGTAAATTCGGTACTCAATATCGGTACTCACAACGCAGTTTTGACTTCAAAATCTGCCTATGGTCAATATATTGGTGAGATTAAATCAGGCGTTTTGGCAAATAGGCTAGGGGATATTACACCGGCAGGATTTATCGCTTTCGATCCACAATCCAAAGAGCTTTCCATTAATTCCTTTGATGCAGACCGGATTATGGATGTAGAAGTTTTATTGACCGCCGATCAGAGCCCTTCGAAGGTGATCCCTTCCTTGACAATGTCTGCTATGATCAATGCGTCGGGAACTATTTCAGCAGCTACAGCGCTTTGGGGTGTCAGTAGCTATGTGGATCTGATGGGAGCGAAGAAGATCCTTTACAATGGCCGATTTGGTAATCAGGGCAGTAGGATTGCATTTTATAGCAATAATGGTGCAGCTGCTTTTCTATCCGCTTATCCGCAGACGGATATGGTTATCACCAATCAGGAAATAACTGTTCCCGATGGAGCTTTATATGCTCGGTTTAGTTGTTATGATCCACAATCGAATAATTTTTATCTGATCTTGAAAGATGAGAATGGGGATATTATTCGGTAGGGAGAATGTGATTTAAAGTTATAAACATCACAGTCCCATCAGATTTAGGAGAGTTTCTAATGTGCTCCTATTGATCTTAAGCATAAAAAGAGTTCAGCTATCTTGTTATAGCTGAACTCTTTTTAACCCTACTTCGAATCCCCGGGTTTGTGCTTGTGAGGTTTCAGATCCGGATGTTTGGGTTTAGTGTCGGGTGTTACCCGTTGTCTTCTGTCGGGAGTGCCATCTTGTTTCTTAGGCTTTGGTCCCGGTTTGATTGCTTTAATTGTTTCCATATTAAAATGTTTTTATCTAAAATACAATTAGATAAAACGCAGCTTTTATGGTACCCCGTAATTTTGGTATCTCACATACAATCATCCCGCTCACTTTAAGCTTGGGAGGGGTTCATGAGTGGGACGATTTGTGTTATTAGAAATTATCAGCCATCATAACTTTTTCATCCTTGATATTGTTCATAAAATCCGTGTATTTTATAGGTATCTTCTTTCTGTGGAAGTAAAAATAGAAATCAAACGATCCACCAATAATTCCTTTGTTTGGTAAGTACACAAAACGATCAATTCCTCGTTCAATATCATATTTATAATCGTCTTGAGTCCAATCTACGTACGTCCAAAATTGATAGGCCGTCAAACTATCCCGCAAAACTATTTTTTTTGACAGGTATTCTCTTCTATCTCTTGCCCACTCTAAAAACGAAAGCGGATCTTCACCCATTCTAAACAAGGGGAACGGAGAATCCGGGTACGCACCTTTAAATATTTTTTCAAAATCTAGAATACTACATGTGGAATCTTGTGTATTGATCGTACCATAAACATTTGTGAAAATCTGTGGACGGTTCCTTACTGAATAGAATTGTAGAAGACAGTTCTTTGGCATAAAATAATCAGTCCCCTCCTTAACAATTATTTTATATTCATTAAAATATTTTGTTGTCTCCTTAGCTACATTATTAAAATAAGATAAGGTGTTTTTTTTATGGAGCTCCTTTAATTTGGTAAAATCAATTATGGAAGAGCGTATAGTATCTAAGTTTATTTTGACCCAATCCTCCGTTCCAGAAAGATCAGGCAATACGGAGAATAACATTATATTATAATCATGTTGACCATTGTAAATACCCTTCTTACCAATAAAGGTATGGACCTTTGTCATTATATTAAAAATCCTAACCTCACGATCAATCTTATAAAGTGATTTGGTATTTAATTTATAATCCGATGACTCAAACTCCTTATTATCTTTTTCGTATATAAAATATTTTATTTGACTGCTCCCATCGAAATATGAAAAAAGACAGAAAAGGATCATAAATATTCTACAGAGACAAATTTTAAGCTGGTGAATTTTCATATCACATAGTTATATTACAACATTTAAATTTTTTAAGGGGTACATTTTGTCCCCGCTTTACCGCGTCTATGGTTATCATTTAAACTAGTTTCTACAGCATCAAGATTTGTTACGATACCATTTTTTGCCAATGCTAATGCATCATATTCACTTAAATTTGGATTGAATGACTTAATCGCCTTTTTAAGTTTATCTAATTGAGATCCGAAGCTTGCATGATTCTTTACAAACCGCTGTTGTCCATTAATTTGTACAGAACTCCATCCAGCATATAATACGCCAAATTGATTGGCCTTTCCTTCTGCACTTAACCTAAGAAGCTCAGAACCTAAAAAACCATGTAACACCTCGTGAAACATTGTAGCAACAATATACTCCTTTGATGCGTTATTAAGCACATCAGGGTTTATTGTTATTTTATGTGTTTGACCATTAACACTACCGAATCCACGATGTTCTGCATCTGTTTTTGTACCTGCTAGCTTAGGATCGTCTGAGAAAGTGATATTAAAATCAGTATTGTTGTTGAAAACAGCGTTCAACCACGCTGAAACTTCATTTTCCAAGTTCGGAACCTGTGCCAATATAGCCTGTGCACATGGATATCCTTGCAAGGAATCAATGATTTCTTTATCTTCTTCTGAGGTACCAGGAGGAATAATAGGGGGTACAGTGCCACCACCTCCACCACCTCCACCACTTCCTCCGCCTCCTGTACCATCCGAACCACCAGCAGTACAATTGCCAACCCTGTCAATCCTCGTCGTACATGACATATTCGCCCCTTCGCCAGCGCATACTTCTGTAAGGACTGTTTTACATGGGATATTGGGGTTTTTCATACCTTTCTTAGCATATACAGAACTCCTCAAACGAACTTCATATGTGGTTGGGCTAAATAGTTTATTTTCAATATAGCCTTCATAACTTAATTCCCCCGTTTTCCAATCTTCATAAATAAACAAACCTGAACCTTTGCTGTTTTGAATATCATTTGGTAACACGGTCAATTTGGTAAAATTCCAAGTATTATCCTGTTTTTTCGCTTTCAGCCAAATCCGACCATTTAAAGAATATTTTACACTATCAGGTGTAAAAGAGTATATTCTTTTATCAGTATTTAATGGAATGTAATAACTGCCTTCGAATTCAATCCGATCTTGCCATCTCGGCAAATAACTAATATCTCTTTCAATTGACCCTATTTTAGCTTTGTCAAATGCAACGATAAGCCCATTATCTTCACTGTTCAGTTCATGACGGTCATCTTTACAGCTGGCGATTGATAGGAACAGAGCAATAATCAATAAAATTCTTTTCATAAAATATCCAGACAATCTTTAGTTTAAAATGTGTTTATTGTTACAAGACGGTTAAACAGAACGATTGCCCTGAAAAAATATCTTTCTTTTGTAAGTATGTATTAAATTTAAAGAAAAAAAATAGAAATATACAATAGGATTATGATGTTTCTTGTCTTCTGGGTATCTAAATTTTAATGAGGCCCCCTGAGAATTTTGGTTTCTCATTTATAATAATCCCACTCACTTGAAATTTGATAATTTAATAACTGAAAACAATATCTTAAAAAACTGCTTAACTGATACTGCCGAGTTTATATGCCAGTCCATGTTGTTGTTAAGCCTTCTGTGTTATCCCTAAATAGATCATTGGTCTTTTTTGTTAAAAGGCAAACTTTGACTTTTCGGTATCTCGCTACTACCGCTTAGGTACACCTTCTTTTCCTCAAATAGCGGTACCAGCCCACCTACTTTTGCTATACACTTTAAATCAAAGAAATATGGCAAATCAGATTTTAATTAAAAATACGATGCAGGAGATGAAGGATCTCTCTGCAAATGAGGTTGCATGGTTACAAGGAACATATCCAGTCTATTCGGGAGTTAAGCTACTGGGCTATTACAAAGAAGGAGATACCCCAGAGCCGATTATGTATTACCTCTCATCAACTGATCCTGGACCAGAGGATGGCGGCAGCGTAATTGCAACTGGAGGAATTAAATTGATTCATAATTTCGTCGGTAACGTGAATGTGCTATATTTTGGCGCTAAAGGTGTCGAAACGGGCGGACAGCCACCATACCCCGATGATTATCCCTATTTACAAAATGCCTTAAACTATTGTGCAGGTAAGGGGAAATGTATCAGTCTTCCGGGGCGCAAATTTTATACTTCAAAAACACTCAATATACCCTATAATAGCATAGGAGGGGGCATTGTCAGCGAAGAAGGGAGTAATTCCTATATTAAGTCCTGTATCGCATTGACGGCAAGCTCCACTGACTTATATACCATACGGAATTACTCCCAGGGGACAACATTGAAAGATGTAGCCATCAGAGGTAGATCCGTTAGTATTGCAAATTCTGTAGCCATACTGTTCAAAAGAGTCGATGAATATCCAAACTCCGGCGATCCATGGAATGACGATCTGGAAAATAATATTGATGCGGTGATCGAAGGCTGTGACTTTGGCAATGCTGAGACCCATCTGGAATTTTGGGGACGTCAGGTAACCATTAAGCACAATACTTTTAGTGGTGGTCATAATGCTATGCTATTTAAACAGTTCAATACGTTGGGGAAATATGGTGGCAGCGCCAGAGGGTATCGGATATGGAACAATTTCTTCCATTCATTTGATAGTGGCAATGCTAATCGGGAAAATTTTGCATTGATCAATAATAAGACCACAGATGGCTATGGATTTGATATCGTTGGTAATTTTAGCGACAGTTTTAACACATTTTTTATGGGTAATCTCGTCAATAGTCTTGTGACCGGTAATCTTGACTATACACTTTTAGGTTATTTTATTAAAGCTGGTAATATTATCAATAGTAATATTACGACGAATAATGTCGATCATGCACAGCGCTATTCAGATACCGGAACTAATCCGCCTTACAATTCCAAAGGAGCAGTACATGCCGATAGGATTGATAAAACAATCATTAGTAACAACAATTTCACGACCAGCTCAGGATCTTCCATCTTGTCCGAGGGAGTAACAAATTCCAAGATTCAGGGAAATATCTTTAATAGGTGGGGAGTAGCCACTGCGGCACCCGTTGCCTGTATTGTATTGGATTCAAGTGCAAATATCATATCCAAAAGTTATGGCAATGAGATCGATGGAAACACCTTTTATAACTCACTGAAAGTTGGTGGATATTTGTTGGAATCAGGAACATTCGATACCAATAATTTCTGGGGGAACGGCAATCGTATCCGATTGGAGTCTCAGGCGACGTTGACAGCTTTGTTCAATACCCCTAATTTTAAGTTGTCCCAATCGGTAAGTTTTAGGCGCAATTTAATCGCTGGGGAAAATATTGGCGATGCAAATCAAGATACTTTTAGTATCTCTGGTTTATATAATATAACAAATGATACCATAGCCGCAAGTATTATCGGTCTTCCAATTGGTGCAGCAGTTGCCGGTACTTTGAAATTTGAGGTTGCTAATCTTTATGCGACACGTTATTATATGCCGTTTAGGTCATCAGGTAACGAGAATATTTATATTCAGAAAATCTCCAATAATATTGCGGGTGAATGGTTAACTATGATAACATCCAAAAATGAAGCGCAGGTTGATGCAGTAGGTGTAGTGAAACAATCTGGAGCTGTGGCTAATGTTATTTCCCAAAATGCTACGGATTTACCGACAGCCTTGACTTTGGTCAATGAATTAAAAACCCAGTTTAATTTAAAGCTGGCATCTGATCGAGGTAGTGGGCAGCAGGCTTAGAATATATATAAGAGGTAGTCTCGTAAGTCAATTATGAGACTACCTCTATTTTCTTTACTTCGAATCACCAGGTTTGTGCTTGTGCGGTTTCAAATCTGGATGTTTGGGTTTAGTGTCGGGTGTGACCCGTTGTCTTCTGTCGGGAGTGCCATCTTGTTTCTTAGACTTTGGTCCCGGTTTGATTGCTTTAATTGTTTCCATCTTAAAATGTTTTTATCTAAAAGACGATTAGATGAGGTATGCCATTTATTGTATCCCGTAACCTGTAAATTATAATCAATGATATCTTGGGTAGTGTCATTTTTGGATGAATTTAAGTACCGTTATAGGCAACGTAAAGCACAATGTCTTGCACTATCAGTTTCATAACAGGAAATTTGGGACGTGGGACATAAATTAATATTGACTTTAAATATTCCAAGGGAATTACAAGGTAACGAAAACAAATTAATAGAGTATCTTGAAAATAGAGAAGAGTATATCGCAAAAAAGCTTAATTGTTTCGGCACATCCTTTAAAGATGTTATTATACAATCAAATGATCGTTGTTGCGTTATATACAATTTGATTCATACAGAAGATTTGTGATTAAAACTAGGAGTAGAAAACAGAAGTTAAAGTTCTTATGGTAGGTGTAAATATTTAATCTGCAAGAGTAGTGCAAAAGTAGGAACAAATAGTAATGTTTTAAAGTGCAAATGGTTAAAAATGATTGTTTTATGACTGAATGGTTTGTTCGTAAAAATAAGGTAATATTTTATAATTTAAAGTTATCCACATTCATAAATAGTAGTATATCAGATGTTTAATATTAATAACTCACGGCAAACGCATCCTATGACAAACTTTTGTTCAAAATGTGTAAAAGTCAAATTACCGCTTCGCAAGAAAATCACTGATATTTGTTGTAGAAAGATAAAAGCCACAGTGCGAATGTGGCTTAAAATCTTTGGGACAGGTCCAAACCCGTCTTCATATTTGGTTTTTCAAATGTAAATATTTACACCAATTCGTAATAATTTAATTTGAAATATGACAATTGGTTTGGCTCCCCTAATTTAATGAGTTTGGTGACCTCTTAACTCATATTATTCTAAAATGATTCGAAAGAATACAACGGATCTTTCAAAACAAGGTTTTGGAGGAAATGGGAAGAGTCTGCATGCCAGAATTGCAGCAAGTTTGATGGTAGGATATTGTAGAAAAGGAGGTTGTAATGAGATTGTCATGTAGACAACTAGATTTTGCCCAAGCGAATCCGAAAGGGATGGCGCAGATGTTAAAACAGAACAACTTTATTAAAGGTGGTTTTAATAAGGTGACACAAGAAGTATGTTTTTCACTTGCAAAAGGTATTGTTGATTATAATGAGGCAAAACGTCTTCTTGAGATAAGATTGCGAGATACTTTTAAAGATAATAAGGCAAATCGTCGGAGGAGAGAATTATGCCAAATTGTATTACATAATTTTTACACATTTCTAATAGAAGAAGGCCTTACTTGTGTACTCAATTATTCTGAGATTGATTTAAGATTGGAAGATGGGCACATGATTGGAGGACACAGCTGTGCAATATTTAAAGATTTAGATGGAAATCCTGTTGGTGTTGTTTTGACAGATAGGGAGTTTGACTTTGGTAGTACTTTGCGGTTGCCTATTGAACAATATTGGATAGCGAGGAAGATGAAGGCCAGTAGTCCGTCTGTTGTAAGGGTATTTGTTTATAATACTATCGAACATTCATATAACCAACCAATTTCTTTTTCTGATGAAAGGATTCAGTATGTGTTGCAACGATGCAGCGAGGTTATAACCAGAGTTGAAATTGAATTGAAAGATATAGGATAGTCGTTAGTAAGCCATTCCAAGAGGAATGGCTTATATTTGTTAATAGAATTATTAATCAACTCAGATTTATTTTAATAGCTAAATTAATTATGGCACGAAAAACCCCAACAGCATCAACTATAAAATACTTATTGGCTCTATCGGGGAATGAATGTGCATTTCCGGACTGTGATCATAAGCTTTTTAACTCAGAGGGGACATATATTTCACAATTGTGCCATATTGAAGCGGCGGAAATAGGGGGAGAGCGTTATAATAAACAGCAAACCGACGAAGAAAGGCGATCGGCTAGTAATTTAATATTTATGTGCCATGCACATCATAAAGTTACAGATAACATTGATAAGTATACCGTAGAAGTTCTGAAGGATATAAAAAAGAAGCATGAATCAAAATTTATTAATAATACATACTCAGTAAGAGATGAACAGGTTGACCAAATTGTAGATAAAATCTTTGAGGGGGTTACTACAATTATAGATCAAAATAGGCAAACGCATGAAATGTTAAGTAAATTGACCCAGGATGTTAGCTTGAGTAGAAATTTCAATCCTATAATTGATAATAAAGATATTTATTCCGAAAATTTAAAAATAGGTTTAAAATTGCGGCAAGATAATAAGCTGATGGCTGCTCTCAACTTTTATCTTGAATTTGAAAAGAAAGACTGGTATACTTTGTCTGAGGTAGTGAAATTTAAATTGCTCGCGAATATCGGTGTGACCTATTTGGATTTAGGAGAGAAAAAGGACGCAGCACAATATTTCTTGAAAATAGGGGATCTTGTGTATGAGTCTTTAGATACTTTGTCCTACATATGTATGGGGTATGCTATTTTGGATGATGAACAGAAGTTTAACCATTATTTTGAGAAAGCTTTAAAAATCGGCGACGGAAATGAAAATTTATGGTCTGCTTTTTTATTGATTAATGGAAAAACTATATCAACAGAAAAGGTTAAAAGCAGAATCCCATCCAAGTTTCTCAAATCAGATTTTATAATTATAAAATTGATAGAGCTTTTTAATAAGGAAGGGGATATTTCCGCATCACAAGAATTGATGTGGCAGATAGAAGCGAAGCTACTTTCCGATAATTATAAAGAATGGCAAATTATTTCTGCTTACACGGGGATATTAGTGGGAACTATTCTGACCGTAGAGAAGTTGCAGCTTAATCACTTTAGTAAGCAAGAACTAGTAAAAATTGAACAGGCATTTAATCTCTACTCAAGAATAATTAAACTATTTAATAATTCAGAGGCTCCAAAAATACTATCGAATATTTATTTTAATCGTGCATTGTGCCTTACAGCTTTATTAAGAACGGATGAAAGAGATGAAGATTTCGAAACTGCATGGAATTTACATAAATCACATTCTACATTTAAAGGACTTTTCCAAATTTATTTAAGGCAGAAAAGTTTATCTAAGTGCAGGAGACTTTTACAAAAATGGAAAACTAATTCTATGATACCTGACGAAGAATTCGAAACGTTTGTATGCGAAGCTAGATTACTTTGTCTGTTGGAAGAAACACAAAATCTGGAAGATGCTACATTAGAAATTTATAACAAGTCGACGATAACATATAAGCCGTTGGTACTTGATGTTTTTATAAACAATTTACTAATGCTTGAAGAATACGATTTGGTCAGAAAATACTCCGAAAAGCTCATTCAGGAATTTCCAAATTATGTTTTTGGATATATCGGGCTTTATGTAGTAAATCGACGTGAGAATAACAGAAGTGAAGCACTTTGGGCATTGAGACAAACAGAAGGTAAAGACTATGATAAAACCAGTGAAATTTCTTTGTTGATGCAAATCGGTCATGGATATTTTCAATTTGGGGAATATAGATCTGCTCTTTCCACTTTTGAAAAATTAGGTGAATTCAAACTCAGTCCTAATGTAAAGGATCTTGTAGCAGAATGTTATTTCAGATTAAAGGATTATAAAACTGTTGTTGAATTTAAATTGGAAAGTTTTGCCGGTATTCAATTACTATTTTGGTCCTATAAGGAATTGAAATCCTTTGATGAAGCGGAAAGAATCTTGTTACTCGGAATGATGCGGGAGAAAACAACAGAAGCAGATCTTTTCAGGAAAAACGGAGCTTTCTTTTATCATGAAAGAAAAAAAAATCAAAAATCTAAGGATTGCATACTATCAATTAGTAATCTAAGTCACTTAAAGGTTGAGGAAGCGGTGGATTTATCTGGACTACTATTGTCCATGGGCTATAAAAGTGAAGCTTTTGAGTTGGCATATAAAATCAGAGTAATGTTTTATGATAATTTTGAAGTCCATGATTATTTTGTACACCTTTGGTTGCGGTATGAAAAATTTTTTAGTGTCATATTCTTGACATCTGTTAGCGATAATTCCATGGTGATTTTAAAAGACGAAGGAGGCATCGAATCCAAGTACTATTTAAATATTGATAATGAAATAAGCGATGGATTAAAATTAGACAAAAGGGATGCTTTATGGAATATACTTCTGGGCCAACAAAAAGGAGCTAAAATTAATATTCCTAATACTATTGGAAATTTTTATATAATTGAAATCTGGAGTAACGTGTTAACTTCTTTTAGAGATAGCCTCTTTTTACTTCAAACTAAATATGTAAGTAAATCTAATATATACTTTGCAAAACTAAATTGATTTTATTTTGATGGTCTAGGGTTTCACTACTGCCCTATTAGAAACATCTGTGATATTTTTATACGATAAATTCTAACATCCTAATGATGGAAACGCTTAATGTATTTTCTAAACTTGCTGAATCAAGTGTTCTTAGAAGCGGTCTGCTCAATATAACGGACAAATATAAATTTAGATCTCCGATTCTGGAAGTATTGGAACAACAACAGACTTTATTTAAAAGATTTGAATTCAATCATTCTTTATATACAAATTTTGAAAGGTCATTAGATAAGGCGTTATTAAATATTCCAAATTTGGACGTTTTGGGGAAATTAGCGGAGTCACTAAATTTTAGGAACTATTTCAAAATATCTGATTCAATAGTAGAAGCTATTGAAAAAATTAATATCCAACAAAATCAATTTGCTAAAATCTTCGGACAAATAAATATAGTTAATCGTATAGGTTTTCCAAATCAATCTTATTTAAAGGGTTTTAATGATATTTTTTCTAATATAACAAAAGACGTTACTGTAGAAGCTATTGTAAAGGAAAATTGGGAGGTGGTGAGTGATGTTGAACACTTGAGGTCAGTATTAATATCAGAATTAGATGAAGTTGATATAGATGTTTTTCGCTTGAATGCGGTAAGCGGAGATAAAGAACAAGTAGTTTTAGAAACTCTATTGGAACTGTGGAATAAATATAAAAAAACAGGAGGAAAGATAGTTCATTTTCTAAATGTTATAGTCCTTTTTATGGGAATTCATCAGTATGTAGACTTCTTAAAACCAAAACAAGATGCTGTTACCAAGGCGGATTTAATAGACTATAATGCAAAGTTTGAGAAGTATTTACAGATTAATCAACCTAGAATAGGTGGTTTTAGGGAATTGAATGTTAAATGTAAGGTTTATCTTAAGCCTTCATCAAATTCCTATGTTATTGATACAATTTCAGAAATCGTAAAAGTTGTGCCACTTGAAATCCATCATAAGTGGATATATGTGTCCTTTCAGAGTCCGAAAGACGGAATCACAATTTCGGGTTGGATTTTAAAGAAGTATGTTAAATGTCTGTGATTAATTCGGATCGTTAAATGTGATTTCAACAGGGGAAAGTTGGAAAAGACTGAGCCATTCGGCTGTTTTTTATCCGTTCAACAGCTTTAGAGATAAATAATTAAAAATTAGATTAACTTTTCTATTTTTAATTGTTGTCATTAGGATAACTGCTTGTTTTCTATGTTTTTGTGATTTTTTTATTTTAATAATTTTAATTAATATATCTGATAATAAGTGTGTTATATTTTATCTAATTTAGAAGCCATATATTTTAGCTACTTTTGCTTAATAAATTTCATAATATATGGATCAAGAAAATTTAAAATCGAATGATTTAAAGGATAATGTCGTTATCAAACCTTCTCAAGTGGATAGCGAGGTTCTTAAGAGATTATTACAAGAAATTTCTATTGAAAAAAGTGACGTAAGGCTACACGCTTATAATAGAACGCACAATCGTCACAATCGTGGTAGATAAATTTGGAGAAAATTCTGAGTTAGATACCATTCTTATAAAGGTAGCAAGCAGGTGCAATATCAATTGCACTTATTGCTATGTTTATAATATGGGTGATGATAACTGGAAAAGACTATCAAAATTTTTAGAAGATGAAACAATCGAAGGTATTGTCGACTCACTAAGAAAATTGATAAAGTATCAGAAACGAATATTCAGTGTTGTTTTGCATGGGGGAGAACCATTGCTATTAGGTCAGAAGAAGTTAACCTATTTATTGGGACGATTACGTTCCATATTACCTAACGAGTATCCTATTAGTCTGCAAACAAATGGGATTCTTATTTCTGATGAAATTATGGATATATGCAATGCAAATTATGTAAGTATCGCTGTAAGTATAGATGGACCGGAGCATGTTCACGATAAATTCAGAGTGACTCATCAAAATAGAGGATCATTTCATGATGTACTAGTAGGCATAAATAAGTTATCAAATCATCCAAATTCTGGTTTTCTAAATGCAGGGTTATTAGCTGTAATAGATCCGACATCTGACCCAAAAGAAGTATATAATTTCTTTAAAGAAATAAAGCCTCCTAGTGTAGATTTTTTATATCGAGATGGTAATTTGGCAAAGCTTCCTTATGGTAAAGTTAATTTAGAATCTGTAGAATATGGTTTATGGATGGCCGGACTACTTGATGTTTATTTATCAGATTCGGATCCTTTGCCAATTCGCATAATAGATGATATGCTAAAAGTTCTTCTAGGCGGGAATGTTTCAAAGGAGGGAATGGGAATGACAGACTTTGGTATCCTAATTATTGATACAGATGGAACATTAACAAAAAATGATACGCTCAAAAGCTCTTTCAATGGGGCTGATCGATTTGTTCAGAAAGTAAATATTAAAGATGGCAACCTTATTGAATTTATAAATTCATCAGATTTTTATGAATACAAACAAATGCAACGTCCTATATCTAATAAATGTTTAGCTTGTCCCGTGCTCAATATTTGTGGTGGCGGAATGATATTACATCGATGGAGTGAAGAAATGGGTTTTAATAACCCTTCGGTTTATTGTAGTGATCAAACTTATTTGATTGAATATATGAAATCCGTTATTCAAAAATTATTATATGTCTAATTCAACTGTAATTAATTTAGAAGAGATTGAAATATCAAATGATCCCTTTCATCATTTTTGTAAGGTAAATTTATTTGACAGTGCATTTGCGCAAAAATTGTTTGACTGGCTTACTGGTGATCTCAATTGGAAGTATACAGAGACTGATTTTTATACTCAATATGAATTCAGTTTAAAGGATATAATTGTTCCAGAAAATCTAATTTCCGTCAACAGTAGGGAAACAATAAATTATATAAGAGAAAATTTCTCTAAAATCTTTAACGTAACTAATCTAGAACTAGTTGATGTTACTATTCATAAACTGTTGGATGGGCATAAAATGGGTGTGCATAACGATTTTATCGGAGGGGAAGAGAGTCATCGTTTAGTTGTTCAGCTTAATAATGGTTGGAATGAAGATAAAGGAGGATATTTGATGTTGTTTAATTCGAAAGATCCCCGAGATGTATCTAAGTTAGTGCAGCCAAGGCATAATACAGCCATAGGTTTTGCGATTTCTGCCGACTCATATCATGCTGTTTCCCGGGTCAATGATTTTGAACGCTATACTTTGGTATATACATTTAAAAATTTGGACAATGGATAATATTTTTTTAGATAATGTTAAGCTATATCTCAAAAGAGGGCAGTTATGGGACAGTGAATTAATAAAGAATATAGTTGATTTTTTTGGAAATAATACATATTCATACACAACCTCAAATGCATGGTTCTCACAATTTGGTGTCAATTTTAAAAATGAGCATTTTTCACCTTTCGCTAATATAGACGATACTATTTTGCTCGAACCGAATATTCCAAGTTTAAATAAATTTTACGATGAACATGGATTGGAAATATATGGTGATGATAAACTGCTTGAGCTAGATGTTGTACGGAAATTAGAAGCAGCAATTAAAGAAATAAAAGCTTTTCCTGAAATTTATAAAACTGTGAAGAGTTTAGTAAAGGCTATTCAGGTTATTCATGTTGAAGACCCTGAATACGATAGTAGTTATACACATCCGAATATACCATTTTCGATTTTCGTATCAGTAGGAAAAGATATTTCTGCAATATCGAATCTTAGAGTAGCAGAATCTATTATACACGAAACAATGCACCTGCAATTAACATTAATTGAAAATTTTTGTCCTTTAATAAAAATTGGATCAATAGAGCAATTTTATTCTCCGTGGCGAGATGAACTCCGTCCTATCCGAGGTGTCTTACATGGCGCGTATGTCTTTTCTGCTGTAAAAGATTTCTATAAAAGGATATTGCCTTTTTTGAAATTGAAAACCGCGGATTTCGCATCCTATAGAGTTGAGCAGATTGAAAATGAATTATCACAAATTAAGAACTTTAAAGATAATGTTGATCTCACTATCTCAGGGGCAAAATTGGTTCATTATTTGCTTTAATTTTGCGTAAGATCTATTTCAAATTGTTGTAAATAATTGCGAGCTGTGGATGAAAATTCAGAGCTAGGATTTTGACTCTCAACTAAATAATTCCACGCATCCTGTATCTCACTAGCGCTGTGCGAGTCTTTAGCACTTAAAATAACAATTCTAGCGTCAATATCACTTATCAGTTTTGCACGCAAGCTATTTAATGCATCTCTGTCTAACCCGCATATTTCTATTGTTCTCTTTCCAAAATTGTCTTCTGAAAAAGGGAGATTATTCTTAAATTTTATATGGTCTGTTGGGTCTTTAGTTCCACAAGGATCTATTAAAAGAGGTTCTTCTCTGGAAACATTAGTCAAATGTGATGTCGCACGATTTCGTTCTTTTACTAATGGAAAAAAATTTTGTTTGTAAGTAGTATTACAAACACCACAAACAAAAAGTAAATTAGTCCAATCGTAAGCTAGCCAATAATAACCAGGCTTGATTAGCTTTTTATCCCCCTTCTTGATTTTATATCCAGCCTTAGGTCGGAAATGTTCAACAGCCCCATATTCATCGACTTGATTTTTTTCACAAAAACAACACTTATTATGTTGGGCTTTTTTTAATGCTTTTTTAACTGATTTTGAACCATATACTGATGAAACTGCTTTGAATTTTGATAGAAATACTTCTGCATCTTTTTCAAAAGATTTGCAGTTTTCAATATTGATTTGTATTCCTTTAGTTTTTAATGATTTTGGTTTTTTTTCAGGACGACTTATCCGTATCATAATTCAATTTTAATTTTTTTTTCTTTGATTTTTTTTACAGTTTCCGCAATCAGTTTCCTATTTTCAATTTCTTCAATTGTCTCACCAACAGGATAATTTGACATTGTTATTGTTAGCTCCGACAACTCTTCTTTTTCTTTATCTGATAATTTTAGTTTTCTAATGAGAATTTCTCTTCTTGTTTGCATTTTTTCATATTCTATTCCACGAGATGTTTTTAATCCGAAGAAATCACTGGTTAGAATTTGATCTATTCTCCAGCCATCAATAGACTTTATATCATCAAATAACCTCACACTATTTTGTTCCTTATCAAAACTTAATACGGCATAATTATCATTTATAGCTGCCTGTACCATTAGCGGACTATGGGCGGTTGCTATAAATTGAACTTTTGGAAAGTGATCTGAAAGATGTTTCATTATTTCTCTCTGCCAAATTGGGTGCAAATGCAAATCTAACTCGTCAATTAGAACGATTGCGTGTTCCTGTAGAGGAGTTTCGCTTTCCGGATATGCATTAAATAATCTCCATGTTAGATCAACTACCCATGACATTACAGTTTTATATCCTAAGCTGAAATTAGAAAAAGGAATCTTATCACCATGTTTCGTGGTTATATTTATTGACCCCTCTTGTAAAATATTATCAACGATTCTGGGAGAGGATACCTCTATATTTTCTACATTCTCAAAATCAGGCAGAAGACTGACCAGAGCCTCTTTTACGAATTTTAAATAATTCTCATATCGTATTTTCTCTCTAGAGTTCTCTTGACCTAGAGCAGCGTAATTTATGGTATGGAGAATTTGTTCGGCATCGTACAATACAGTTTTGTCTTCTAAAAAAGCTGCAAGTGAATTAGATAAGTTAATATCGCTAATATTTGTGCTACCAAGCACTCTAGAAGCACTGTAACCAAAGATATTTATAGAGTTGCTTTCAAAGATTTTTTTATTATTTGTATCAAATTTGTGTTTAACATCCTTTAATTTATAATTATTGTTCACTTGAATTTCCATTTCAGAAGTGCACCAAGCTTTTTTACCTTTTTCTTCTTTATTTGACATAAAGCCACCAACTTTAAAGCGTCCCTTTAAAATTGATTTTTTTTCTCTTACTTGATTTAACCCTCTACTTACTAATCCCTCAAGCACAATATTTGTTTCGTAATTGATTAAAGGTTCAACATCTTCTTTCCTAATAGACATCCCAATTCCGGATGTATCTTGAAGGTCTGGTTTCATCCAAGCTATAGACTGTAGAATTGTTGATTTTCCTATTCCATTATCTCCTAAAATCAAGGTCCATTGTGAAAAAGAATGATCTTGGCGAGTAAATTTTATTTTTACGTCACCTTTAAATGTTCTAATATTCTCTAATTGTAATGATTCAATATATATGGACAGTGTATTCATATGTCTAAACTTTATAGAGTTTTATCTGATGAATTTAGTTAATTATAGCTTATAAGCCAAAAAAATATTTTGAAAGCTATTTCTAGTATATACAATTTACTATATTATTTAGTAGTACTTTTTTAGTGCAAAAAAGCTTGGAGATAATGGATTTTTCAAATTAGCATTTTTTTATAAATAAATAGTTGATTTTATTTCTTATTTTATGTTACAAAATAATAGATTCTAGATATTTCTCTCCTCGTTTGGTAATTGTTATTGTAGGCCAATTATCATGTCCATTACCTCCTGGCGTTAAAACTCTTTCAATAATTAAGTCCCATAATATCTCTCTTACACGTGAGATATCATAAGGGGATAGGTCGCCGATATAGACCGTATTATCAATGTTTTCGATACCTCTGCCACCTTCTATTATGGAATTTTTAACGTTTTTTGTGAACGGGATGAAATCGAATGTTGATGAACCGCGTTTTAATAATTTTATTACAATCGCTTTTAGTTCGTTATCAGTCAATGTTAATATTGGTAATTGACCATATATTGTTTTTTTTATTATCATTTTAAGTAGTGCTTTAATATTGAGAAAAAAATATTGAATTACCAATGGATGTTGAATATGTTTAAAATTTTTAATTCTTATTTTTCTCTACATCTTATCGTAAAAGTTTCATTAGTATTTAATTTAATATCAATTATATTGTTTCGGTATAACTAAGGATATATGACTAGTTCTGTGAAATGCCCTTTTGTTATTCTGAAAACTGTTTTAATATAACGGTTAAGATTCTCAAAAAAATAGTTGAATAAATCTTCTTTCCTTCTATACAGGATTTCTATTTGTTCAAGTTCTATACTTCTATTGCTAACAGCTTGAAAGTTGGGTTTTGATTTTAGGGTTTCCCTCATTTCAATTCTATCTCTAATCAAATATACAAAACCATTTCACTCCGTTAAAGAGCGCAACGTTCATTACTGATTTTTATTTAATTTAAAGAAGATTTTCCCCACTAAAAATGCTTGTCAAAATTAGCTCTGCTGAGGTTCGAAGTCAGGATCAATAGATAAAGAATCTATTGACTAACTTTGAGTTACATTGTCGTCCTTAATTTGAAAGTTATCCTCATACCTTCCCACCAATTCCTTAAAATCAACAATAAGCTTTGCCTTATCAAACGACAGTTCCTTATGTTTCTTGGCTTTGAAAAGATGGTTATCGCAATAATAATCCCAGACTTCCGTTAATTCTCCAGCTTCGCGTAAATCTAGAAGTTTTACGAATCTCTCATCTTGGCAACCTAGATCGCCGACTAGATTGTAAAAATTTACAAAATCGGTGAGTGTATCCACAGAAACAGTATCTGCCTCAAGGCCTTCGATAATTTCTCTAGGAGAATAAGTGGCCGATTTGGTAGGAGGTAAGTCTTCCATACTGGATAACCATGCTTCTAAATTAACAGGTGCTTTAAAGATTCCGTCATTACTCCTTAACAGAGTGAGCAACTCCTCTATGGAAAAGGATAGAAGGACATTGCCATCAAGAGAAGTTAGTAGCTTATCGTTTCCGTCAGAATCTTCATACCAGATGAAGTACTTAGTCGAGGAAGATTCTAAAGGCACATAGCTCGAAATCCAGATCCTATGGTCTTGACAATGCTCCAGAAACTTTTCGGTTTCGTTCAAAATCTTACTATATGTAATTCTCATATTGTCTACCCCTTCTTGCAGAGCAAATTCTGGATCGAAGCTTTTATTTGACAATTTCGAGAGCGCAATTTGTAATTCCAAAGGACTGAAAGCGTTTTTAAATCTCGATTTGAGAATAATATAGATATTGAGCGCAAATTTTGGCTTGTGAAAGTAATGGCTTGAGATTAATTTTTTCAAGATCTCAAGCAGCTCTGGGTCGACTTTAGATCTTGATCCTTTAGTAACCTTTATTTTCCAACGATAGTTTCTAGTTGTACCATCTTTATAAGTGACAGTAAATTTATAATAATCTACTTCCGAATATTTGTCTATCTCTCGTGTATGAGTACCACGGATATCAATTGTTTCTTTTGGCGCAACATCGTTTGGTATAATTTTCCGGATACCAGTCGACGCAATCGCAGGTAAAATGTCTAGGTATTCCGTCTTAATATGCTCTTTAAAAAACGGGTTGAGAATCTCGGAGAAATACTTATTCACCTTTCCCATTAAAAACGACACTTCTCGCTCAGATATCTTTTTCTTTTTGCAGATTTCATAAAAATTGACAAGAATTTCGAAATCAATTCTTGAGACTTTTTGTCTGCTAAGGTGTTCTGTAGTTGATATAATTTGGTTATCTTCTTTCTCTTCCATTGGTGTAGCCAATTTACTCGACCCAAAAGTAAGAAAATTTTGATTAAGCTAAATATTTTCCTTTGTTTAGCTTCAATATGTTGTTGGAAACCAACTTTTCCAGAAGTTCCGTAATTACCCTGCGTTTTTCTGACATATTTTCTGTCAAATAGAGGTGTTCAAAAATCTCGTTCAATGATTTTTCCTTTTTAAAGTATCCAATATCTTTCATTCCCACAATTACTTCTTCCGCATCTGATGGATTGTTTAAACTAAAAACCACTTTGTCAACCAAGGTGCCATCGCTATAGGGAAAATTATCTGGAGGTAGGAGGTCATGTATTTCCCAGTCAAGAGCATTAGCGATTGACGGGAAGTCAATGTGTAAATAATGCCCTCTCCGGACGCTTTCAATATTCTGTACAAATTCCTCACTCTTACCTATTATCCTTCCAAAAGCTTTAGCTGATATCCCTAAAATAAGCCTACGTTTTTTACTATTGTTAATTACATATAAAGCAAGGCGCGTGATTTTTTCCATATTGCTATTTACAGCAATTGTTATTCTTTTCGAATTTTGGTTGGGTTTGTAAAATTTGTATTTTTGTTAATAAATTTTTATATTTGTCTTATAGATTACAGGTGTAACTTCTTGTTATTCTATATTTAAGTAGGCTTGTATGCTGAGTCATGTCTTAGAAAACCTAGGAAATTTTCAATTGGCGCAGATTCAGGAGATCAAGGCCTTATCTCTATCTTTGTTTTCAGCAAAGGAGAGATGGGCTTCTCTTGTTTTCGTCAATAGGCTTCCTAGGGCCTTCTAAGGAGAATAAGAAGGTCCATCTCTTTTTTATAGATATCCTTCCTTTATATCAGATTCATAATTCAAGCTTTTTTATAAACTTAAAAAAAGAGAGTTATGAACATCAATGAACACCAAATTTTTTTAGGAGTTCCCCCTTAGCTTATCTGTAGTAATAGATCTTTGTGATCATATCCGAAAACAGTGTCAGTGTATCCATATCAACTGCTGTGTTAACCAATTTTTAGACGACTATATCGGAAAAATTTTACGAGTTATTCTAACAACCTAATCTTAGGCATTCGCTTAGGAAAAGGATGAATTATGACCATTTTTAGAACCTTAAAAATGAACAATTTTTATAAGGCTGGGAGAGAACTGCTCATTACGAAAAGGCATCCCAGCTCAACGCAAACTACATCAAAAAGCTTAATTACCTTATTTGATAAGGTCGTCAATATTCCAGTTATACAGATTACAGTACTTGTAATCTTGTTTGTATTAGTTTCTATGTTTAGTTTATCAGCTCAGACGCCCCGCAAGGATAGCGGGGCCGATGGGCTTTTACTCAAACTGCTGAAAGTGGGTGATAGTATCCCAGAGTCACTTTGGAACCTTCCTATGGAGGTAGTCAATCATGCTACTGGTAAGACTACGGTCTCCCTGCAAAAATATAGAACCAAGAAACTAATCATTCTTGATTTCTGGGCAACATGGTGCGGCCCTTGCATCAAAGGACTCAATCTATTGGATAATATTAAGGCAGCCTTACCCAATGAGTCTATCGAATTTATACCTGTCTCAAATGAAGATGAAAAAAAGGTGCTGAAAAAAATGACCGATAGCCATTGGAAATTCTTTTCTGTATATGGCGACAATAAGCTTTCTCGATACTTTCCGCATCAGGTATTGCCTCATTTGGTCTGGATCAGGGACGGGAAAGTAATGGCCATTACAGGGCATGAATATTACGATATCGCTTATTTTAAGAAAGCCTTGGCAGAGCCGCTAAACCTGACGGAAAAAGTTGTCCCGTTGATCCTTGATGCCAATAAATCTACTTATGAAAATCTGGTAGAGTTTTCCACTGATAGATATCTGCAAAGAAGTATTCTGACTAAATATATCCAGGGTTTATCGGATAATCTTGTCCAACAAACGGATAGTACCCACCTCTACACAAATATGTCTCTGGCTACGTTTTTAGTACAGGCAAATCAGCCTGAAATACCCATGTCAGGGCATTTAGGCCGTCTGATATTTAACTGCGCTGACTCGGTGAAAGATCGGATACTGATGCCATCTAAAAGTTTAAATAAGATGGAACGTGCCATTTGGCTGCGTGAAAATGGGTATTGCTATGCCATAGAAAAGAGATCAAATACGAGAATTGAGTCTATAAAAAGCCAGATGATCGCCGATATTAATCAGCTTCTAATGGATAAATGGAAAGTCAAAGCTGCGGTAAAGCCGACAAAAGTACCTGTATGGGCACTGAAAAGAATTGCCAAGGTGGATAAACTAAAATATCTAGGTGTGGCGAAGCCCAAAATCTGGGATAATAATATGCTTATATATTATAGAAATGTGAAGATTGCCGACCTGGTCGCCAATTTAAATTACATCAATCCTGATCTGGGTATACCCATAGTCGATGCCACGCAAATAGATTTCCCGATAGATGTGAAGATGACAGTCAATCGGGATCTAGCACACAATCTGAAAGCGCTTAATTCAGATTTGGCCAGATATGGGTTGAAACTCGAGCGTAGTCAGGCTATCCTAAATATGCTTGTATTTGAAAATTTAAAAAGATAGTATTTTATGAAAACTATAATTTACATACTGTGTATGCTGCTGATAATCTTTGGTCGCAGCTATGCACAGTCAAAACATCAAATTCGGATACTTTCTGAAACTGATCATAAACCTCTTGCATATGCCACAATGGATCTTTTGGATGCTAAGAAAGCATTAAAGGCCAATGAAAATGGTGTCATCACGCTAACACTAAAAGACTCCTTGCATGTCATTGTTCGCTCAATGGGTTTCAAACCGCAAACTCTGTGGCTATCATCAGCGACTAACACGATTCTGTTAACTGAAAATAATACCATACTCGACGAAGTGACTGTGAATACGGGGTATCAGTCTTTTCGAAAAAGTAAGGTGCCGGGTTCTTTTGTGGTTATCGATAGTACATTGCTGAATCGGGCCATAGGCACCGACGTCATCGCAAGGTTGGAGGGTGTGACATCGGGGCTGCTATTTGACCGAAGAATGGATAATATCCCCGTCTCCCAGCCGACATCACTGGTGGCTAACGGTAAACCCTTAAATATCAATGTGCGGGGACTGAGTACGATTGAATCGGATATGGCTCCGCTCATTGTACTGGACAATTTTCCTTATGAAGGGGACCTATCAAGTATCAATCCCAATGATGTGGAGAGCATTACGGTACTGAAGGATGCTTCGGCTTCGGCCATTTGGGGTGCAAGGGCTGGAAATGGCGTCATTGTCATCACAACAAAGAAAGGACGTTATAATCAAGGAAATTCTATTTCCTTTTCGGGCAATCTCTCTTTTAGTCCCAAACCTGACCTGTTTAAAAATCAAAATTATTTACCATCACGTTCATTTATCGATGTGGAACGCACGCTGTTTGATCAGGGTTTTTATAACACGGCACAGTCCAATCTCAATGCGCTAAGCCCTGTAGTTGAATACCTGCAACAGGTAAAAGACAAGGGGATTGATCCGAACGAAGTAGCTGAGCAGCTGAATAAATGGGCCGAATTGGATGTGCGAAACGATTATGAGAAATATTTCTATAGAAACAGGATCAATCAACAGTATAGCCTTGGGATGAATGGTGGTACGGAGAGATTTAAATATGTGGTATCTGGAGGCTTTGATAAAAACTTGGCTGATGTCCGTGGAAATGGTTATCAACGGATTACCCTGCGGGCAATGAATAACATCAAGTTGACCAAGGACTTGGAGTTTTCTACGGAAATAAATTTGATAAAGAGCCTCTCGGATAATAATGGGCTGGAATATGGGGCAATACAGCAGGTTACAGGCAAACAATTATATCCTTATGCGCAGTTTGCGGATAGGGACGGGAATGCCCTGCCGATCATCAAAAACTATAGACCCTTTGTTACCGAAAATGCGCTAAAGGAGGGCTTGCTGGACTGGGCTTACCGTCCACTGGATGAATTAAATCTGGTGAAAAATCAACTAGAAAATAATACGATCAGATGGAATGCGGGGCTGCGGTATCGGATCTTTGCACCATTGTCACTCGATATCAATTATCAGTACCAAAAGCTGGATGATAATGGGCGGATAGACTATGATAAGGATAGCTATTATATCCGGAACTATGTCAATACCTATACGCAAGCAGATGGTAACCGGATTTATCCCTACGGAAATGAGCTTCGGGATACGTATGACCGCACGGTTTCGCATGCTTACCGTGCTCAGCTCAATTATAGTCAAAAGTGGAATGATCATGCCCTGACAGCGATAATGGGTCTGGATGTGAGACAGTCTCGTATGACCCGTAATTTTTCAACCTTGTATGGGTTTGATCCTGATGTAGTCAGTTCGGTCACGCGACTGGATTTTGTCAACCGATACCCTACACGGCCGCGGGGTACAACAAGCCAGCTGCCTGCTCCGCCCTCGGGAATGTTGGATTATTTGGACCGCTTTGTCTCTTATTACGCCAATGCGACCTATTCTTATCTTGATCGCTACACGCTCAATGCAAGTATCCGTAAAGACGAGTCAAACTTGTTTGGGGTATCGACCAATCAACGTGGAGTTCCCTTGTGGTCGGTGGGTGGACTCTGGGAGATCGATAAGGAGCATTTTTATCGTCTTTCCTGGTTGCCTTCGCTTCGCCTGCGTGCATCTTATGGTGAAAGTGGCAATGTCAATAAATCGGTATCAACCTTTACGACCGTGTCTTATGCCAATAATTCAACTACGGGACTATTACAAGGCACGATATCAAGCCCAGCAAATCCTTCGCTGCGCTGGGAAAAGGTGAAACAGATGAATCTAGGGCTTGATCTCTCGTTTCTTGAAGATAGGGTTAGTCTGAATTTTGATTACTACCAAAAAAAGTCTTCCGATCTGATTGGGCAGGTGGCGATAGATCCTACGTTGGGCTATTTTATGGGGAGCAATCCGGCGATGAAAACCAATTATGCCGCAATGGAAACAAAAGGGGCGGATCTCAAATTGAATACACGTAATCTCACAGGTGCGTTAAAATGGAATTCGGAACTGCTGCTATCTTTTGTGCGCGATAAAGTCACGGATTTTAAGACAACGAATACCAATCTCGCTACCTATTTTACAACTTATAGCCCACCAATTTTGGGCAGACCACGCTATGGTCTATATAGTTTTGCATGGGAAGGATTGGAGCCGAACACGGGTGACCCGCTGGTGAACTATAACAATACGATTGGTAAGGAATATACAGCCTATATAAATTCGTTAGGCTTGGATGATCTTATTTACCATGGCCCACAGAGCGCTCCGGTATTCGGGAGCTTGAGAAATAGTTTTTCTTATGCTAAATTTTCCCTTAGTTTCAATCTGACTTTTAAGCTGGGTTATTACTTCCGTAGGAATTCAATCAATTATTACAACCTTTTTTACAATGGTGCCGGTCATCAGGATTATGAAAAAAGGTGGCAGGAGCCTGGTGATGAACTAATCAGCCAGATCCCCTCATTTCCTAAACAGTTCAATGATATCAATCGTGCACTGATTTTTGAACGGTCGCCGGAACTGGTCGAAAAAGGTGATCATATACGTTTGCAAGATATACAATTGGGCTATGATTTTAGCGGAATACATTTAAATAGGATTGGTATTCGGTCATTGCGCTTAAATATGTATTGCGCCAATTTGGGAATCTTATGGCGTAAAAATAAACAGGGCCTAGATCCAGATTATCCGACCACAGTCATTCTTGCCCGATCAAGTTATTCTTTTGGACTGCAGGCAAATTTTTAATAAACCGAAATAGATGTTTTATAATAGAATAAACAGATGAACATGAAATTTCTAACAACCATATGCTTTCTGGTGATAGCCAGTCTCTTTTTATTACTATCCTGCAAGAAAGATTTTCTAGATGCGAAGTATGATAAACGTAAAAACGTACCCTCGACCGTGAAAGATTATCAGGCGCTATTGGATAACACATCGGTATTAAATGCGGGGCAACCGATTATGGGGGAATATGCGGGTGATGATTATGAAATACTTTTTTCACGTTGGCAGAATCTCACAAACCTCTATAAGTACACCTATATTTGGTCCGACGAATTGGAGGTCATAAATGACGAATTTGTAGACTGGACAGAGGGATTCCGTAAGATATATATCGCCAATGTGGTCTTGGATGGCCTGTCGTATTTGGATCAGAATAAGGTAAAAGTAGCTGAGCGTAATGAATTTGATAACGTCAAAGGCGGAGCTTTATTCTACCGGGGATCGTGCTACTACCAGCTGGCGCAGGAGTTTTGCAAGCAATACGAGCCGCAATTGGCTGAAGCCGATCTCGGTCTGCCGATTAGATTGACTTCGGATCTGAATATCCATGTAGATCGAAGTACATTGTCGGCCACTTACAAGCAGATGCTTGACGATCTGCATGCAGCGGCCGTATTGTTGCCGGCTACTGTTTCGGTAAAAACCCGGCCATCTAAAGCCGCAGCTTATGCTATGCTTACCAAAGTGTATCTACAGATGGGAGATTACGATAATAGCCTGAAATACGCAGATTCCTGTCTAATACTACAGCATGAACTACAGGATTTAAATGAATTAAACTTAACGGCAAATTTTCCATTTGCCATGTTTAACAAGGAAGTGATTTTTCACGCTACACTCTATTCCTCCGCCGGGATGACGCAAAGTAATGCGCTCGTCTCGGAGGAATTATATCAACAGTACGAAAATAATGACCTGAGGAAGATCGCTTATTTTAAGACTTCTGGCGATAGATATACTTTTAAAGGGTCATTTGCAGGAAGTGCCATACTTTTTGGAGGTATCACTACTGCTGAGCTGTTTTTAATCCGTGCCGAATCTAATGTGAGGCTTAAAAATATTGCTGCGGGAAAAACGGATCTGCTTAATGTATTAACGAATCGGTATCGAAATAATAATATTGTACTCGGTTTAGATGATCAGCAACAGTTATTGGAGAAGATTAAGGAGGAACGAAGGAAGGAATTAGTGTTCAGAGGAATCCGATGGAGTGACATCAGAAGGTATAACGTCCTTGATAAAGATGATATCAAAATCGTTCGTAATTTGAATGGACAGGCTTTTGAATTGAAGCCTATGGATAAACGTTTTGTTTTTCCATTTCCGAAAGCAGCGATTGATTTTGGGGGATATGAAAATAACTAAACTAAAAAATCAGCCTAGTAGGATTTACTAGGCTGAATTGCAGATATTCGTTATAAAATCTTATTGTTCATCTTTATAACGTTTGTTACTATTATCTGCATCATTTGGGGATGAAATGTCCGGATTGCCCATGCCATCTACTTGTTCGTCCGTAAGTCCAACAGCACAAAGTGTCGTAGGAATTGTGCTGGTACATTCAAGTTGTGGTAATCCATCTTCACCCGTAGGAATGGCAGAACCAAAGTTTCCGGATGTGGTCACTTCGAACCAATGAAGATCATCAACTTTGTTGGCTTCTTCCTTTTTTAATCCTGCTGACATTAACACTAAAGCAACAGCACCTGCGGTAGCGCCTCCTCCTAGAAGAGAAACGACCATTTTTTTAATTTTTTTCATACTTAGTATGTTTAGTTTGGTTGTAAATATTAGCTCCCAACTTATTTCTAATAGCGCCTTAGCTCAAATAGAGCAGTGGGAATTTTTACTTACTTACTGTACAAGCAAAGTTAGGGCAGCAATAGAGCTTAGGCGTGTCAAACCGGAAACAGTGCTGTTGTCAAAAACGAAACCTTTGCTATTCTCCCCGGATCTTATTGAGGTAATCAGTGGGTGTCATCCCGCTGGCGTTCTTAAAAAACTTGTCGAACTGTTGTACACTGTTAAATCCGCAGGCATAGGCTGCCTGTGTGCTGTTGGATAGCTTTAACAGATTCTCCTGTGCCAACTCGAGCAAAAAATATCTACGGCATTGCGTCAGCGAATGGCCAAACACAGCTTTGTACACCCGCCCAAGATATTGTTGGCTCTTTTTGAATAGTGCAGGCAACTCATTCAGTCTAAAATCCTGACCATCTATCGCTATGCTTCGCCGTATCTCTTCCCGTACCTGCAGCGCTAGAATACTACCGTCATATACTTTTTCATACTCCTCAAAAATCTTTTCCTTGCTGAGCTTGAGCAATTCGAGAATCTGACGATGCAGAAATAGCTCGATATCCAGATCGATAAACTGCAAATGTTCGAGCAGGCGTGCGATCAGTACTCGGGTACGTGGACCGATCCTGAAATCTATGCTTTGCACCACTAAACCAGTTTTATTGCGGAAAGCCTCTACTAGCTCTTGCAAAAATTTAAAATGCCGCTCATGGTTTTTGCGGAACATTTTGCCACGAAAGTAAAAGGAAAACAATTGGGTACGTCCTTCAGGAAATTCCAAGATGTATTCTCCCGGCGGAAGGTAACAATAACAACCTCGCTTGGGGTGAAGTTTAAACTGCTGATGATCTTTAACCAATAAAATAGGCCCGGCTGACTCCAATACATAGAAAGCATGCAGGTCCTCTCGTTCGATCTGTAGCCTTATGGGGCTTCGCTTTTGCCCAAAGAGATGTAAGGAAGTCAAATAACTAAGAAATCCATCGAATTCCTGTAGTAAGGCCTCATCGCCGTTTTCGTTTTGAAAATAGGAGGGTTTAGCGATCTTCATAAGCTGAACGCCTAATATATGGTTTAACGCTACTGTGCTGCTGATCGGTGTATAGTGCTCCTCCAGCGCAATAAATAGGCTTTTTTGCATGGTCAAATTTTTAGTAAAAAGAGCAATATCGAAACAGAGCTAACAATAGGAAGAATTTAACCGTAGACAGCCGATTTTTTGCGCGAACGTCGCGCGAATGGCAAAACTGGCGTGAATAGGAAAGTTTACGCAAAAACAGGCTGAGTACACTTTTATTCGCTTTTTTTCTGCATTCGATTGGATATTCGCAGTACTGATTCAGCAAGCTCTGTCGACAAGAGTCTGGGATTTCCAACCCTGCGATCTTTGGACTTTTAGAATTGAAAAATTGTAAACTATGACTGAAATAGTATCGAATAAAATTTTGGTCCTGAATAATAGCACAGTGCTGCAAGTCGTGAGATTGGCAGATTTTCTGACCACCTTTCCCTTGAGTAGCGAGGATGAGGCAGACAAGTGTGAAATTTGGGCCTTCTGACAACTGCAACTAATCATCCTGCAATCTCCGGTCGCCAGACCGGGGATTGCTTTTAATCCAATTTGATATGACTAATAACCACATGAACTTTGCGTTTTTCAGCGCCAATTTACACCACTATGTTCCTGCGATACCTTGGGAGGATCACAATAAGCTGTATTCAATATTTAAAAAGTATCACACAGCACGTAATCCCGAACTTTATACGTCCACAATACAAGGCTTGGATAAATTAGATCAAGCTGGAATATTGGTGGGGTTTCATCTTGGCCAGCATGAGCTCTTGCCTCTCTATCTCGCTCGGGCAGGGATAGACTTTGATATTTTGATCAGTAAAAAGATTTATCAAAAGTATCAACATAGTTTAAATTTACACAGGGCTGCTTTTGGTGTATCGGATCGACATTTCAATTTTCTCTTTGCCGAAGATAGGCATACGCTATTGCGTATAAGGAGATCATTGTATTCGGGTAGGCACATCCTGCTGTTTGCAGATGGTAACATGGGGGCCGATAATTCAGATGGCTTACTTGTACCTGTATCATTTTTTAACGAAATGCTATACGTAAGGCGGGGAGTAGCTTTTATGTCTCATTTGCTTCAGGTGCCGGTATATCCAATACTAGATGAGCTATCGTCGAATATTGTCAAGATAGATATTCAACAGCATATCTGTCCCTCTTTTGAAATAGCACGGACAGATTACATCCAACAATGCATGCAACAACTTTTTGATCTATTGTCGGATAGGTTAAACGGCCGATGGGCGAATTGGGCCTGTTGGGATTACCTACATCGCAATGGAATGTTGTGTTTAAATGAATCTGCAGATGTATTGGGGGATTTGCTGAGCCCAGAGCATACATTTGCTTTTACGAAAGGTTCAAAAACTTTTATCTTAGATAGATTAAGGTATAATATTTTTGTTATATAAGGTTATAATTGTATTTATTAAATAAAATATTAGTAAATTTATCATTGCAACCATAACCTAAGACCAATTATGATTGAGATTTTAAAGAGATATCGATCGCCAATTATATTAATTTTTAGCGTTTTTCTAATCCTGATCATTGGAAATCTACTACGTTATCAACGGTTGATAAATGTCATGCAGATCATTGGCATTATGTTATTATTCGTCTTCTATTTTAAGTTGTTAGACTTTAATCTCCGGATAGTCATTAGTTCAACCTGGTCTAAGCGCGGTATGGGGGTATTGATGTTCATTTTTATTTTGTCTACTTATATCCCTTTTTCAAAATGGGTCATTTATGATTTCTATCCGCATATTGGAATTTTTCTTTTTAAGATAAATTCAGATTTCGATGCGGTACAGTTCAAGCTAAGAGTGGGCTCAAGCTTTAGTTCCGTCCTATTGTTTACGGTAGGCAATGGCTTTTTTAGGAAACGCAAACGCCAGCAATTTTTATTGGAAGCTGATAATAATAATGCAAAAAATGAAATTGACAATTTGCGTTATCAGCTCTCGTTGCGTGATATCAATCCACATTTTGTTGAAAGTATCTTATCCACGGGTATTGGCAGATCTTTAATGGGAGAGGGTAGGGAAAGCGCTGATATGTTAATTCGTTTTAACCAGGTGCTGCGCTATGTATTGGATCAGGATATTGCTGGTATGAAAACGATTCCATTAAAAATAGAATGGGATTATTTTATTGACTTGACCGATATTCTGCAATGGAAATATGGAGATGCTACAGTGGAGATGTATGTGGATGCGGATTGGGAAAAATGTCACCATCAGATTATTCCGATGTCTTTGGTGACGATTCTGGAAAACGCGATTAAGTATGCTGTTTTCCAATTTAAAGGCGCACTCGTTGTTAGCTTGGTCTTGAGCCGTTACGGATTTGTATTTGAATGCCAAAATATTTTCGATCCGGTGCAGCGCGCGATGATGAAGTCTTCCAATTTTGGCCTGAACAATTTGCAGCAACGCCTGTGTAAAGAGGAGGGCTGCGGCGTACTCCATATCGAAGAATCGGATCATGAATTTATTGTGCGTCTTGTTCAGCATAAATTTGATCAGGATGGAAACTAGTATGGTATACCGCATAGGAATAGTTGATGATCAATTAGACGAACTGCTTCTGATCCAGCGATACATAGCAGATGATTCCAGCTTAAAGATTGTTTTCTGCACTTCTGATCCGGTTCAGGCATTAAACCTGATGGAGCATCAGGAAGTCGATATACTAATATTGGATATGAACATGCAGCCATTGAATGGAGTACAGCTCCTGGAAGCATTAAAGGTAATGCCGCAAGTAATAGTCTGTTCCAATCACCCGGAATATGTCTATGAAACATCGGCTTATCAATCGGCATTTATCCGTAAAACAATTGGAAGAGCGGCCTTTAATGAAACGATGGAGCGAATCAAGGCATTTGTCGATGTGCCTGAAGATTTCGTTGATCTGAATGACAATATTTTAGATATAAAAACCTCAAAATCTGCTGGCTATCATATTCAGGTAAATACCGAGCGTTTGATGCTAGCAGTTATTGAGGATAAAACAATGTGTTTTTACAAGGAGAATACAAACCGGGTGGGCAACAAGATGTATTTTACGAAAAACGGAAATATCACGATGGACCTGTTGGAAAGTCTATTGGATAAAGAACAATTTGTACGGGTACACCGAAGTTATTTGGTGAATATGGCGTATGTAGAGCACTATTCCTTAGATCATATTGTGATCAAAAGTACCGATGTATTTGTGCCCATCGGGAAAACTTATCGGAAACGCTTTAAAGCAGACATCGATAAATACCGAAAAAAGAACAGATGCTGATGAATTAGCTTTCGGACAGTTGCAGTGCAATAATCGATACGGTTTTAGTAATTAATCTGAATGTATGATGAAAAGATTTGACCGATTATTACTCCTAATTGAAACGATTAAAAATATCTTGGAAAAGCTCTTAAATGGAGGCCATTCACCCCACGAAGAAAAACTGCGGGCGGAAGACCTATTGACATCCAAAGAAGTACAATCTCTTTTCGGGATAGTACACAGTACCTACTATCGTTGGATCGATCGCAAGTGGTTAGACCCGATTATTATCGGTGGAAAGCATTATCACCGCCGGGATGATATACAATCTCTTTTGGAAAAACGAAAATATCGCGAGCGGGGTGGTTTAGGTTCGCTGTAGAGCATTTCGTATGGGACGTATCCCTTTTCTTCGACAGTTTTTCGGGAGTGCTTCGGCGAAGGTTCGGGACAGCTCCCAGACTGCTTCGAGACACCTTCGGCAATCCTTCGGGTGCGCTTCGACTAGGCTTCGGGAACGACTCGAAGCCTAGTCGAAGCGCGGTCGAACAATACTCGAACTGCTTTCGAAGCAGTCTCGAAGGAGATAGAAAAACGGCCCGAAGAGCTTCCGAGCGACGCCCGAAGAAAGCGGCTATCGCTATCCCATTGTCCTCCCCTTATTATCCCATTCTTTATCCTTTTATATCCCAAATTGTCCTGAATTATCCCTTTAATTTCAGTTGCCTCTTAGCTGCACTAGTTTAGCCAACGATATATCAAAATAGTCCTGCATGCGGACATTATATAAACAAAATAAAAAATAATAATTATGGCAACTTTTTTAAAAGGAATCCACGGCGCGTACAGCGGTAAAGTGGGGAATATTGTAGGAAGTAATTGGCGTTCAGTTGATTATGTTAGATCGGTAGCGAGGCCAACCAATAAGCCAGCCTCTATAAAACAACTTGCACAGCGTGAGAAGTTTGCATTATCGACAGCTTTTTTAGGACCATTGAAGGAACTCTTGAACCTGGGCTACTCTGATGTACAACAGGGGAAATCGACGGGGTACAATCAGGCATTGCGTGATGTGCTCAAATTTGCGATCTCTGGAATGTATCCTGACTTTGAAATCGATTACAGCAAGGTCCGTATCAGCCGGGGTGCCCTGGCAAATCTTTTTGTGCCACAATGGACAGAAAGTGCACCTCAGGAAATCACGTTGACCTGGATGAAATCTACAAGTGACCTGATGGGGTACAACGATGACTCCGTGATTCTCCTGATCTATAACAAAGATAAGAAGTATTTCAACTTGATGGAATCGGCTACTCGTGATGATGAAACATTGACGCTGACCTTCCCTTCAGTATATGCTGGAGATACCATCGTGGGATGGGTGTTTACAGGACATCGGGATGGTGTAAAGACTTCATCGAGCGAGTTTATTGGTGAACTGACACTAAGTTAATTGCAAAAGGAGCTGCGGTGATAATGAATGTTATTGCCGTAGCTTATTTCAAATATCTAAAAATGAAAACATTACAAAACGAAATGGTCACTGGTATCGAGGATATCTATTGGCCTTTAACAAGTAGGCAGCTGCTCGGAATTGTGCTGGCCTGTCTGCTCATATTATTTATTTCAGCAGGTCTTGTGCTGCAGGCCATCGACCCCACAGCAGGTGTATTGGATATCGGTATGTTATCTGTCTTGCTCTTTGGTCTCTTGACAGGATTGCTCGCAATTTACTGCTGCTACTGGTTGCAAGAGATTCTTTGGCAGCCTTTTAAGTTCTTCCGTCAGGATATTTTTTATCACTTTAATCAATTGACATCATGGCAACAATGCATTATCTATTTTTCGGTGTTCTTTCTGTCGCTGTTCTCGCTATTGCTCGCTTTGGCAATCGTGCTGTAAAACAGGGGACATTTGAAAATCAGTCTAGGGCTATGGCTGTTAACTCTACAACAATACATCACAATCGGATTGAAAACTTTCGCGAACGCATTGTGGCAATTGCCGCAAAGGAGATTGGTGTTAGGGAAGCGACGGACAATAACGATGGACCGCGGGTAGAGGAGTATTTAGCATATACTGATCTAGGCAAAGGATACGCTTGGTGTGCGGCTTTTGTGTCTTGGTGTTATGGAAAAGCTGGACGTGATGCACCACGTAATGCTTGGAGCCCGGCACTTTTTCCAAATGCCCGTTGCTATACGAAAGAGCAGATTCAACGTGAAGCTGTCCGGCCAGCAGACCTATTCGGGATCTATAGTCAACGGCTTGGTCGTATCAATCATGTGGGCATCGTCCGGAAACTGGAGAAAAGGTATATCCTGACCGTGGAGGGGAATGTAGCGAATAGGGTATTATCAAAACGGCGTGCCTTGGCTACGGTTTATGCTTTTTCAAACTGGATGGACTGAGGGGAGGGGAGTATGGAAAAGAAGTTGGGCTGTCTTTTGGTTTCTGTAATAGGGCTAATGGTTATAAGCGCCTGTCACACCGTTAAACAAAAGCGCAGCGAAGGGCAGCATACATCAATTAAACGCATGAACGGACAGGTTGTGGACTTTAGTTATAAAAAGCAGGATAGTCTTTTCCGTACTTGGTACGTATGGACGGATAGCGGTTTTCGCTTTCACCCGGATAGTGGTTTAATAGGGCGGGCGGGTGGCTTGATCGCTCAGGAATCAAGGAAAAGCACCAGGCAGAAGAATCAGTTCGCAGCGGATGTCGCCGAAGAAAGTAGTCGGTCTGATACCGAAAGTAAATATAAGCATACCCGATCCATCCCCATGGGGAGATTCGCTGTACCAGCCATGATGTTGATCATCGCGATTTGGTTCTTATACCATAAAAAGGGTAAAACCTGAAATGAACCGTATAATAGGAATAGTTCAACAATTGACGAATCAGTTAAACGAGGTTACATAAACAAAGAGGGGCTTGCGCAAATCACCCTCTTTGTTTATTGGACTTATTGATAGGGTTGTTTTAGATCTTTTTCGAATAAGGTAAATGGATCCTGGTAAAATTTTAGGAAGTCTGCCGCACTGACCTGTCCGGGATAAGGGGCATAATAATGTGTCGGACTTTCCTTATCGTTGCGCCATACCAATACATAGGCCATGTTAACCCCCGCTGTTTTTAGCACTTTCAGCAATACATCGTTCCACCATTGCGGATTGGAAATGGATTCCAGACCTGTTTCCGTTAATGCGGCAATTTTATCGTTCTTTTCCGCAAAGGAACTTAAGATTTTGAGTTTATGGATCGCTGCCGGTAGATCATAATGCCCATCGCGGCCAAAATCTGCGTAATTATCCATTCCAACGATATCTACCCAGTCATTGCCTGGGTAGCGTTCCAAAAACTCCTGTTCGGAATTAAATTGACAGTCGGGCGAAAAGGCATAAATAAAGTTATGTACCTTCAATTGATCCCGGAGATAACTTACCGTAAATCGCCAGACGGCCATAAAATCTTCGCGCGAGGTATATTTTTTCCCCCACCAGAACCAGTCTCCGTCAAATTCGTGGAAAGGACGAAAAATAATAGGTATTGCTACTCCGTCCTGTCCCTTGGCACGATGTGCAAATGCCGCTATGGATTTCAGTAGTTTTTTATAGTGCCGGTGATGTGTGCCGCCCGGTTTAATGGCGGCCATCGCCGCTATGGATGTTGAGTCGTTCCAGTAAAAACCATCATTGGAAACCGGATTGTTAAAATGCCAGCAAATGGTCGTAATGCCACCACGGTTGTATGTATCGCTGACCTGTTGCAGGAGCAGCTGCTGATTTTCGGAAATGGCTTTGGGAGATTGACCTGAAAAACCCATAAAGTCGAAGCCGATGACAGCCGGATGCGAACCGGTGACCGATTGTACATCCGATCGGTCTTTATCGCCCTGCCATCCATGTCCGTAGGCTGTAGCATCCTGCTGGCCGAACAATACATGACTGCCAGCCCATCTTTTGAGGTTTTTATACAGCGCCTGTGTTTGTAGCGTTGCATCTTTATCAATCAATTGCTGCTGCCCCCAGCTCTGCAGCCCCAGCATGAGTAAATTAACAAATAAGAGGATTCTCATGCTTTAGGGGTTAAGTGTTCTCAATTGCGCCTTGATATATTGCCCCGCCGGGGTAAGATGCTGTTTCTTCCAATGGCCATGCAGGGGAGCCATCGGGTTAAGCAAAGCGGTTGTTTCGTCCTTATCCGTCAGATTCCAGTTTGCCCAGCTGAGTTGATTGTTTTCCATCCAGTCGAGCCAGATCTTCGTTTTTTTCAGATCAAACTGGCCATTGCCATCGGCTTCTCCTACGCCCCATTCGGTAACGAACAAAGGCAATTGTTGCCCGATTGCTTTCTGAGCACGGTCTCTCAGCTGCTCCTGATGATTCGGATCGCTCGCATAGAAATGAAAAGAATACGCAATGTTATTAAAACCCAGAATCCGATCATTGGCCACACTATCCACATCTTGATCCCAATGCGGAGATCCGACGACAATGATATTGTTTTTGGCATCCTTTCGGATGGTACGTATCAGCTCCTCAGCATAGGACTTGACCACTTGCCAGGTCGTTCTTTCGGGTTCATTCCATATCTCATAAATAAGTTGTGGATGATCTGGATACTGCTGTGCCATCCGCGTAAAGAAAGCTTTGGCCTGATTGATATTGCGGTCCGCATGGTGGTCGTGCCAGTCTATCAGTACATAGATGCCACGCTGCAATGCCCGGTCTACAACGTTCTTGATCAGTGTGAATTGCTCTTCAGGAGATTGCAGATAGCCACCGTCCGGTTCCACGGCTAGCGCAACACGGATCAGGTTGACTTTAAAATCGTCGACCAGCCGGTCAACGACTTCTGGGGTATAGTACTTTTTGCCGCCCCAAATACTCCAGGAGAAACTGATGCCTCGCAATTGGACGACCTTGTCGTGTTGGTCTACTATTTTTCCTTGTTTTATACTGAGGCTTCCATGCCTCTGTACTGCGGTCTGGGAAATTCCGCTTTTATGGAGCAGGCATAGGATCACCGCTACAGTAAAAATTTTTATATGCTTCATCATTTGTAATGGGTGCTAGGTCGCCGAATAATCGACGATTTTTACTGAGCGGCATTTGATCGGGACCAAATGCCGCTGCAATAATGATTTTGACCTGCTATTTAAAGAAAATTACATCGTCTAAATAGAACGTTTCATCCTGTGCATCTGGTCCCTCGATCCATAGACCGAGCTGTTTGAAGGCATTGCCTTTGCTCCAGAGACCGATATCCGCGAGATCTAGGCGGACGTAGGTCCATACGCCTGCCGGCACACGGATGGGAGTGGATCTGTCGGCATTTCCAAAGCCCGCAGCGCGCCCATCGCTGGTAAGAAAAAGGGTATAGTCCTGCGAACCGCCTTTGATCCAGAATGAAAGGAATTTTAAGTCGGCATTCTTGACCATGCCGTCACCCCAGTTGGCCATGCCATTGGCAGACCAGCTTCCTTTGCCGTAAACCATTTTTGAAGATGCATTTCCCGACTTAAAGGTTGCCGTGCTAATTGTTACAGCTCCCCAGCCCCAGCCTTCAAAACCATTTTGGTAGGTATCCGTAAAGAGTCTGAAAGCCTGATCAACGTTGACAAACTCCTGCGTTGTCGTAATTTCTCCGGCTTCGCTTCTGATATCGAGTTTTGTTCTGCTGACTTCTGTCTGCGGTAGGGTCACCACCAGCTGACGTTGACTTTTGCTTACGATGGTGGCCTTTGCATCCGTACCGGTCAGAGTCACCTCTGTTACATCATTTAAATAGTTGCCGCTCAGGGTAAGTTGGGTGACCGCGGGGGTAAAGTTGTAGTCTGAAACTGTGGCAACTGAAGGTAAGGGTGTGACATTGAAGGGCACCCGTAATTGCTTGTCCAACATATTGGTCAGGATGATGTCCTGCTGCCCCGCTGCCGCTGTGTCCGGTACACGGAATACCAGCGCATGGTCATTGTTAAAAGCTGGATTGAAGCCGGCAGGAACATTTCCCGTTTCAAAAACTATGGATTTCATGCCCGCAAGCCCCTGGCCGGTCAGTACGATTACCGTACCCGGAGGACCGGATGTCACTTCCAATGGATCAGCTTGGGGATTTCCTGATGGTGACAGCTTATCGTCTTTTTTACAGGAAACAAATGCAAAGCATGCTATTACGAGGATGCAGACGTAGTGATATAAGGTCTTCATAAGTTTTTTCATAATATTAAGGTTTATAAGGAACAGCGGGTTTGGCCAGCTCTGGATTGTTGACCACCTCGGTTGTCGGGATCGGAAGATATAACTTGCTTTCACTGCTGAGCGTAACGCTGAGATGATCCACCATTGGCTTGCCCACTGAACTATAGGTGCCTCTTTCCTGCGCTTCCACCAGCTGTTTTGCCTTCGTAAATCCTTGGCGTTGAATGTCAAACCAATAATCTCCCTCAAATGCAAATTCTACCCGTCGCTCATGTAATATATTCGCTGGGGTCAATACGGTCAGATCGCGTGAGGTGCCCAGTCCGGCACGGTGTCTGATGTCATTGACAGCGGCCAGTGCTTTCGCATCTGTACTCTGCGCCTGATCAGCCAATACGGCCTCTGCATAGATCAATAATACATCGGCATAGCGCAAGATGTAGGTACAGATGCTCGTGGAGGTACCATTGACATCCTGACCGCCGCCGCCCGGACCGACCACGTATTTCAGCGCATTGGAACGGGTACCTGTTTTTATCTTCCGTGCATTGTCATTGGAGCTCATCCATGTGGTATCGTAGGTAAAGCCGTTCGGAAAAGCTGAATTTTTCCAGTCATCCCGATGAAATCCCTGCTCCATAATGGACCAGCCTTTGCGCTTGTCGCCCACTTCATAGCTGTCCAATAGGTCGATTGACGGAATAATAGCGGACCATCCGGCTCCGGTGGTTTCTTTCAATAATGGCTCGGGACCTACATAGGCCTGGATGGGATTGCCGACACCATATCCCCCTGATGCTACCCACTGTAAGGCAAAGAGGCTCTCGGAATTGTTATTGGCACTCTGATCGGTAAACATCTTCCCATAATCAGGATATAGGCTGTATTTTTTAGCGTTGATGACCGTTTCTGCCTTCTTTCGTGCATTTTCGTAGTCTTTTAAGTAGAGATACATTTTGGCCATCATGCCGGTAGCCGATAACTTGGTCACTCGTCCGGGGGTATCGTTGTCTTTCAGGTTTGCCTCCGCAAAAGCCATATCATCCAAGGCAAACTTAATGACATCGGCTTGCAGATAGCGTGGTGTATTAAAGTTGCCCGTCGTAGCCATTGAGACCGGATCGGTGACGATGGGAACATCCTTAAAGACTCGGGCTAGATAAAAATAAGCGACCGCCCGGATAAACTTTGCCTCCGCAATTCCCTGCGTTAGATAGGAGGGATCTCCGCCTTTGCTCATTTTTTCTTCAAAGGTGTTGATCAGCACGGTGGCGTTTCCTGCTACTTTATAAAAAGAATACCAGGAACGGCTCACCTGTTCGTCGGTTCCGGATACCGTAAAATTCAAAAAGGTATTGTAGACGGGATCACCGGTGTACATATTGCCCGACAGCACCTCGCCGATGGCATGGAAGGCTTTATCTTGATAATCATACCATACGGTATTGTACAGATAGCCGGTTGCACCCCTTACTTCCGCATCGGAATTATAATAAGTGTCCAGCGTTGGATTATTCTGTGAAGGCCTGTCTAGAAAACTTTTTTTACAGGATCCCAAAAACAATAGGCCGCCAACTATTGTGTATATCAGTTTTGTCTTCATAATGTCTTGTTCAATGGTTTAAAAAGTTATATTAGCACCGATCGTAAAGGTTCTCGGATTGGGATAATTGCCCAGGTCAATATTCTGCATCAGCGCGTCATTGTTGTAGGAACCTAATTCTGGATCGTATCCACTGTATTTTGTAAAGGTGTAGATATTCTGTCCTGAGATATAAATCCGTGCAGCCTGCATTTTGATTCTGTTGATCCAGGCTGCGGGCAAATTATAGCCGAGGGTAATATTTTGTATCCGTAGGTATGAGCCATCTTCGACAAAACGGCTTGACACACGTTTATTATCTTGATGCCACTGATTGTATCGGGGTACAGTACCATTGGTATTGAACAATTCGGAATAGCGATCTGTCAATGAGGTCTGCAATTGATTCCAGTATACATTGACCGGTGTTTCCAATGATCTCTTGGTATAATTTAGGATATCATTACCTTGAGATCCTTGCAGGAAAACAGATAAATCAAATCCTTTATATTTGAACGAGTTGGTTAATCCGAATGTAAAGTTTGGATTAGGATCTCCTATATAGGTCATGTCTCCATCATTGATGACATTGTTCCCGTCGAGATCGCGATATTTGACATCGCCCAGCCATAAGCCTTTTGAACCAATAGCTTGGCCTTGATTCGCATGGTTGTGCAGATCATCTTCAGAAGTAAACAAACCGTCCGAAATAAACCCATAAAAGCGGCCAATAGGTCCTCCCGGAACGGTACGGGTCAGGATAACGGCATTGCTATATTCCGTATAACGAATCAGGTCGGCCTGGTCGCTGTTTAGTTTGTCCAGACGATTTTTATAATGGGATAGCACAAGGTTTGTTTTCCATGTGAAGCCATTTTTATTGATATTGGTAGAAGATATACCGATGTCAAATCCGGTATTTGTCATCCGGCCTGCATTGACATTGGGCGATTTGATATCATTCCATTCCGTCCCTATGCCTGTATATTTGGGCAGTCGAGTTGCCATAAGCATGTCAGAGGTGATCTTTTTATAGATATCGAAGGTGACATCCAGACGTCCATTGAGGAAGCCGGCATCAAATCCACCGTTGTAGGTGGTGACAGATTCCCAGCCGAGTGCCGGATTGCCGACATTGTCGGGTACGCCGCCCGCGCCAAAGGGGCCGGTGGCGAATAGACGGATATTGGTTGCATAGCTTGCCCCGCCGACATTTGAACTGCCCACAGCTCCGACTCCGGCCCGTACTTTCAGGTAATTCAATACCTTGAGATTTTTGGCAAACTTTTCATTTGTAACTGTCCATCCCACGGAGGCCGCAGGGAAGTAGCCTAGCTTACGGTCTGGTCCAAAGTTGGAGGAGCCGTCACGTCTCAGGGAGAGATTAACAGAGTAGCGGTTGTCATACGCGTAACCGGCTCTCAGAAAATAGGACTCCATGGCCCAGTCTCCTTTGCCTCCTTCGATGACCTGGTTTTCCTGTTCACCTGCTGCAATAGACGGTATATTGAGGGCCAGATTTTGCCGTGAAGCCAATATATTGTCATAATAGGAGGCCTGGGCTTCATGTCCGATCTGTGCATTGATGTTATGTTGACCAAAGGATTGGTTGTAGTTCAGGTAATTCCTTAATGCCCAGTAGTAGCTGGGATTGCGTTGTTCGACGATTTTACTTGGCGCGAGTATTGTCGTTCCGCCCGATGAAAGGGAGGGCTGGAAAGACATGTTATTATCATTTGTAACGTCGTAGTTGATCTCATTTCGCATGGTTAAAAACTTGGTGAAAATCAACTCTCCGTAGACACTTCCAAAGGCTTTGAACTGATCGCCTGTATTTTGGCGCAACTGTGCCAGTGCCACAGGATTGACGGGGTTGCCAAAAGCATAGCCTCCTATGGATACCGGTGGTGCAAAATCTCCGTTCAGTCCAAAAATCGGGGCGGCTGGACTATTGAAAGCGGCAACGTTGACGATGGCATCAGATCCGTTGGTCAATGTGGTTTTTTGATTGGTGCGGGCGGTGCTGCTGCTGATACCGACCTTCAGCCAGCTTTTGATCTGGTGGTCAAGGTTAAACCGCAGGGACAACCTGTCAAATCCGGAGTTGATGATCGTACCGTCCTGTTTAAAGTAATTTAAACCCAAATAATAGGTCGTCTTTTCACTTCCTCCCGAAAAACTTAATTGATGATTCTGCATCTTGCCTTTCTGAAAGATGGCATCTTGCCAGTTGGTCCCTTCTCCCAGGACTTCCGGACGCTGATATTCTCCGATAGGTGTATAGGGATTTCCGGTAACTTTACTGATCTCCTGCAATACCTGATTGTTATACTGTGCAAACTGGCTTAAGTTCATCAGATCAAGACGGGTAGGGACTTTTGATTCGCCATAATACATATCATAGCTTACCTTTCCTTCGCCGGCTTTTCCGCGTTTTGTGGTGATCAGTACTACGCCATTGGCTCCACGGGAACCGTAGATGGCCTGCGCGGAAGCATCCTTGAGGATATCTATTTTTTCAATATCATTGGGGTTAATCCCTGCAATTCCGCTTTGGGAGGTAGATCCGGCCATTCCGCCAAGTTTATCCTGTGCAATGGAGCTCTTTCCGGTAGGGACGATAATACCGTCGATCACATAGAGCGGTTCGTTTCCATTGATGGATGTCAGTCCCCTTACGCGTACGGATATTCCTCCTCCGGGCTGGCCGCCATTGGCCGAAACACTTACCCCGGCGACTTTCCCCTGCAGCATTTGATCAGCACCTGCAACTGGCAGATCCTTTATGGCTTCTGCACTTACGGAAGAGATTGAAGAGGTGACGTCGGCACGCCTCATGGTACCGTAGCCCACGACGACGACATCTTCTAGCTGCGTAGCAGCAGCAGTCAGGGTGACATTGACCAATGCCTGATTTCCGACAGGTACTTGCGATGTCTGCATACCGATATAGGAGAATATCAGTATGTCTGTAGGAGCAGCGTTGATCTGATAATGCCCGAAACGATCGGTCACAGCGGTAGCAGTACCGTCCTTTACCTTGACCGACACGCCGGACAATACCATGCCCGACTCATTCTTGACAATACCATCCACTTTTTTATTTGCTACCTGCGCCGTTAACAAGGCAGGCGCACTCACAAGCCAGACCAGACCGATCGGCTTAGATAATAACTTTGAGATCATATAAAATTGGTTATTTAAATTTTTGATAAAATAATTGGCGTACAGATCTGATCATGTACAATACTGTTTACGTTTTTTTCCCATTCACACTATAATTAGTTATGCCTTGGACGGCCTGACCGGACGCCCGGCCGTCAATAGCCAATATTAGACTTAAATGTGAAAAAAGTAATTATCAGTGCGTGCCAAAAGCATATCAGCGAATGCCAAAAGCTAATTATTTTGCTTTTCAGCCCATTCAAGATAGTTTTTGGGACTCATTCCAAAATATTTGGAAAATGACCGGCTAAAATTTGAGGGTTCTGAGAAACCGACCAAATAAGCGATTTCGGCAATGGTATATTTGCCTGTGAGGAGCATATTGCGCGCATGTTTGAGACTGATGCTCAATATGTATTCCTGTACGCCCTGATTTGTCAGGGCTTTTATCTTGCGGTATAGCTGACGTCTGCTCATATGCAGCAGCTCAGCTAACAGATCAATATTAAATTCTTTATTGTTCAGGTTTTCTTCCACCAGATGTTCTACTTTCTGCAAAAAGTCACGGTCGATCGCGCCAAGGCTGTTCAGCTCCGGTAATTTGCCGGATGTATCCTGCCTGTTTGCATTGTCAAATAGCTCCCGTAATTTTCTTCTTGAGAGGAGCAGGTTAGTGATGCGTGCAATCAATAGATCCATCGCAAAGGGTTTTGGAATATAGGCATCCGCACCATGTGTATACCCTTCGATCTTATTGTCGTCGGTTTGCTTGGCCGTCAGTAAAACAATTGGAATGTGGCTGGTGCGTTCATCTGCTTTGAGTTCCTGACAGACCTGCAGACCATTCATTTTGGGCATCATAATATCGCTGACTACCAGGTCAGGAACAGACTGTCTGGCGAGTTCCAGACCGTCAAGTCCATTGGTGGCGCTCAGAATTTCAAAATATGCCGACAGCTCGTGACGGATATAGGCCTGTAGGTCGGGATTATCCTCAATCAACAGCACGATCGGCCGGTCTTCTTTCAGATGAGTATCTGTTTCGATAGCCTGTATCTGTTCTGTTTCCTGACCGAACAGGGGCGACAGCAATTCTTCATACCGCGCGACAAAAGCATCGTCCTTATCCTGCAATATCGTGCCTTGGGTAGCTAGATGGACGGTAAAGTCCGACCCCCGGCCGTCTTCACTCTGAACCGTTATTTTTCCGCCATGCAATTCGACAAGCTCCTTGGTCAAAGCCAGACCGATGCCGGATGACTTGTTTTCATAAGGATGTACCCCATCTACTTTGTAGAATATTTCAAAAATACGTTCCCTGTCTGCTTCCGGAATTCCAATGCCATTGTCGATGACGTGGATTTCGACGACAGTTTCACTTCGTTCTACCACTACGTCGATCTTTCCTCCGTTTGGTGTAAACTTAAATGCATTGGAGAGAAGATTGGAAAGAATTTTCTCAAACTTATCTTCATCAATGGAAAGCCGTATGACTGGGCTGGCATAGCGGATAGAAAAGTCTATCTCCCGTACCTGGGCACGTTCTTTAAAAGCTTCGCATATTTCGTTGATCAATTCGACCACGTTTACGGTATGCGCTTTGAATGACGCAGCCCCATTTTCCAGCCGTCTAAAATCCAGGAGCTGATTGACCAGGTTGAGCAAGCGGTCTGCATTTTTGTACACGAGCCTGCTGTAGGTCTTCACCTGATCCATGCTGATGTCCTGATGGATGATTTTTCGGAGCGGATCCAGGATCAATGAAAGGGGAGTGCGTAATTCATGTGAGATATTGGTAAAGAAATTGACCTTTATCGCATTGATCTCTTCATTCTTCTTGGCGGCTAATCGCTCTAAAAGCACATCATTTTTGAGCTTTTCCCTTGATTTTATTTCCAGAAAAAGCAGGTAGAGTATAACAGCGGTGATCAGCCCATATAGGCAATATGCCCAGGCGGTCCGCCAAAAAGGGGGAGCAACGACAATTTTCAATGTCGCCTCCTTGGAGTTCCATATCCCGTCGCTGTTGGCGGCCCTTACTTTAAACGTGTATGTGCCTGCATCCAGATTGGTGTATGTAGCTCTTCGGTTATTGCCTACGTAGTTCCACTCTTTGTCAAAGCCCTCCAATAGATAAGTATATTGGTTCTTTTCGGGAATGGTATAACCGAGCGCCGCAAATTCAATGGTGAATACAGCTTGATCATAGTCCAGCGCCAGTTCGTCGGTCTCATTGATATTGCGCGTCAGAGGAGAGTTTTCGGCGCCTATCACAACAGGTTTGTTAAATAACTGGAAATCGGTAAAGATTACCGGAGGGGCGTGTACATTTCGCCGGATATTATCCGTATGAAGAACATTAAATCCGTTGTTGCCACCAAACAGAATTTCCCCCCTGCTCGTTTTGAGATCTGCGCCTGCGAGGAATTCTTTTCCTTGTAAGCCATTATACCGGTTATAGTTTGAAAAAGTATGCTGATCCAGACTGTACCGGCTTACCCCATTATTCGTGCTGATCCATAACTGTCTATTATCGTCTTCAACAATGCTGTTGATCACATTGCTGGGCAGGCCCTGTTCTTCACGATAGCTTACAAATGTCTTACGCTGTCTATCAAAACGCTGCAAGCCACCGCCAATCGTACCTATCCAGATACTGCGGTCAGAATCGCCATAAATGGTATTGATGATATCACTCTGGAGATTGCTGTTTGCTCTGTTGTAGCAGGTAAAACGGTTGTCCGCTGGATGATAGATATTGATGCCACCGCCATAGGTAGCGATCCACATATCGCCGTTGTCATCTTCATAAAATGCCCGAATATAGTTGTTGTTTAGTCCGTTGGCTTGGCCATTGGCGCGATGTTTCCTGATCTCCGGTGTATTTTTCTGTATGATGTTGATTCCGTCTCCATTGGTTCCAAGCCAAATATTACCAAGTCGGTCTTCTGCCAGCGCATAAATGGTATTGTTGCTCAACTGGAGCGGTCCCTTACCGCTATAAAAATGGCTAAATGTACCTGTACTCAGGTCCAGTTTCTTAAGCCCGCGTTCATAGGTTCCGATCCATAAACTTTTTTTATCTTTTGTCGTCAGTAAAGAGAGCACGGAGAATGAATTTAATCCCTTTTTATCATTGGGATCCCAGTGGATAAATTCATTTGTTGCCCGTTTCCAAAGATTGAGTGATCCGCCATCGGAACCCACCCATATATCCCCGTCAGCCTGTTCGGCAAAAGAAGTAATGGTGCTTGTGCTCTGGCCTGATGTGACGTGAAAATTTTTAAAAAGCTGGAAATAGGTATGATTCAGGTCATATTTATTAATTCCCCCGGCAAAAGTTCCTATCCATAGGATACCTTCCTTGTCCAATAACAGTGCGTATATCGAGTTATGGTTCAGGCTTTCCTCGTCGGCGATATTATTCTGATAATGTGTGAAATCCCCGGTTTTGCAATCGAATAATTCTAATGCTTCTTCGGTGCCTACCCAGAGTTTATGCTCACCGGCAGGAACGATTGTAAGGACAACATTATTGCTTATCGATTTGCTGTTGCCTTGTTCTTTTTTATAGGTGGTAAATGTGTTGGTATGGTAATCGAACCGGTTTAAGCCACCATACGTCCCTACCCATAAATACCCGTCTCCATGCTGTGTTATTACATTGATTTTATTATTGCTCAGTGCGCCCCGGGCGCCTGTCGAAGTGAAATAAGTGCTGCGCTGGGTTTCTTTGTTGAACAGGATAAGGCCATTTTCTGTTCCTACCCATAGATTTCGCCTGTCATCTTCAAAAATAGACGTAACAACAGCCGTAATAGTACGCCCCTTGGTATCTCTGAACTGATAGCGGGTCAAATGACCTGTCTTTTTGTCCATTGAATAGAGATCGGAATAAGTCCCCACCCAAAAGTTTCCTTTGCTATCTTCCAGGATGGCATTGACGCTCACATCAATTCTGTTATTTCCAATTTGGGGTTTTATGACATGCTCAAAAGAATCATTGTCCCGATCATAACGGGCCAAACCGCCACCCATCGTCCCGATCCAAAGCTCGCCATGGGGGTCTTCATACAGCGATTTTATCTGATTGTTAGGAAGACTCTTCTTATTGTTTTGTGTGGTTCTATAGATTTTAAATTGGTAACCGTCATATTTATTGAGACCGTCCATGGTACCAAACCACATAAAGCCATATTTATCTTTTAGGATGCAGGTGACGGTGCTTTGTGATAGGCCCTCTGCTGTGGTAAGATGGCTGAAACGAGCGATGGGTTTGGTTTGTGCAGATAGTTGTATGGTAATCAGACAAGCTATCAGAAAACATAAACATCGCTGCACTATATTGATTTTATCCACGTAATTTCGAATAATCGGTTGTAGGGCTGAAATTACTATTTATTTTGTCGAGAAAAAACTTTAAGTTATTTTTCGTCATGTCATAAACCCGGATAAAGGAAGCCTTCAGTATGTTTTATACTCAACAAAAATTACAGTTCAGTTGTATCCGTATGCATATACAGCACCTGAACGAGAAAAATGAACAGGGAAACAAAGGGATCCATGGATGAACAGAGCATCAACAAGACAATAGCTGCAGAGTCCTTTTGGCCCCTAGGCTTTATCTTAATCCTTTTTCTCTTCTGGAGAAGGGGGGATGATGATCAATAATCAAGTACAAACAAGGCTGCCTCGGTATGCTGAGACAGCCTTGTTTCGCTTTTCATCTTATATGCGATAAAATGGATTGGCGGCTTATTTTACCTCAATAACATGAATATGTCCTCAGCAAGAAAAATTTTGTGGCTTCCGTCAATATAATCAAAATATTTCTGCCAGGCTTTTGATGAAAACTCATCGTTCAATACTGGCGGCTGTATATGCTTTTGGTTGATGTAGTACATTGTGGTTTTGAGAATGAGCTTTTTCTGTTCATCGTCAAATAGACCGCCGCCAGCCAGAGCGTTAGTACTACAAACCCACAGGGACAATGCGACGAGAACCTTCGCTCTCAGATTACATTTAGGAATTCGAATCATGGTTAGTCATTGCTTAGTATACCTTGAACTAGACAAGGCCCTTTATATATAAGGCAATCGGAAGTTTAAAAAGGGTGAATGCGATATGAATTTTTTTTTATCTTTTCTTTAAGCGATTGTTAGCTTTGGATATTTTGGCATAAGTGCTGATCGAACTTGAGAGGTTCCTGTTAGTGGTCCGCCTTCCTATTTGCGGCCAGGTAATGATCATGTTGAGGACTAGTTTTGATTTAAATGCTCGCCAACGCGGGCTATGCGAACCATTCTTATTATTCCTTGTTTATTGTTGCTTCCTGACAACCTCAGTGTCTGCTGTAGTGTGGAAAATAAAGCAAAAGAACATTAATAATAAAAAAATTAAAACCTTCTTGCTTTGACAATGGTTGTTCGATTACCTTAGATAGTTAGATTATTGTATTTTTTATAGGCTAGGTGTTAATTCCCTAGCCTATTTTATTCTTTTGATAAACGGTAGATTTCATTGTAAAATTGTTGGTCCCATATGAATTCCATATTGAAATTCCCTTCTGAGGTTAAATGGACAGTGGCCTTATTCCATTTATTGATTCTATCTTCAGTGCTGTTCCGGTGAAGCTCAAGGATATCAAATGTTAACTGGAAATCGAACTCATCAACATCAATCTGTTTTTTCTCCTTATTGGCATTCATATACTCGCCGATAAAGCTGACCATAGTCCCGAGGGTTTCAATATTCAGCTCCGCAGAGACCCATTCTTCTCCGATAACAGCTTTTATATTATCAGCAATAGTTTGGTATATTTCGTCGGTTGTTTTCATTCCAATGATTAGTTCGTAAAACTGTTTTTGACCTAGTATAAATGTAGCAATTTTTTCCAGGTCACAGCTGTTCACTAAGCTAATTGTCGCAAGTGCTTTGCGTAGATTGATGAAAGATTGCATCCCTCATGTGATTCCGGATTCGGGCAAATCTTGACTTTAGGAGTTAGCGGGAACGACAAAGTATTTATTCTTAAAAAAAAATAAAACTATTTTGATCCTGATCGTGTTCATTGATTGGATATGTATAAAGAATAATAAGGTATACATAGGATTAAAGGAAAGTTTTTTTAAGGTCGGAACAGCAATTGATCCGGCCTTTTTTGTTGTTTTTAATTACTAAACTATCACTCATTTAGCAGGCAATCCCCATCTTCTTTGATGGAATTGCTATTTTATCCATTAATATTAATGATAGGCTTTTTAGTTTCGACAAAGCTTATGATTGTAGCACATATAGCGCAGATAAGTGCCACAAATAGAAATATATTGGCCGTATTGCCTGTGAAATCAATCAGCTTACCGAACAAAGGCTCGCCAATGGCAGCAAAAACATAGGCGAACATATTCATCACGCCGATACCCGTTCCCACGAGTTTGGTACCTAAAAGATCTGGACTTAATGTCCAGAAGTTGGCCTGCGGACCGTACACGAAAAAGCCTGAGGTAAACATCAGGATGCCGATCAATAGATGATTGTGAACGGGCACGCAGTAAATAAGAATGGCAATGATGCAACTGATGATCATCCCCGTACGGATGGATTTACTTCTGTTTTTATTGAAAATAAGATCTGAGATGTAGCCAAAAGAAACAGCTCCCAAAGCCATACCGATAGGAATTAACAGTGTAAGCCACATATTGCCGGAAGATGCTTTGTAATTGTTCCCCAAAAAATGAATAGGAACCCAGAAGATCAGCCCATAACGCGCCATACTCTGAAAGCCAATGGCTAAGGAGGCGATCATAAAGTTTCGGTTCTGAAATACTTTTTGGTAGGATTGCCTCCAGTTTTCCTGTTTTGCTATGGATTCTCCTTCTTCATCTTGGATTGCATAGCGCTTTCTTTTTGGGGAACTATAAGCGACGATCATAAATACGAGCAGTGCCGCAGCAAGAAAGAGGATAGGGTACCGGAAAAGGCTGCGCCAGCTTTGTTCCTGCTGGACAAGAATCAATGCCATAAAAAATGTAAGCACCGATGAGCTGCCTGCTGCCATGGTATAAAAACCAAAGGCCTTACCACGCTCTGAACTGCTCCACCAATTGGAAATCAACTTACCGCCAGATCCCCAGGCCATGGATTGAAAATAACCATTCAATGTCCAAAGAACGAGAATAGCCGTATATGAACCGGCAAAACTAATGGCGAGATTACAAAGAATGGAAACACCGCCTCCTGTTATAATCATCAATTTGGGGCTCAGTCGATCGGCTAGGCTACCGTTGATCAATTGGCCAATAACATACCCCATCAGCATTGCAAAACTGATCCAGCCCACTTGTTGGAAGCTGATGTTAAACTCTTTGGCAATTCCACTTGCAGCCCAGCCAAAATTATGGCGACCCGTATAGAAGAACAGGTAGCAAAACATGGTAACAAACAACATCTTCCATTGATCTCTTCTAAATTTCTTTTCCATTAGATCTGCGTTGTTGACGTGTGAATAAATAGACCTGCCCGAATCGGCTTCTGTGTAAGCGCATAATCTATTGCCGCATTGACTTCTTCGAGTGGAAATTCACGCTCGATCAGTGAAGTGAAAGGGTACTTCTGCCAGTTTTCGATAATGAAATCGACAGCATTGGAAAAATCTGTATAGTTGTAATTATGTAATCCTTTTATTGTAAGCATTTTTCGGATGGCCTTTTCGGCATCGATTCCAGTTTTGCGTTGATTAAATACTGCTCCCACTAAGATGGCGGAGCCATGGAGCCCCAAAGTCTCGATGCCCAGTTCCATAGCGTCGGGCGAGCCGCTCATGTCGATAAATCGATCGACCGAAATATCTTGAAATAAAGTACTTTCTTCCGCTTCGCGAAGATTGATGGTATGGCTCGCTCCAAAACTTTTCGCCATCGCTAAACGGGCAGGATTAATATCAGATGCAATAATATTTTTTGCACCCAATTCCCGGCACATCGCAATGCTGACCAATCCCAATAGTCCGATACCAGCAATATGAATGTTTTTCCCTGTGATTGTTCCTGCAAGTCTAAGCGCGCCGGCCGACGTCGCTACAGCACAATTGATTGTCGCTGCTACTGATTGTCGCTGCTACAGCCAAAGAGATATCTTTGGGCAGTATACGTAAACAAGTATGGGGACGAAGGATAATATGAGTGGCGAGCCCCCCATGCAGATTGTCTTCCTCAGTAATCTGACGGTGGCCATATTTGTAGAGCTTGTCGTTTTTTTGAGGTGTTTCGGATTGGTAAACGCCCGTGCTGGGGTCGCTGGAAAATACTGTCCAGGTGATAAGATCCCCGATATGAAGCGAGTTGCCCTGAGCATCAAGTCCGCTATGGGATGGAGAAATATCTTCGACAACTCCAACAATTTCATGCCCTAAAATAGTTGGACTAGGTTCGTTACGCAAACCGCAATAGGTATGAAGATCACTGCCGCAGAGTGTGGTGTATCGTACTACGGACCAATATTTCACCGGCATTTAATTCCGGAATAGGTTGTTCGACTTTGACAAGTGCTGTATTGGCACCGCTAAAAACATAATATGTTGCTATCTTTTTCATTTATTACAAATACATATAGGTTTTGTAATACTAAACAATGTTTATATATACTGTATTTGTAAACTGTTAAGTTTTTATGAAGAATTTGCGCGGTAGGGGTGGATGTTTAGTGATTAACAGTATATAGAAAAAGGTATATTTTACATGTTTTTACTATTTTTCTACATCGCGAATATGGTTAATATGAGTTCTTTTGTATCTATATTTATGTTATCCATCAATTATGAAACGATTATCCTTATGTTTTGGAGTTTTCTTTTGGATCATTTCAATTCATTTATTTGCACAGAACAAACAAAATTTAGACGGATCTTGGCGCTTCAGTCTGGACGAGGAAAATAGAGGATTAGAAGAAAAGTGGTTTGAACGGAATCTTACCCAGGCGATACATTTACCGGGGACAACAGATGAAGCTAAATATGGGACAAAAACAGTCGGCTCGGACTTTGGCATATTAACCCGCGAATATAAATATTATGGACCTGCCTGGTATCAGCGCGACATTATGGTGCCCAAGGATTGGAAAGATAAGCAGCTGTTTTTAAACCTGGAACGTGTGATGTGGCAATCCATGCTTTTTGTGGACGGCAAACAGATTTCGACCAGAGACGCTTTAAATTCGCCACATCTGTATTCACTTGGGGTGCTGAGCCCAGGCAGGCACCGGCTGACCATCCGTGTCAACAACGATATGATTTATAACATTGGGGATAAAGGGCATGCGTATACAGAGTATACTCAAAGTATTTGGAACGGTATAGTCGGTAAAATTGAACTTATTGCAAAAAATCCAGTGCATTTTTTCAATCCCCAAGTTTTCACATCAATAGCGCCAAAAGGGTTTCAGCTCAAGGATACCCTGCTGAACGTCGACGGAAAAAAAAGGACCGTCAAGCTGGCCTACACTTTGCGGGAACGCAACAGCGGCATAGAGGTATTTCAGGGGACTCGGAAGATCACTTTGCTGTCAGCGAAACAGCCAATCGAAATGACGGAAAATGTACCCGAGTCAATTCAGTTATGGGATGATATTGATCCGAATCTTTACACATTGACGGTCAGTCTGCTGGATGAGAAAGACCGACAGTTGGATGTGAAGGAGATGGAAATAGGTTTCCGTGAAATCAGTGCTTCAAGATCAAAGATTCTGGTAAACAAACGGCCTGTTTTTTTGCGTGGAAATTTGGACTGTGTACATTTCCCATTGACAGGTTACCCGTCAACGGATGTCGAAGAATGGGAACGGATTTTTCGTATTTATAAGGCATACGGATTGAACCATGTCCGTTTTCATTCCTGGTGTCCACCACAGGCGGCTTTTGTCGCAGCAGACCGGATCGGTCTTTACTTACAGCCTGAAGTGATCTGGCTGGACTGGTGGATGGCTGTTGACAATCCAGGACGCGAAGAAATGAACACCAAAGGAAGACCAAAAGGTCTTGGTCATAATGCTTCTGCCGATTCATTTGCACAAAAGGAGATTGCTACGATGTTGACCAATTATGGAAATCATGCCTCTTTTACAACAATGGCCATCGGAAACGAATTGGGCAACTCGGACTTTCAGGTCATGGAATCCTGGTTGAAGCCTTTTAAGGAAAAAGATCCCCGAAGATTATATGCGGTTTCCTCAGCGCGAAAGATAACCGAGTTGGATCAGTTTATCGTCACCCATTACATTGACAAACTTGGTGGTACGAGGGGACTACGTGGTGCTACTACGGATTGGGATTTTGAAAAGGTGTATAGTCAATCCAAAATTCCTGTTATTGCGCATGAAATTGGTCAATGGCCGGTATACCCCCGATGGGATGAAATAAAGAAATATACAGGCGTATTAAAAGCGAGAAATCTTGAACAATTTCGTGAACAAGCCCGAAAAAACAAGTTGGAATCTCAAAATGAAGCTTTTGTGCAAGCATCCGGAGCACTCAATCAGCTGATGTATAAAAATGAGATCGAGTCTTTTCTTCGTACACCTTCGGCTGCCGGAATACAGCTGTTAAGTATGCAGGACTACCAGGGGCAGGGGGAAGCACTTATTGGCTGGCTTGACGCTTTCTACGACAGCAAGGGAATTACAACTCCAGAGGAATTTAGGATGCACCATGATACCACAGTGATGTTACTACGCTTGCCTAAATTTGTATGGCAGTCAGAAGAAACATTTCATGCTAAAGTACAGGTCGCACACTATGGTAAGACAAATATCCAGGATGGGGTTTACTGGAAGATTTACGATGAAACAGCACATGTACTTTCATCTGGGGATTTCTCAAATCAGGTATTCCGGTCGGGGAGTTCAGAGATTATAGGGACTTTTAACAGCGATTTTTCTGGGATCACAAAGGCGACGAAACTGACGGTGGAGGTTGGCCTGAAAGACCGGCCCAACAAAAATCGCTGGGAAATATGGGTATATCCTCCGTTGAAGGGGCATACGAAGAATGTCTATGTCACCGACCGCTTCGACGCGAAGGCAGAGCAAGTATTAAATGCGGGCGGCAAGGTATTGCTGGATGCCGCTGACCTCGGAAATGTGGCCACGGCAGACCTGATCAGCTTCTATCCTCTGTATTGGTCACTTACTTTTTTTCCGGGACAGGGCATCAATACCATTGGTCTTCTGCTGCGCGACAAACATCCTGCTTTTGCTGACTTTCCGACAGATGCGTCCAGCAACTGGCAATGGCAGGCAATCTATAAAGGAGCCAAGGGGTTTTACATCAATGATTTTCCGGCTGACTATAGGCCTATTGCCCAGCCGATAGATGATTTTCATCGCAATAATAAGCTGGCTTCCATTTTTGAATTAAAGGTTGGTAAAGGGAAACTGCTGGTGACGGGTTTTAACCTGCGGGATAAGAACAATCCGGTAAGCCAGCAGTTGAAAGCCAGTATTGCAAAGTATATGGATTCGGATGATTTTGCACCTGATTATGAGCCAAATTTGGATTCTTTACGAAAGATGTTTGTCTTCATCGAGCCTCTAAAAAGTGTGGCACCGAAAGCTTTCAGTAATGCACTGCTATATGTAGAGGCGGGTAAAAAGGCACTAGCTATGGAACAAAATGTGGCTTGGTCCAGTCTTTTGGATCTGAGTGAAGCCAATAAAGGAACGAGTTACAATGTAAAAGCAGATGGTGTCTGGAAAGATGCGATCGCCTCGGCCTGGCAGGGGAAACAAATGGAAGTGACCTTAAAAGTGCCACAGGGCATAATCGGTACGTTCTATGTCTTTTTTCACGATTGGAATAATCTGGGGCGCCAGGCGGATATTGAATTTGAAGGGAGGCAATATACTTTAGGCCAGCACGATAAGGACGGACAATGGGTTAAATTGCATGTGATGCGAGAAGATTCAAATGATGGTGTATTGAAATTGAAGGTGAATACCTCAAAAGGTCCTAATACGATGATTGCAAAGATGGCTTTGACAGAGGAGCGCGATTGAGTTGGCATCTGCACTGGAGTAAACGTACAAAAGTCAGTGAGCTATTGCGCCTATCACTATCATTGCCAAATCTTTTGCTAATTGGATTACTAGCGATTGTATTTTCTATAAGCTGGAAATTTCTAAAATCTGTTAAAACCTTTTTGTCCCGACACTGGTTATTCGATTACCGTAGGCAGTAGATTTAATTGTATTTTTTATAGGCTAGGGATTGATTCCCTAGCCTATTTTAATTTTACATACTTCCATTGGTAGACACCCTGTGTTGCTAGCTATCGAAGCCTTAAGTTCAGTTTTTTTCTGAAAAATCCCTTCTCCAAATACGATTGTGTGCGTCATAATTGTATAGATCGCCTATTTTATCCGCTTGACTTCAACTTTTTAGATCACTTATATTTGCTTTCGTGTATGTGGATAAAGGGCTAAAAAACTAACGCGCTGAACTATTTATTTTTAACACAACGAATTCTAACAGCTTCACTAGGGGCTGATGCGCTCGGCCTAAATGTCAGCGGCTTGATCTCATAACTACCTAAAGTAGTCCGTTTGTCGTCGCTATAAGGCTGCTCAAAGGCCAGGTATTTTTTTCCGGCAAGCAGGTAGGCACTTTGCGTTGTTGGCGCAAAACGATACATCCCAGCAGAGATAAAGTAGAAAGATCGGAAATATAAATACTTATCCATTTCGGGTTTTTCAGGCTGATAATCAACGCCAAAAAACAGCCCTGTCTTCAGATAACTATTATTTCCTGTATCGTATTTTGCATGGTATATTTTAGTATTACTGGACATTAAGGCAACGATTTCGTCACTGGTCGGAAGTCGCCATGAATTTAATGGTTTTACTGATGCACATGGATCCTGATTGGCTACAGCAAGTGGCTCTTGTGCATAGGATCCGTTTACACGATACATCCGCATACCTTTGACGCTATCGTCAAAATCCATATACCAAAAAGCCTCCGTCTGATCGGCTGGTGATGGCGACCAAGTATAGTAAATACTCTCATCGCTTGGAGGGGCGAATTGGTAGATCCCGTCTCTGTAAATCAGATCGCCTATACTCCAATTCGTACCGGCCACTGGTATAGAGGGATCAGCTGGTGCCTTGAGATTAATCTCCAACGCGTACTTTACACCTGGACGGAGATTCCAGCCGTCTTGTACCACATCTTTTGGGGTGCTTCCATTGACGGATACATTACTTAGTTTGACTGAGCCATTTACCGTTGCCGCGGATGCAATAAATGTTGAATCTGAATAAATAACTTTGCCGCTCTTGTTTTGAAATACAAGTGGTACAGACTCTAACGCTCCATGATAAGAGAGGGTTCTATCGGCAAGCGAGACATCAATAGATCCTTTGGCATGTGAAGGGCTTATGGCTCCTCCTCCAATACTAATTTCGCCAACCGCCGAAGCGTCCAACTTCAACGTAACTTGCGTAAAAAGATGGGCTAATGTTGCATTAAGTTCATTCTGGCCATCCTTTACCTCAAAAGGAATCTGATCGATCATCAGATCCTGATCTGCGCTCAACTGTTCAAATTTCGCGGCGTTCAATTTAGCTCCCGAATTTAAGTAGGGTAACGGGGCATTTGTACCAGAAGCATAGATGATGAAGGTATATTTACCGTTGTCTATTGTAAAATCCTTTACGCCTTCCCCCTGTTTAAATGATTTTGTCTCTAGGTATTCACCTAAAGCATCAAAAATCGCGACATAATAAGAAGTGCCTTCTTTTAGTGCTTTCTGTTCACTTGTTGCACGTACTGCCGATTTGTTATTAGAAGCTTTGGAATAGGAGGCTTGTGCTCCTACTTCTCTTAGCGTAGCGACCAGTGTGTATTGGTCATTATAAGCGATTTCTTTTGACTGCGACGCGTCGGTTATACGTCGTCCCGTCACAGCGATTTTGCTCTTGTCATCCGGCAAAGAAAATGTCTGCCCTATACTTAATCGTACAGTGGAACCATTTGCTCCGGTAATATCTGAGTGCTCTTTACTACAGGCATTGATTAGTATAACCAAAACAAAAAAAAGGCTACTATAGCTATACCTTATGTTACTTTTCATATTATTACTTTTCTTAAAAAAAATCTTAAATTCTGCTATTTTATATGCCGTTTAAACGAATTGAAGCCATCTCCATTACCGCTTCACTGTTTCATTAATGGGAGGACCTTGGTATTGGATAGGCTCAGTTTTCTACAAAGTGCTACCAGTCCAATTCTTTTGTCTGCGTTTCGGTTTCCCAGGATTCTGTGATTGCTGGCTGCACTGAACCTGTCGAAATACTATACTCTAATGCAAGTTGTTGAACCTGGATACTTGGTGCTTCATAAACAGGTATATTACCGCCAAGGATCAAGTTGTTTTCTTTCTTTTTCATTTTGGATTTATTAAATTTATGTTAAATTATTTTTAATCTTATTGTAATTTTAATACTTAATTGATTAATAAAAGCAAATTTAAAGGAAATTTTAAGAGTGGTTTCTCTATTTGTGTTTAAACATATTTATTGTAGCTGTATCGCTACAATTAGATACGCTCTTTGTTGGCAATACGGGAGAAATTGTGTTAAATTATGAGCCTTAAGTAAAGTATATTCTGCGGCAAACGGTATTTTTGGACGAACAGAGCTTTTCATTTTCAGGCAAATAGCGACTGTTTGCACAGGCTATGAATTTGCTGCTGGAGCTCGCTGCTACTTTATCAATAAAGTACAGCAAATAAAAGGTTAGTCCCATTGATCTTGAAGGGTAGTTAAACAATAAAGGTTCTTTAGGAATTCATGGTTTTTTATGAAAGGTATTAATTTACCAAACCTTTATAAAAAATTAACATTAGGCCTGTTAATTTTGGAACACCATGGAACATATCAAATCCATCAAAACCGACAATCAGAAAAGTTTCAATCTAGTTTATGAACAATATCATAGACAGATTTATGGTTTTGTGCTCAAGCAGACCCAATCGGAATACATCGCGCAGGAGGTTACGCAGCTTACATTCATTAGGTTATGGAATCAGAGAGCGAAGCTGGACGAGCAGCGTGTTATTCTGGTTCAGCTTTTCGGAATGGCAAGACAGGTAATGATAGACTTATTACGTAAAGAAGCGGCCAGATTTAAATACGAAGGTCAGACTGCTGTTACCCCATTTACAGATAGTCTGATAAATTCCGTTGAAAGCAAGGACCTGCTCCGTATCATGGAAATGGATATCCAAAATATGCCCAATATGCGTCGAAAAGTTTTTGAGCTCAGCCGTAAAGAAGGGCTTTCACACAAAGAAATCGCCGCCCGCTTTTCCATTTCCACCAAAACAGTGGAACAACATATCAGCAAAGCACTTTTGCAGCTTAAGCAGCACCTCTATACGATCATGTTATAAGTCCTTAATATTAAGAAAACCTTACCTGTATTAAATAATTGTTAAGAAGTAAGGGATAGGGCTTTGGCCTGCGTAATAGGTATATGAAGCAGGATAAAAAGCAGGATAACATCCGAAAGAAGATATGGAAAATGCCGTTCTTAATAAACGATCTTTTCAAGGACGAAGATTGGGCGCAATTCGATGGAGCAAAGTCCGATAAACAGATTCCTGGAGATAAAATGCTGTCATTCATCCAGAAAGAAATTCTGGCAGCGGAGCAGCGTAAAGAGCGGAAGATCATTCGTAAACATAGGGTCGTTCGCATGTTGCGTTATACAGCGGCAGCAGCGGTTCTTGTGTTTTTTTCCTTTCATTTTATCAGCCAGTGGACCAAAGAGGAACCTGCTCTATCCAATAAAGGGCGCGCTGTGGCGCAACAGCCAGCCGCAGACAAAGATACCAGCTGGACGCTAATTGAAAATAAGAATCCACAAAGCATGCTGCTGGACCTACCTGACGGATCCCATGTGCGGTTATTTTCTCGAAGTCATATTCGATACACGAAAGAATTTACAGATAAGAGTAGAGATATACAGCTGGTCGGTAAAGCTTACTTTGATGTCGCTTCTGATCCCAGTCGCCCATTTTCTGTAGTTGCGGCCGGGACTAAAACCACAGCGCTCGGTACTTCCTTTACGATCAATACTTCTATGCAGAATAAAGCCGTGACCGTAGCCCTACATACAGGCAAGGTGCTTATATCCTCTGTCTCTAAGCGTTTCAGGGAGGTATTTCTAAATGGCCCCGGACAGAGACTGTCTGTGAATAGACGGGGACTTACAACCGTGGAGATACCGCGTAAAAAGCGTATCGCAAAAGAACCTGATCTGTCAGCACCCGAGCTGTTAAACCTGAAAAATACCCCTATGCCTATCGTGCTCAAGGGGTTAGAGAATGCTTTTGGACATAAGATCCATATCGCCGATCACCTGATTTCCGAGATTCATTATACAGGGGAGATCGATATACACAAAGAGAAATTGAAGGATATCCTGACAACAATCTGCCTGATCAATGAATTGCGTTATGTCACAAATCCCGATGGAAGTTATACCCTTTATAAACAGGAAAAAACAAAAACCGAAAATTTAAACAACTAACAGATATGCTCAAAAAAATTAATCCACAAAAAAAGAACCTGCTTGTTCTTGCGCTGCTTTCTGCTGGACTGGGTCACGTACATGCCCAGCAGGATCAAGTGAAGGGAGCTGTACAGAATGAAAGAGGTGAATTTCTTCCGGGTGTAAGCGTGAAGGCTATCCAGGTAAATGGAGGCCAAAGCGTGACGACAAGTACAAATAGCCAGGGCTTATTCCATTTTCAGAATTTAGTTGAACGGGGCGGGTATCAATTTGTGTTTTCCGCCGTCGGGTTTCAGGCGGACACCTTATCGGGTTTCGTTATTGAGGCCAGAAAGCCATTGTCGCTCAGTGTGAAACTGCAGCAAAGCTCGGTTAAACTGGATGAAGTTGTCATCGGCTATGGCCGTGTGTCCCGAAAAGACGTAACCAGTTCGATCAGCACCATCAAAGCTGAAGACGCCAATGTTGGTGTATTTACTTCGCCAGCGCAGATGCTTCAGGGCAAAGTGGCCGGTTTAACGATTTCGACAAACAATAGTAATCCCAATGCGACACCTTCCATCAGTCTCAGAGGAGCTTCAACATTGCGTAGCGGTGAAGCGATGGAGCCTTATTATGTGATTGATGGTGTCCCTGGGGCGTCTCTGGCCTTGATAGCGCCGGACGATATCGCGTCCATCGATGTGCTACGGGATGCCTCCGCTACAGCAATTTATGGATCCAAAGCAGCTAATGGTGTTATCATCGTTACCACCAAACGTGGAAAGTCAGGTCAGACAAACATCAGTTACAATGGTTACCTGGCGATAGACAAGGTGGCCAAACATTACGAAATGATGAATGCAGCGCAATATCGCTCGTATGTTAAAGACAATGGTTTTTCCATGGAGCCCACGGATGATCTAGGGGCCGATACCGACTGGCAGCGTGAAGTGGAACGAATAGGAGTGTCTAATAACCATAATATTTCAATCCTGGGTGGAACCGAAAAAACTCAATATAGCATCAGCCTTAATACGATCAAAAATAACGGTGTCATTAAGGGAACGGATATGGGACGGCAGATCGCCCGGGCTTTTTTGCAAACCAAAGCGCTTAACGACCGGTTGACTGCTTCCTTTAATATCAATGCGAGTATCACCAAACAGAACGATGTACTCGCCCTGGACCAAGGACTCAGTGTGTATGATGCCATGTACTACTATTTGCCGGTATCTCCTGTCAAAAAAGCCGATGGCTCCTGGTTTGAAAAACCTGACCGCTCACAATATGCCAATCCGGTATCGCTGATCGAGGAAAATACAAATTTTTCCAAAACCAAAGTACTGCAAGCGCATGCCAAATTGGGCTATGAAATATTGCCGGGACTGAAGTATAACATTGATCTTTCCCTGCAAAACAGGCAATTCAACAATGCGCAGTACAACTCCATGTTTTCAATGGCTGCACGCGGACAAAATGGCAAGTCTATCCGTGCTGCGGTAGAAGACGAACGCAAAGTGATGGAAATGAACCTGAACTATGAAAAAACATTTGCCGGTCAACATAAAGTGTCGGCTCTGGCGGGTTACTCTTGGGAAGAGAACAACAACAACGATGGCTTCCAACTGACGACGTCCGATTACTACAATGATGATTTAAGTTACTATAATCCGGGAATGGCGAATGTGGTTGATCTGCTGGGCTTTGGAAATTATTATCTTTCGACTTTGCGCATGATCTCGGTCTACGGCCGGATAAATTACGCCTATAACAGCAAATATCTATTCCAGGCCACAGTACGGCGCGATGGTTCATCAGCCTTTGGTACCAATAACCGTTGGGCTACCTTTCCTTCGGTATCTGCCGCATGGCGGCTTTCTGAGGAATCCTTTGTTCGTGAAATGGGGATTTTTGATGACTTAAAGTTGCGTGCGGGATATGGTGTAAGTGGGAATTCGCTCGGCTTTGATGCCTTTACCGCACAAAGTGTCCAGGGGGCATCTTCGAAGTTCTTTGATTATGTGAATGCGCAAGGCCTGATAAGTCCATTGCGGACATTGCAGGTGCTGCGAAATAGCAATCCTGATCTAAAATGGGAAACTACCAGCATGATCAATCTCGGACTGGATTTTGGATTCGTCAATAATCGCCTCACGGGATCATTGGAACTGTACAAGAAGAAAACAAATGATCTGATCTACGATTATCAGGTAAGCCAGTCGAAATACATCTTTCCGATACTGACAGCCAATGTGGGCGAAATTGAAAACCGGGGGATTGAGCTTACACTAAATGCAAAAGCTATTGATAAAGAGCAGTTCAAATGGAATACTGGACTGGTACTGTCGCATAACAGTAATAAGGTCGTGAGCATTGCCAATCAGCAGTTCACTCAGGATTATATTGAGCTTTCGGATCTAGGTGGGGCCGGGCAAAGTAATTTTTTTCAGCAGCGTTTGACGCCGGGTGCGCCCATCGGGCAATTCTATACCTGGGAATGGGCTGGCTATAACGATAATGGTGTGTCTGTATTCTATGCGCGGGATGAAAAGACCGGTGAACGTACCGGCGAGACCACGATCACCCCGCAAAAGAAAGATCAGACCGTAACGGGAAGCCCGCAGCCGAAATTGACGCTGGGCTGGAACAATAGCCTATCCTATAAAAGCTTTTCTTTAACAGGCATGTTTCAGGGAACCTTTGGTCAGAAGATCTTGAATGCTACGCGTGCACGCCATTCGAATGTTGTCGGAAATGCAGGCCAAAAAAATCTGCTAGCCAGTGTACTGGAGACTGAACGGATGACAGACATCAATGCGCATTACCTGTCTGATCGCTATCTGGAGAATGGAAGTTTTCTACGTTTGGCCTACGTCACGCTAGCGTATAACCTACCGGTCAAAAATATACCTGTGAAAAATCTTAGGGTCTATGCCACAATGAACAATGTGTTTGTGCTGACAAAATACAAAGGGATCGACCCGGAGGTGGGGCTGGGCGGATTGACACCGGGGATTGATAACCGGCAAACCTACCCCCGTACGCGCACTTTTATGTTTGGTCTAAATTTTAATCTTTAAGACTTTGATCAATGGAAGATCCCCTTTCGAAAGATATTTACAAGATCGAAGTAGACTAGGGATGGATCGAATCATTAAATGGATAACAGAGCATTGTAGGCTCATGAAATAATATTTATATATGAAATCAGAATTTTTTATTCGCTTGTTCACACTATCGGCTTTTGCCTTTTCAATGGCTTCTTGCACCGATCTGGATGTTGATATAAAATCACAGCATACGGAGTTTCCCAACACCGAGCGTGCCGCCGAAGCGATTTTGGCCGATGTATATGCTGCCTACCGCGGAGCACTGGGCCGTGACCACTGGATGATTCAGACGCTTTCGGCAGATGAGGCCGTCAGTGTCGCTATCGGTACGGATTATTACGATGGTGGGCGATACCGTGAATTTCACCTGCACAACTGGACCGCAGACAATGGGTTGCTGCCCAGTATGTGGAATTCGGCTTCGACCGGCATCACCCTAGCCAATAATGCGATCACGCTATTCGGTGCCGACAAAGCCGAATTTACTGCCCCTGCACGCGCCATTCGTGCATATTATTATTTTATACTGATGGATAACTTTGGTGCAGTACCCTTGATTACCGGGCCCATCGACGCTGTACCTGAGCGTTCCAGCCGGGCTGAGATCTGCCGCTTTATTGAATCTGAATTGTTGGCAGTAAAAGAGCAACTGCCGACTGTAGTGTCTATGGCAACCTACGGAAAAGCAACAAAATATATGGCTGAAGCGCTGTTGGCAAAATTGTACCTCAACTGGAATGTCTACACGACGGCGGATGTAGCCAGCTATTCGCCTGCTACCCCGAATCAGAAATTAAATGATGTTGTTGCCCTATGCGACGAGATCATTGCTTCTGGTCAGTTTAACCTCACGAGTCATAAGTTTATGGCCAAATTTCGCCCTGACAATGGGTATCAGATCAAAGATTTTATTTTCGCCGTGCCCTTTGACCGGGAAAAACAGCAAGGGATGACCTATGCACGTTTTTGGATCCACCGCAGTGCGCAGAACCAATTCGCCCAATTGCCGCAAAGTGTAGGGGGGACTTTTCGTGTGTTACCATCTTACCTGGACAAATTTAATTTGGAAGGAGACGAACGTAACGCATCGTATATCGGTGGCAAGCAATACTATTGGTCTAACTACGCTGCAGATAAAAGCCGTCCATTCCTGATCAAAACTTCTAAACGAGGTATAGATCAGGATTATAAAGGTGCCGATGCTGACGTGCAATTTGACTGGCAAATGGAAACCTCGAGGGATATAGTCTTGCGTCCAGATGGTGCTGCAACATTAAATGCCGGCAATGACCAAAAAGGGCGGTCCATGGGATATCGCTCCATAAAATTCTATATGGACGTAGCCGTGACATCAGCCAATCAGCGTAATCAGAGCAATGACGTACCTGTATTTCGCTATGCTGATATTCTGTTGATGAAAGCCGAAGCGATACTCCGCGGTGCAGCCCCCACCAATGGCCAGACGCCACAATCTTTGGTCAATCAGGTCCGCGCCTATGTCAATGCACCAGCTCTGACGCTCGCACCAGGACTACAGGATATTCTGGATGAACGCGCACGGGAATTTGCGGATGAATCCTGGCGTAGGAATGACCTGATCCGTTACGGTAAGTTTGAAGATAACTGGGGCTTCCGCTCACTTTACCCAGCTGGAATGAGTGAGAAATTCCGTCGTATATTTCCGATACCGACTACGGTACTGAATGTCAACACGCATTGGAAACAGAACCCTGGCTATTAAATTTACCTATGAAACGCAGAACTTTTATGAAAAATTCCCTCGGCACGGCGCTAGCGGCCGGCCTGGGGGGAATTTCGCTGAGTAGCTTCGGACTGATAAGGCCGACGCAGCTTGAAAGCGAGGACATACAGCAATTATTCAAACCAAAAGATGACTATGATCTTCATTTTATAGCTGTCGGGGATTGGGGACGCAATGGCGCTGATCACCAGCTCGCTGTAGCGCAGCAAATGGGGAAATGGGCCGATCTGCATGCCAATGATTTTATCATCTCTACAGGTGATAACTTTTATCCTTCGGGGGTAGTCAGTGAGCATGATCCCTTATGGCATTATTCGTTTGAGAATATTTATACGGCATTTTCATTGCAATGGGATTGGTATCCGATCCTGGGTAACCATGATTACAAATCCGATCCGGATGCACAGGTCCGCTATAGTGGTATCAGCAGACGCTGGAAGATGCCCGCACGCTACTATAGCAGGATATTTAAGCTCAGGGATGATAAAAAAGTATTAATGGCATTTATTGATACGAATCCGATGATCCCCGAATTTTATACCAACAGTGAATATGGACCTCATGTGGCAGGACAACAGCCCGAAAAGCAGTTGGAATGGTTGGATCAGCTGTTGGAAAATTCTGATGCCCATTGGAAAATTGTTGTTGGTCATCATCCATTATATACGGCCGGACCACGTACCGATAATTACGATACACTTGCCGTGCGAAAGGTATTGGAAACGATGTTTGAAAAACGGGGGGTAGATATTTACCTCTCTGGGCATGAACATTCACTACAGCATCTAAAAGTGGAAGGAAAGAAGTTTCATCAGTTTATCTCGGGTGCAGGATCGGAGATAACCCCGGTCAAAAATAATCTTCCTTACAGCCGTTTCGCGAGGGATCAGTATGGATTCTTCTACTTTTCGATAAATGCAGAAGGGCTGAAATGCCAGATTATCGACTACCAGGGCCACGAGATATATCAATTTAGCCTGCCCAAATCGTAGCTAATCTAATACAGGAAACCGTGAACGGATAAAATCAGTATCGGTAGCAAATGAAGAATAGTGAAAAAGATAGAAAATTTTTAAAACCTTTTGCACTGACGATGGGATTTCGATACCCTAGGCAGTTGATTTAATTGTATTTTTTATAGGCTAGGGATTGATTCCCTAGCCTATTTTATTTTAATCTTTAAATAGATCTTGCGGTACTGCAAAAGTTAACATTTGTTCATTGTTTCAGGAAGTGAAAAATTGCAATTTTAAAAATAAAATGCCTGAAGCTATTTTACCAATTGTTTTTTTGATATCCCTCATCATCTTAGATACTCCTAATGCTTTACTCTTTTTCCTTGTTCACAAACAACACGAATCTTAAAAGAAGTACGACGAATGTTAAATGGCTACCCATTTCAGGGATGAATATTTTTATATTTAAAAAATTCATTATTTATTTCTTTTATGAAAAAACACCTCTTACTCGTACTAGTTATGCTAGTAAATACACTGGCGATGGCGCAAAATGCAACAGCCGAGAAACATTTGCACAAAGCATTTGAAGCGATAAAAAACCGCGATGCTAAGACTTTCAAAACATTGTGGCCCGATCAAAAAACATTTTCCGAAATCATGATCAGCAGTGGTGATTTTGATGCCCGTACGTCCGACCTAGTCGAGGTGTACAACGAAAGCAGATATTATAAAATGCTAGGAAAAATACTGGAAGATTTTTGTGAGGTTAAGAATGAGGAAATCAACTGGCAAGATCTGTACATCCAAGAAATTAAATCAGATAACAATAATGCCGAAAATTCTGAGGGTATTATAGAATATAGCGGTTTTATCTGGGTCAAAAGCAACAGGAACAAAGAGGAGAATTATGTGCTGCGCTATGTTGATTTAATTCAATTCAAAGAGCAATGGTATGGCGGTTTGTTTAGAGATCTAAAAGCCTTCGATGGTAATTTTGAAGATTTTGTTATCGCAGAAGAACCGGGCGATCCTATTGCTGCTGAAGCGGCAGAAGCAGCGGCAACTGTTGCCGCAGAAGCGGTAGAAGCAGCGGCTGATAGCGCCGCAGCTTTAATTGAATTACCTGTGCTGGAACAAACTACCTTTTCAACCACCATTAATGGCAAAAAGATGATTCTGAATTGGAAAGTAAACGGTTGGAAAGAAGACCCTTCGTACGATCAGACCACTTATCAATATCAAAACAAAGAGGAGCAATCTTTTGCTGAAATCGTAGCATTGGAAAATGGATATTTGCTATTTATTGAAGAAGATCGCAAAAACTTTTTCCGAATTAAAAATACATATGGAAGCTTAAGCGGATTTTGGTTTTCTACACAAGTAGGAAAAGAAATTCCAGTAACTTTTGCCAGTACCGAAGCGAAGAAATAGCTATAAAGTGAAAACATTTGATGTTAGCCCCTAACAGCTGCTATTAAAAAAAACTATGATCTGGCATTAGAACTTTGATCAATAGATAAGAAGAAAGATCTTGTTGAGGACCGCCCTGTTGGGAAGTCCTCAACAAGATCTATTTATTCAGGTACCAATATTCTTACATTCTTGCTGTTTTGTTATCGTTCGTTTTTCTAAAAACTGTCGTAAGGCGATCATCAAAAATGCGAGGCAACCGAAGAGCATCGTGAGCCAGGGAGAAAATTCTACGCCTTTGGAAACGATGATCCAACCGCCTACGGTCGTTCCCAATGTTACGCCAAGGTTCCCAAAGGAGGTGGCTAGGCTGTTGGCAAATTCTAATGCTTCTGGAGCTGACGAAATCATATAGGTCGACGCATTTAGGAAGCTGGGTGAGTACAGAAATCCCCATAAGGCAATCGTACAAATGGTGGCAAAGGTGTTACCTCCTGAAACGTTTAACAAGAGCGGAATGATGAGTGTACCGGATAAAAAAAATATTGTAGTAAACGTAATATTCCGATTAAGCATTTTCCCCGCGGCCCAGTTGGCAATCACCCCAATGATACCAAATACAAACAGCATATAGCTGACCATCGTGCCATCCATCGCTTTTGCTTTATTTAAATATTCGGCAAAATAACTGTAGGTGGAAAACCAGGCAGCGATCATGAAAAAAATCATGGCTGTACTGACGAGAAAGATGGGCTTGGTCAATATTTTAAGTTGGCTGCCAAAGGATTTTTTCTCTTTTACAGGCAAGGACGGAATGGTCATGTAAATGGCGCACAGGGCAATGAGGCTGACAATGGCCTGTATGGTAAAAGAGTACTTCCAGGAAGAGAGGCTGGCGATGTATGTGGCGAAGGGAACTGTCGTAACCATAGCGATTGCTACACCACTAAATACGATGCTCATAAGTTCGTTTTCTTGTTTTTTGTTGCCTTGTAAAATCGCTACGGATAAGGCGGTGGCGATATAGACTGGCTGAAGGAATGCGGGGAGCACTCTAACAATGAGTAGTAGCCAAAAAGGCGGAGCGAAAGAAGAGACCAATCCAGTGACTAGAAAGATTGTAATAGCAGTTAACATGACTTTCTTTCGGTCAAATCCCGAAGCGAGTAAGGTCATAAATGGTCCTGTCAGCGCAATGACCAGGGCAAAGGCACTCAGCAGATAACCTGCTTTGTCGATACTGATGTGGTAATGTTCGGCGACCTGTGGGAGGATACCGATAATACCAAACTCTGTCGTTATGATAGCGAGGAAGCCCAGGGCTCCAATGTAGGCGTATTTTTTCATGTGATAAAAATTGTGGATGAGCGGCTCTTAATGGCTAAAACGAAGAATAGATGACATTTTTGTAGCGGGTGCCAAGATCCCAATAGGATGCAGGTAAGTATTCCTGTGTAAAAACAAGACCAATTAGGTTTTCCTGTGGATCCACCCAATAATGCGTATTGAAAGCTCCGCCCCAGAAAAATGTACCCACATTGGCCGAGTGGATAAATTTATTTTCGGGTGTTACCAACCAAAATCCAAGGCCAAAATAGAAATTGGGATCGCCCTGGGTGATCGCTTCCTTTGATAGCTGGTTGCTGGTCATCAGAGCAATGGTTTTGGCACCCAATATCCTCTTGTTTTTATAACTGCCTTTATTGAGCAGCATTTGCAAAAATTTGGCGTAATCCGCAGTTGTTGAACTCAGCCCTGCGCCTCCAGATAAGATGATTCCGCTCAGCAAAGGGTAATTTACCGCGTTATTTTCGTAGATGGGTTCGATGGTTTTCTCTAATCCATGGATTGTTTTCTTCGATACAGAAACCAGTCGGTCGGCTTTTGTTAGGGGAATATTAAAGTGGGTGTCAGTCATCTCTAGTGGTTCAAAAATACGCTCGGTGAAGAACTCATCTAAAGAATGACCACTGATCACTTCAATAAGGTAGCCAAGAACATCTGTATTTAGGCCATAAGTGAATTTATAACCTGGTTCATGTAACAAAGGCATTTTAGCCAGTTTTTCTATTTGATCTTTCAATACCGCCTTATTTCCTATACCGGATAGTACACCCGCTTTGGCATAGATGGCTTGTATGCGGGGATCATCTGTGATCATTGGATAAGCGATGCCTGAACTATGAGATAGCAGGTCGCGAATGGTAATCTCCCTGTGGGCTGCTGTTGTCGTATATCTGCTGTCGCTAGGATTGAATTTGTCGAGTACTTTCGGATCCTTAAAGGTGGGGATATACTTTGAGATCGGATCGTCCAATAAGAATTTTCCTTCTTCCCAGAGCATCATGATAGCCACACTGGTAATTGCTTTTGTTTGGGATGCAATGCGAAAGATATGGTTGGTAGTTAAAGGTGCTTTGCTTTGCAGGTCAGCATAACCCAGTGCTTTGTTATACACGGTATTTCCATCTTTTATGATGAGGACATTGACGCCCGCGATTTCTTTTTTTTCAAGAAGTTGGTTCGATAAATGATCTAACCTCTCGCTCATCAACCGCGTTTGTGCGGTACTATTTAACAATACTAGGCTAGCAGCAATCGTAGATATTTGTTTGTACATGATCATATAATTTAATTGTGCAAACAAAATTATTGGGTAATATTTACTTTTGTGGGGTAGGCATCTATTTGTAGGATACTAACAAATTTGTAAGTAATGGGTAAAAGAAAGGAAAGTTCAACAAATATGTTGAATGAAAGTTTTATAGTAGCATCTTGTGATCTCACTTATGCCGTTTGCAAAGTGGGGGGGCGCTGGAAACTACTTATTCTGTGTAGACTTGAATATGGCGCATTGCGGTTCAGTGAATTGCGTGACCAAATAAAGGTGATTACAGAGCGTATGCTTACGCTACAATTACGTGAATTGGAACGCGATGGCTTGGTCAAAAGAACGGTTTATGCAGAAGTGCCACCTCGGGTAACATATGAGTTGACGGAAGTGGCCAAAGAACTGATTCCGATCTGGGCTCAACTTAGCCAGTGGGGAAAAAAACACCGGAAACTGCTCCATGAGCACGAAGTGAGCGAATAAAAGTAGGAGCTGTCTGCCTCTGGATAGAGGCAGACAGATTATTAGCCTTTGTAAGGTTTTTTAGCGGCTTCTATCAATTCTTTCATTTCCAATTTGATATAGTCCACATTGGGCGTGGATCCAGTAAGAAAGTATCGGATATTTCCTTCCTTATCAATAATAAATTTGGCAGGGATACCATTGACACCATATTGAGCTGCCATGACTTTTCCTGTCTGCGGATCTTTTTGATCGTCGTATAGCACCTCAAATGGATAGTTATTTTTTGTGATAAAGGATAAGACATTTTCTTTGTAGTTCTTATCACGCTCCCAAGTGTTCATAAATAAGAATTGTACTTCTTTATCGTTTGCGTAAGATTCTTGCGCAGCCTTCATTCCTGGGAATGAGCGTACACAGGGCTGACACCAGGTTGCCCAGAAATCCAAAATCACAACTTTTCCTTTTAAACTGGCCAAGGATACCTTTTCACCCTTTAGATTGAGCAGTTCAAAATTGGGTGCCGGTTTGAAGGTGGCCATCTCTTTGATATGGTTGCGGATGTTTTGTGTTAACTCCGTTTTCAGGGAAGCGTTGAACTGCTCATAGCCTTGGGCTGATCCGTTCAATTCGGTATATAATCTTTTAAGATCACCTTCAACGGCAAACTGTCCTTTGGCATATAACTTTGTTAAAATATGATATGCCTCAAGCTTTCTGCCTGTTCCCATCAGCGATTTATAGTATACCATGGCTAAGCCATCCGCTTGCTCGGGCGCTGCTTTTAGCGCATTTTCGATATACCCAAGAGCTTCAGCATATTTTTTCTGAGCAACGAGGATGTTTACATAAGCCGACATGGAACTTGCGTAGCCCATTGATGCAAATCGGGCTTTATTGTCTTTTTGATCTTCCGGAAGCGTCAAATAGTAATAACTGTCATCCATCGCAGTTTTCAAAAGTGGTGCTGCCGTCGTTGTATCGCCTGCTTGCAAAAGGGCTTGACCAACCGGAATATAACCATTGCCCCGCCAGAAGCGCTCTTTCATTTCGCCCAAGTAATGAACAGCCTTTGGGGCATTTCCATCATTGGCAAAACTCACCGCTAAACTCCCCAAAACGTAATCATAGGTCAGTGGTTCTTCACTGAAATTTTTGACGGGCCATTTTTTGATCAGTTCAGTATACGCCTTTTCTTTCTCTGTTGACGTGCCTGCATTGTAGAAGACATCCGTGATAAATACGTCGCGCGTTATTGCGCCTTTTGGGTATTTTTTTTTCGCGATATTTTCAACGGTAGCCATTTCGTTTTCTTTGTCCAGCGAACGGAGGATATTGATGGTCGTACGATAGTCCGCTTCCGTTTTGTAACCTTTTACTTCTGCGAGTAATGTTTTCGCCAACGAATCTTTTTGTATTAATGTGCCTTTCTCAATAATTGGAAGGTATTGTTGGTATCTATTCGCGGTTTGCTGTTGCGCATAACCGACCGTACTTGCCAGCAGCAGTGCTAGTGTTAAAGCTTTTACTTTCATGGTTTTTTGTTTATTTTTCAACATTCTGTTTAATAGATCCGTTCCCCGGATTCTCGGTTGCTCCCAATGGAAAAGGCATAATCCAGAGGTGTGACGTTGGGCTCAGTTGGACCGTCTTGCCATCGATCGTTTTGCTCAGTGTTGTCGCAAAGGCACTTTCTTTGTTGAGACGTTTGTAATCGGCAAACGGGATAATGGAATGGATCAGCTCATTCTGTTTAAGCTGCTGTATTTTTTTTATGGCATCAGTGGCATTTTGTGCGGTCAGGTCCGTATAGTTTGCTGCAAGGATCCTTGTCTTGCGTACCTTGTTGACGAGTTCCATTGCCTTTTGGATATTTCCCTGCCGTGCCTGACATTCTGCGGCAATGAGATAGACTTCGACCGTAGTCAATCCCTGGGTGTTATAGAATCCGGTCATCGTGCTGGTATAATAGGTGTTGGGCACTACTGTACGCAACTTCCAGCGTGAAGCGAATTTACTGTCTCCTTTTTCAAATCCAGCTGCACGTTCTACTTGTAGGGCTAACTCTGTGGCGGTATAGTTTGGCGATTGGCCATGTCTGAAATAGTAATTTTCGACATAGGCAAAATCCATCGGTGTCTTCTTCAACGCATAATTTGCAGGCTCTTCGATCTGCGATTTATTGGCATTATAGTAGGCTGTCCAATCATATAGTTTGTCATTGTATTCAAGCGCTTTTCCGCTATTTTCCAACGCATCCGGATAGTTGTCCATTTGCAGGTAGATACGTGCCAATAATGCATAGGCGGCTCCTTTACCCGGATGGAGGATCGTTTGCCCTTGGTTAGGTAGGTTAGGTAGGGCACTTTTGATATCATTGATCATGTAGTCGTAGATTTCAGCGATAGTGACCTGCTTGGATGGGGCACCTATATCCGCACTTTCAATCAGTGGGACGGATAGCAATTGGCCCGCAGTTTTGCTGTCATAATCCGCGGCATAATAATTTGCTAAGGTAAAATAGCTGATGGCCCGGAGTACGCTGGCCGTAGCCATCAGTTCATTCCGCTGTTGGGCGGTGGCTTCAGTCATCGTCTGCCCATGCTCAAGGATCAGATTGCAGACAGATATGCTCGAATAGGCATAGTAATAGGTGCTTTCATCGGAATTGTTGTAGATCTTCCGGTCTTCTTGTTCCTTCCAGTTATAGTTAATGTCCCATAATTTATAATAATTAAGATTGGCAGGGGAAACAAAACGATCATTGGGCAAAATAATAGCCTGGGGGATAGGAACCTGATGAACAGTTGCTTCATCGCGTAATAGCGCCTCAAAATCTGCATAGGTTTGTGGGATTTTCTTGCCTTTGGGCAATATGTCCAAATATTTATTACAGGAAGCGAAAAACAGAAGGGGGATGATCGCAAGTAGGTATATTATCTTTTTCATATGAATTTTAAATTAGAAGGTTAGGTAAGCGCCAAAAACATAATTCGGTGTACGATAGCCGCCCAGCATATATTTTGCGTTGCTGGATTTGGTAAACATGGCCACATTTTCAGCGTTGAACTGTAACCTCGCCTGTGCCAGGCGCATCTTTTTCACCCAGCCAGCCGGAAGCCGGTAGGCGAGACTAATATTTCGGATCTGTACATTACGAGCGTCCAGGACATTGAGGTCAGCATATTGGTACACGGTGCCACTTGCTGAGTTGTAAAGATTTGTTTCTTCTGGAAATACCAAACGTGGAATATCGGTCTTCAGTTCGTCACCTTCCTGTTGCCAACGGTTACGGATGTCTTTGTTCATTGGAGCCAGGGTCGTAAATGTCAAGTAATTGCCGATACCCATATAAGGTAGATCCATATTTCTGATCTTATGTCCGCCTTCGTACGTGAGCATCATCGAAAAATCAAAGTTTTTGTAGGAGAGGCTATTTGTCCAGGAAAGCGTATGTGTAGGCACCTTCGTACCTGCATAGACAATCGATTCCAATGTCGTCGGCGTTTGCGTGGTTTTGTTTCCATTTTCGTCGTACACCTGCGGTATTCCCTGCTGATCGAGCCCGGCCCATTTGTAGGCATAAATCGCCTGGTATGGATTTCCTATACGAGGATAGGCATCGGGGTAATCCAATTGTAGGATATAAAATGGCGCTTTGACATTGACATAAGTGACTTTGTTCTTGTTATAGGCATACAGTAGACTGCTGTTCCAGCTGAAATCTTTGTTCTGCAAGATGTTGGCATTTAATGTCAGTTCCAAACCATGATTGGTCATCTGCCCATTATTGATGGCATAGGTTGAATAACCAAAACCTTCTGTGGGTACACCCATGGTGGATGCAAAGAGGTCTTTCCCTTGTTTTCTATAGTAATCCAGGCTTCCCGAAATACGATTTCTAAACAAACCGAAATCCATCCCAACATTCGTAGTGGTTGTTTTTTCCCACGAAAGTGACGGATTTGGACGGTCTGAGACTGTACCTTGTGTCCCCCCCACATGAGAGTTGGTATTATAAAAGGCTGTCATAAAAGGAGCAACATTCTGCAATATATTGCCACCGATACCATACGAAGTTCTTAGTTTAAGTTGATCTAGCCAGTCCAGCTGAACGAAATTTTCCTCATGCAGATTCCATCCGGCACCGATAGACCAGATCGGTTTATTCTGATATTTCGAGCTTGTTCCCCATAAGTTTGATCTGTCCCAGCGCAAGCTTCCCGTGAGGAGGTATTTTTTCGAATAGGCATAGCCGACATTCCCATAAAAGGAAACAAAGCGGTTGACGGACTCGTACTGACTGGCATTGTCATACTTTTGGTTGAAAGAACCCACCGTACCTATTTTCGGATCGAGCATGGTATAGGTGAGCGCGTCGGGATCAAAATTGTAGAGATTTTGAAGCTGAGAACGCATGCGGTTGTTTTTGATCTCGCTACCCAATATGGCGTTCAGGCTGTGTTTTTCGCCAAAGTCCTTGTCGATATTGATCTGCTGTCTAAAATTAAATGCATTATTCTTGAGATCCGTTGTTTTATTGATATTGCCATTGGGCATCATCAGTGTCGCTTTTCCATCCGCAATTAACGCGAATTGATTGACCCTCGATCGCGTATAATAGGAGTTTTTCCCGTAGAGAAGCTCGAATTTTTTATTGCTGATTTCATACTGAAAAGAAGCCGAATAGCTGAGCCAGTCTGCAATCTTCGCATTCAATTTGATGAAACTTCGGTTGGAAAAGCCACTGGACTGTTCGATATTGTTTTTTAGCTCGTCCAATGGCGTGATGTCTAAGGTATTAAGGCCATATTGTTTGATGCTCTTGATAGTTGCCTGGCTCATATAATCGGCCATGTAAGCCGTATAATTGCTGCCGTCGCTATTTTTTAATTGATTGTAAGGCAAAAAAGAAAAACCAGGTGCTAGCGCATCATATGTTTGGAGGTCATCATCCGCATAGTTGAGAAATGAACTCATTTCTACTTCCAGCCATTTGTTGATCTGGGTGATATTCCGGAGGTTGATACCCAAATTCTGGTTTTTACTGAAACGGTCTTCCAGGAGGTCCTTTTTGTAGGTCGTCGAAAAGTAGAATTTGCTCTTTTCCGTACTATTGGAAAAGTTCAGGTTGTACTGCTGTGAAAAAGGACTCCGTTTAGCATAGTTGGCGAGATCGTCATAATACCGATAACCTTGTTGGGAGAGACGGTCCAGCTCGGCATTCATTTCAGAATCATTGATCTGTCCTGCATATTTTTTGAGGATGGTGCGAATACCAAGGCTTCTGTAAGACATATCGTCTAAAGTACTTTGCGCCTGCGCTGGCGTCATTGTTTTTAAATTCGGATTTTTCGCTGCCCATTCCCTTTCAATGCCGATCATGTCTGCGGATGATGCCAGACGATCCGTATTAAAATAATAAGGCGTATGTGTCAGTGTTGCTGAAACATTGATTTCAGTCCCTTTATTTTTCCCTTTTTTTGTGACGATAATAACAACCCCATTGGCCGCGCGGGCACCATAAATGGATGCTGCAGCTGCATCTTTTAAGATGGTAATGGACGCGATATCTTCCAAATTGAGGTCAGGAAGATTCTCGACTACACGGCCATTGACATCCATGGTTGCATTGTCTACAGGGAAACCATCGATAACATATAGAGGCAAGGTAACTCCTCTCATAGAGGTTGTTCCGCGAAGTAGGCCATTGTGGTAACCCGCAATACGACCTTCCAGCAAGCTTCCCAGGTTGTTGAGGCGCTGCTGCTGCAGACTATTTTTCGGTAGGCTGGAGAATGCCCCGGTAGCGCGTTCCTTAGCAATGGTCTGATATCCTGTATTGATGGTCACATCAACTTCCGAAAGACTGGTATTGCTTGGCTTGAGTACGATCGTAGCAGATTCTTCATTGGCATTGATTTCAAGAGGCTCATAACCTAAGTAGGAAACGCTCAGTATGGCGCTACGAGTAGGAGAGGTCAATTCAAACTGTCCGTTTTGATCAGACTTTGTGGAGATCGTTGTGTTCTTGATCGTGACGGTAGCACCACTTAATGCTGTACCCTCAGCATTGGAAATTTTGCCGTGCAATGTGTACTGTTGGCTTGGCGCTGAGGATGCTGAGGAAATTGATTTTCCGGTCGGCGCATTTTTCAGCAAAATGGTGTTTTTGATAATCTTGTACTGGATGTTGTTGGCCGTAAATGTCGCATCCAGCGCTTCCTTGAGCGAGACATCGTTGAGTCGCAGTTTAACTTTTGGAATCGTCAACTGTGCCTCATCATAAACGAAATGATAGGCCGATTGCTTTTCAATCTGTTTCATGACAGCAAGCGCTGATTCGTTATTGGCCTGAATGTTAATCTGTCCAAAACTGTAGGAACTACACAGTACCGAAAAGCCATAGAGTAGCACGGCCCTGGCTTTTTTGTTGAGCCTGGACGAATAGGTTTGTTTCATAGGTGTGGGGTTAAGTTATCTGTTTATGCTATTGTTTTTTGAGGGTTAAATACACTTTGTTGTTTTTCATCTGGCCTTGGATGTCAAAATAGGAAAGGATCTGCATGACATCGTCAAGATTTACGTTTCTAGGGATTTCTCCTGTTATTAAGCGATTTTCGGCAGCTGTCTGGTCAACGATAAAATCAATATTATACCAGCGTTCCAATTCGCGGACAATATTTTTCACCGAGCTCCGTCTGAAGCTGAAAAGTCCATTTTTCCAGGCGATAATACCACTGATATCGGTGTTTGCCTTTTGTAGATTTGTATGTGCTAAAGTTTGTTGTCCTGGTTGTAAGATCAGTGATTGCTGCTCGTTATTTTTGCGCGTCACTTTTACCTTTCCATGTACCAATGTGGTGATTGGTGCCCGGTTGTCTGCATAGCTCTGGATATTAAATCCCGTACCCAGCACCTGAATTTCGTCGTTCCCAACGTTAACTTTAAACGGTTTTTTTGCGTTGTGTGCAACTTCAAAATAAGCTTCGCCTTTTAAAATGACTGATCGTTCATTGGTGCCAAATTTGGCCGGGTAACTGATGGTTGAACCTGCATTGAGCCATATTTTGGTGCCATCTTCCAGTTGAACCTGAAATTGCCCACCACGGGGTGTCTGCAGCGTGATCATGGGATTGCCTGTCGCAGTGCTGAGATCGAGATTGCCTGTATTCAGTTGTACCATACCATCCCTATTGATCAGTTTGTCTTGTTGACCCAAGGCAATTACCTCTCCATTGGGAAGGCGGAGTGTAGCTTGGTCATGCCCCGGTTTTATAGCGGCAAACAGTTCGGCAGTATGTTGCGTTTCTTTTTCGGAAAGCTTTTCCTGCGTATACTTATACATTCCAAATGCTGAGCTGAGAATGATGAGCGCTGCAGCAGCATATTTCCATACCGAAATATGTTTTTCTTTTTGTGGAAATAAATTCCGATCCATCGCATCAAGTTGCTCCTGAACAAATTGATCGTCCGGCGTCTGGGATGAACTATTTGCTTTGTGCAGATAGAAGCTATGAATGACTCGCAGTTCTTCGGGGGACGCTGTCCCCGCTTTATATTTTCGGAATAGTTCCTTTATTGTTTCTTTCTCCATTCTTTAGGTCGATAGCCATAAGAAGGCTATCTAATAGTAATGACGGTCGAACAAGTAAAAGGGAGTATGAAAAAATAAAAAAATAATCAGAAAAAAAAGAAAGAACCAAATTTCGTGCGCAGTATCCGTAAGGCGTTGTGTACCTGTTTTTTAATGGTTTTCTCAGAAGTAGATAAGAGCTCACTGATTTCCTTATAACTATGGCCCTGCTCGCGATTGAGTTCAAAAACCTCCCGGGTACGAGGCGACAGTTTGCTCTTTTCCCGTTCGATCATAGCGGCAAGTTCTTTTTCTAACAGGAAGTCATCCGTATAGCAGATACCCTGCTCTATAAAGGATAAGGTATCTTCCCGATATTTTTCAACCACCTCCTGATGGCTAAAATAGTCCAGTATTTTATTGCGGATGGATTTGATCAAATACGGCTCGAGCGACTGGCTGATTTCAATGGATGCTCTTTTATTCCAGAGAACGAGGAAGATGTCCTGAACGATATCCTTGCTAAGTTCGCTGTCTTGGGTCATTCGGTAAGCATGGCGAAACAGGAGTTCTTTATAACGATCGAACAATTCCCTGTAGGCTAACTCATCGTTGGCCTTTACAAGTTGGAAGAGAGTCTCTTCTTTTAAATTGTGGTAATCGTACTGCACCGGGTTGTTGAGTTGATACTAGTTTGTAGAGCTAATTTAGGACATTGTTTTCAAAAATAAAAAACGAAAGTTTTAAAGCCTATCATCC
>Ga0256901_1000045_pt1 | contig 108625 bp, 146 predicted proteins | sample MC6MC0689MT_FD_190200 | JGI IMG/M metagenome (GOLD analysis project Ga0256901, IMG submission 190200) | Metatranscriptome of enriched soil aggregate microbial communities from Iowa State University, Ames, United States - MC6-MC0689-MT... | ecosystem: Environmental > Terrestrial > Soil >... | reverse complement strand
TTTTGTAGATATGGGTAATGGTGAACGACAACATTTATATAATTGTGTCAACAGAGACATTGTAGAAGCTTATTTATGGGGACGTGTTCATGGTATAGAGGTTAAATAAAATCACACTATTATAAAAGAAGGGAAGATACTGATATGAATAAGGATATCGTAACAATTTATTTACGTTCGGGGCAAACGGTAGAAGTGGTATGTGATAAATGGACTTTTGAGAAAGATAGTTCAACATCATTTTCTAGTTATTCATTTGAAGGCTTATTAGAAGGTCATTTTATTTCTTTGGATGTAAAAGAGATAGTAGGTTATTATACTAAACCGTTAATAGATCTGAATATTTAACAAAAGATTAGTATTATCAAATACATAAAAGGAGATGAAATGATGGAAGGTAGTTTGAATTTAACACACGAAAGAAGTAATGGTAGTTCTGGATCATCTATATCAGTTAGTAATAATGGGACTTACATTTCTTTAATTAAAGTTGAGAATGGTCTTGTGGACAATCCTACTATCAGTTTTATTAATAGTGAAAAATACAATGAAATTTCAACAATAGTCAGTAATCATGATACATTTGTAAAAGATGAAATGAAAAGATACGTTGCTGATCATCCTGATAAAACAATTGGAGTATTCGATAAGAGTGCAAAATATAAAGTTGAAGAAGTGGAAATTCCTGAATTAGAAGGTTATATTCCAGACACTCAATTTATTGGAATGATAGACAAAGTGACATTAAATCATAAAATGGTCACTAGTAGGATCAGTTCAGGTAACATTAATGTGAGTAATTTTAATAAAAAAACTAAATAGAATTATATAGTAAATTACATAAATGGAGATGAATCTTATGCAAGATGGGAAAACAGTAACCGAACAGAATGTATGGGAGCATTATAAAAAGGTGGAAGCAGAAAACTTTCACCTCAAGAAACAACTTGTCAATAAGAATAGACAAATTAAACACCTTAAACGTGTGATTAGTACATGGAAAGGTAAGTTTGAAAAGCTTACTGAAAATCGTAAACCTAAATATAAGAATACAATTAGACGAAAATAACAGGTAGCGACTTACGCTAAAGGAGAAATTATTTATGACAATTAAGAACCAATATAACTTAGATGTAGATATTAAACGTGCGTACACAGGAATTATTCCTTCATTTTCAAAAGGCGATACTAATGAAATAATTGTTAAAGTACTAGATAATGGAGATTATTTTAATATTAACACAGTAGAAAAGGTCATTGTTACATATAAAGATGCAACAGGAAAATTAACACAGAAAAATTGTGAATTGTTAAATTTAAATAATCATAAAGTTATTTTTATTGATGTATCTAAGCTCAATATTTCAGTAGGGAGTTCGGACTTAACAGTTACATTGTCAGAAGGGAATAATCATGTCACTTTGCAAAAATTTAAAGTAGTTTTAAGAGAGGGAAATAATGTATTCGAAAATGAAGGTAAGAAGGTTATCGGTATAATAGACAATATCATTGTAACTGTATATCCAATCAGTATTCATAGTAGAGAGACTGTACTGAATAAAGATGATGCAGAAAAATTGTTAAAAGCCTCTTCTCAATCTGCTAAAGCTATTGGAGAGGCATTATCTGGTGTATTAAGTTCATGCATTGAATGTACTAAAGAAGAAAATAAAAAAAGATGCTCAAGAAGTAGGGACAGAAAATTTGCTATCACGTCAATTCCATTGCAGTTATTAACTAAAGTATATGATGGGACATCTAATAAGGAAATTGAGTGTATTTTATCAACCATTAGAAATTTGGACTCCTTTGGTTTTGATAAAGCGAGTGATGAAGGTATTCAATTGTCTCGCATTGAAAAAATATTAGAAGATAGAATTGTAGTAAGTGCAGAAAGAGATGATTATATAGCTCTTGTTAAAAGTACTAACTTATTGAAAAGAGTCAAAGAGTGCTACAGTATTTCATGTTGGAACTAGTAAATCTTTAGGCTACTTAGTCAAATAAAAACCATATTTTAATTAAGAATATACACAATAAGGAGTGATTCCATGACAATAATGACCATCTTAACTTCTGATGATATGTCAAATGTGAAAGTAGAAATCAAGAATGTTTCAGTAAAGTATTATACATATGATGAGAATATTCCAACTCAGATATATGAGCGATTCAAATCTGATACGCCTAGTAAGATTATCTTTGGTTCTGAGAATGAATATACACAATCATTTATTAAGCAGCTATATGACAATGGATTTTACTTATCTGAAAATGGTGATGTAATTAAAATTGAGGATAGCAAAGTATGTTACAACACTTTAGAACAAGCAATTGAAGATGAATTAGGTAAGTTTACATTAGAGATCAATGATGAATACGATGCTGAAAATACTCAAAATGCATTGTTGAAGAGTGGCTATGTCATTTCATCTAAAGTAGTTGACAGTACAACTCATATCACAATTCATGATAAGGTAATGTGATATTAAATAACAAAATAAACAAACGGAAGGTAGGGAGTTTATTTCTGCAAGAGAAGCGCACAATTCAGTATTGTCATTAGAGCTTCAAATGAGACAAGTTTTTGTAGAGAATAAGCGAATAAATGAAAAAACTAACTAAAACTTTAACAGTACCAACTCTTATTACATGTACATTAGGATGGGCTTGGTTTGCATCACATGCTATAGAAGATAGTAATAAAGACGGTACTTCTGAATCCTTTGATGCTGCTAATGTGATAGAAAGAATTAAAGAGAATTCTATTAAATATAGAGTTGAAGCTTTCTATACAGAGTTTGAGCGTTTAAAGGAAGAAGAACAAAAAAGATTAGAGGAATTGGAACGACAACGCTTAGAAAGGTTAGAGAAAGAAAGACGAGTTAAACTTGAACAAGAAAGATTGGCTAGAATTGAAAAGGAAAGACGATTAGCTGAAGTTAAGAGGATAGAGGAAGCTAAGAAAGCTGAACAAGTTAATAACACATCTGGATGGACGACTTTCAATGCAACTTATTATTCTGCATTTTGCGATACATGCGGAGGCAAAGGATTAACTGCCAGTGGAGTGAGCGTAGCTGATTCAATTTATTATAAGGGATATCGTATCATAGCAACAAATCAAAATGAAATTCCTATGTGGGCGATAGTAGAAGTAAAAGCTTCATATGGAACTTTCAAAGCTGTTTCATTAGATACTGGTGGATTTGGAGCGAATGGGGTGGATATATTAGTGGACTCAGATGAAACAGCGTATCGTATGGGCAGGCATGATGTTAAAATTAAAATAATAGGGAGTATGAAATAGTTGAGTATGATAATAAAATCAAGAGAAGGAGCAGAGCTATTAATAGATGATGACAGCTATCAAGTACTAAAAAGTTTTAAATGGCATATTCACATAGATGGAGAGCCTATAGCAAATATAAAAATAAACGGATCAACGTTTAGAATCAAAATGAAGTCCGTTATAATGAATACTTGTAGAACCGAGAGAGATGTATATTATATTAACAAAAACCCATTAGATAATAGAAAAGAAAATCTTTCTTTTACTAAATCTTCTTTTAAAATATATGGAAATTATGCAGAAATGATATCGTCTTGCGGGAAGTATTCAACTAAGATTGATTTAAATATGATAGGTGTCCTTAAATTGTATGACTGGAAGTATAAAGAGAATGGATACATATATTTACGTTATGATAATAAATACATGTTATTACATAGGTTTATTATGAATATTGGATGTTACGATAAAAAAGATAGAATCGTAGTGGATCATATTAATGGCAACACCAGTGATAACAGAATTGATAATCTGAGAGTGTGTCATGAGCGTGAGAATAATAGAAATAAAAGAAAACAATCAATAAAAAATGCAACAAGTATATATAAAGGATTGACATGGAGAGAGTCTAGTAAGACTTGGTATGTAAGGGTTATGAAAGATAAAAATGAAATGTATAGAGCTCATTTTACTAATGAGTTGGCAGCAGCCAGTTCTTATAATCATCACGCTAGAATAATTCATGGGGAATTTGCGTTAGTAAATAACATAGAGGAATTAACGAGACCTGATTTTATCAAATATCTACATGAAACAGAATTTATGGAAGCTTAAAATAATACATAAAATTAATACATAAAATAGTGAGAGGGGTGGTTATTCTACCCCAACTCATTTCAAAGGAAGGTGAATAATTATTGAAGTTTAGAAAAAGAATCAAGTGGATTAAAAAGGTTAGGAAATTAAAAGTTAAATTAAGAGACTTATTATTCAAGAAGCCATTTTATAAATATCTGTATCAGCATATTAAAAGTGAATTCACTAATAAGAACAAGACTGCAATTAGATATTACATGAATGCTAATACATTGCGTGACGAGTCATTTAAATTTGAAATTGAACTTTACCATAAGGCTTATTACACTTCTTTTAATGCGAGGCATTTAGAAAAGATTTTTATGTTCACAAAGGATTACATTGGAGAAAAGGTAAGCAAATATTCTGATCTACAGTTTATTTATGGAGAAGATGAGCATGGTTTGTATTTTGAAGTATGGTATATTGATGGATATTAAAATTAATTAAATAAATACATAAATAATACTTGTAATAATTATTGGTGATGATATAATAAAATCATACAACAAGTAAGGGAGATGAGAAGATGAAAATCAGTGATTCAGCATTAGAATACTATGGTTTTAAATTTGTAAATTGCAAGATTCGTGAAATTGAAGGAATTACTTTTGAGGAATACCTTAAACGAGAGTTAGGTGATTGAACTGGAAGATATTAAACAGTTTGAAAAAGACTTAACGTTCGTAAGAAACTTTTTAGATAAACTACCAAAAGAAGTCGCAAATTTATCTAAGATAATTAGTCGTAAAGACAGAGAGCAAGAAGATTTATTACATCACATTGAATTTGTTAAACTACCTGCAAATCAGGGATATATTGCATATCGAAGGTTACATATTATACGAAATGAACGTAGGAAGGCTAAAAATTTATATGAAGTTGTAAAATTGACGAATGATTTAACTAAAGATAAATTGTCAGTCTCATCATTAAGTACTGCTCTAGGGGAAGTGAGAAAGATAATAAACAATAGCTCAAATAAGAAGTATAAGCCTAGAGAATTAAATGATTTAAATTATGGAAATAACAATACATATACATATACAAATACATAAGGATTGTGGTGATTAATATAAATTATATTGTAGTAGGGACAGATTGTAGTGGAAAGACAAGCTTAGTAGAAATGCTTTCTGACATTACAGAGTTTAAAGCAGTGAAAGGATCAAGTTTCCAACACTCGAAATGTACTCAAGATGAATTGTTTGAGAAGTTTTTAGAGTTCACTAAGTTGGATGATGTAATTTTCGACAGATTTACTTTTTGTAATGAAGTATATGCAGAAATGTATGATGACTTTGCAATGTTATCTGATGAGCAGCGTAGATTTATTGAACAAGAAATGAAGGACAAAGCAACAATCATTTACCTGTATGCGGACGATGAAGTATTAGAGGAACGATTTAAATCTCGTGGCGATGAGTATGTGTCATTAGAGAAATTAAAATATGCTAAAGGTAAATATGAAGAATCATTGAGTAAAGTTAAAGATTTGGAAGTTGTGAAGTTTGATACTGGTAAAATGACTACAAAAGAAATTGTGGAACAGATTTTACTTAATTATTAATTTAATTAATACATAAAAAAGAAAGAGGTTTTGTAATGAAATTATATACAAAAAATATTTGTCCAAAGTGCATGTTGGCAAAAGTATGGATTAATGAATCTGGAAAGAATGTAGAAATTGTTAATTTAGATGAACATGAAGAGGTACGTAATGAATTAATGTCAAAAGGTTTTTCTACAATGCCTATTTTAGAAGTGAATGATGCTTATTACACTGATATTAAAGAAATTCAAGAAATTATTGAAAAATGATTATTTACACAAGTCGAACAGGCAATGTCAGATACATAGTAAGTAAATTAATTGGTATTAAAAGTTTGGAAATAGATAATGTACAGGTTGTTGATTGTGATTATATCTTGTTTACTTATACTGATGGTTTAGGAAAAGTACCTTTAAAAGTGGAAAGTTTTATGAAAAAACATCAACAATACTGTAAGGGTGTTATCTGTTCAGGAAATAGTAATTTTGGAGAAGATTTATTCTGTAGAGCAGGGGACATTCTAAGTAATCAATATGATATTCCTCTTATTTCAAAAGTAGATTTAAGGGGTTTTGAAAAAGATTATAACTACATCATAGATCAATATAATGTAATAATGAAAGGGGTAATTGAGTGAAGGAGTATTTAAAACTCAATAATGAAATTGCTAATACATATCATAACACAGGATTTTTAGACTTAGAAAAAGAGAAGTTAAGTACAAAGAAATACTTCTTAGATGAAGTGAATGTGAAAATGAGATACTTTATTGATTTAGAAGAAAAGCTTAAATATCTAGTTAATGAAGGGTACTACGAAAAGGAATTTTTAGATAAGTATGAGTTCTCATTTATCAAAAAAATATATAAAATTGCATATTCATATAATTTCAGATTCCCATCATTTATGAGTGCAAGTAAATTTTATAATAACTATGCATTAAAGAGTAGAGATGGAAAAGAAATTCTAGAAAAATATGAAGATCGTATTGCAATCATTTCTTTATATCTTGCTCAAGGTGACAAGAAATTAGCTGAGAAGGCAGTTCGTACTATGATAGAAGCGTATCAGCCTGCAACTCCAACGGCATTAAATAGTGGAAAGAAGGCTCGTGGTGAATTAGTAAGCTGCTTTAAACTATCAATGGATGACTCTATGAATAGCATTGCTGAAAATATAGGGTATTGTTTGGAGCTATCACGCCTTGGTGGTGGAGTTGGGATTAGCCTAACGGATTTACGTCCTTTAGGTGATTCTATTAAAGAAATTCAAAATCGTGCTAGTGGGGTTATTCCAGTAGCAAAACTATTAGAAAATTCTTTCAGTTATTCCAATCAACTTGGACAACGAGATGGATCAGGTGTTGTTTATTTAAATATTTTCCATGCTGATATAGAGAATTTTATTTCATCCAAAAAACCAAATGCTGATGATAAAATTCGTCTCGCAACTCTATCAACAGGTGTGATAATTCCGAGTGTATTCTTTGAATTAATGAAAAAAGATAAAGATGCTGTACTATTTAGCCCATATGACATTTATAAAGTGTACGGTAAACGCATGTCAGAAATCAGTATTAGTGAAATGTATTATGAGCTTCTTGATAATCCTAAGATTCGTAAAATTAAAAAGGTAAATGCTAGAAAGCTATATACTGAAATTAAGAAATCTCAATTTGAATCAGGTTATCCATTTGAGATGTATGATGATAATGTTAATAAGGCACATCCATTAAAGAATATTGGAAGGGTTAAAATGTCAAATTTGTGCACTGAAATTTTACAATTTCAGGAAACTAGTATAATTACAGATCAAGATCAACCTAACGAATATGGGTTAGATGTGTCTTGTAATTTAGGGTCTATTGATATACATAATGCAACAAAATCTCAGAATTTTGAAGAGTTTATTGACACTTCAAATCGATTATTGGTATCTGTAACTAATTCAACAAATATTAAAAATGTACCTTCTATTTCTAAAGCCAACAAATTGATGAATTCTGTAGGTTTAGGAGTAATGAATTTACATGGTCATCTAGTGTCACAAGGTATTGAGTATGGTTCAGAAGAATCGATTCAATTTGTAGATTACTTAATGGAAGCCATAAATTATTATTCATTGAAATCATCATCTATTATTGCAAAAGAGTGTAATCAATCATTTTATCAATTTGAAAAATCAGATTATGCAGATGGTAAATACTTTGATAAATACATAAATAAGGAGGATGTAGAACCTTCAGAAGTTGTAAAGAAGGCTTTGGGTAATGTACCAATAATAACATCAAAAATGTGGAGAGAGTTAAAAGAACATGTTCAAACATATGGAGTATACTCAGCGTATCGTTTAGCGATTGCTCCTACTGGTAGTATCTCATATGTACGCAACTCTACTGCAAGTCTGTCTCCTATTACAGAACGTGTAGAAACTCGTGACTATGGAGATAGCAGAACAATTTATCCAATGCCATTCTTAAGTAATGACAATAGAGAATCGTATGTTGAGGCGTATGAAATTGACCAGTTCAAAATGATTGATCTTTATTCAGCAGCACAAAAACATATAGACCAAGGCGTTTCCATGACATTATATATCACTGACCAATGGAATACAGAGCAATTATCAAGACTGTATGGGTATGCACATCACAAGGGATTAAAAACTGTATATTACGTACGTCAACGTATGCAAACATTAGAGGAGTGTGTAAGTTGCAGTATTTAAAACAATATGAAGCGATAAATTGGAACAAAGTAGGCAATGAATTAACTAAAGTTTTTTGGGATCAACAATGGAAGCAGATGTGGTTACCAGAAGACGTTGCTGTAAGTAAAGATATTAAGCAATGGAAATCGTTTGAAAATCAGAATACATATAAAAAGGTGTTTGGTGGATTAACGTTACTAGACACTTTACAAACAAATATTGGTATGAACGAAATTGCAAAATTTAATCCTGACTTACAAGAGAAAGCTGTATTAACATTGTTTGGAGCATTTGAGGCTGTTCATGCTAAATCCTATTCATATATTTTCACGACACTATGTAACAATGATGAAATCGAAGAAGTATTTGAATGGGTAAAGAAAAATGAGTACCTTCAATACAAAGCTAATAAAATTGCAGATGTATACACTTCGATCAAAGAGAATGACGATGAGTCACTATGGAAAGCTATGTTTGCTTCAGTAATGTTAGAGTCATTCTTATTCTATTCAGGATTTTTCTATCCATTGTATTTAGGTGGTCAAGGGGTTTTACGTAATAGTTCAGAAGTAATTTCGTTAATTCTTCGTGATGAATCAATACATGGTGTAGCTGTGGGATATTTTGCACAAGGTATTTTCAGTAAGTTTGATACCAAAAAACAGAATGAATTAAAAGTGTGGGGCTATGAATTATTACTAGATTTATATCAAAATGAAATGAAATATACGGATGATATTTATGCGGAAACAGGATTATCTCCTGAAGTCAAAGCCTATGTACGATACAATGCAAACAAGGCACTGATGAATTTAGGGTTAGATACTATGTTCCCAGACGAGGAAGTTAATCCTGTTGTAATGAATGGTATTCGCAATGAAGGAAGTACCTATGACTTCTTTTCACAAAAGGGAGCTACTTATGCCAAAGCTAAAGTAGAACCAATAAATAATGCAACATTTAATTATTCTAATTTTAATTAAAGGGGAAATTTCTAAGGATGAAAAATACATTCACTAACAAACTACAAAATATTGTTGAAGACTTTCAAACTACATTTGGACACCCTGTCAAAACTACGCCTACTCTACCTACATTAGAAAGATTTACTAATCGTAAAGGTTGGGGAGCAATTGAAGAAGTAGTAGAGCAGCTACATACGTTATCTAATAACGAAGAAGAATTTAATACAGCAATTGGAAATTTACATCATTATCTAGATGTTGCACAAGCTAAACAGTTGAAAAGAGATTTTATTACAGATAAAACTGACAAACTGGTAGCCTTGGCAGATGGATTGGGTGATGAATTATGGTTCTTACTTGGAGATACAGTTGAGGCAGGAATTGACATTCAGCCTATTATTGAAATCATTAAAGATAGCAATGACTCTAAGTTGTTTGTTGCAGATGATGGCACTAAGTATGCTAAACAAGATGAAAATGGAAAGATCATGAAGTCACCTGAATTCTTCCCACCAGAAAGTAAAATTAAAGAAGAAATTCAACGTCAAATTGATAATGGATTAACTAAGTAAAATTGTTACCTACATGTAGTGCTGTTTTTGAATAATTAACAGAAATATACACTACATGTAGATTTATATTTCAATAAAACATGGATTTTATTGAAAAGGTAAAGAATAAATACATAAAATAAATAAGGATAACTGTACAGAATAAAGTGGTAGCTACCCTCCTGACGGGGAGGAAATAGAGAAATTGAGGAAAGTGTTTTTAGATGATTTACCAAGATGGGATGAAGATAGTAAATATAAAGGAAAAATCAATTGGAAAGAAAGTGTTGGTCAAAAAGTTAAGTTTATATATGATGATATGGAAGGGTATTTAGAAATATTAGATTATGAAGACAAAAAACTCACATTGAGGTATATAAACAATTTAAAGCAAGTTTTAACAGATAGTTTGATTCGATGTAATATAGGTAAACTAATTGGAATTAAAGTATCAAGAAAAGAAGGTTATAAATTCGAGATTGGAGATGTTGTTTCAGCGAGTACTAGTGATTTAAAAATAATAGAACAAATGAGAGTCGGAAAAAGTAAACGAAAAGCATACCTTTATGAATGTGTCAACTGTGGAAACATGGATTCTATTGGAGAATATGAATTAAATAAACACGGATGCAATGTTTGTTGTAGTCCTTCTAGAAAAATTTTAAAAGGATATAATGATTTATGGACTACTCATCCTGAAGTAGTACGACAATTAAAATACAGTGAAATTGGATTTGAAGTTAGTAAAGGTAGTCATAGAAAAGAAATTTTTATATGTGATAATTGCGGATTTGAAGATAGAAAAACTATTTCAAACGTAGTTAAACAAGGCGTTTCTTGTTTGAAATGCGGAGATGGAGTTAGTTATCCAGAAAAGTATATTTCAAATGTTCTCGATCAACTAAACGTCTATCATGAAAAAGATAAGATATTTTCTTGGTCTGAGGGGTATATTCATACAAATTCAGAAGGGAATAAACGATACGACTTTTACATACCATCGCTAAATTGTATTATTGAAACTCACGGATTACAACACTATAAAGAATCGTTAAGAGGTAGAAGTTTACAAGAGGAAAAGGAAAACGATATATATAAAGAGAGTCTTGCAAAAGAAAATGGAATTACTAATTATATAGTCTTGGATTGCAGATTATCAGAACCTGAATATATAAAAACTAGTTTACTTAAAAGCGAGATTGCAAAATTATTTGACTTAGATAAAGTGGATTGGTTAATAGCTCACGGGTTCGCCTGTGATACCTTAATTAAACAAGTATGTGGTCTATGGGAAAGCGGTATAAAGGATACTCTTAAAATATCGAAAATAATGAATAGAAGCAGAACAACTATTACATCCTATCTTAAAAAAGGGTCAGAAATGGGATGGTGTGATTATGAAAGATTAAGTTATGTTAATTATCTAAAAAAGGGAAAACAGGTATGCCAATTGAGAGAAGACGGTATTTTAACAAAAGAATGGAACAGTATTAAAGAGGCTTCGTTTAATTTAGGGATAAATAATACATCAATTGGAAGAGTGTGTAAGGGTGAGTATGGTTACACACGAGCAGGTGGTTTCAAATGGATGTATAAAGAAGATTATGAGAAATACATAGAAGATCAAAAGCAGTTAGCGTAATACATAACATAAGAATTATTAAATAAGAAATTACATAAAATTAAAATATTATAAAAGGAGCTTTGAGATGAAAGACATAGAAACAATTTTAAATGATTTGAGAGACAAAAAAGAAATACGAAAAGTATTTAAAGAAATAGGAATAGTTATTGATGACAATATTGAAGAAACTGATTTTACTAAGTATTTTATGCTAACTTTCAAATATGCTGATGATGATTTAAAACGAAGATTAATGAACGCTATAGGTGAAGACTTAACTGCTCCAATGAGATTTTTACTATTAGCTTTAATTAAAGTAAATGAAGAAGATGCATTGCATAATGAACTAACAGAAGTAACGACTAAGGAGATTAAATAATATGATGAAATCACGTAAACAACGTAAATTAGAAGCAAAACAAAATGGAGTATCATTTGTACCACAATATAATGGTAGTGCTGTAGTTTCATTTGAGGATTATTATGGATTAGGCATTGAACGATTTAATAATAAATTTGTGAAATTCGATAATAATGTTGAAAAGACATTGATTCAGGAACCATTATTAGGTAATGAAGAAGAGAAAATTGAAATAGTCAAAGCAGAATTAGTAGAAGATACTCCTAGAAAGAAAAAAGGAAAATTTAAAAAAGCTTTAAAGAAACTTTTTAATAAATAAAATACATAATTAAATACGAGAGTGGATTAATTTCTACTCTCATTAATTTTATACATAGAGGAGAAATTAGGTTGACAGAATTAAATAAAGCAGAAAAGTATCTGATTGAAAACTTAACTAGATTGGCTAATGAGGGTTGTATGGACGATAATCCTAGACCTAAATGGAAAGACGGAACTCCTGCATATAGCGCATTTATCAGTCCAGTATTTGAAACATATGATATTTCAAAAGGTGAGACTCCTATTACAGAATTACGTCCAATTGCAATTAAAAGTGCAATTAGAGAAATTGAATGGATATATAAGGATCAAAGTAACGATTTGAAGCTACTACGTGACAATTACAATATTAACTGGTGGAATGAATTTGATATCGGAGACGATTCAATAGGCATTAGATATGGTGCAACTGTAAAGAAATATGACTTAATGAATAATTTATTAGATGGTTTAATGAATAACAAGTTTGGTCGTAGGCATATCTTATCCATGTGGCAGAATGAGGATTTTAAGGAATCAGATGGTTTGAACCCATGTTGCTACAGTACTATGTTTACAGTAAGAAAAGTAAAAGAGGATTTTTACTTAGATATGACATTAACATCACGTAGCAGTGATTACCTAACAGCAGGACACATAAATAGGATGCAATATTTGGCGTTTCAAATGATGATAGCTAAACACACTTCAATGAAAGTTGGTAAGTTTAATATGCTAACTCAAAACCTTCATATTTACGACAAGCATTCTGATAACGCTATAGAAATGTTGAAGCGAGTAGATGAATTAAAATCTAGAGAAGTTCAATCCCAACCTAAGTTAATTCTAAATGTTCCAGATGGTACTAAATTTTATGACATTTCAGAAAAGAATTTTGAGTTGATTGATTATAACCCAATTTTGCCACAACTTAAATTTGAATTAGCCGTGTGATCATACAAACAAAAAAGGAAGTAGTGTTAATTGATAATTAATGAATGGACAGTTAATCATTACTTATGGACAGTTGTAGTGGCAGTTTTATTACTAATGATAATAATCCCAACGAGTGTTTACTTTAAAGGTCGTTCTATTTCAAAAATAAATATATGTATAGGCTTAGGAATATTAGTTTTTGCAGTATTAGTATCTACATTGTCAACGAAAGAAAAACATATTTACTACAATTACAAAACCTATAATGAGGTAGAACAATTGGAATCTGATGGATGGGATATAGTTAGAGTATATGATAACAAGAAAATCATTCATGCCAAGAAAGCAAAATAAAAGGAGCGAACGTCAATAAGACACTCGCTCATACGTGACTTAGAAGTGAATCAGGAAAATTCGGTTTAGTCACATCTTGATTTTACTATCAAGTCACGTATGAGTCAATTATGAGTAGGAGGAGTATATGAGTATCAATATGATAGTTGCAATTAATGAAACAAATTCTATAGGTAAGAGTGGACAACTTTTATATAGAATTAAAAAGGATTTACAACGTTTTAAGCAACTTACTCAAAATAATAGTGGACATCCTAATATATGTCTAATGGGTAAACGGACATTTGAAGAATTACCAGAACCATTAGACAAGCGTGTAAATGTAGTTTTAACTTCAAATAAGAATTACAAAGTTCCAAATGGAGTAATTGTTGAGTCATCATTTGATAAGGTATTAAATCATTACTTAAAATCTGGAGATCAAGACAAAGACCTCTTTATTTGCGGTGGACAGAAGTTATTTGAACAAGCATTACCTTTTGCTGATAAAGTTTATATTACATACATACATGACAATAAAAAGGGAGATACATTCTTTCCTTATGAAAAAGTAAAACAGCAATTTAAAATAATACATAAAGAAGAACATGAAGAGAGTGGATTAGAATTTGAATTTATTGATTATGTAAGAAAGGATGATGTATTTGGAGAAAATGCATGAATTTGAAGGTATAAAGGTGCGAAGTATTCCGACTGTTAAAGATATAGAATTCATATGTAACGATGAAGCTAAAAAAAACAGAGAGCAATTAGAAGATAATATCATAGATTTATTTGTATCTTATTTTAAAAATAATACATATAAAAATTAATATAGAAAATCAAGAGATACTTCGGTCATTTCTTGATTTTTTTACTAGTTATTATAAAATATAATCAATGGTTATAGAAAATATAAATATGGAGCTGTCTTATTATGACTTTGTTTTCAACTAAAAATAAATATAACAAAACATTAAAGAATGCTGATGTCATTGAACAAAATACAATCTCAATTGGGGTATTGATACGAGTATCTACTGATATGCAAGTTGAAGACGGTGATTCACTAGAGATGCAAATGGATCTTGCAAACAACCATGCAAAACAAATTAAGGGTTTAATTTATAAACCATATGTTGAAGAAGGTGTTTCTGCTAGGAAGGTGAGAATTGAAAATCGAAATGTTATTCAGGAGTTAATGCAAGATATAAGAGATGGAAAAGTAAATTACGTTATTGCATATAAACGAGATAGAATGTTTCGTAACACAATGGAGTATATAGGGTTTCTTCAATTTTTAGCGGACTATAATGTAGATATTCATCTATCTGCTTCAGGTGAACAACAAGTAGATTTAGAAGCGTTTAAATTTGCAGGAGCATCTAAAATGATGGAAGTAGTCATGTCTATGGTTGCAGAAATGGAAAGTGCTACGACCGCAACTCGTGTTTCAGATACCATGTTGATGAAGGCTAAAAAGGGAGAATTTACAGGTGGAAGCGCACCAATAGGATACACGTTTGGAAAAGGACAATACAAGCTAGAGTTACTACCGAGAGCGAAAGAAGTAATTGAATTAGTAGAAGATTTATATTTAGAAGGAATAGGTATGCTTTCAATTGCAAAATATCTTAATGGTGGAAAAATTAGAGGTAAAAATCAACTATCTGAACCAATACCTAAGCCGATACGAATTGAAGAGTCTACTGTAGATGAATGGAATCACAAAAATATTCATACGATACTTTTTAATCCAATTTATACAGGTCACTTTTCATATGAAAGCAAAATGAATCCAGATTTAGATCGGGTAATTGAGAAGTCTGAGCTAATTGAAGTCTGTCGTACGGAAGAGAGACAGAAGAAGATTAATGACGCATATGAAAAAAGAAAATCAGGTACAAAAGAAAGAGTGACATTAAATACACAATTTCTACTGTCAGGATTAGTTTATTGTTCTGAATGTGGAGAGCGAATGACAGTTATTACATCTCAACCAAAAGGAACTAAAAAACAATTTTCTTATTATACCTGTCGCAATAAACGTTCATCAAGAAAAGAAAATTGCCCACATAATACTTTGTATAGAAAAGAAGTTTTAGAGAAAATCATTGTTGATATTGCTAAAGAAAAAATACAACAACTAATTAAGCCAGATATGATAGAAACAATAAAACTTAAATTAGAAGCAGATAAGTTTACTTACACTTCTGAAGCAGACAAAGTAAAAAAGGATATAGAAAAACTGCAAACAAAATTGGATAACATTACAGAGCTTGTTTCTGAATTAGATGATGACTTAAATTTACAAGTTGTTTATTTAAAAAAGCAAAAAGTCCTTTTACATGAGTTAAATGATATGAAAGAATTTTATTCGACATTAGAAGAAAAGTCCATTCAAGATCAAGATAAAGTATTTAACATAGAAGAATTTATGGAGTTGGCTATTAAATTTGGACATGTATTTGATAATGCTCCAATAGGAGTGAAGAAGCAAATGTTGAATAATCTATTCTCAAATATCTATATCGACAAAGATGGGGAAATCCGTATGATGCTTAAAGTAGGGTTGACTGACGTTGAGAGCGACAAAGCTAGTGATGATGGTACTTCAGATGACTTAAATGAAGTTATATCTTCTATAATGGGGCGTTCTCCTGTAGTTACGGAAGATATAAATGATTTAATAAAAGTGAAACAAGAATTTGATATTAAAATTAACTACTTTGAAGAAATCAGTAAGCAGGCAAAAATAGTATCTGAAGCTTTTGCAGAATTCGCAGAGCAATTTGATAGAATGGCAAATCCTATTAATAGTTCAATGTTATTAAAGTCACTTACTCCAACTCAACTGAAGAGAGTAGACAATAAAAGTAAAAAAGCAGAAACAATGTTTAAGACATACTTTATAGATTATTATGATAGCTCGTTTTACATTGCAAATATTATTACAACGGTTGGATATAACTATTCTGCAATGTGCTCATTTTTGAAAAAACATAATCTACAGTTTGAAGATTTTACAGATTATTTACTAGATAAGCATAAGTTGGATTTTGATGAAGATTTAATTGAATACGTTTTGAAGAAAAGAGTTGGAAAGTTAGATAAGAGGGATAAAACAAATACAGAAATGTTATTCAGGGGCAAAATTATATGTTCTAAATGTGGTAAAAATTATACAAGGAAGGGAGGTAAAAATGTGAGGTATATTTGTACAGGTAGATTGAAGTCAAAAGAATTTTGTGACACTAACGTTATTACTATTCTTGAAAGTGATCTGCTGAGACAAATTACTAAAGATACTGGAATTACTGATTTTACTGAAAAATCAATGGCAGTACTAATTGATCATGTTGATATTTATGAAGATACTACTTTTAAGATAATATATAGTAACTAATCCTTTATATTCTCCTTTAGCTATGCGAAAATGTAGTATAGAAAGGGAGAATTTTATTTATGCAAACACTACAAAAGCCTTATGATGAATGGGAAAGTTACCATGATATTGAGAAGTATGGAAGACTAATCCTATCAAACATTGAATTTACCACTACTAATTTGTGCAACATGAGATGCGCCCATTGTGCTGTTGGTTATACACTAACAACCAAAGAAGATGAAGCTATCCCTATTTCAGAGATAATTAAGCATTTAGACACTGTAGAAACTCTTAGAGTAATGAGTTTCACAGGTGGTGAACCTTTACTAACAAAGCGTGGAATTAGAAATAATCTATTACCACTTCTACAATATGCTAAAAGCCGAGGCATTAAAACTCAGATTAATTCAAACTTAACACTACCAATGGAACATTATGAAATGGTAGCTCCATATTTAGATGTTATGCACATATCACATAACTGGTGTGATGAAAAAGAATTTGTTGAGACTGGATTCTCAATGATGGAGAAAAAACCAACAGTTCAACAAAGAGCAGGACTATATAGAAACATTTTAGATAATGCTAGAGAGCTTTCAAAAGGTGGAATGTTTGTATCAGCAGAAACTATGTTGAATCGCAATACAGTTCCATATCTTGAAAAGATTCATAATGAAGTAGCTAATGAAATGTTATGTAAACGTCATGAAATTCATCCTATGTATTCTAGTGATTTTGCTAGTGATTTAGAGGTAATAGGTTTAGATGAATACAGAGACGTAGTAAATAACATTCTTGAATATAGAAATGAAGACATTTGGGTATTATTCGGTACATTACCATTCTACACTTGTAGTTCAGATAAACGTGACTTAGAGTTATTAGAAAGAATTAATAATACATCAAATACAACAATCAGAAATGATGTTGATGGACGATCAAGAATGAATTTGAACATTTTTACAGGTGATATTTCAGTATCAGATTTCACTGACGATGGGGCAGCACTAGGAAATATAAAAGAGGAATCATTAATTAATATCTATGACAAGTGGTTAAGTACTAATATTTCAAATAGCATCAATTGTCATTGTCCATCCGTTAAATGTTTAGGCTCTAATATCATTGTTAAAAATATGTATTACCAAGATAGAGTATTTATTAGTGGTTCTGTAAAATAACTACTTGTAATAGGAATAAGAAATCATGTAGTATCTTTAAAATTCTTTATTAAATATTTAAAGATGTTGCATGATTTCTTTAGTTAATAAAAGTTATTTAAATCATTTACAAATATTTTAAAACTCTATAAAAGGAAATTACCTGTATCTTTCTTTTCAACTACTTCATTAGAATTGCTATTAGTTGTACTGTAATTCTGTTGGTTATTATTCTTCATTTTATTACTTGACATCTCACTATCAAATTTATCTGCTAATAATTCCTTTCCAAGACCGCTGAATGAAGTAGCGTACATAAGAGCAAATTTTAATAACTCCATTTGGCGTTCGCTTTCTTTGTTGAATGTAACCCCCTGAGTAAGATACTTACTCTTCGATTTTTTCTTCATCTCTTCGATCATTACCTCAACTTCTTCTTCGGATCTAAGATATCCCATATGCTGACCTCCCAGAGTTATACATCCCAATAGCATTACACATCTTAGGATTTACCATTACTTCTGCATTAGGAAAGTATTCTTTAACATGAGTAACTAATTGTATATCTAATGCTCCTCCACCAAGTAAGTAAACCTTATCATCTCTATCCCACATTTTTGATAACCTTCCACATACGTAATCTGCTAATCCTTTAGGATTGTAATTTTCTTCTAAAGCTTCAATACCTTTACCAAAGAACGTATCACTTTCGGTATCAATAAATCTAACTGTACCATCTTCTTTTAATGTTGTAGCTATCCCGACAGTTCTTGAGCCAAAATCGATATATCTAGTTTTCCCTTGCGGTTCATTGATCCAAAAAGCTGAAGCAGTTTCTGGAGCTACTTTTACATCTACAATTGCGAATGTTTTTGATACTCCATTTACAGTAATAGTATGTGAACCTCTCAACCTATTCAGCCGTCCGTCTCTTTCTTGTATTGAATAGCTTTTGATAGGGGTAGATACCACAATACTGTTCGATTCATATCCGTATTGATGAATCGCTATTAAGACTGATAAATCATAAAAATCATGCTGCTTAGATTTTGTGTGTATTTGGAGTGGCATTGTGCAATCATACTTAGCAATCATTCCAGCAACATAAGAAATACCTTTATATTCCACTATGAAATCATGCTTATGTCTTACTTCTGTTAAATTCCTCTTACCGTAATATCCTTTAACACTAGGAAAGCTTTCTTTAACATCTTTCGTGACCACACACGTTGATGAACCACCGTCATCGATGGCAATTGTACCTGCAACTCCTACGATTCCATCAGTCAATAAATATCCCCTTCCGATTGTTGATGTTAATTCAGTCTATGTTGAACATCTTAGAAAATGAATACAATTTAAATAAATTTTGATGTGTTTTGAAAAGTTTTGAACTAATCCTTCATTTGTTCTATAGATGGTAAAAATAATTTAAAATTGTTTTGAATAGGTAGATAATAATAAAAACCATCAATAGTCCTTCAGTAAGATTAGAAGATTAACGATGGTTTTGATTTACATTTATTTATTTTCAGTATCAAGATATTCAATTAAAGCCTTCCTCGTATATGCACCAAACGAAGTTGACCTCATTAATACATTCTTTAGTATATCTAATTGTTGTGGGCTATCTTTCTTAAATAAAACACTTTGAGTGATGTACTTTCCTGTACCTTTTTTCAGTAATTCTTCTATTATACGTTCGACTTCTTCTTCTGATCTGATTATTGCCAAGACATACCACTCCCTTCATATATACTACTTATGTTTGAAAGGACAAGATATGTTTGATTTATTTAAAAAAGTTTTAAATTATTTGTAATTATTCTATAGTTATCTACATACATTACGATTAAGATTTAAAAAGTTCAAAACAATTTAAAACAAAAAAGCACATTGAAGTATTATCAATGTGGTGTGGTTAGGGTAACAAGTAAAAACTCAAAACAGTTTTTAAAAGTTAAGGTATATTTTCAATTTATTTTAGATAATATGGCAATAACGATGTAGGAAATCTTGATTCACCTAATTATCAAATAATCAAATTATCAGCGATAATTAGCTTTTATCGTGTGAAATTAACTCATCATTTTCGATAATAATAAGAACTCATTCTTCAGAAGTCGTCTTTTCAAATACTCCAAACTCATGTAGTACTTCTAATATTTCTTCCACCTGTTTTCTCTCCATTTTTAAAACACGAAATACTCTTGTATCACAGTTTTCTAAATTAACTTTCCAATCTGGTTCAGGTTCATGTAGCCAATCGTAAAACGATCTAATCATAGAAGCTTATCTCCTGTCTGGTTTTTATTTTTAACCTACCCAATCAAAATGTTTTTATACAACTAAATGAGGAGGAATTATTGTGAGTGGGATTGTTATTTTGATAGGTCAAGTCGGAATTGCATTAACGGGATTCGTTGGAATGGCGAAAGTAATGACTTGGTATCATGGAGGAGGGAAGAAAAGTGACAAAAACAATAATAAATTTCAATTATAATAATGGAATTCGCACAATGAGTATTAATGGAAAGATAACATCTAAGTATTCTAACAAAGAGGATTCTTCATCTTTTACAGAATCAATAATAAGGGAGGTGAATGCTCGTCCAAAGAAAAATCAACTAAAAATAATAAAATCATTACAGATGATATCCATTTCATTAATCCCTATACTACATACAGATCAGAGAGCGAGTGCATCAATACTTCAACCTCTTTTAGATTCATCAAAAACAACAGAAATACTTCCTCCAGAGATAATAGATATTCTGAAGCAATTAATTTTAGCTTGTGGAACGATAGCAGTCGCATTAGCCATGATTCTAATGTCTATTGCAGGGATGTATTGGATGCTAGGAAACAAAGCGAAATCGAAACAGTGGACAGAAGACATAATAAAAGGATTCGGTCAAGTGTTGTTAGCTCCAGTAATAATCCTAATATTAGCAAGTCTTACCGTTCTGTTATTCAAAAACGTCCGTGGATTAGAAGCGTTCTTTTAATGTTTGCTGTACCATTTTCAGTTTTATCAATTAATCAAATGGAAGCATCTGCAAAATGGTACGATAAATTTAATCCAGTATCAGAACAATCTAAACAAGACTTAAATAACATAATAAAGGATATAACCGATACCATAAGTTGGATTAAGAATATTAAGCAAAATTTAATTGAGATATCATCAGATTTAATTATTTGGGTATTTGAGACGTTATCTAAAGTTATTCTCCATACTCCTTCATTTTTATTTAATTCAGACTGGTTTAAAAGTAATGTAACTACATTCAGTGGATTAAGTATTCTCATGGTAATTATACTTTGCATGTATGAAGGACTACAACGAATGTCTGGTGACTTAATTAAAAATAAGGACACTACAGATATGAAACGAATAATTAAACGTTTCCCTTTAGTAGTAATTGGTTCAGCGTTAGCTCCTAGTGTATTTTACTATACATTTAAAGGACTAAATAAATTAACTGATATAATAGTAGACTTCGGCAAACACCAAATGGATAAGGGAATTAGTCAAATTGCATTAAACGATATCACCTTACTTCAAGTTGTTGGGTTGATAGGATTTGACATTGCATTGATTTCTGTGCTAATCCCGATACTCTTACAGAATTTTAGGCGTTGGTTTGATTTATTAGCATTAGGTGTTATGACTCCATTAGTATTAGCTTGTTGGGTATTTAAGGCTCATGAAAACTTATTCTATACTTGGTGGGAGTATATTAAGAAATGTGCATCAACTCAATTGGTATACGCTATATTTCTATTATTAATTGGTACATTGTTATTTGGTACTAAATTACCTAACAACGGATGGGACATCATGATTCAGATGGGTATTATTATAGGTGGACTATGGAGAATGAATAATCCTCCGAATATTATTTCTAGACATGTCGATAAAGGAGCTAATATTAAGAGTATGTGGGAAGGGGCATATACCGTTATTAGACCATTGAGAATGATTAATAAGAAGAAACCAAAGGTGATGAAAAAATGATGCTAAATAGGTTAATTAATCCTAGTGTTATCAAGAATGATAAATACGTTGATTATTTTATAAGCTCATTAACTATTGATCAATCAAAAGAAATCATATCATCATTTATAGATGGAGTATTTGGAGTGGAAGTTTTAAGAATATTTAATCAGCAATCAATTACTTTCTTTTCTCAACCTAATTATGAATGTAAATTAACAACAATTAACAATAACTCAGCACAATATTTAAACTCAAATTCTGAGAATACTACTTTTGCACAACTTTATTTATCTAAACCTTCAATGTTTCCTATTGAAATGAACTCTTCTACAACTTTCTTTGAACTAATTAATTCAATTATACCTTCACACATTAACTATAAATATCAGTTACTTCTTGTATACAGACAAGATAACTGGAGAGATAAGATCGTAGAACAGTATAATGACTATCTAAATGGAGTCCAAAATCCTTCTGACAATGGCTTATTTAGAAAAATACAAAGAAATGTTACAGAGAAAATGGATGCATTATTGAAATGGGAGCAAAATCATTCTGAAATTAAAGAGGTTAGACAGAAATTAGAAGAAAATGGATTTAGATTCAACATTAGATCAGCTCTAATTGGAGGTAATAAGCTAGAAAGAGAGTATTCTATATTGAAGATTAAAGACGCAGTAAATAACTATTCCTATACAAATGAATGGTTAGTTGATTACAAAATTGATTTTAAATATGGATCAGAAATGTTTAATAAACGGATATTGGATTATCAATCTAAAAATCATACATTGTCAGAGTCTGAAATACTTCCATTTTTTGTTTTTGAAAACAAGATGCAAGTTAACGAAAACATATCTCAAATTGATAAAGAGGTTGAAGCAATCAAGTCAGAATCAAATAATTTAATTAAATTGCTACCTAAAGGAAGTGGCATCAAACAATTTGATGGTAGTGGATTAGCTGATAAATTTATAACTGCATTGAAGGAATTGAAGCAGTTCAGAGGAAATATGGAAATGATAAAATGTCAATCAGGTTCAACCTCAATGAAGATAACATTTAAGATACCTAAACAATTAAAGTTTTCAGAAATAAATAAGTCCAATGTGATAAGTGATATTAAAATAAGAATGGGAATTAAGCATTTACAAATCAAACAAGGGGTGGATGTAGGTGAAATTGACATAGTGCTACCTTTAGAAAAAAGACAGAAGGTGTTCTTGGGAGATTACATTGATAATGAAGAATTTAAAGAGTACGCTAACAATCATCCATTACCTTTCCTTGTTGGAGTAGATGAAGTAAGTAGTCCTATTTATAGCTGTATAAGTAAAATCAAACATTTGCTAGTCGCAGGAAGTACTGGATCAGGAAAAAGTGTGTGGCTCAATCAACTAATTTTAACACTTCTTATGATTAAAAATCAGTCTGAATTACAAATGATTATGATAGATATTAAACAAACTGAATTAGTATTATTTGAAAAATTTCCTCATGTACAATCAGTAATTACTGATGCAGATAAAGCGATTAGTATACTCAAACAACTTATCAATGAAATGAATAGACGATATGAATTGTTTAAGAATGCAGAGGTTAAAAATATTGGCTTATACAATAAGAAATCTAAAAATAAACTTCCGTACATTTTGTGCATTATAGACGAATATGCAGAATTAACTAGTAGAAATAATGATATTCATTCCTATATCCAATCATTAACTCAGCTCTCTCGTGCTTGTGGTATTCATCTAATCATCGCAACTCAACGACCAAGTGTTGACTTGATAAACGGAACAATAAAAGCTAATTTACCTAGTAAGATTGGATTTAGATGTGCTAATAAACGTAGTTATTTAACATTCCTAAATTCTTCACCAAAATTCGAACTATTAGGTAATGGTGATGGAGTAATGGATTTTGAAGGTCAATCTGATGAACATGTAAGATTTCAAGGTTGCTTAATTGTAGATGATCCATATGATGAAAATTTAGAGAGTAAGTTAACAAATAGAATAGCAGAAAGTATTAAAGGTGAAGGTGTTAATATGAAGCTACCTGAAGTAGAGGAATCCGAAGAAGAAAGTGATTTGGGTAGGTTGAAACGAGTAATTACTGCTACAGGCGAAACAAGAGTATCTCCTTTACGTAATATGATGAAAATAAATATAAATAAATTAAATGACTTGATGAGAGATTTAGTGGAAGAAGGGTGGTTGGAATCTCCAAAGACTAAACAATCAGGATATAGGCTAGTTGTGAGTGAAGATGAAATTATGAAGTGGAGAGATAATAAAAAATAGGTGCAATCAGGGGATTTAAAGGGGTGGTGATTGCAAGCGTAATATTTTTGTAAAAAATATGTAGCCAGTCTTTTCCACCCCTTTACGGTCTTATGTATTTATGTTTTTAAAGTAATGTTGACCAATTTGAACATTCTATTAGTAATTGTATATTCAAACCAAACTTAAAAAATGTCACTTATTCTATGCTAGTACTTGTATATACTATGAAAGATAATAGGTGACATTTTTTAATGAAATAATGCTTCAATCTCGTCAAATTGATATTGATTTAATTCAGAAGTATGTAGATTTAAGTCTATCATTGGTGTATCAATATTCAATAAGGTATCAGCTAATGTTTCCATATGTGGGATGTAATTATTATCAAATCTAATATCCATCATTTTTGATGAATTGAAAAAGTTAGCTTGTCTTATCTTAGCGTTTTCTAATGAATTATCAATGATCAAGCTATTTAATTCTTTTTTATTTTCATCTCGCATGATTTTACTCAACATTAACGAAACTAAACTTTCTTTTTCATAGTCAATAAACTTTTTATTAATAATGATTTCATAAGCATTGTAATAGTATTCGATATCTGTTGTTTCAGTTAATTTATCTTTTACTTCTGTCTTAAACATGTTCCAATGCCTGCTTTTTCTAATGCTATTCATATCTTCGTATCCAAGACTTATTAGTACTTCTTTCTCAATTTCCATAATTTTAACTATTTCAAATTCAGTAGCAACTCTGTTATGTATTGAATCAACAGTTTTTAGTTTCTTAATAGTTGTGTAATGAATTACCCTTTTTGATTCTAAGTCATTTAATGCTGTTTTAATAATACTCTTAAAATTGCTATTGTTAACATTGTAGAAATCATAAATGAATCTAACGTCCATATTAAGGTAATTGGATAGTTTACTTAGATTTGAATTACCTAAGCTATAATTTTCATTTGTTATCCCTAAAGCCTTCATAAGTTTACTTTTACTGATTGTGATTTTACCATTTTTATATCCTAATAAATCTAAAAGCAATAACTGTATTGCATCACCATAAATAGATTTTCTACCTCTAGTTTCGACTTTTTCAATTTCTAAATCATAAACTTCATCAATTATAAATTTATGACCTTGTTTAGAATATCTTATGTATCTTTCCCAATCTTTAATTTGAAGTTGTTTTGATTTTCCACTAACAACTTCTTGTTCTAAAATAGCACACATCTCTTTGTAATTCTTTACCACTTGTCCTACTTCTAACTGTTTAAATTTATTCATCGTAATGTTTAATTCTCCTTATTCTTTATGTATTTCTGTATTTTTTAGTTGTCTTGTTAATTAGTGATAATACTTCCTGTAACTTTTCACTGTTTTCAAAGCTATACACAATTCCACCGTCATTTTTCTTGTCTGGGAATGTATAATACGGAATGCCTGATAAAAAGTGAATTGTCTTAGCATAATTATCAGATTGAACAATGTAATATTTTTTCATAATGACTTCTCCATTTCTGTTTATAAATAATAAAACCCCTACAACTATTAAGAAGTAGGGGAGGTGAATATTTGTATAAAATTAGTGTTAATTTGATGTTATATAATATGTATTTGATTAAAATGCTAATCATGTATCGATGAAACATGTGTAATTATTCCTAAAAAAAAAGACTACCTCAATTAAGAGATAGTCATCTAATTACTTATTTGTTTTTAGGTAGTTTTAACGTTTTCTTAGGTTTTGGAATTTCGATAATATCTATAGGCTCAAATGCTTTAAGATACCCACCTTTAGCACCATAATTCCTTTTTACTACTAGTATATACTCTGTATTTATTTTAGGTTTTCCTGTAAATTTGCTTTCCCATAAGCTTACAGGAACTCCTCTATCATGAGTTTTCTTTTCTCCATTTGGATTAACATAATCATCCTTAAAATTATAACAATCAACAGTACCATCCATTTTAACTAATTTGTCTATATCATCTTTGTTGATATAAATTTTAGAAAATATCATATTTTCTTCATAACCATCAACTAAATACTCTTCAATATACTTGTTGTAAGTTGTATCAGTCTCTGGGTAAATTCTTTCTGCATTAGCAATTTGATTACCTGTGAATAACAATCCAGTTGTAAGTCCTACTGTTAATAATACTTTTTTCATAATACCTTCACCCTCCATTAAACATATCTATATACTTATATTGTATACTGTTTCGAAGATAAAGTTAACAATTTTATTGAAAATATTTTACTCTTTTGTACCTATGATGGAAGCATAACCAATTACTTTATCGTTCAACATCTTCTTACTTGCTAATTCGGCATCTTTTTGACATGTGTATTTTCCAGATTTCAGACGATAGCCATCTTTATCATTGCCAAATACTTCAGCATATTTCAGATAACCTTGCTTAACAAAATCCTTTTCAGCCTTATATGCATCTGCTTTACATTTAAATTTATCGGTATGTATTCTGTATGCAGTACTCTGATCTTGAATATTGTAACCTAACTTTTTAGTCCAATCTTCTTTTGGTTTAGAAGGCGAGATAGGCTTAGCTTTACCAAATGTATCTGTCCCATAACCTTTATATTCATATTGCAAGTGTGGAGCATCCCACCCCCAATCACGACCACTGACAAATCCAATTGATTTTGCATAATTTATAACTTTGTCTGCATTTGGTGTATGATAAGAGTTCCATAATGCATTTTTTTTAGAATCTACTAAAACCCAATCTAATGCCTGACCAACAATGTGATATGATTTCATTGTCTGTGAAGCACCTTTTGCTACATTAGTTTTTTGTTGTTCTACTGAACGAATAGTTTCATATATTAAAACTTCAATTCCGTTACTAATACAATATTGATACCATTTGTAAGCTAAGTTTTTAGTATTATCTGCTAACTTGTTAAGATTTTCTCTATTACGTTTATCATAAATCATAGTTATCTACTCCTTATTTACGTTCATTTAATTTCAATACTTGTTCATTATCAGAAATGCCTTTTGATGTATTATCAACAACTACACCAAGCAAACCTAAAATTAATAGGACGGTTTCACTGATATTTGTAATTTCTTGAGATATTAAAGTAATGTCATAACCAAATACACCTGCAATTTGATTTGCAAGTACTAACAATAATGCAATAAATGATGTTACAAATTGTTTTGATTGAAAGCGAATTTTCCAGTTGATTTTATTCATATTTATCATTTCCTTTCTTATACGTTTATTTACTGTAATCCTATGTAAGCTAATAATGCAGCTAAAATAGCTATTCCAATGTACTTAGGTGCATCTTTTGAGATGAATTCAATTACATCAAACTTACCTCTATCACTGTTTTGAATGTTGTTTTCTCTTACATCTTTTAATTCATTTTCTAGACTGTTCAAATCTTCTCTCATTTCATCTGAAGATGTATTTAAATTAGTTAGATTCGAGTTAATACTTGTTAGCGTATTGGAGAATTCTTTCATTTGTAATTGGTTATCCTTAACTAAACCTATCAATGTATCTTGATTTGCTGTTAGGCGATGAATTGCTACATTATCATCTTTTAATCTATTAATTTCATCCTTGTGATCTTCAATGATGGCTTCTGCCCTAGCCAATCTTTCTCCGTATATTTCATTACTCAATTTAATCACCGACTTTTATTAAAATAATAAAAGAGTAGGAGAGAACTAGCTCACACCTACTCTAAACTGAATTTCCTGATTCACTTTTAATTCGTTGTATATTGATACATTAAATATTTATTTATACACATATTATTCAGTGTTTTTGTATGAATATACATGTAATTTTAAATAATATGTGTATTTTATTAAATTATAATTTCCTCATCTTTACTAAATGTATCTGGTTTAGTACGTAAGTCAGTCATGATTTTTTCAATGCGTTTTTCAACAGTATCTGCGTAAGCTTCTGCAATTGTTTGTGTTTTATCACCAAAGTCAACCTCACTAAATGATTTAGAGAATGGAATGTCAATAGGGAAGATTTTATACTTTGACCCTAGACGTAATAATACTTCTTCTTTTTCAGTAGGTACTGTAACATCCTTATAAGTAGGGTTTCCTTCACCGTCTAAAACTGGATTTCCAGATTCATCAGTTACAGGAACTTTAGTAACTACATTTTCAATTGTAACTTTAACAATATCTCCTGCGATATCTAATTTTTGAGGTACAGCGTCCTTGATTAATTCCTGTTCATTTGTATCTAATGTTACTGACTTCACTTCTACATTAAAAATACCATTCTCTTTATTACGTACAATGTTTAATTTCATAAATATTAGTTCCTCCAAATACTATGTATTTTATTATTTAATAGCTATTTACAATTAGAATTGTCTACAACTTCATCTGACATGACCTCCTTAGTAACTCTCTGAAGGATTCTGATAATCTCTAAAATTTCTTTAGTAGTATAACATTTTGTGATTACATTACTTAATCTTTCATCATGTATAGATATTTCTATATAGCGATGAAAGATTGACTCATTGGAATCTACAACCTCTTTAATAACGGGGGTTATAATTTGATAAATGTCTTTATGAATAGGGATTTTAACAGATTCAATTTGTTGGTCGAAATGAGTGTATTTTACATTAATGTTAGACAAATTTTTCACATCCTTATATTATAATTATACGATTTCACACTTACGTTTTTTGACAACATAATTAGTAAGACCTAATTCTGAACCTAATTTTAAGTATTTCCTAACTGTAGTTCTACTTAACTTCACATTTTGAACAATTTCATTAATACTTAATTCAGCGTTCCACATTTCACTAATTTCAAATACAATGTTTTTCGATGATTTTTCTGATATTTCTTGCCAATTAATCTTACTCAAATCAAACACATCGTTCAGCTTACTATTTAAAATAGAATTTTTAATCCAATTTAATTCAGATTTACGTGCATCTATAACTATATAATTTTCAATACCGTTTCCTATAGCCATATCATATTTGTGTTGATCATTTTCCTGTTCTTCTTCCAACGAACGTCCACCTAAAGTTGCAAAACTTCCATTATAATGCTGTATTCCATGCACTTCAATTATCATACTATAAGAAGGGATGTAAAAATCATATCTTTTATTTTCTGACCATTCAAAAGATGTATCGTTGTGGAAATGTGGACATATTTTATTTAAAAAATTAGAAAATACTTTTTCAGGAAGAGACCTTCCATCGGAACACAACAGACACGACAATCCTTTATTTTTTATTTGAGATATAGTTTTATTTTTTAACATTTCACCACATTGTGAACATATCCAATCAGTAGAATAGCTACTTCCACTTTCAGTATATCTATATCCATCCTCAGGATTAGCAAGTAACGATGCTAATTCAGGATTAGTAGTCCACATGTCATTGAAACCTTTTAGTATTCTCTGATTAGTACAATATGGACAGCCATGTTCGTTGTTCCTATTATAAATTGTAGCATCCCATTCATGTCCTTTATCACATATCCACCAAACTTTTTTATTGCTCTTATGCAATACGTCATATGGTGTTAAATCTTCATTCTTAGTTGGGTGCCATTCCTTTGCTAATTTAGGATTTTTAACTTTTAAATTATTATATTCGCTAGCGTATCTTCCACTACAATATGAGCAACTATCTCCTCTTACCTTTGCATAAACTATTTGATGGTTAAAATTTTTACATTTATCACAAATCCAAAATACTTTTTTATGACTTCCACAAGTAACATCATGAGGAGTTAAATCACCATTTAGCGTTGGATGCCATTGTGAAGCTATATCAGGTCGTAATGATGCTAGAGAGTTAGTGGAATTTACTTTTTTACCTGCACAGTACGGACAAGAGATACTTGAAATCTTATTATAAACATACATATCATAACTACTTCCGCAATCTTCGCAAAGCCACCAAGCTCTCTTAGCCATACCCTTAGTTATTTTCCAAATATCGTAACCTAACTCATCATTCTTATTAAAGTCCCACTCTACCCAAAGGTGAGGAAAGTGTTTCAACATAGCATTATCTTTCAAAATCTCAACCTTAGACAAATCTAATTCTTCACTTGTTTGATAATTTAAATAGTTTTTCATTTAATCAATAGCCTCCATTTGATGTTTGTTAATTTGAATAAAATAAAAAGAGATTCCCAGAAATAATGAGAAATCTCTTTGAACTGATAGGTATTTAATTTGATATTATTTGGTATCTGCATATTCTTCACATGCTGTTAATAAATCTTCTGAACTATTGAAGATGAATATATTTCTATTTTCATTTCCTTTACGAGTAGACTTTTCCATACGCTTGATTACAAACCCACGTTGCATCAAATATCCTGCTAATTTCATTGAAAAGATAATGTGTTCTTTCTTAACGACAGGGGTAATTACTTGATAGATATCTTTCTCGATTGGCACTTTTACTGATTGAATATTTTCATCATAGTTAAGATAATCAACTTGTACTGACATCAGTTCACCTCCTAAAAATAAAATAACCCTACCTCAATTAAGAAGTAGGGAAGGGGGATTATGTTAGATAATATTCTTGCTTTATGTAGTTTATTATTGTATATGGTATCTCTTAAATGCAGTTTGTTTTCGTTTATCACTTACTTGTGCATATCTAGCAGTTGTATCGGCTTTTTCATGACCGAGTAATGCTTGTAAATCAGCAATATCCATGCCTGCGTTTAATGATAATTGAGCGAAGGTATGTCTCATGATATGTGGATGTAAATGTTTAGATATTCCAGACAATTCTTTTATTTTTCTGATTTGATACTGTATTCCTACATTAGTCAATCTTCGAATTGGTGTTCGTTCACTTACTATCAATGCTTCACAATCATCGATTCGTGTATTTAAATATTTCTTAAGATAATATTGTGCTTTTTCACTTAAATAAACTCTACGCTCCTTATTTCCCTTACCATGTACAATAACACTATCGTTATGCCAATCAATATCACCAATGTTTAACTTCCTTAATTCATCCAATCTACATCCAGTTGAGTAAAAAAGTTCAATTAATGCACGTTGTCGTAAAGTTTTACATGCAGTCCTGACTTTTTCTAATTCAATAATTGTCAATCCTTCACGAACTTTCTTAGGTAACTTTGGTCGCTTAATTTTCAAACAGGGATTCTTTATTAATTCCTCTTCCTTAACTAACCATCCATACAATGAAGAAATAATATCTAATTTAGCCACAATTGTACTTGTTTTTAGGTGACTTTGTGCGGACAAATATTGACGTACATCAGAAGTCGTAGCTTTTAATATCGGTTTATTCAAATGATTGACAAATCTTTGTAATTCATATTGATAGTTTTTAATGGTAATCAATGAATAATTCTCAACCTTAATAGAATTCAAATACATGTGGATGTAATCCTCATTATCATCAACAATTATATCTGAATCTTTAGACTCAATGTTGTAATTTGAAAGTAAATCATCTAAATAGTGAGTCAGTTTAATTGAATCTTGTTCACTGTTAGATACCATTTTTACTGCTGTTTTAATTTCATTGATTAAATGCAGTTTTGACATAATAAAGCACTCCTTTATTTTATAATATTTTATGTATTTATTTATATAATATTTTGACATAAAAGTCAAATTATACATTTTATATTATTTTTAAAAAAGTGAAGTATTATGTCAAAAATCTGCTAATCATAAAGACTGAAAAATACTGAACAATATGGAACGATTAGTTTGTAGTAGGTGGTTCATAATCTCCTGCTAAATGTTCTTTCTCTTCTGTCTTTAACTTTTCATAGACACCAGGTTTTAACGATGTTGGTACTTTACTAAACTGTAGTGTATCGTTAGTAACCTTTCTCGTTAAAAACGTTAGGATACTATTTACATTTTCCATTACATCACCTCATTATCTTCACTGAAGACCATTGATACAAGTTCCAATATAGTACTTTCATGCAACAAAATAGCACCTTCAAGAGTAGCATTTTTATTAGCAAGTTCGGTATTTATTTTAGCTAGTTTTTCATTCTGCTTCTTTAGTAGTTCAAGGTCTTGTTCAGTTTTAGTTGGTGGGGTAGGAACAATCATTGTTCGTCTTTTCATTATGCTCTACCTCCTAGTATTCGAGTTATTGCATCATTTGATCCGCCACTAGTATCTGCTCTACTCAAATGCAACGTGAGAGTAGCAGGTGCTTCAGATGTGAGAGTTTTAGAGAGCTCATACTCATTACCTAACAGTTCAGATTTCATAGGGATATTATTTAATGTTGCTGACACTTCTAAATTCCCTATCTTCTCTACATAAACCCCTACGAAGATAGTGTTAGGTATGTCATACACTAACTCTCCTGACAGTTTTTGGACATTATCTCCAATAACCCAGTTTCCGAAAAACCTAAAATCAGCAGATGTTAAATAAGCTATTGGTGGCAATTCACTATTAGAGAAGTTAGAAGAAGGCGCAACTAATGGTAAGTTTACACCAGACTGTAATATTTGCTTGGAAGTCCATGCATCATTACCAACTTTTTTATACAAGTACAATGACTTATCAGCGCGTAATACATATGCATACATGTTACCGAATTTATCTTGAGTGTAAGTAAATATCCAATCAGCAGGAGTACCTTTATTAGCTGTTATATCAAACGCTGATGACCAAGTGACACCACTATCATCTGTTTTTACATACTTCACACTACTTGCAGACTCACCCGTGTCTTTACCCATAAACGCCACATACATAGTGAAACTATAATTAGAAGCTATTAAAATAGGAACCATACCATACTTAGAGGATACTCCTTCACCAAACACTTTTATAGTTCCATACTTAGATGGCAAGTTGTTATCTGAACTAAAATCATTCTTGGTAGAACCTTCTAGGAAACAAACTAAGGTAGACGCACCTGTAGCGCCTCTAACAGCTACAATTACAACTTTTCCTACCGTAATAGATATAGAAGGTAATGTATACGCTGTCGCAGACGTTGATGATTTAGTAAGTCTCTCAGGAGTGCCCCAATTAACACCATCGTTTGACCTATTCAGACTTATATTTGTAACTGCAGTACCATCGTAAATGCTACACCAAGCTACTAAGTATCTTTTAGCGTACTCGTCATATGTTATATCAATCGCACTAAACCCTGTCTCATTCTGTCCTGAAATCTTTTTTAACATAGAAGCAAGATTTGCTCCAGGAGTTACTGTAGATACATCTATAATTGCTGATAGCACTTGATCTGTATACATGTTAACAACCCACAACTTGCCATCTACTGGTAATATTGAATAATCATTATGGTATGCACTAGAAGACCCAGTCATAACAAATAGTAATTCGAAAACGCTATTCTCGGGTTTCTTAACATAAAATTCTAAAGTGTTTGTTGAACTTTTTCTTGCTGCAGTAATAACCCAGCCATTATCCATCACAGCTACCTTTTTTGACGTTTTACTATTACCTGCTGTAAATACACCAGTTGCGATAGCCATGTCATCTACTTTTTTAATACTCTCATTAATGCTGACTAGTGTAGCTTTACCATCCTTTATAGTTACGTCCTTTGTCTTATCTTTATTTAACGTAAACCCAAAACTAGTGTCATTGAAATCGTCTGCAAAAACAGTTCCGCCATCTATACGTTCAGAAGCTTCTTGTTTTAATTTAAGATATGCTACTTCACGATTTAATCCGTTTATAATTTCTGCATTAGTAGATCCACCTTCTTCCAATACGGTTACTCTTGCTTCAAGTTGCGTATATTCAGCCAAATGTTCAGTAACTTCGTTTTGTAGACCATCGACTTTTTGATTGATTTCTGTTAAATCTGGGGTATCGCCTTTTTCACCTTTTAGAGATGCCAACCATTCTTCAGATGTGCCAACAAACCCATTATTAACTGCAACCTCATATGCTGATTTACCATTTTCACCAGTTTCTCCTGTATCACCTTTTTCACCCTTGATGTTACCAACGTTTTCCCATGCACCCATGTTATCTGACCATACATATAACTCTCCATTAACTGTATAAGCATCACCTGCTTGACCAGTAGGAGGGAGTTGTGATGCATCAGTTAGTTTACCTAGAATGCTCAATGCTGCACCAGTATCACCCTTATCACCTTTTAATCCTTTTTGAGCAAATATTCTCCATGTATTTGTATCAGATACTGGAGTATTTGTATTGTCAACTAATGCAATATAACTACTACCTTCAAATTCTACTTGGTTGAATTTTTTATATGTAACATTCGTCTTATATGTACCTGTAAATTTATACTGATTAATAATGATATTCATGTCACTTAAACTTTGCTGACGAATCTGCTCATTAGTATTACGTGTTTGTTCATTTTGAATTCGTGCCGTCTCGTTAGATTTACGTGTATCTTCAGCATTTTTTCTATCTAACTCATTTGTCTTTCGAGTATCTTCATTAACAATTCGTTGTTGTTCATTTGTATTTCTAATTGTTTCAGCTTCATTTGATTCCTCTAACAAGACATTTAATTCATCTTTAATCTGATTAGCTTCAGTTAAAGTGTTTGTTACTTCTTGATTTAACAATTCTACTTGAGCAATTAAGTCTTGAAGGATACCTATGTAGCTTAAATCCTTATCTTTTAAGTGGTCAAATATCCACACTGAGAAAGGTTGAATTGAAACCATAGAAGTACCTGAATAAACAGAAAGAATTGTTTCTAGTTTACCAACTTCAGACATTTCTACTCCAACAAAATGGTAAACAATCATTTTCGTATTTGTATCAAGATAAGGTTCACCAACTATTGTTTGACCTGATGGTAGCCCGAAAGTAATTTCAGCTCTAGTAAAGTCAGTTAAGTCAAATTCCTTACCATCATCAAAAATTCTAAACTTTAGAGTTGCTGAATCACCTTGTTTAAAAGTAGGGACGATACTAGTCATTCTACGTTTAACATCTACATTTAATATGTATTCATTTCTAAATGACATTTATAAACTCCTTTCATTATGTATTTTTTAATTTTGTGATTCATAAAATTGAATTACATTTTCAAATTGCTCACAAACAGAATCATATGTCTCTGCTAATTCTCCTGATACTGTAATCAATTCTTCATCTAAGAATAGGTTAGCTACAGTTAATAACATTTCTTTATTTGATTCATTTAAATCAATATGTAATTCTTCATTTAATAATATATCCATTTCATTTAAATATTCTTGAGTCACTCTAAAGTTACCATTATCATCAATAATAATTTTATTAGATTCATCCTTAATCGCATATTGATTTTTTAGTTCTTCTTTTTCAGGTTGAATAACATTTTTATAATGATCTTGTAATAGACGATTAAATCTTGAACGCAATCTAGACACTTTACCTTTAAGCTCTAAATCAAAAAGTATTTGATATGTATTTGAAACATACTTATTTTTTATCTTCAATAGTAGATTCTCCTTTAAATTAGAATATAAAAAAGGGCTACTCAATTTAGAGTAACCCTAGTAATTATTTCATGCTTATGGTTCTGGAATCTCAATTATCTCAAGGATTCCATTTTCTGATCTATCCTCAACATCATAAACGAACAAATAACGTTTACCATCCTTGAATTCAATTGGATGCTCATTGTCTTTCCACATATGACGTTTACGGAAAATCTTCTTACCATTTGTAAATCCTTTTACTTCTCGTACTCCAGAATATCCTTCCATCATAATCCAAGGGTCTTTTTCCATCACCATAACCCAGTTGTCTTTAGTGTAACCTTTACCTTTTAATAAATCCGCATAGTCTTCTTGTTTGTCATAAGTTAGATAAGGAGTCGGCTTCATTTCTGGATACTTTGCATTAGCGTCTACCATTCCTACAAACATTAATCCAAATAACAATGTCATTGTTACTAAAATCTTTTTCATGATATATCTTCTCCCTTAAATAAGTTTGCTTATTTCTATTGTATACCTTCCTGAAGGTAAAGTTAACAGTTTTATTGAAAATATTTAACTATTTTGCTCTCATAGTGGGAGTGTAACCAATATTAACACCATTTAATACTTGATGATTAATTGTTATTATGTATTTTTATTGTTACTTCAATTCTATATAACCAATTTCATCATTAAAACCACGTACATATAATCTTCCTCCTGAACCACCTTGTGAAGCACCATTTGAACCATTCCATACGAGACGCATACCTACATATGTAGAAGTTACAGCCGTTTCATTTTCAACCCAAAGGGGACCCGTTGTTATTTTCACTCCAGAACTAGCACCTATGCTAATCATATCGGAGTAATATGATAGAGTTGATCCACCAGAACCACCTCCAAATCTAATTCCTTTTGGACTGGAGTCATTATGTTTAGTTCCTAAGTTTAACCAGTTACCAACAGTAGCGTCCTCAGATATATTGATCTCAGCAGAATTAATTGTAGTTCCGTTGATTGTTCCGCCATTGATTATGTTACCGTTAATAGTTGATCCTGTAATGGTTCCTCCATTAATCTCGTTACCGTTTATAGTATTACCATTAATGGTACTACCTGTAATTGTAGCCCCGTTTATAGAACTACCATAAATATTATTACCGTTAAGAGTAGTACCAGTGATAGTTGTTCCTGAGATAGTACCTCCACTGATATTGGAAGCTGAAATATCGCCTTTGAAATAGGCATTACCGTTTGTATCTATTTCGAATGTTTTATCCCCATAAGAATTGTACCCACGTAAACCATAGTTATCCATTTTAACTCCACGATTGTAAGAAGTGGATGTTTGAATCAAGAAACTTTCTTGAGATGTCATTTTACCTGAATTAGCATTTAACTCAAAAGTTACTCCGCCAGATGAATTATATCCAGTGATCCCGTTGGCAGTTATAACTACTCCTCGATATGAAGAAGGGGAAGACTTTATAGTCAAATCACCAATAATTTCAACTTGTCCAGTAGCTGCATCGACATTGAATGTACGTACACTATTATTGTTAAATGCTCTAAAACCATTACCATCTAACTGAGTCCCACGATTAGCATTACTAGATGTACGGATATCAATCGCACCATCGTATACACGCATGCCATATTTATATTGTGAAAGGGAGTCTGGATTTTGATATCTACCTAATTCAATTTTCTTAACTCCGTTAGCATCATAAATAGTTTGTGTTGAACCATCAATAGTAAAGAGTCCAGAATCACTTTGAATTACCAAATTATTTCCAAGTATCGCAGAGCCATAAAGTCTGTTGGCAAAAACTCCATTTTTAGTAATAGCCACTTCAACTGAGTTACCAGAATTTTTTGTTATGGCAAGAATCCCATTATTAATAACTAAATATGTATTATCATCTTGTAAATCATTACTATAGAATCCACGTTCATTCATAGTATTAGAATTCGCAGTACCACCAACTAGTACATTCTTTGCAGTATCGAATTCACTATTTATCATATGTGTAACTAGATTATTAGCATTTACAGCTAAATCAAGCTTATATTTATTCATATCAACACTTGTAGAAGTATTATGTGATGAATAAATCATATCAACTAACTTAGAATCATCATCTTTCAAATCTTTATCATTAGCTATAGTTAAGGAGATATCATTGTTATCAAAATCATAACTAATTTCAATAATTTTAGATGAGATGCTAACGTCTAGAGTCTCTGAAATTAACTTGACAGTATCACCAAGATTAATCTTATCTCTTTCAGCTACATATTCCATATCATTCAAGAAATTAACAACTTTAAATGACATTGCAATAGCAGGCTCATTGACAGTTTTAAAATGCTTTGTTGCTGCGTCTAATAGATCTTGTTCTTCAACAATCGTATCATCAGAAAAATCTTTACCTATTATGTATTTATTTAATTCTAATAAATTGTCTCTTGTAAAGTTATTCTTTACATCTAGTAAATTACGTAAAGAAGTAATAGCATCTTCAGTTATTTTAATTTCATTTTCTTTAGTGGTAATCTGACTCTTCTTAGAATTAATTTGAGCGTTCTTACTGTTAATCTTACCAATTACAGTTTGCCATTCAGGTTTTGAAGGTGCAGAATCTAAATAAGTAGCATTAATTACGTCTAGTTCATTGTTTAACATTGTTAATTCAGTATCTAGTACGCTTAATTCCTGATTTAAAGTAATTAACTCTGCGTTCTTAGTGGATAGGGAAGTAGATAAGTCTTTGAATTTTGTTGAATTTTCACTTAACAATTTATTGTATTTTAATAAAGCAATACACAAACCATCAGTCATATACTCAGAATGTTCTATAACATTATAATTATCGTCACATTTGAAAGGGTATATGTACCAACTGAAATCCTCTAAGTAGTTTGATCCAGTAGGGGAGAGTGAACGAAATTCAAGCCCTTCACTTCCATAACAGAACATGCGAGTTACTATTTCATCAATGTTAATATCAACATTATATGATTCTAAATATTTTCCCTTTTTTAACCGCCATCCACGATTTAATCCTATTTTTTCTGGTTTATAAAATGAAACCTTTTGATTTACAGTATCAAAGTTAATAATCGCATTAAATTTTGTAGCTACGTCAAATAGACATTGTAATACAGTTGAATTATCTGTTTGATATGAACGTTTTAATGCATTTGAATTGTTAACATCAAAATCTACATCAATATAATCAATTCCCCAATCTGTCTCCTTTAAGAAATCAAATACAAGTTGACTTAATGTATATGATGTAGCTTCATATAATTTAATTAATTTGTTATTTAAAAGATAGCCAAAACTTAACAAATTGTAGGAAATAACTTCTTCACTACTTGACATAGATTTATTTTGACTCATAACAACAAAATATTCAGTTGTATCTTTAAATTGGAATTCAACTAAATAAAATAACTTTATTTCAGAGATGAGTGGATTTTTAATTAACTCATGATTTCTATCTACATAAGCAGGGGTAGTAAAAGAAAGTTCATTTATTGCTCCTAACTTCGCATTCATCTTTAAATTATAAATGTCTTTCAATTTTCTAATCCGACTTTTATCAGGCTTGCATAAGTATATGTTTGGTGTGATTTCTTTTTGAGATAATATATCGTCAATGTACAATGATAAAATATTCATCTATTTCCTCCTTTCATTAGTAGTATATTGGTCTATCTTCATTTAAATATTTATACTCAAGATAAAATTCACAATCAAAATCACCTGTAAAAGTAAATGTTGAAGAAGAATTCCTATCAAAATCTAACCAAATATCATTGTGATTATTATGCAAATATCTATTAAGTGATTTTTGAAAACCACTTATAATTTCTTCGTTTTCACAATTAACCAAAATAACTTCTTTGTCATATAACCCTGTCAATTTGAATTCTTGCTTATTTTCTTCATTCTTTATTGAAATATCACCATCGCCAATTTTTGTGATTTTTAATTGTGGACGAATAGTTGCATCACCTTCATTGTAAAAATACGGTTCTGCTTTTCCTCGCACAGATACATAATGCGGTATGAGAGGGGAGTAGCTATATGGTGAATCACATCGAACATTTAAAGTTACGTGTCCATCTTGACATCCGTTATGTATAAGCTCACTGTTACCTTCAATGATTGCATAAAATACTCGATCTAAGTTTGATTCAAAAATTAGAGGCTTATAGTAATCAGTGAACAACCACCTAGATATGGCTCTCAAATTGTTTCTATCTTTCCAATCTTTAATGAAAAAAGACAAAGAAAAAGAGAGTGGATTATTTTCCACTCCCATGAAGTACGGTCTATCTTTTCCATTTATCTTATTTTCTCTAATTGAACGGTTTGGTAGGAAGGTTTCTTTGTATAATCCACCTCCGTCATTAATCATTACAACGCCCATATCTTCACTAGACTCACCGTTGTATGTGAAGTTGAGAGATTGATACATTAAAACTTACCTCCTTTTTTCGTTTTTACATTATTTATAAATGATGTAGCAAATGTCTCAGCTTGATCTTTGGTAGCTTCGATAACATCACCAAATTGAATTTGATATGTGTCACCACTTTGTTGCAAGTTGGATAGGGTAGGCTGAGGAGTGAATTTAGCTAACATAGGTTTTAAACTACTCATAACTCTATCTATAACATTGATTGAGTTAAAGAATCCTTGGGTATCTACTTTATTTAGCATGATTTCATTAGGATGAGCTATAATAGCTTTACCACCTTTACCATCGATACCATTACCTGACCAATTCATGAACCCTCCAGTATCTAATGATGCAACAAATCTCAAGAAGTCTTTTTGCATTTTAGAATCTGGAATAATATTAACTTGACTTTGCATAAAGTTCTTCATTTGTCCTTTTTGATTGCCGTCCATTAGACCAACCATAGACATAAATGAAGCATCAGATGCTAAAGTAGAACCTGATGCACGACCCTGTTGAGCCATAGTATCTGCTGTAGATTTAAGTTGTTTACGCATATTTGCATCTTTAGTTTGACCTAACATGCTTTCATTGATGTGTTTAGCCATAAGGACTTGCATTGTTCCATAAGTCAATGGATTGGTTAGTCCATGTTTATTGCTAGACTCAATTGACCCATAATCCGAACTATTATTAGCAAAATCTCTAATGAAATCAGAATAGTTTCCACCTTCAACTCCAGAGTTTTGTTTGAAGTATTGTTTTAAAGATTCTAATTCAGCAGGTGTTAAACCACTGATAGCACTATCAAAGCTAACATTTTTATCAATAGTGCCACCATTTTGTCTTCCAGATTTACCGATTTGGCTACCTGTACTATGAGCTTTATTCTTGGCGTCACCAGTAAGATGTCTTGTGACATTATCTGTTAAGAATTTGCCTAGCAGTATTTGCATGTCACCTTCATTAAGATTTCCTTTAGATACTCCACCTTGACCCATTTTACTTTCATCAAAGAAGCTTCCCGGATCAAAATTGTCACCAACTTGAGCCATAGTAGAAGCAACTTGATTAAATTCATGAACCATATTTATAGCTTCTTGTAAATGGTCTATAACATTTTGTCTAATGGTCATACCAACAGCTTGCATAGTACCATCCATAGTATCAGCTAAATCAGGCATAGTTAATTTCATTCGTTCAATGTGGTCTTGAAATTCAGCTACTACTTTATCAAGATGTCCATTCATAATGTCTTCTCTGATTCTTGCGAACTCTCGCTCATCATTCATTAAGTCATTATAATGTTTCTCCCAATATTGTTTCTCTCTATCGATACGATTCATTACTTCTTCGTATTGCTTATCTTCTAACTCAATCTTGCCATTCATTTCTTCTTCTTTAGATTCAAGCATATCGCTTAAACCTTGTTTTTGTAATTCAATATCACGATCATGACGTTTTTCAGCAATATCTTTGTCAATTTGGTCAAGTTGTTCTTGTAGCTTTTTACGTTTAGATTTAGCCTCATTGGAATTATCTAATGATAGGAGGTCAAATTCTGACTGCAATTTATTACGTTCTTTCTCCATATCATCAATTTCCATATTGTAGTCACGGTCAGCTTCTTGACGGTCAATTAAACGTAATTTTTCTTCAACATTTTTACGGAATAATTCCATTTCATCTTCAAGTTGTTTCTTACGTTTCTCATGAGCTTCTGTCTCTTTTTTAGACATTTCCTCAATTGACTTCATATGCTCATCACGAAGTTCTTGATAATATTCTTTTAAAGCAGAAATAAATTTATCAGCAATCTCATTAAGATTACTTTTCTTGCCTTCTTCAAGTTGTTTCTGATAATCTTTGAGTCCTTTTTGGGCATTGAGATAGGCAAGATGTTCTTCACGTAACATTTTCTCTACATCTTTTCGACGTTCAAGAGAGATATCATACTGTTTCAGCTCATTTGCTAATGCATCACGAGTTTCTAGATGTTGTTTAGCAAGTTGTTCTTGATATTTAATTAGATTTTGAGTTTGTTTAATGTATTCTCCAGTACCTTGTTCAAACATATCTCTAATTGCTGTAGCACGATTCATTTCAAATTGAATTTCTTCTAATTTGGCATCAGAGTTAGTTTTGATAGTCATGAGAATCTCAAAGTCTTTTTCTTGGATATCAAGTTGAAGTTGTTTAATTTCTAATCGAAGATCTCTAGCTCTAGCTGTAGCATTTTCTAATGATTCACCACTAAGTTTCCCACTGTAGATTAAATTCTCAAGATAAGTTAATTCTTGACGATTTAGATTCTGAGAATCCTTTCTCATCTTATTCATTTTTTCTAATGATTGAAGGTATCTTAATGAATTAGAATCCAATTCCTGAAGTTTTAATGCTTCATAATCTAAAGCTTTGCTGCTAAGAGCTTGTAATTCACTGTATTTATTGATTAATTGATCAACAGTTTTAACATATGATTCTAGAATTTTATTCTGAATTTCTAGCTTAGAAGAATCTATTTCATGGTTAACTTTAGCTAATTCATTTATTTTTTGATTTAATTCATCAATAGTTTTATCTGTTAACTTACCATTTTTAATAGTATCTTCTAAGAATTTAATTTCAGCATTATTTTCTGTTTGTTTAGCGGTAAGAGCTTTAGTTTGTGCTTCAAGTTCTTTTCGATATTCCTCAGATGTATCGCTTAATCTACTTAATCGTACTTCTGAGTTTTCTAAAGTTTTATCATAGTTACTCTTACGATTTTCATATCCTGCTAAATTAGCATCAATTAATTGACGTTTTAAGTCTTCGATATTGTTTTGTTGATTTAAAATTTCTTTATTTAAACCGTTCAAATCAGACATAGCTTGATCAATAGCTTGTTGAGAAGTATCAATACCTACTCCAGCGCCGCCATTAGTACCTTTGTATTTATTGTAGTATTGGTCTGCCGCAGATGCTCGTTTCTTATTACCTGAACCACCTGAACGTTCGAAATTCTTCTCAAACTCTGTTGCATGTTGTGAAGCTGTAAGATTAGTCTTTTTTAATCCTTCTAGACTTTTCTTTTCTTTTCCTTGCATTTCTTTCCAAGCGTAGTCTAATTGTACTTCTAAGTCAGTCCATGATTTACCTACTGATTTAGCATAATCTTGTAGTCCAGTTTTACGTCCACCTAACCATTGGAAAATACCGCTAGCACCACTTGACTTATTAACTGCTTTAGAATTAAAGTTTGATTCTTGCTTAATATTGCCCATTAATCCAGCTACGGCTTCATCACTTAAACCTTTATTCTTAAAGTAATTCCATACTACTGTTTCAGGAGTACTAGACACCGTAGTAGCATTAGATTTAGTGGAAGTTGTCGCTGTCTTATTACCACTTCTAATAGCATTGACAGTATCTAATGAGCTAACTACTTTGCCATCTGCGGTATTTTGTTCATAGTGTAAATGAGGACCCGTTGATTTACCAGTATTACCTGATTTACCGACTTGTTGACCTGCTTCAACTTGATCTCCAACTTTTACAAGGGTATCATCTAAGTGAGCTAGGATATGCTTCATACCTTGATCATCTTGAACAACCACCATGTTACCGTATGACCAGTGCATTGCTTTACCATTTTTATCAGAAGTAGCTGCGCCAGATTTTATAACTTTACCACTTACTGGAGAGTCTACACGAGAACCAGTCTTCATAGCAATATCAGTACCACGATGATTATCTGCACGTTCGCCAGGTCTAGAAGTTATCTTACCATCATAACCATGAATCTTACCGCCTGAACCACTATTAACATTAACGTTTCCAGTTTGTTGAATTTTACCAGACTTAATTTGTTGGTCAATAGACTTAGACTGGTCTTTCATTATCTGAAGCTTTTGTTGCTCTAATGCTAATTCTTTCTCTAATGATTTGCGATAATCTTTAGAATGCTCAGATTTAGTAGCCTGAATAGCGTTTTGTTCTTCAATAGCAAGAGTAACTTCTTCTATCTTCTTTTTATACTTATCAGTAAGATAGATAGATTGTTCTGTTTCTTTGTTGTTTTCTTTCTTAGACTTGGTATTATCTTGAGTAGCTTTGCTATTTTTACCCGTTTTAGAAGATGAATCTTCTATTGCTGCTGAGAAGCTTTCAATCTTACCAATATTAGTATTCAAACTACTACTAAGAGTATCTAATTCTGCTTTTGATGCTGCAAGATTACTCTGCATTGCTTTTTGTTGAGCAGCTAGTCCCATTTGTGCAACATCACCAGCAAGACCTGTCAATGGTAGGGAACTTATTACTGTAGCACTAGCTAATGCCAATTGGTTTGCTCTGACATACTTACTTAGCATATCGATTTCTACTTTTAGATTTTGGATACGAGCTTTAGCTCCACTAGCAGATGCTAAAGTAGCTTGTTGTTCAGCATTTAATTTACCATCACGAGCAAGTTTGTAAGCATTTAATAGCACTTCATTTGCATGATTTTCAGCTTCAATAGCCTTACGTTTTTCATCTGATAGAACAATAGCTTTTCCATCTTTATCTAGCAGGTCAGGGTAGACGCTAGACATTTCTTGCATTGTTGCTACACGTTGATCTAGAATATTTTTAATATCTTGTTCTTTAGATGTTAAATTTTCTTTAGTGTAAATATCTTGTAATTGTTGTTCAGTGTATCCTGCTAATTGATAGGAGAGTATATCGTATTTAAGAATAAGGTCGTTTAGCGAGTCAATACCTGCTTGAGATACTCCTGCCATTTGTTCGGCGGCATCTTTATAGTCTTTCATTTTAGATGCTAATTCTGAAACTGAATCAGAAGCTCCATCTGCACCGTCAGCAAACGACTCTAGAGAGTCACTTTCTTGCAATACAACTCCATTACCACCTTTTACAGTGTTCAAGAAGTTTTTATAGTTAGTGTCAAACTTATTTACTTCAGAATCAGCTACATTGTATTTAGATGCTAACTCATTGATACCTTTTGCTGATTTATTAAATAGTTCTGCATCATCAGTATTTACTGCTTTTTGCATATCCGACATAAGCTTGCCTAATTCTGTTGAGAATGATTTTAATTGAGCTTCATCTAAATTAGAGAAATCTAAATCATAAAGGAAAGTAGAAATAGCATTAGTTACACCTGAATCAATTTTAATGTTAGAGAATGCATTTGATATTTCTAGAACGTTACCAACTATTTCTTGAGTAGATGCAGACATTTGCATTTCTAGCATTTGAACGTCTGTTTGCATCTTAGTTATAAGCTTAGTCTTACTTTCTACATCATATAAAGGACTTCCACTATCTCTTTCTTTTTCTAATTGAGCAATGGCATCTTTCTTTGAATCTATTTTACCTTGAGTTTTCTCGTTACTTTTTATATTTTCTTTAAATACGTCTTCAGCGTTTGCTTTTGTTTCTTCTTTTTTAAGTCTAATTAATTCTTCAGTAGCTGCAATTTCCTTTTCAATAGCAGCACTACTTTTAATATGAGCTTGACCTGTAGAATCAATATGAGATACTAGGGCAGGGAATAGGAATGCTAAGTCTTCTTGAACTTTTAGGTATTCCTTTTCTTTATCGGCACTCCAATCTCCACTATTTTTAGCATCAGAAAGTGAGTTATACTTTGCAATTAATTCATCAACTCTGTCTTTATTGTCTGTCAATGCAGATGTATTCTTATTAGCAACTTCCTCATACTTTTCTTGTTGCTGAATGTTTTCTGACATGATGCCAGTTAATTTCTCAATTGCGAAACCTAATCCGACAAATATTAAGCCTACGCCCGTACTTGCAAGAACGCTCTTGAAGGTTACTCCTAATGCTGCAACAGATGCTCTAAGACTAGTTATTCCAACAGTTAAACTTCGTGTAGCTACAGTAGTACTAATTGCACTTCCTACGGCAGTACCCATTCCAATAGTTAAACTTCTGAATCCTGAGTTGAGCAAGAATACAGCAGTATAAGCTGCTCCGAATAGGGGAGGGAGTAATCCTATTGTTGATACTACACTATTACCACCGTCAGCCATTCCTTCTAATGCTTTAGTAACGACAACGATTCCATCATATAAAATAGTATCTCCTACTGTTTTGCTGAAGCTAGTCCATGCTGTATCTAGTCGGTTAATCCGTCCTTCAAGGGATTCGTTATATCGCTCCTGTTCTTTCATTGCTGATCCTTGAGAATTTAATGCACTTTCATTCGCACTGATGGACATAGTGTAATTATTCATGAGCGCTGCAAGTCTATTCTGTTGATATGTCCCAGCTACATTAATGAGTACTGACTGTTGGGCTTCTGAATTCAGGGTTCCCCATTTTTTACCTAAATCATCAATAATATCTCCAACTTCACGCATATTACCAGATGAATCTTTAATGGATACTCCTACTCCGGCCAATGCTTCTTCCGCTTTTGGTAGGGTAGCTATACGACTAAAAATTGTTTTTAAACTGTTCACTCTGTTACTTTCATCCAACAATTAAGGATTACTGACTAATCTAATTTAGATTAGCGGAAAAGGTACTTCTTTAAAGTGTCTTTACACTTGACCTTCTCTCTATACCTTTACACATACGTATAGATCAGACTGTATCATTAACTCATAATCCACCTTTAATCACATTCCACTGTTTAATAAGGTGAAGTAATAAAAAAGAGTAGGGAATTAATCCTACTCATGATAATTTGCCGTATTTTTGTTCATATTCTTCAAGATACATCCAGTAATATCCTTTAAGTATACTCTCATTACCTTCGCATCTATCCTTAATGTATCTACCTGTTCCTCTATTATTGTAAACTTCTATCCCAGCTTTACTCATAGAATGGTATACCCTTATAAAACAATAACTTTCGTCCATTTGTACTATCGATTTAGACTTTTTATTATTTATCGCAACTCTCTCATTCATTGAATCTTTATTATATGAGCATAGTTTCAAACGTTGTCCGATTTTCAAATACTTAGTTATAGTAGCAGTACTTAATTTAAACATGTTTGATAATTCCGCATTGCCAAAAGTAGGGTTTTCATCAAAAGCTTTACAGACAAAAATAATCATTGACGATAATGACTTTTTCTCTATTTCTTTCCAATCAACATTACATAACTTCAACTTTTCTAACAATCCCAATTCTCTTATTCTATTTGATAAAACATCTATATTTCTATCTGAAACTTCTATGTTATAATAATGTTCAATTCCATTTTCTCTAGCTAGTTGTTCTTTTAATCTGTCGTTCTCTTGTTCTTCGTCTAAGGTTCTGTGGCTTAATGTCTCAAAAGTCCTTTTGTAATGTTGCTCTCCGTTAATTTCTATAATTGTTGATATTTCATCTAATATAAAATCATAACGTCTTCCTTGAGAATAATTGGTTGTTGAGTCATATTTAAAATTCACACCATTATCAGATAAAAGATTAAGCATTACTTTTTCACCAAAACTAATCCCATCATTGCATATAGGGCAACATAAACCTTGTCTTACCACCGTTACCAATTGCTTATTTATACGATTTCCACATCCACATACGAATTCTAATTTCTGCTTTGATCCATGAGAATATATATCTGCATCAGACTTATTTAAAAGAATATCTTTTATACGTGGGTGAGTAAATCCTACATTATTATACCCTACTAATACTCTTCTATTACTACAATATGGACATCCATTGCCATTTTTCCTATCACCAACCATTGCATCATAATAATGTCCTTTGTCACATACCCACCAAAATTTTTGTTTTTCACTAGAAGGAGTGACATCATAAGGAGTTAAATGACCATTCAATGTAGGATGCCATTCCTTTATTAATTGTGGGTACAGTATTCCTAGATTGTAATGTTCTGATGCTACTTTTCCTATACACACCTTGCAACCATGACCATTTACTTTATTTTTAATAAATTGTGGTACAATGTTTCCGCATTCCATACATTTGAAGAACACTTTCTTACCACTTCCATAACTTACTTTATATATATCATCATTAACATTCTGAGTAAAATCCCAAACTTCCCATAAATCTGGGCGGTGTTTCAACATAGCGTTGTCTTTCAACTTATCCACCATGCTCCAATCTAATTCTTTGCCAGTTTGAAAATTTATGTATTTATTCTCTTTAGCTTCACACATTATTAATTACCTCCTACAGTAATTTCATATTTCCTAAATATAATTAAATAGGGAAGTAAAGTTAGGATGCTTTACTTGTCAATAAGGTTTGCAATTCCTTGTCTATCCCTATATTTAAATATTACCATATTAATAATCTTATTACAACTTAATATTATTTATTTTATGTATTTATTATATTAAATAGTGGAATGTGATTAATTTAAATTATGAGTTACACCTTGTCAGTCGTTCGAGCGTTTCTTTGATTGACGCTTCGGTGATCGTCCACTTACGTGGATTTCCCCCGATATTCGGTGTTCAATATAATGTCGCCATTATAAGGGGCTATTATGTTAACCTACAACGTTTCCTGATTCACGAGTTGCTGCACCTATAGCAGTAGTGTAACCAACAAGTTCTTCCATACTTACGCCATACGCCTTGGCGGACTGTGCCGCACGACCCATCGATAATGCTAGGTCTTTAGTAGTGATTGAAAAGTTGTTGTCTACCTCATTTAAAGCATCTGCAATTCTAATTGAATCTTCCGCAGCAACGTTGAATGCCAATTGCCCAGCGACCAAAGTATCTACAGACTCTTTAGCGTTTAAATCTGATATATTAGTAAACATTTGTGCAGTGTTAGTTAAATCTAATGAGTCAGAAGCATTATATCCCATACGAGCAAACTCATTCAGTATTTCAAGATATTCAGTAGTGACGCCTGATAATTCTCGCACATTTACTAAAGACTTTTCTATCATCTCATTGAACTGGTACTCAGGAGCATTCATGACTCTGGCTAAACCTATGAGAGCGCTGTCTAATTCGATTGTACGCTCAGTCATATCTTGAATACCACGAATAGGGGCATAAAATGCTGTAGATGCTAACATCCAGATTGGAAATTTTGTAAAAGCAGTAGAGAAGGCGTTGCCTAATTCGTTAGTTGACTTGGATGCATCCCTAGCATCAATATTAAGTCGTTTAATACTTTCACGTAATGCATTAATTTCTCTTTGATTTTGCTTCAAAGATGCAGGATTCATTACTTGAATATTCTTCAACTTATCAATTTCTGATTTTAATTCAGCAACTTTAGACTTATCCATTGCTCTAGGTAACATTTTTTCTATACGATACAATTCAGTACTTAATTTACCTAGTGAAGCAACTTGTTTATCGTACATATCAGTGACTTTAGATGTTTCACTAGATGCTGATTTATTACTTCCAGTGCTTGAAAGTTGATTCTTTAGCTTGGACACTTGCTTCTGTAATTCTTCAATATCCTTACTTGATGCTTTTAATCCACTAGAGTCTATCCCTACTGAAATTAATAATGGATTTTTATCATAATACTTTTTCAACGCTTGTACGTATTGATCAATATTTTGTTGTGACCTACCTCTATTGACATCTAAACTCATTAAGAGTTCAATAGGGTTACTTGTCATAGACATTTATTATTCCTCCTTATTATATTTTTAGGGTAAATAAAAAACACCATAAGAAGATGGTGTGAAAATGATTAAACTATGTATTTAATTTAATTTATTCAACACTTTTTCTTTTAATGCTTTGGTCTGCACTTGTGACTCAATAGTTTGTTTATGTAAATCTAATTCTTTCTTGTATAGCATTGCTAATTCTTTCGTTTTCTTAAGTTGGTTAAATACTTTTTCTACTTCCTCAAGTGAAAATAAATCTTCAAGGAAAAACTCAAAGTGCCCGTTATCATAGAGTTCATACATATAGTCAATATTGTTTTCGATTGACAATTTAGATAAAGTGTCAAATAGGGAAGTAAAGTATTTGATAATTAAATAACCAGTATACTGGTCAACATGAGCATCATTTGTTAAGTATTCCATTTTATTATCTTTACAATATTGAATAGTTTCAATCAATTCCACAACTAATTTATCTTTTTTAATTTGACTAAATTTAGGGAAGTAGGTGATACTGTGACCTTTTTCTTCGTTGAAGTGATAAACCTCTTCTCTATTAACATTTTCTGCTCGTTGCGTAAAGAATGATGGGTCAACCGTGTTAATTTTATTAGACATATTAAAATCTCCTTTTATGTATTTATTTAATTAAAATAAAAAAGTCTAAGTATATAACTTAGACTTAATTGTATTCTATACCTATTTTATTAATTCGTATCTTCTCACCACTGCCATATTGCCTTGACCTTGTATATAGCCTTTTTTAGGTATGAACGCTGCTAGTCTCATATTAACATTCGTAGTTAATAATGATTTGTACATACTATCAAATGACTCTCTATGGAAATACAAATACCATGAATCAGAATATCCTCTATCAAGAGGAGTTAATTGTACACAAAAATAAGATTTTTCATTAGTATAGCCATAATTATAATAATCACATAATTCAGCAGTTCCACTTAAGAAGAAATCCGTGTTTAAATTATTTACTAAATCATACTGAACTTCTTTTCCTGTTAAACTAAGATTGTATTTTTCCATAAACTTTTCATCTTCGCTTAATTCTGGTTCGACTGGTTCAACATATTCAGTAGCAGTTTGCTTCAATGGATCTAATTCTTCTTGATCATTACTAGCAGTTACCTTTTCATCACTTTCTTTTCCACATGCAGACAATAGGAAAGCAAAACAAAATAATACAATCCACAATCTGTTAAATTTCATAATTAAACCTCCTTAAATACAAAAATATGTAATCTAAGGATAGCATAATTATGAAATTTATGATATATCTAACGTTTTACTCATTTTTAAAGTCAATAAGCTGTGCAATGTCATCTATTTCTAATACTTCCGCAATTCTAGCCAAGTGTACTCTGTTCATTGCTGTTTTATTATTAGTACTGATTTCACTTATAGTAGCTCTTCTTATGCCTGTCATTTCTGATAATTGTTCCTGTGTTAAATTTTTATCCTTTAGAATTTCTTTAAGTTTAACCTCTATAGACTTCATAGAACACCATTCTCCATTCATGTTTCATTTATTATATTATATCGTTTTTCCGTAAAAACGTACAGAAAAATGTTGACACTAATTTTCATTACATGCTACATTGTTAATGTACTAAAATACGTACAAACGTACAAAATGAATAAATTACACAAAAGAAGAGGAGAATGAAAAATGAACACATTAATCGTATCAATCAAACTTATCGCAAAAGGTAATATTCCATCACAAGTTGAGCTAATGGGTAAGCCAATCTATGAGAATGGTAAAATTAAAACGTTTGAAGTAATTTACCAAGAATACAATTATGATGAAGATAACTGTCTAGATTTCAGCATCGAAAACTTTAACATGTCAGCAAATTGCATCCAAGAATCTACATACAAATTCACCAATTATTTCACCTTCAACGTAATAAAGGAGGGGATAGCTGAATTTGATTTATGCGTATTAGTTGAAAATGTGCATGACGATTTAATCAATGACATCGATAATTTATTTACTCCTGATAATATTACAATTCCAAACTTCACATTCAAGGATGATTGCTATTTCTTTGAATTGGACATACAAGTTGTTGAAATAGTTAAAGCTGAAGTAATTGATATTTATTAATTTTAATAGGGAAGGTGAGAGTTGATTTTCTCACCTTTTTGTTTATGTATTTAGTTTGCTAATTATGTGTAAGTATTATGCTATTTCTTTTTGTTCGTCTTGTTCAATCATCGGAAGTACATCATTTTGCTTTAGGATATCATATAAAAATAGTCTTCATTTTTGTGTCCATTTAGTACTAATTCTTGTTTTATCTTCATCATATGTATAAGTTTCGGTTTTAGTATATCCTTTATCATGATACTTAGAATATAAGAACCATACTTTACCTTGCTTATACTGAATACCTAGACCATGTAACAGTTGATTAAATTTATTAGCACTCATACCATAGTCTTTAGAAATCTCGGTAACTGTCATAGCAGAAGGTGACTTCAGTACAACATCATAATAAGATACTTTAGGTTTCATTTCACCAATTTGTTGTTTAAAAGTACTGTTTTGAAGTTGTAATTGTTGCTTCTCACGCTGTTCCTCAATCCACTTCTCAGCACGTTGAATAGGATCATCAATCATATATGAAGCTATTTGAACTTGAGATTTCAATGCATTCTCCATCTCTTCAAACCTTGTAACATATGTAGCAGTAAACAAAATTCCTTTTTCGCCAGTCATCTTATTAGCAACCATGTCACATCCTTTGCGAGTGAGAAGGAAGCAAGGCATTTCTTTGTTTTGGCTATTATAATACTTATGTTGAATGAAGAAATTAGCACTCCCGAAATCTTGGGAGTCCAAAACACCAGAGTATCTTTTGATATCAGCAAGTAGATGGTCGTGTCGCTTATTAACCATTTCTGCCACATCTCTACTATCTGTTACTAACTGTCCTTCATGATTAATTACTTGTAATTCCTTTACCATTAAATCTCTCCTTCATATTATGTATTTTATTAATTAGTAGATGTGTTACATAAATCTTATCTACAATTAAATAATAACAGGAGAGTGAAAATAATTCAAGAGTAAATTATGTATTTTGTTAAATAAAATTCTGATATCATATAAATAACTCAAGTAAACCCCTAAAAAGAGTAGGGGAGTAGTTCAGTTATTTATGTATTTGCTTCTTCTAATTTCTTTTTAGCTTTCTCTTCTTTTAACTTAGCGATCTTTTTACGAACATCAGCTTTAGATGCTGGCTTAATATATGATTGTCGAGTGGTCTCTACAGATTTATGATTACCCATTTCGGCTGCTAAAGCCAAGTCTCCAGTTGTTTCATAAATTTGATTCAGTGCAGTTTTACGAATGCTATGCGAACGAAAGTCATCGATTCCAATAATTTCACCAAAACGTTTAATTCTCCATTGAATAGTCTCTTTAACCATTTGTCGATATTCACCATTATGTTTAGTTATAAATAATGCATCTACTTCAGAGTTATCCATTTCCTTACGCATCTCTAACCATTCTTCAATCAAAGACTTAGTATCTTCTTCGAATATTACTTCAACTTTATATCCACGCTTTTCACGAATATCTTCAAATAACATTCCTTCTAAATCTAAAGATGATAAAGTTAACTTTGAAATAGCTCCGACACGATTGCAAGATTGAATCATGATGTTCCAAATCAATCTATCTTGAATGTCATATTTTTTATCTTCAATTAAACCTTGTGAAATTTTATCAATTTCTTCTTGTGCTAAGTAATGAGAAGTGATAATACTTTCCTCATTTGCACCTTTCATTCGTTCTAACTTGTTAGCAAAGGGATGCTTATCGATAAATTGCCTTTTCTCAGACCAATTGTAGAAGCTGGAAATAACAGAAAGCTTAGTATTGATTACTTTTTTATTATTACCTAGAGTTTCTTGGCAGAAACTAATGAATCCTTCCATAATATCTACAGCATCATCTAAAAAGTCTTCATCGTACAGACTGATGTTATCACATTCTTCCATAAGGTAAACTAAAAACTGATTAAAATAGTTTTGATATACTTTATAAGTTGTATCTTTAACATCTCTGTTTTTCTGAATATTGCTCTTTAAATATTTTTCATACTGCTTAAAATTATCAGGATTCACTTTTCCTAATTTGTCTTTGGTGAAATACCTAATTTTTGTGATCTTACTCAATTTAACATTCTCCTTTCAAAAGAATGAAATAAAAAGACTTGAAGCTAACGAACTTCAAATCCAAGTTTCTTGTATGCGTTCTTTATAGCTTCAATTAAATATGTAGGATTAGCTTCAATTCGTCTAATTGTTTCTTGTACAAATGGTCTAGCTTCATTCCACTTACCTTGCCTATACCAATTATCACCATTAAAATCTCCATCATTGATTACATCAGTGATAAATTGTCCATTTAGACTATCAATAGGTTGTTCATAAATAGGAGTGTAGTGAGTTTGACCTTTTGTTAAATTTTCAAATAGAATTCTCACTGTACCGTTTTTAACTTCAACTTTAGTGATTTTCATATTACGAACATCTGACAAACCGCCATCATTCCGTCTACGTTTATATTCAACTGGTATGTATTTTCCATAAACTACATCATAAACTGATTGTGACATTGTTTTAGCTAATACTGATTCAATCCTCTTATCACTAAATACCTGTTTAGCATTACGTTCTAAATAGCGTTGTATCTGATTTAAGTCTTTAAATTGTATTTTAGACATAATAATCTCCATTGATAATAAAAAGAGAGTAGGGGAGTTAACCCTACTCGTTATTATGTATTTATTTAATTAAGCTACTACAACTTCAATAACATCAGTGTAAGTACCGTCAGATACTTTAACATTTGTTTCACCTACAGCTACAGCAGTAATCTCTCCGTTAACAAAAGTAGCAATTGCTGCATCATCAGTGTCAAAAGTAAGCGTTGTATTGTCCATTAAAACATTACTATAACCACCGCCACGAATACCATAAGTGATAACCTTTTGTTTTTCACCAACTGCTAACGTAGCTTCAGAAACATCAGTTGCTAACATTGACACCTTGATACTTGTGCCATTTACAGGTAACCATTTGATATAAGCATAATTATCATCATTGTCAACTAAAGTCTTACCATTTAATGTGAATTGAGATACACCATCATGAGTAAGATTAAGTGATAATGCGCCATCAAGTTTATAACGAGGAGCTTCAATTTGTTGTTCATATGCTTTGTCACCATCAGAATTGAAGATATCTGAAGTCAATACTAATTTATATGATTTAGGGAAATCGTTAGCCGAGATTGTTAATTCGTCAACTTGAGCACTATATTGATATGCTACCTTTAATTCCTTATTAGCATATGCAATATCTGTAATGTCTTTACCTGTTGGAGCTTTTGTAACATGATTAGCTGCTAATTCAACATAAACATTACCAATTGGTGTTTGAGAAAGTGATCCTTTGCCAGATGCATCAAACTTAACTTTTTCTTCTGTGAAATATGAGCTCATTTTATTTTTAATTTCTGAACCAGTTTGTAATGCTAAATATACAGGGGAAAAATCAGCGGCTTCAATTTGGAAAGTTAAAACTTTTTGGTAGTTGTATACGAACTGAAGTTTAGAACCTCGTCCTGCAAATAGTTCATTTTCTTGCATAGTTTGTTCCATAGTAGAACTTAAAAGTGCAGTACCTTTAACAACTAATGTATCATTAGATGTGTCAATTAATAAGGCGTCTGCTACTGATACTGCAAACAATTTTTCTGTCATTATAAAATAACCTCTTTCTTAATTATGTATTTTTTTATTTATTTACTAAACCATTCTTTTTACTGATTTGATCTAGTTGTTCCTTAGTTAATACTAAATCATCATCAGATGACTTATCTTTAATATGATCCAACCAGTGAGGGATAGTTGTCCCTTCTTTAAATGAAACCATACCGCTGTATTGTGCGTTCTGTAATATATCAGCGGACTTAATTAAATCAATTCTTTCAATCTCTTTTCTGAATTGATATATTGTTAAATTTCTTATTTCATCATAAGATAGTTTTTGAACACATCTATAAGCAAAAATTTGCTGTTCTAAATCTGCCATACGTCCATTTTTTTTCGATAGGTGTACCTTAGCATCTGCTTTTGCTTTATCAAAATCACTACCTAATGAATCGTCTTTAGTTTCTATTAAATTTTGAATACCTATAATCTCACGAAACTTATCAAAATCTCGTTCATGTATTGAATATTTATCATCTATAGAAATAACAATTTTATTCTTTTCATCTAAGTAGAATCCAATGTCATTTCCTCTTGTTACTAACTCAATCAGCTTGATTAATTTATCAAGTAAATGTTCTGCCTCTGGATTTCGACTTACTGCAATTAGAAATGATAAATATGACATCTTAATAATTGCAGGATCACTCATAGAATTCTTTGGTATTATTAAGCAATTTGACGCTTCGTAAAAATCAATCATGTTCTCTACTTTTACAGGGTATATTGGTGTGTTTTTTATGTATTTAGGATTTCCCCATACGTTATCAAAATCAATCTTCATTTATGTACTCTCTTAGGTGATTCTTGGAGTGAGGTAGCAGTATAAGCCATTTTGTAACCTATAAAACCTTTAGGAGTATTAGCAATGGGGGAACCAAATGCTAAAATAAAATCACCAACATCTGTGATAGGATTGAGAAGTAATAATTCATTTAATCTATCGCAAATCCAAGTCATACGAAAATCTACTATATCAATATCCACATGTACATATACATCAAAATTGTAAACTTGGTCAGATGCATATGGATTATCCTGTAATCTTCCTGCAAATTTATTTTGACTTGTTTGAGGCTTACGAGTTCCTGTATAAAAACAAATACGAGACATCTTAGAGTCCAAAACTAAATCATAAGTTTTATCTGATGGAAGTAGTATTTTTGAAATAATTGTATACTTATCATCTCTACTCAATATATCTTTCTTTGATTTATCTAAAGGGTTATCTAATGCGTTCTTAGGAACATAATGAAGAAGTCTTAGTAATTCTTCATCTTTAGATAATTCAATGTATATCTTTTCTAACGACTCTTTTAACTTCATCCATTATCCTCCTCACCAGAATTACTTCTACCTTCGCGTTCACCTGTAATACGTAGAATACCCACTTTATTAATTGAAGATGATGGGTCAATACGAATAATACGATAAGTTTCATTGTATAAATTAAATTGTTCGTTTAATTCAATTGAAGGGGCTTCAGTGTAAGGGATAGTTATCATTACTTGGTTTGCTAATAAGTTTACAGGTTCGTTGGTATCTGCAATAGCAGTAGAAGCGTCATTCATTTTTACTACACAAGGTACTTGAATTATTTCTCCAGGAATAATGTCGTAAACAGGTCTTCCTAAATTATCTATACCTACTTGAACCTTTTTATCCTCTAATTTAACAGGAAATGATGCACTACATAAACGTACTTCTGCTTTTCTATAAATCCTATTGTCTTCTGATTTAGTTACAATTAACCAATACTCACTATCGTATTCAATCAAGTTTCCTCGTTCAATATCAACTATGTGACCAATTATTTTCATACCTTCACCATCAGCATCCCATTTTTGATTCATGAGAACTTTAGCTAGTTTGTCATAATTAATTTTTACATCATAAGATGAATATCCATTTAATGAACGATTCAACAAGAATAATGAGTCGTGTTCAATTTTTTTAGTCACATCAATTCTGTGATAATTACTAAAGTCTTTCAACTTCATCACCTACAATCACTAATTGATAAGGCAATCTACCAAGACTTCCACTTACATCAAGAATATTATTCTTAATTTCTAGTAATTCATCGTTAGTTTCTAATGATTCTCCTACATACTTTTCAATTAAATGTAAAGTAGCATTATTTTTACGTTTAAGAAACCTCATATACATTTGGATAGGTTCTAATCCATCAATAAAGAAATCATTATCTATGTCAACTTTTATGTTTTTATGAATCATAAAAAGTCCTCCATAGCATTTAAAATAATTTCATCTATTAAATCTTCTTGTTCCTTAACAGACTTATTGAGAGAATCTAATTGTGTTTTAAAATTTCTAACTCCTACATCAGCAGAAAATGGGTTGTATAATTTTTCATAAAATACTCTTGAGTTTATTAACTGAATCAACTTTATATAAGCTGATAGTAGAATCAAATGATCTTCACCTGATAATCCTTCTACAGTCTCAGATGCATTATTACAAACAGCAGTAGTACGAAGTCTGTTATTAACTCTAATAACTGCATTTTGTATTACAGATGGTATTTGATCTGGATGAGGTAAGTCTACATCTTCTACCATGTAATTCTCTAAAAAACTAGTCCATATACAATCGTAAGTAAGCAAATTTAACACCTACTTTTCTTCATCTAATTCATTTTTGTACCATTGTTCAATCCATGAAGTTTTAGCACCTGATAATTCATCTTTAATATCTTCAGCTACACCTTTGATAAAACTTTTCTCAGATTTAACTGTAACTTTATTAAGTGTTGACTTCATTTTATTAATATTTCCAGAAAGAATTGCTACGATTTCATCATGACTATGAGAGTTATCTAAAACTTCTTGTACATCTAGAATCTCATCCATTACAGCTTCTTTATTCGGTTGTTCATCAGCAATAACTAATTCACCATTACGAATACAGTTACCACTCATATTCAACTCATCAAATACTTCACGAGGAACTGCTTGTACATGAGGCTTACGACCTTCTATAAATCCATTCCATTTATAAGGAATATTCTTGATACCATTCTTATAATTAACATAGTAATCAGCAGGGCGTTTACGCACTAAATAAATTTTTTCGTTTTCCATTACATCTTCCTCTTTTCCAAATATAATAAAAGAGGAGATATTAAATCTCCTCATATGTATTTATTTTATTAAAGTGTGACAGCATCATCCTTAACAAATCCTACTGCTTCACCTAAAATGAAATCAACAGCTAAATCGACTTTGATATCCATCTCTACACGCATTAAGTTCTTATTGAACTCAGAGTATTGACGTGCTCCACCAAATTCAACAAGTTTAAGAGGTTTGTAACCTACTCCACTAGAGAACATGTAACCTTCGTTAACAGGTAATTGAGTACGTTCATTAGCTGAACCAATAGAGTTGATAATCCAAGGATTAACAAGGTTCACAGCAGTAGTACGAGCAATTTTAGTAACAGCCATGCTTTCCATTAACTCTTGTTTGTACTCATTAACTAGTAATGGAGCATATGTAGCACTTTCCGGTAATTGTAAAGCGAAGTGATCAATAAGAGAAGTATCACCAACGAATACAGCTTTACCACCAAGACGAGCAAAACGAGAAGCGAATTTAACATATTGATCGATAGTTAGGTTATTACCAGTTAATTGGTTGGTAGTAGGAATACGAGAATCAGCTACAGCAGCTTGGAATAGCTTAGTGATTAATTCAAATTTTAAAGCTACAATAGCATCTGCTGATTTATTAACTAAGTTGTTGAATGCTTCTATATCTCCACGACCTAATGCATCCATTTCATAATAAATACCTGTAGAGTATTCTTTAGGAACTAAAGTACGTTGAGCATTTGAAGCAACACGTACATGTTCTACTGACGCACCATTAGCAGACCATACAAACTTAGCATTGAATTCTTGTGGAATGTCATATAAGAAAGCATTACCACGCTCGGTACGTTCTTGACTAGCTAGGATTTCAAGTAATTCATAAGATTTACGTTGAGCGATAATTTCTGCTTCCTTAATTACTACGTTGTTGAATTGTTGCAATTCATGTTGAGAAGGAATAGTTCCTTGTCCAAAAGTCTCATTCATATAAGCTTTAAATTTAACGTCATCTGAAGCCTCTGTTTTGTTGTTTAGAATACGGTTAAATAAACCTGATAATTTTTCAGTATCGATTGCCATAAATAAATTTCCTCTTTTCTAATTGTTTTTATGTATTTGTTTAATTAAACACCTTTTATTACTACTAAACGAATAGTTGGTTGTCCTAATGTGTAAGTAGCGTCAAGCTCTGTACGACGAACTTCGAAGAATACAGGGTGAGTAGTTGCAGTAGCAGCAGGATCTACTACAAATTTCTTTTTAGTAGCATCGTAAAATGCTTTGTCCCCAACTTTAATTTCAGTACCTGCAGTAATGTGTTCATAAGCTGAAACGTCAAATAATAAGCCATTAGTTAAGTAAACTACACGTTGTTTTTCTCCTGCGCCATTATAAAATTGAGCGATGTCATCTTGAGGTAGATATGTACGTTCTACACCTGCTGTTAAGAAGATGTGATTAGCATCAGTTTCATCTGCAAATGCTTTAACTTGCAATTCGTTAGCTCCACCAATATTTACTGATTTACCACCAACTGTTACAGTAACGTCATTAGCAGATAGCTTACCTTGCACTAAATGGAAGTTGTCAATGTCCTCAGTGAAGAATGCGCCATTTGCATAATCTTGAATATATTGTTGTGCAGATACTAAGTTACCAACTGAACGTACATCTAATTTTGATAAAGTATTAAAAGCTTTAGTTGCCATAAATAAATTTCCTCTTTTCTAATTGTTTTTATGTATTTGTTTAATTAAATTCTCATGTCACTTAATGGATCATCTAGATCTGGACTTAATTTCTCACGTTTAGGAGATGCTAATCCTGCTAACTTGCTAGATACAGTATTGACTTGAGATTTTACTTCTTGCTTAGTATTGAATTGTTCAAGAATCATTTCATTCAGTGCTAATTTAGCATCAACACCTTCTTCACTGTCTAAAATAGACGTTGCTATTAGAGATTGGACTTCTTCTGATTCAAAGTCTTTAGAGTTGAATACTTTAGAATACTTAGTCTTAGCTTCATCTAATTTAGCCTCCAATTGAGCATTAAGCATCTGTTCTTGGATAGGCTTCAATACGTCTAGTTCAGAGTTTAATTGTGTGATAGTATCAGTAGCAGATTCTAACTTAACCACTAAGTCTGATTTTGTATTTGTTAACTCTTCAATTTTAGAATTAAGTTGCGTCACTTGTTCTTGTAGCTCGTTAGTGACAGTTACCCATTCACGTTTTTCATTTACTTCTTGTTTGGATTCTAAATTTACAGTTACTACATCATTTTCAACTACATAGTCAAAACGATAATGATTCCATGCTTTTTCTTCTTCAATTTCAATAATTGTATGAGTTTCAAATACTTCAACTACCCAACACCAATCATCTTCCTTTAGTGATACATTCACTTGTTCACGAATTTGACCACGAATATCATCATGTGATAATTCATTTAATTGAGTTTTTGCTTTTCCTGTCAATGAATTGACCTCCTTATTTTGATTTATTGCTTGTGCTACTAAACGATTAAATTCTTGTAAGTTATTCAAAGACAACATTGTAGCTGATTCATATGCTGGGATAATTTTTTCACCTAATATACAATGACCTTCAAAGTAGATAGGGGAAAGGTGGTGTTCTACACCATCAATGAAAGCATGATTGCTATATAAATACTCGCATGACATAGGTAAACTGTTACCGTCATTGAATAGCTTAATTAATAATTCAATAGCTTCTTCATACCTAGAACGCCATAATACCGCATCTGCTACAAAAACTTCTCTATCTTCACCATCAATTTCTACAGTTTTCATATAACCTTCAGATGTAAAAGAACCAATTGCAATAGTATCTCTATTTACAAACTGTTTGCCATTTTTATCTTCATCTAAAAACTCTTCATGTGTACCAAAATCTTCTTTATCAGAAAGATATTTAGTTACAATTGGCATTCCTAGAATAGATTCTTTAGCTTCTAATAGTACATCTTCAGTTACTTTTACATTATTTAATGATTTAGTAGTGTCCATAATAATAAAAGAGGCATGAGTTTTAGTTGGATCATTTAAATCATGCTTCGCTTCATTTAATATTAATTCGAATTGTTGTTTTTTAGTTTCTCTATTTTTCAATATTTCACCTCCTTTTAAAGGGGATAAATTGAATTACTAATTGTCAGATTCTCTAGAGCGTACAGTATTTTCATTAGTTACTTCTGAATCAGATACTGGAGGTCTACCATTGTTTATGATATCGCTAGAATTAGCTGTGAAAGAGGTAGCGTAAGGTACTATAATACTTTGCAACTTTAACTGTTCAGTTTCGTACAATGTTTCTGCTAGATACTCATCAAAATTGAATCCTAATTCCTCTATGTAATGTCTAATAGACCAACCTTTATCAGTCATTCCTTTTAACGCTGTAACTTTTTCAGCCTTAGTTAAAGGTACTTCTTTCTCGTAAACCATACAGAAATTATCTATTTGTGTATTTGGTAACATTAAATTAAACATTTTAGAGTATACTTCATCTTCTACATCCTCTAGCATTACAGCTATCCGTTTATAGAATATTTCTAAGTTTAATTTCGCAATAGCATAGTTAGTACCTTCACCGTTAGTCATAGCTCCACTAATACCGTATGATGCTTTGATATCAGAGTTTACGGTTTGGAATTTGTCTCCACCTAAGCCGTCAACATCAACCTTTTCAAAATCAATTTTTGCATACTCTGGTATAGTTACAACTGATACTCCACCCATTTGCTTTTGTTCTAATGCGGATTTAACACCTAGATGAATCTTTTTCTTTACTGCACTAGGCAACACAGCATTGGCGTATTTCTCAAAGTTTTTCTCAGAACCAACAGTTAATACAGCTACAGCATTAATGATTTTATTTGCTAATGATTGTTCTAAGTCTTTCAACTTTTTTTTATGCATTACATCAAATAAACCAGTAGTTCCCCAAGAAGTACCTTGTGCTTGATTACGTTTCAATTTACCAGTACCTAAACAAAAAGTTCGTTCATATGGGAGAGTGTAGTATTGCTTATTCACCATATCTTCCATATACTCATCATATTTTTTGCGAATATTTAATACACTTAACATATCAAAATACAATTCTCGTTGTTCTGGTATCATAGTGTTAAACCATGACAAATCTAATACACAAGTCCATTCACCAAAATAATTACGCCCTATAGGGAATGCGAATTGCGTATTATCAAATACAAAAGGGAAGGGGGAGGATACTTGACCTAACCATAAACCAACTACATTACCTGATGACGCATTTTGTTTAATCAAATCACGTGTTAATCGTCTATGTTTGATTTTCTTCAAATGTTTATTTAATTTCTTAACTTGTGCACCAGTACTATTGTTATGTTTCAATACTTCAATTCTATAATTCATAGAAGGTAATACTTCAACCATTTCGAACAATTGATGTACATCAGCATTAGATATGTAGAAATACTGCACTAAATCTTCAATTTCCTTTTGATAGAAGTCTGGATTAGAAAACATTTTATGTAATTTTTCTACATTTATAGAATCGATAATGCCATGCTTAAACATACCTGATATAAATCCAGTTGAGTATTCCAACATGTAATCTACATAGGAATTAGCCTGTGATTCAAATTCATCCAAGTTTGATTTTTTATTTTCTGTTGTCATTTTTCACCTCCTGTGTACGAAATAAAGCATGAGAGTATTTAGTGATTTTAGAAGTATACTAACGCATCATCGTCATCATCAAATGTATTATCCTCAATCTCTTTCTCTAAAAATAAAAAGATATAATAAAGTCCATATACCAATGCAGAATATTTATCCTTATCTATCTTTTTTAGAGTTTGCTCAACAGTAATAGATTTACTTGTAGTTTTTAACTTTAAGTTGGAGATCTCATCTATTAAATGTTGAGTATGTAATCTAGCTCTTTCTTCATCTATTAGGTTATCGTCACCATAAACAGAGCTTTTCTTAATATTATCGTTAACTTTTAATAATTTAAGACGTTCAGTTTCTACATAGTCAATGAAAACACGGATAATGTCTCCGTTTATTCCAGAAGATATTAAGTCGTACACGATTTCTATTGCATTCTCTACATCTGGTTTTTGATCAGTATTAATAGTGTTAAAGCATCCAAGTTCATTATTTGTTTCGGGATCAGTTACATCTTCTAATAGTCTATCAATAAGTCCCTTACCTAATCCATTACCATCTACAACTACTGCTTTCACTCTAGACTTACTTAAATCTTGATTTCCACCATATTTATAGAACAGTTTTTTGATAACTATACTTTGTTCCTTAAATGTTAATCCATTTGGAGGTTCTATAATATTTACTAATTGAATTTGACGAATTAACCCTTTTGGATTTCTAATTATCTTTAATACTACAATTGCTGTTTTATTATTACTTTGAGCAGAAGAACGAGCTACATCGACACCTATTACATACTCATTTAATAAGAAGTTCCCTCGACTATCTTTAGGACATTCTAATTCCACTTTAGTAAGTGTACGCAAACTTAACAATTTACTTATATTAACCAAGGCTCCGTCAGTAGTTCCGACCCAACGGCTTTCATAGTTCATTGCAAAAGCCGTTGCAGAAGTGGTAGGGTCATTCTTCTTAGCTAATAATTGATTTCTAGTTTCTCCACGTCCGTAATGACAAGGTAATTCCCAACTTGCTCCCAATACAATTTTACCTTTTAGTTCAGCCATTTCTTTAATCATATTTAATATACGATTAAACTCATCAGAGCCACGATAACCGGACGTTGTTACGTAATTGATCATTCCATTCAATTCATATGGACTAACTACAGCCTGTTCTCCTATTGTTCTTCTTGGTACATTTACTACAGGCTCTAAGACATCTTTAAACAATTCGTTATTTAGTAGCGCTGATTCTTCGCAATTCAATCTGTGTCTACGCTGACCCTTTGTACTTTGTGCATTAGCAAGTATTGAGTAGGTTCCTCCAGACTTGAACATAACCTCTACGCTATCTTTAGAAAAACTCGCTTTAGTTATTTCATTCAGTAACAAAGGGAATTTTCTAATCAATTCTCGATGTTTATCTTCGCTTATAGACGCAGCATTTTCTTTGGTTTGTGCTGACATTGACAGATTTATATCAGCAAAGAAGCAAGCAGTATGATAAATAGACATTAACTCGATCATCGTTTTACCGAATCCTCGAGGGAATACTCCATATGTACTTATAAATCTACTCATACATCTTAAGAATACTCGTTGATCTAAATCTAATCTCATTCCGCCTTTTTCGGGCTTTATCAAGTCATACCATAAGTCTGGATACCATCTAGCCCATTGTACGAACTCTACCCATGTGCCAAAATTATCATTGAATGAGTCTTTCTTTAATTCATTTACTTTTACTTGTGAATTAAATTCAGGGTTATCGCTTGTACGAGAAGATTCTCTGGAGTGTTTAAAATTATCACTTTGGAAATTTTTATAACTACTCATCTTTATCACCAGTATTCAACTGATTATCAAGCTTAGTACTTTCGTAATCCTTTTTACGATCTTCATAGAATTGATATATCTCTTCATATTCAGCAGGTGGCATTCCTTGTAAATCTCGAATATAATTTATGTATAACCACAGAGTGACATCTACGTCATCTTTTGGCTGTTTTATAAATTTCGGTAGTAATGGTATTATATCTTGATGCTCTTCCACCATGCGAGACAGCTGTCCAAATCCGTCTAACCCTTGAGATAAATCAGATTTACTCATTTGAGAGGGTTTTAACTTACCTGCTTCAGCAGATTCTTTAGCCATAGCAGACCATTCTTTAGCTTCTTTAAATTCACCCTTAGCTTTAGCAATGGTTTCTTTAACCTTATTAACGCAATATTCACGTAAATATTCTTCGTGCATTGTGGTAGGGAGTTGAAAACTTGGTTTTAAATTTATAAATTTCTTTTCAAAAAGCACATATTCTTCATCAGGATAGCCGTATCCATACTTTTCTTTTAATTCACTTAATAAAGTATCATCAATATTTTCAATTGACAAAGTGTCACCATGTACTGTTTCATTTTCTTTATCTTCTTTTTCGAAAATACTCTGTTCCCATGTATCATGCCTATAATCTTTAGCATTGATAAGTTTAAAGTATTCACCTATAACGTCTGGTTTGGTTAATGCAGATTCAAATAAATGAATATTGAAAGGTTTATCTACCATTCTTAAAATGTTTTTTACGCTTTCGACATCATTTATGTTGGACTCTTTCTTCAGACAAGCTTTGCAAACTCTAAGACGCTCATCGATTTTATCTAATGGGCTATATGACTTATAATAGTCAGTTAACCTTTTACTATCTCCGCACATGGAACAGTTTTTATATTTATCTTTATCTAAAATAGTAGACAAATATAATTCACCTCATTCCAATTATTCACTTAAAAATAAGTGTAATTGTGTATTATTTTAAATAAAATAACCGTTTTAATAAATTTTTAAATTGTTGTATGTATACAAAAGTAGTGAATTTAATTTCAAATATTAAATTTTTCATATGCATCACCTATTTAAAACGAATATCATATGTATTAGATTTCCCGTAACCTTCTTCAAAAATGGTAATAAGTGTACCTGCATTAGCTGTCTTTTTAAGTTTTAGACTGTATGAATTAAATCCACAGATAGCAGGGGATTGTACATGTTCAATATTCTGTAATCCGTCCATACCGATTACTTTATTATGTAAATGATGTAGATGTCCTGTCTTCAACATATGTACTTTCACATCATAAATCATCATATAATCTTTAATTGACGACTCTAAATTTTTCTCATCTTGACCATGTGTGCAAAGTAATTTAGTACCTAAAACGTCAAAGTAGATGATATTATTAGCATCATATATTGTAATTCTTTTATTTTCATGCAGTCTTGTCTTTAAATACCATACAACTAAACGTTCCATATTTTCTTGAGGAAGTTCTCCACGAGAACTATTTAAATATCTATTTTCAGAGTGATTTCCTAACACTGAACGATATTCAATTGTCACGTATTCAGACAAGGCGTTTAACCATTCGCTCATAAATTCAGCAAAGAACATAACTTGATCTGCTACACCTAATTGTTGATACTGCAATTGATTCATGTGTATTAATCCGTCAATCGAATCTGATAAGTTTAATACGGTAGCGTGAGTCAATTTTTCTTTATCAATAATTGCAATTGTACGTTCTAACAGTTCCCACATACGACGTTTAAATATTTCTATACTGTATTCTGAAATAGCTTCATTATTAAATCCTGTAATCTTCCATTGACTACCTACATGAGCATCGGCAATATCAATAATAGCTGTGCGTTTACTGTTGTGTTCTTTGATTTGAATTTCAGGTACTTGAATAGGGGAGAGGTTTGTAATTGCTTGTTCGATTTTCTCATACACGTTCTCAGCACGAGCCTGTTCACGTATCCATTTATTCAACTCATTCTTTTCAGAAGACAATTTATTACGTTCCTTTTGCAATTCTAGCTTTTTAACAGTAAGTTTATCTAATTCTGAATCATCCACATGTTTAGATAAGATATAATCTTTCCATTTTGCATATTGAGCATAATCCTTACGCCATTTAGATTCTGAATAATTTACACCATATTCTTTATTAAGTATTTCAGCCAATTCATTTGAATCTAATTCATGTATAGTCATATCCTCAAATAAACGCACATGGTAATCCTCAAGTGTTTCTGTATTTTTACGTTTTAAATCATAAGAAGTCATTCAATCACCCCTTAATCTTCAATTGGTTCTAAATCTTTGTCTTCTTTAATAGTAAATGATGCATTTTTACCATCAAATTCGCTTAATTTATCAGTAATATTAAATTTTTCCTCAATAGCTGTCTTTGTAACTGTGTCTTTTTTAGATTCAGTAATGAAGATTTGTCCATTTTCTACACTTACTAATCCTTTATAACTTACTTGTCCTGAATATTTTGCCATAATTTATCATCCTTTTCTCCATATAATCAAAAGTACAAAAATAATCCTATCTGCAAAATTCTAATGAACTAATTGTCCTGTTTTTACAGATAGGATTATTTAATTAAAATTTAATTAATAGAGACGAGTAGGGGAGAACCCTACCACTAACTCCATTTTGTATTTAAAATGTCTGTATTAATTTGCTATGTATTAAAAATTAACCTTTTAGTAAATCTTTCAACTTTTTATGAGTTTTTAATCCTACTGCACGTTGTTCAGCAATTTGAATTTCTTCGCCAGTCTGAGGATTACGACCTTTGCGAGCTGATCGAACTCGTGGTTCTAAGTCTGCATAAGCACCTAATTTTACAGTTTCGCCATTATTCACTCGTTCAAAAATTGCATCTACAAACTCTTCTACAATTTCTTTACTTTCTTTAACTTTAACTGTAATTCCTTTTGCTTCTAAAATCCCTTGTAAGTCTTTACCTAATTCTTGAGTGTTAATTTTAATTGTCATAATTTAATTTCTCCTATTCTCCGTTTAAATTTGTATTATGTATTTATTTAATTTGATAGCTTTATTCTCTATCATATATACGATTTGTCATCGAAGCTTGAAGTCGTTGGGAGAGTAAGCTTCAGTGAACTAGTCAGCTTTATAACATTTTATTTCTGTATCTTTTCATATTAACTTTCACTTGATTGTTAAAAACCTTAGTAGAGCAAGCGTTGCAATATTTCTTATTTCCATTAGTTACTCTAATTAACTTTCCACATTCAGAACAATCTTTAACTTTCTTACTTCCATAATAAAATTCATAAGATAATCCAATATTATCGAAATCAATCACTTCTAATACAACAACATCATCATCTCCAATTTCTTTTAAAAATAACAATTCCAATGACAAGCGATTTGTAGTGCGAGTTAGTCCATCATCATTAAATTGTTTAATTGTTTTATGTATTCCTTTTTCACGATATGTACGAGTTAGTTTTTCATTTAAAGTGTCCATTAATGACTTGTAGCTGTATTCTCCAGAACCACCGAAGTAATTACTTTTAAAATCATTGCCGCGCATCTTTGTTCTAGTATTATTTAATTTGTTGATTACAATTAACGAAAAAATAATCTTCTTATCTAACTCTTCATATTCTAAAGACTCAATAAATTTCATTTCATTCTTAGTAACTTCAATTGATTCAATTTGAATTAATACGCTATCATCCTTAAAAGCATAAGCAACTGCATTATCAATCATCTTATAGTGTCTTACTTTGTTAAACCAACCTTTACATTTCTTTTCACAAAATTCATACAGTGATTTCTCAACATTTATCTTATCTTGACCGATATGTTTATAGTATTTAGCTAAAATCTTCAAATCGCTTCTAATTCCACTGTCTAATTTACTCTTTTTTAATAGTTCTTCTATGTACTCTTTTTCTTTAAAGTATTTATTCATACTCATTAAAAAATCTCCACCTTTTTAACAGTATATTTTTTATTTAAATATTCAATTTCTCCGTCATCATCTTGAATAGGTAGGTATAAGTGACCTTTTTCATTCACTAAATTTTGTACAATTTCTTCTCCGAATATCGACCACATTACATCTTTGTTAGATGTTTTGTTATCATCGTAAAACATATAAATCACATAGTTCATTAGCTCTTTCTCATTACTGCACACTTTCAATAGCTCAATTTTTAATTTCTCGCGAAAAACATTTATATCTTGTGCAATATTTTCATCATATGTAGTTTTAATAATTTCTTGTGAGTTGCTCATTTCATTACGAACCATCGAATTAAATTTCGAATACTCTTTTTTAACTTTTTTATATGTAGTTTGATTGAACTCAACACCTTTATTCATAAATGATTCATGAATATCTAACTCATCATCGAGTTTCAGCAGTTTTTTTATTTCAAAATCAACCGACTCAATACGTTTACAAATCCTATTCATTACACAGTCAGACTCGATTACTGGTGATCTACGATAAAATTCATCCATGAAAGATAATTGCTCATCATTCTTACGATTAATACCTTTTAGTTCTGACAATGATATTCCTAATCGCTGTAAAGAGAGTATTTCGTATTTCTTAACATGTTCTTTGTATTTCTTTTTTGTATTACTGTATAAATGAATAAAGAAGTATGGGTGTTTATCAAGTAAGATTCTATTATTTAATTCACGTTCATATTTTTCTTGCTCTGTTTCTTCTTTATCTTTAGGAGGAGATTGATAATTAACCCATTTAGGAACAATTCCTTTAACTTCTTGACCAATCTTAGTTTTATCAATTTGTGCAGATTGAGCCTTTGTAATTGATTTAATTCTTTTTAATGTTATATTGTATTCCTCTGATTCAGGAGGCAAGCTAGCTAACAAGGCATATCCAGAAGTTGATTTATTAGTTAACCCACCTATAATACTATTAAAGCTAAATGTATCAGCTTTATATAAATCATCTTCTACAGGAATTATCTTAGAAGGTTTAGGAGCGTCATATATGACTGGTAACTCTTCACGGTAAACTCCTTTGATTACAGATTTATCAGATGTTGTAGCAATAATATCGTAATCAAAGTCACTACCTGCAAATCTATCAGTTTCATTGCCATGAGCATTAAGTATAATTCCACTGTAGCAATACTTATACCATTTTTCAGTAGCTTCATTCTTAATTAAATTTAGCAATACATGTTCACTGCGATAGGTAAGAGGGCTACGACTAGCTACAACTTTTTTAACATTACGTTCATTCCAGTAGTTGCTGTAATGTTCGCCTTCTGCAAGCAATCCTTTAACTTCTTTGCCACAAACAGCTTCCATCATGGCGAATGGATCAGATACAATAACTTGAAAGTTTCCGTCTACAATGATTTGTCCTAATGAAGCGTTTTGAATCTTCTTTCTGAGCATATTGTAGATTTTATTTCTTATGTACTTATCTCTAATTAATCTAGGCTCAACAATCAAAGATTTTATCCAACTAGCACTCTTACTATTTAAGAAATTTTTGAACTTTTCTTCATCTGCATTTAATCCAACAAGAAATAGCATTGTATAATAAATATTTTCAGAAGTAACACCTTTAATCCATTTAACAAACTTATCTGTGATTTCAGCTACATCATTATCATCTAAATTCAAGGTTTGTAGAAATTGATAATTTTGATAGAAGAATGTTTTATCGTATTTAGGAGCGTATAAGCTAACTCCCCATGATAAATTGTTCTTTTCACAGCATTGATTGTAATGTTCTGCTGAATTCCAACTATCCCATAATTTTAACTGTGACTCAGTTATTATTACATCTACATCTCTTAAATCAACCATTATATTGTCTTCATTTTCATCTTTATAGATAGACTTAATCATATAATTGCCTTCATTATATTCTTTAACCCATTCATGTATATCAAATACCGTGAGCATCCCTTTTAGAAAACTACCTCTAATGCAGAATTGAGAAGGAATGTAATCTATACCTAATTCATTAGACCACTTTTCAGCTTGTTTAGGTGTTATTAATCCTTGACCATCAAAACGATTAAACATTTTTGTTATAGACTTATTTTCTTCAATTAAATCATCCTCACTATAATCTGTTTCTGTTACAAAGTTGACATTGAACGTAGTTGGACTTTCAAAATCTTTCACTACACAGAACTTAGGAGTGGAAACTTTATGTCTAGAGCTTCCATACAACCCCCTGTAAGCATTCAACTTAGCAGGGGAGATAGGGACATTTAAATTTCTGCCATTATCTGTACGCTTTCTTAATTCATCAAATACAGTTTCAGCGATAAATAGTACAGTATCTACTCTTGATTGAGATGCACTTGAATTAAACCTTTTGTATTTTATACCATTAATTAATACTCCTTTTTTATAAAGACGATTATATTGAGATTTGTTATTCATTTTAATAGTGATATATTCTGGAACAAACATTAATTCATTTAGTTCTAACTGCAATGTCTTAAGTTTTTCTCCATTTCCATCATTACTTTCTAGACTTTTTATATTATGTATTTCTTTATTTATAGAATTAATCTTCTTTACATCAACATGACGATCAGTTATATCTAAAATACAGTCTACTAATTGATTTTCGAATATAGAAACTAACTCTTTATTTCTAATAGCCTCATCTATATCGATTTGTATATCATAATCAAACTTCTTCAATCTGTCTGACTCGAATTTCATTGTTAAATATTGCATTTGTTTGTGCAACTAATCAACCTCCGTTAAAAAAATGTCTATTTATTTTGTTTGCGTTTTTGACGACATGATTTACATCGTTTAGGTAGGTGCAGTCCTTTTGACTTAAAATAATCAAATTCACTCAATTTAATACTAAATTCATTTGAACATTCATTGCATGTTAAATCCGAAAGTTTAGTATTAAACAAATAATTTTCAGAAATTATTTTAAAAGAAGCTTCTTTAAGATTACTTCCTTTATAAATTACTTCACGCTCCATGTATCTAGGATATCTTCTAAGGATAATATTGGTTTTAAAATCTATAGTATAATGCTTTGTTGTTTTATTTGAATATATAGATATATCACAATCATGTTCACCTTTATAACTACTTTGGAATTGGTTATATTCTATAACTATATTATTGACTTCGATTTTTGAATTCAAATAACATCTTAAATCATTCATGAAATTAAATTTATTATATGCATCTTCTAAGCCCTCTTTTGTCATGTCTATATATTGAGAAATGCGCAATTTGTTTAAATTTGAACCAAACGTAATTGCTGGCATGTAATCATATCTAATTTTAACGTTTATTAAATTTAGAAAGTTGTCATCTTCGATTATTGTACTTATATATTCTTTAGTTTCATTCAATATTTTACTTCTATATTCAGTTAGAATATTAGTACATTTCTTCTTTTTTAATATTTTTTCAATTATATCCCTCATATCTCCGTTTCTTAATATATCTTTCAAATACCTTAAATCATTAATATTTATTTCGCCCGTATTATATTTAATCAAATCTTCCCAAAACCAATCTAACTTCTTAACTAATTCGATATCATATCTATCATTCTGCTTCATTTCTTCTTTTATCTTACCGATAGTATTATAATATCCACCATCACGCTTATTAAAATTGAAGCATTTACTGTCATAATACAAAGCTTTAAATTCTTTAATATTACTTTCATTGGTTAGAGATTGAATATCCACTTCAACAACAATCTTATCTAACTCAATCCAACGATCAATGTAGTCTTGTACTTTCTTTTTATTGGTATTAGCCATTTCAAAAACAATTTCATTCCCACATTCCGTTTCAACAACTACGTCTGGTCTATACGTACCTGAATCTAATTGATAGGTAACTTCAGTTTTATAATCCTTACATGTAAAAGTGTGCTTATCATCTGAAATGATAGTAAAGGTATCTCCACGTTCAATAAATCCATGCTTCATCCAAAAGTGTATAAATGATTCACCTGTACATTTATTTCTATCAATATGTGCGAAGTGGGGAGTAATTTGTTTTGATTCTAATGCTTTTGGAATTACTTCGCTATTACAAATAGGACATGTATATGTATTTTCATTATTTGAATTTATAATTGTTGTAATCTCACCATGATTGTCTCTTGCAAACCATAGATTTACATTCATTATGTTTTTCTCCTTATTTATTAAATTAATAATTATGTATTTAATATATTAATTTTAAAACTTAACTTCATAACAATTATGTATGCATTTTTAATTAATTCCAATTGATTTAACAAGACTTCATTCTTTTCTAATAGTAAGTGTTAAATCCTCTATAAAAGCGCTGTATTAATTCACAGCAATTCAATTTCCATACTTCATATGTATTCTTATTAAAACTTTTCATTATGTAATTTACACATGTTATGTTTGATCTTCTTCAAAGAACTTTTCTTAACTTTACCATACCACTTAATATCCTGATATGCTTCTAATTCATAATCCTCTACCATATCCATACTGATCATTTCTTCCAAGTAATACATGATCTCACTGTTACTAATGTTATCCTCCTTAGTCTTAGTCATTTCAAATACCACTTCATTAACTGCTTCATAGTTCTTCAATAATACCAATCTCCTTTTTTATGTATTTAATTAAATTATATCACAACAGAACAAAAAATCAATCACTTTATGTATTTTGTTATTTAATTTGCGTTCTTAATTATATAATACTGCGAAACTTTCTAATCTACTAGTGAAGATACAAAATAAATTTAAATAATAAAATACAAAACAATAATAAACTACACTTTTCTATTAAATGGTAAGAAAATTTGTCGAAAAGTGTAGAAATATAAAGAATCAAATGGAATTCATATTTGAATTGTTGTATTATTTATAAATAGAAGATTGTCAGACCTTAAAAGATATTAAATATTTTAAACTTTATGCTTGTAATTTATAGAAATGTTTCCAATAATTATTAATATAGTTTGGAAAGGGAAAGGAGCTATTTATATGAATACTGTAAAGAGGGTATATATAGAAAAAGATGAATCTGTTGAATCTGCATTACTTTTAGTTATAAGTAAGCTATCTATTAATGAACCTGAAGAATCTTTGAAATTATTAGCAATGTGTGCGAAAGATGATATACCAAAGAAAAATGTACTTGATTATGCATTGGATGTTGTAGAGAGGAGAAATTATTTAAGTTAGTCTAAGAACTGATTACATATCAATAATTTATTAAAAATGGTAAATGAATATTATAAGTTAACAACTATGAATTATTATGTTTAGTTAATTACCAAATAATTTGACTCGAAAAGACGATTTAAACTAAAAACATCATTACTCGTAAATAGATCTCATTTCAATAGAAGAAATGTAGAGTTTATAAGGTGATTGATGATAAATAGTCGTCTATTTTCGAGTTATTTTTGTGTTGGAGAAAAAGTGATAAAAACAGCTTAATATTCAATGTTTATAAGGGAATTGAGCAGCATGGATGTAGTAGGTAGTAAATAGTCGTACAAGTTTAGTCGTCAATATCCAATGTTTATAAGGTTTTTAGAGGTGAAAATAGGGTGATATTTGGTCAAAAAGTGTTATTTGTTACTAATTTACTATACAACAATATTCAATGTTTATAAGGATATTTGATGAAATTTACGATTACGTTTACGAGTAATGGAAAAAGTGCGAAATAGGTAGGTAGTACTAATTTTAGGTATAATGGATTATAAATAGAGTAGGGAGAGGAGAGCAAGTTGAAAATTATATCATAGTGTGGAAATAGATGTGGTAGCACTGGATATTGAATTGTCAGACTATTTCAAGATGTAAACATACCGGGGGTATATCCAGTGTCTATAAGGATATAATGTATATTATTTTACCTAAAACTTACAATATATTCCACCTATAATTATCACTCATGCAGCTAAGATCAACTTACAAATACGAACAAATGTTTTAATGTATAAGTGTAATTTTACACTACTGTTTACTTTTTATGCTATTTATTAAATTATACGCTTTAATAGAAATATTAATATAATTGCGATATTCGTCCTATAACATATACCGAAAAGCCGAAGACTTATAATTGTACTATTGAATTGGTTGCACTATATTTATCATATTATAACTGTGGATAATGTTAATAACTTGTGTATAACTTTGTTAATAAGTTTATCAGTATTTACACTTGTACTGTTTAACTCAATCTCATACATCTACATAAATATAGAACATTGATCTTACACAAAAAAGGTAATAGCAAGAATATTTCATCTCACTACTACCAAACTTAACTTTACACTATTATGTATTTATTTAATTAATTAGCGTACGATCCTACATCTAATTTCTGCTTACTGAATGTTAATAATACTTTTCCTTCTTCTAACTTCATTTCTTACCACTATTTATTCTAATACTGTCAAATGTTCTTCCTTCATATTTAAAGTCAATAGGGAAGTAATCAGATACTAATTCAACTTTAGTCATAGTATTATCTCCTTTATATATTTATTTGTTTTATCATGACACCATCCTTTCTTTAAATTCTTCATATCCTACTTTATTAATTATTGACTCAATTCTTTCATACGCTTCTTGTCGTGAAGTGTGATTACTGGATATGCATTTTCCATTTGACTCTAATGTCACTGACCACGATTTATTTTGACTTCTGTGAATGATAATAGAAATATCTTTGATATATACACGATAACGGTTATCATATTTCTGTTTAGTATTGTTTCCTAGTAAAATAAAGTATGATGTTTTTTCGAATGAAGGTTTAACTTTTACTTCATTATTATTACTTGGATATTTCACCTTGATATCTAACTCAGTGAATGAAGACTCTTCTTTATTTATTTTATTAAATGGTGTATTATCACAATCATACTTAGATGATCCAATTTGATTTCCTGTAACGTAATGATATTTAACTCCTTTGAATAAAGTGTTTACATGTTCTAATTCTACAGTAACCTCTTCAATTTCATATACAATATATTCTTGAATATTATTTTCAATGATTAATGATTCCAATTTATCAGCATCTAAATAGTCAATCATTGCCCATCCTTTACCTAATTCTCTTACTTCTAATTTAATAGTTGTTATTGTTTTCATAATAATCCATCCTCCAATGTTAGAAGTAGGTGAGGTGTTTCTTGTTCATTTCCTCACAGTCAATTAAATGACTAAGCTACTTCATATCCTTATTTAAGTTATACCTAATTATACCATGCGATAAAACTAATTAAAACTATTTTTATGTATTTTATTTTTTTAATTTTATATAAGATAAACGTCTGCATTTTTGCGATCTTTGCAAAAAGCTAAGCGGTCAAGCAACAATGGTTTTTATTGTTGTGCGACAGTATGTTTTGATCTTATATAGTATGGATAAAGGTTTGTCCGTTTAAAACTCCTAAGTAAGATTAAAACTTGGCTATAATATCCTCCATTATATATTAGTATTAAATAGGGATATTATAGCCAAAATATTTATTATGTATTTACCTTTATAATTACATCAACTCTGGTAATTCTAAAGTAATCTCTTCAACTTGCTTTGGTTGTACATTAAACATTGAATGGGCTAGTTGTGGTGTTAGGTTGTTGTCAATTAAGAATGTATTAAGCAACTCATAGCTATTAACATATGACGTACTTGATCTACTAACTATTTTATCGTTAACATCTTTGTCCTTGTTCAGATATTCAATAAGAATCTTGCTGGCATCATTAGAACGATTCCTTGCGTTATCCATTATACGTTTCCTTACTTCATAGTTTACTTTGTTATGTATTAATTGCTTTTCAATATCATTCAATAAGTCTATACGTTCATCTTCTAAATGATCGTTATTAAATATAAGATGATGTGACTTGAAGCTTCTAAGAATATTCTGTTCCTTTAATAATCTGTCATTTACTATCTTATTAAATTTAAATGTTAATCCTTCTTTATACAATACGTTATATTTATCATCCTTATTAAATCCTAGCTGCAACATAGTTTCACGTTGTATACGTAATATGTTTCTTAATTCATCTGTAGTAGCTTCTCTATATGTTTCCTTAGTTTGTATAGGTGCAGGCTTATATGTAGTACGTTCAATTCCATTATGATCTATGTTACTGTTTATGTATAACTTTATATTTCCATATTCATTGTAATTAGTAGAAGCTAACTCAACAACTTTAATCATGATAACTTCTTTATGAAATAGTAACTTTTTCTTTTCCAGTCTGTTCATAATAGTTTTTAAATTACCAACTAATGAACTGTTAACATTGTTGTAATAATCATTAACATGTTCTAAATCAATATTTAAACCATTCGCTAAGAGTGGACGATTATAGCCATAATACTTACTGTAGTTATGATTGACAAGTTTTAATGCTTGCATTAATGCATTGTTAGGTAACATCAATTCACCATCACCACATAACATTAGATCTATAAGTAGTAGTTCAGCATCTTTTATGTATGGTGCAGTATTTCCATTTAATAAGCGATTATCTTTCTTTTCTTTAGGTTCTTCATATATTTCCTTAATGATAAAATTGCGTCCTTGTTTATCATAATCAACATATCTCTCTAGTTCTTTTAATTGTGACGTTTTAGCTGATCCTGACTTTACTTTTTCACCAAGTGCAAAGCATAACTCTTTATAATTCTTGAATACATCTCCGACTTGTAAACTTTCTAATTTAATATTAATCATTCCTATCCTTATGTATTTTTTTAAATATTTTATTCATATAAACTAGTCTTTCCTATAATAAGTATCAGTTATTGATTTATACCTTTCATAAGGGTTTGTTTTCTCACATATACAATAGAACTTACCTTTATTATGTGAGTATCTGAATCCAATATCTCTTAATATTTTATACTCTTCATTTTCACTATACCTACCGTCAGTACTATTCAGCCATATCCAATCATTATTACTGTTAACGTTAAATCCATGCTTTTTACATAAGTTAATGATGACTCCTAATTTCAACTTCAATACCTTCATCCTTTTCAATTTTAATTTACAAGCAGAGTATGGAAGTGGTACAACTACACAATGTATCAGCTCTAATCATATTCAAGCTATATCCAACCCTTTCTTATGTATTTATTTATATTATACCGCAATTAAAATAAAGGCGACAGTAACGCAAAAAGAAACCACTGTTTAGGTGGTTTTAAAATTCAATTCCTTCTACAATCTTAAAAGTTGCATTTTCTTCACTATGAAATGATTCGATAATCTTATCTACGATAGAATCGATTGTTTTTAAATTTAAATCATTCCAGTTAACTAAATTTACAATACCTGCATAGTTACCATATAAATAAATGTGATTATCCACTATCCATTGTTGCTTTATGAAGTTGTAGCATTCGAAGTCTTCACTTGGATTAGATACTTTAATAGTAATTTCTTCAATTTTTACACCTTCACCATATAAGCGATTTTTTAAAGTTTCGTGTAATTGTTCTTTATTCATTTTTATTCCTCCAATTAGTTTATATTGTTTAATCTTACCAAAGACTAATTTACTTTACCAACAAATAAAGCAGGGTCAATTTTAACTTCTGTATTATTGATAGGATTAATACCTATTATTTTATTTCTGCTAATTCCTTTAAACTTGAATAGCAGTGCATATGATTTACGTTGTTCTAAGATGTAGAAGAATTCACCTTCCTTTAAAGTCTTCCATTCTTCATTTTTAATTTCTTCAACTTTTTCAGTAGCCTTTTCTACTAATTTCGAGAACATTCCAACCGGTACATTGTATTGCTTATCATTCATAGAGCCGATAAAATTCTTTTGCTTTAGACGAACAAATTTCATTATGTCACCATTCACTAACTCGATTTTATCACCTTCAGATAAAGTTTTTAATTCTTTAATTTTACCTTCTACAATCCAAGATAAGCTAATTGTTTGAGTTGTCATTTTATTTTTCTCCTTTTGGTTTGATGCCTTGTTGCATCTACAACCTTGAATGTTTTATGTAACTTTCTAACTTAAATATAGTATACCATAGATTTTTAATTTGTACAACTATACTTATGTATTTTATTAAATAAAAAGTTAAAGTAAAAAAAAGAGTAACCAAAATATAAATTGGCTACTCCAAGTATCCAAGCTTTCATCTTTAACTTTCCCTCGATCTGATCACAGCAATTACAATTCTAACTATAAATACAATCACAAGTATTCCGTACAATCCAATAATAACCCAATCAAATACATTCAAATTGTTGAAATCAATCCATTGATACATCAAGAACGGCAAGAACAATATAAAGAATAAATTTAGATAACCGATTTTCTTTAGCATATTTTAAGTGAGTATGGTAATATTATTATCAATAGGGAAGGGGAATAAATCCCCTCCGACTACTTGCGACTTTTCTTCTTTGACTTTTGGTAGGGCTTAGAAGAAGGTCGCTTTTTGCTTGTCCTCATATCGTGTATGTCTTTTAAGGAAGAAGTAATTCCTTTAAAGATTGCAACGACTGAGCCTGTTATCATGATAATGTGCTCAATATCCATACTACACTGTGTCATCTCCTTTCCTTTAATATAATTCTATTATACCATTTTATACATAAATTACAATACTTTTATGTATTTTATTATTTAATTTTTAGATAAAAAGCATATATTATAAAAACTTTAAAATATACAGGACAGTACAAAAGGTGACTATATAGGTTGTTATACTGTCTTAATACTTTAAAGTTTAAATTACTATTTTGGATCATCTCAGTGGTTAATATTTTGTTGATAATACAAGTAAATGAGGTAACCAATATTTTTCTTAATTGAGTATTTCATGCAAAGTTTATCTATCGTGTTAAAATATTTATTATACAAATATTCATTCTCGTCTTCATACGCAACTCTAACAGTTTCAACAAAGAATTCTTCATTTTCATTTGTAGCAGCATCTAAAATTTTGGAAATAGTATCCTTCATTATTTCAATGCGTTTCCCACTTTCTTCTACACTTAAAACTGCATTCATAAAAGTTATAAATTCAGTTTTATTATCCATTATGACACCTCACTTATCTAGCTTTTGTAGGATAACCGTTTCATTTTTTAAATAGAATATTTCTCTAAGCAATGCTTGCTTGATAAATTGTGATACGTTAGGTGAGTGATGGTTATTTAAGTCTAATGAATACGCAACATCATCAAATCTAATTAAATGATCATAAACTTTAGATACATTAACTACAAATTCTTTATAGTTACGTACATAAGTCAAAACAGTATTGTAAGTCCAATCCTCATCATAATATACTGTAAAGCTAGACTGTAGCGAATATTCTTCAAATTTACCAGTATAAGTTACTGAAATTGCATCATCTGATATTTGCAAATCTACGAAATAGTTATCATTTGATAAAGACACTAACAACATGATATCAATATCTTCAACTGTCATACCAAGTAAATTAGCTTCTTTTCCTACAAATTCTTTCAATGTTGAAAATTCCATTTTTAAATCCTCCCAAAATTTAGTATCCTTATGTATTAATCATAACTTAAAACCTAATCTAAATAAATAACTGTATCTAATTTACTTACTTAGATTAACCTTCAAGTAGTCAACTTAATGACTTGTTTATATTTCCTTGTCTTTATACTTATTGTACACTATTTCGTATATGGTTACAACTATTTTTATGTATTTATTTAATTAATTTTACTGATTACAAATATGAGCATAAAAATTGCTATAGCGTTGACAGATAGAGCGACTTTATAAAACGATACTTTATCTTCTTGATCATCTTCTGGTGTCCAAAAATAATTGTCAATTGCAGCTATACATTTTTGCATCAAGATACAATTCACCTCACTTTATAAGTAGGGGGAGATGCTCATAAATTAGATATTGATTATGATTCAGTAAGTGTTCAATCAATAAAAGAAATAAACGATTAAATTTCAATGATATAACCACAATAAGGAGTGACCAAAAATGAAAAGATATCTATCTTTATTATTGAATTACAGAAGCGTATAATAATCCTTCAAATTTAGCGAAACCGTTTATCATTGTATTATTTTTATTTTCTTCAGAAAGTTCTTTGATAGCGTTAATTTCATAAGTAATGTCATCTTTCTTAATCCAATCACCATCTTTTAAAGTAGTCATTTTTGGATCAATTTGTCTAATATCAATTTCTTCTTCATACCATGTTTTTCCTTTGTTTTGACTAACCATTAATTTTTCAATTTGCGTTTTTCTCATTTTCAATTCCTCCGATTTTTTATAAAATACTGTTTTTACTTAATCGTTCATTTCACGGCAATACTCAAATGCTTCTGATTTATTTCTAAATGCTCCATGTAGTATTTCTTCTTGGTGGTCTCGTACTTCCCACATTTCTGATTGATTGTCATAAGTCACATAAAAAGTCATTTCTGATAATAAACGCATTTTCTTTTCCTCCAATTTTAAATGATATAGTATTTTTAATTAAACTGTAGCACTAATTTTACGTTCTGCTATTGATACGATGCATTTAATATTATTGATAGTAAGGTTCCAGTTATGAGCTAGCAGCTTGTTTCGCTTGTCTGTTAACTTACCCTGAAGCTTTGTCATTGCATCTGATAATAATTGCTTAACATTACTTAATTGCTGTGTAGCTTGCTGATAGTCTTCTTTAGCTGTGGTTACAGCATTGGAAGCTAATTCTTTGAAGTATGTAACAAGTTGTACTGTAGTTGAATTTTCAATTTCTAATTCTTCATTTTGTGTATTTTGTTCTTTTACTTCTAATTTAACTAATTCAGTATAGTGATCTGTTAACATTACAATGATTTCATCTTTACGCATTTTACGCTTTTTACGCTTTTCTTCACGGTTATACCATGCTAAACCTTCTTTAGTTGCCTCAGTTTGTAATTCCTTAGCTTTCATAGTAGATAATGCACTGATTTTGTTTTGTAGTTTCATTTTTATTTCTCTCCTTTGAGTGATTATGTATTTTTTAACTGTCTTCATATTATCATGTAAAGATTATATCCGTCAATATATTTTATGTATTTTGTTATTTAATTTTTATTATTTAATCTGAATCGTTGATATTACTAGGATTATTGAGATTGTGAGAGAAATAGATTTGAGTTTCTTCCTATTAAATGAATAAAACAAAAACAATATCTAGACAATAAGTGGTCAAATATTAATGAGATCATATTCAAACCTACAGAGTACAGTTCCAGAAGCTAATAAAGTTTTTTACAAAAAGATTATGTTATTGCTGGATCATTGTCAATTAACGTTAATTGAAAGGTGGTAGAGGAGTTAGGCAGCAACATCTAGTTTAATCTATTATAAATTCGAATGAATGTATGGATCAATAAGAAGAAAGCCATTAATTCCACACTATTTAAGCTATTTCACATAAATAAATACATAATAATACCTTAAAAGTTAAAAATATGAATTATTTTAAAAAAACACTTGTATCTTACTGATAAGATATATATAATTTACTTATAGCTTACTTATAAGATAAATGGATAGAAAACGTGAAAAGTAGTTGATACTAAGAATGATTAATTAGTGATTAATCGAATAAAACAATTAAAAATTACATATTAACCATTAATTAGAAATTTATTTAATTCTAAATATGAAAAATAATCCAATTTCGTGGTTATACAAGTTAAGTCGTTGTGATATAATGAAGACAACAACTATAAAATAATAAAATAAATAAAAGGGAGAATGAGAACATGATGATTCAATTAAAATTAGTTGTTAATAATGCTGTGGGGTATAATGCTGAGATCCAATACAATAAATATGAGGTTTATAACACTTTATTGCAGATGAATGAATCAGTAAGAGAAGAGTGTATCAATAACATTAATGCAGAATATGGTTTTGAATTAGTTGATAAATATGATTTAGCTCGATATGAAATTTCAGTTAATAACTCTAATGAAGAATTGGAAATGCATACTTTATTTACTCCAACCTTCACTAAAGATGAAACTGATCACTATAAGGAACAAATGAAGGAGCTGCAAAAGGGTTATATGAAGTTGTTAGCTAATCAATAATAAAAGTTACATAATAATATGTATATAAACAGGCTTATTTTTTAACCGTTAAATAAACATATACATAACATTTTATAGTAAATGGTATTTGATATCACAAAGAGTGAAAACTCTACTCTATGTTTATGGAAACAATTGATAATGCTGCTTACTGTATGTATTTATGTAATATATCAATATTATTAGAAGTCACTTGTGAAAAAGAGTAATTATAATAGAAGTGTTAGCATATAAAATATGAAGAAACTAGAACCTTATGAACATATTTCAAAACTATAGAATTAAAAAATCAATTCGTAGAATTTTTGAATGCGAAAATAGAGATAGATAGAAATCTTGATTTATTAATTGTGTGATTTTGAAATATTAATACAAGAATAATTTTAAGTAGTGAAAGTAGTGATCAACATCATCTTATTGATTGGTTAACTTTATTCTCCAGTACAATGCAATGGGAATCAGACAAGATAACTACTAATTACAAAGAGTTTGCAGGATCATGGGGGATTAAGAAGGTAAATGTATTAGGACGTTTAGAATCGATTACAAAGCATTTAGATGAATACTACGATCAAAAGGTAAAGATTGAAGTGTAAAGAAAATTAAATAACAAAATACACAAAATTGATTGACTTGTGTTTTGCAAATATGGTAATCTTAGGTTAAGAAAATGGTGTCTTCGACTAACTAGAAATGCTCATTATAATTTGTAGTTGGAAGTTGTATACCATTTCAGCATCAAGTAAAATTAAGACAGTGATCAGGAGGAATTATAGATGGATAAGAAAGATATGTTATTAATGAAACTGGAATCAGAAAGAGATTATTCAAAACGTCAGGTACTGCAATCGATCAATACTTTGAAAAATATCTTGAATAGTCTTGAGAAGAATATCGATGAAGATAGTATCAAAGCTGATGAAGGTATGCAAGGTAATGAATGGCGTTTATATAAAGAATTATCTAATTTAGAGCGTTTGAATTCATTTATCAAAGAAGTGAAGAAATTTTAAGTTATTCTGTAAAAGTTAATACTAGCTAAAAATAGGAGGAATTGAATAATGAAAGAATTTTTCGAAGTGTATGATAAATGGAAGTTTAAGAAAGGATTTAAATTAGAAATTTATCATTCAGGTATTATGGATTACTGCTTGATTATAGTTTTAAAATCAAATGAATCTAATCCAATCATAAATATTCAAGATAGTGATTATGAACTGTTGTTTGCAAAAGGTCAGGTTGCTCTTAAAGAATGGCTACTGGAATATAACGAAGGTTATTAATTAATATCAGCATTTTATGAAATTATTTTAAAACATGTAATTTAAGGAGTTTATAATAATGTACGACTATGAAGATTTGAAAAGCGAAGAAAAAAACGATAATCCAGAGGAATTTTATATTAATGAGATGGTGGGTAAAATTAGGTCTTATCGTATTCATCGAGATATATCTCAACGTGAGCTATCTAGGATATCAGGAGTTACACAAAATATTATTTCCCGTATGGAGAATGGAACAAGAACACCTCAATTTCAAACACTAGTAAAATTAATTGATGCATTAGACTTGGAGCTAACTCTAAGTATAAAACCGAAAAATAAGCAATAATATGAAAGCTTAAGTTAGTTTTAGGACAGTTATATCTTGATTTGAATAAGGAAGAAGAGGAGAGTCAACAATGGATAAAACAACATTTGATATGATTAAAAAATTTCATAGTATAGAAAATGATATTTATTATAAATTATGCGAAAGAGGTATGGATTCTAGTGAAGTAGAAGGTATACTACATGATTCAGGTGATTATTACTCACAGCTATTAAGATTAGGGAAATATTCTGTTGAAGAAGAATGCGTAAATAAGGAAACATATATTCAAGAACCATACGAAGATATCGAAAGATATATTAAGTTATATGTGATTTACGAGTATGATAATGGAATGGCTTTATGTGAGACTACATCTGGTTCAATTTGTTTAGTTCCACAGCGACATTTAGCTTGTTTTAACGAAGAAGAAAATACAGATGATGAAGAGTATGATGAATATGAAGATGACGAAGAAAAAGAAGCTGAAATTTTAATTTCAAAATTAGAGGTTGATAGTGAATATGTAGTCAGCTACCTTGATTTAAAAATTGATAAATTTAAGCATTTATTCTTTGATTCTAAAGAAAAAGCTGTAGCTGTATATAAGGAAGTAAAAGCTAATAAAGACTGTATGTCTGAAATGATTCAGAGTAAAAAAGAATATGAAAAAGATGAATTAGGAATTGATTAAGATTAAAAGTATTTTATTAAGTGGATAGGGAGATATTTCATGAAAAATATCGGATTTGGAGTTAGCGATGATTATCTAAGTCAGTTTCAAAAACATTCAACAGAAGGGTATATTACTTCGTACACTTTAGAGATAGACTTTTTCGATGAAGCAGAAGTAATCGGTGTTATTAATGTGATTTTTGACATAATTGGATATGGAATAGAGGGTTTTGATGGGGGTATTGATATTTCATATAAAGTTATGTATTTTCAAGATCCAGTAAACAAAAAAGATTATCTAGACGATAACGAGGCTTTCATTTATATTTTCTCAAACTATGGAAACGATATAATGACTGTAGTTGACTTAGCTTATGATGCTTTAGACGATTTTTATACAAAAAGTACGCCATTGAGTCAATTCGCAAAGCATTTCAAATAACATAAAACAGCGATTTTACAGAAAGTAAGGAGATTTGTATGAAAGAAATTATTTCAAAATCAAAAGCACTACAACTAATTCAAAATGGTACAGTTGTTAAATCTACTTTAGAAGACGGTACACTTGAAATTAAAAGAGTTAAAAAAGGTATTTATGAAGTAAGTATTGTATCAGATGAAGAGATTGATGGTGAAAATAATCATATTTATCTAGGAGATTTTACAGGCTTAATGAAAAGTATTAATGGTATTTTAGGAAAAAGTGGATTGTATATTGAAAAATAAAATCGAGGTGAAGGCTATATGAATACAAAAGAAAAGGCAGCAAAAGAAATTTTCGAATTTATAGAATCTAATAAGGAATGTCTACTTCTAACTGGCACTCATATGTTTAAGAAACATGAATTACTAGTGTCTATATTAAATAAGATACCTAATAAAAATATATTGTTTCGTACCAATGCTATGAAAAATTTAGGCACTTTTCTTAAAGCCAATACACAGTTTAAATCAGGCGTAGCCTACTCAGTTGTTAATAATATCAATTATTATTTCGATTCAATTGATATTAAGACTTGGAATAGGTCTCCGTATGATATAGATTTTGCTATAGTCTATCCAGTAAGTTCAATATTAAGTAAAGGTTTATATATTAAGGTACTGAAGGATTTGCAAGAAAGAGGAGCTAAAAAGATATTTTTCGTAAGTTGTCAAGAGACGTATGATTTCTCGATTCTAGATAACTATATTGATCAAAAAGTAATTTATGATGTTGAAGAAGAGGATATAGAATATCACAATAGGGTACTTGAAGGTAAAAATAGAATAAAATGAAGTTATTATTGAAAATGGGAGATGATAATATGAAACTAAAAGTTGGGGATGTGGTAAGAAAACCAACAGGGCTTTTTGTAGTAACTGATATATCGAAAGAGAAAGGAGTTAAATTTGAAGACTTCAAAAATTACATTAACAACAATTATTATATTGAATTTAACGGAGATCGGCTTTCACTGAATGAAATTAATGAGATATTATGTGAAGAGTATTTGACACTTGGCAAGAAGACAGTTATTGAAATTGACTAATGAAAATGATTGATAATATAGAACTATTATTAAATATTGGAGGAATGGAATTATGAAAACAGTATCAAGTATTAAATTATTGGAATTTGCAGATTCTTATGTGCAAGATGGAGTGCTAATTAAGTGGAGATGGTTTGATGTTGATCCAAATTCAATGGAGTATAAATTAGAAGAGAAACGCTTTAAAAAGTCTGAGCTAACTAGTGACGATATTGAATACATGAAGACAAGAGGTAATTTAGTAGTGGAAGTGAATGGTGAAACAGAACTATTTAACTTTGATGAAGAACGTTTAGAGAAATTGAAAATGTGACCGTATAAAACACATCTATTATTGAAAGAGGGAAATCATTTGTTTCATGAACGATTAAAAAAGTTAAGAGAACAAGAAAATATTAGTCGTGAACATTTAGCTGATTTATTGAGCATTACATACTCTGCATTATCTAAATATGAAACTGGAAAAAGAGAACCTGATTTTAAATTGTTACAAAAAATAGCAAACTATTTCAATGTAACAATCGATTATTTGCTTTGCAATACAGAAGAGAGTATGAAACCTATACAACAAGATAATGGTATGGTTTGCTTCCAAGTATCTAATAACAATCCTGAATTACAAGAATTTTATAATGAATTGGCTGCTTCAGATGAGGAGACAGTCAAACATTTACGAGGTATATGGGAAATTATGAAACAAATTAAGAAATAGCTTTATAATTATTAGAATAAAAATGCTTAACAAGGAGGATTTTTAAATGGAACAAGCAACTAAATTTTTTCAAGATTTTAATACTGGGTTAAAGGAAATAACTAACATTTCTAATGAAATTAAAGACTGGTTTTCAAATGTGGATGTTTCAAATTTGGATGAACCAAAAGCAAGGGATTATTTATCAAACCATTTCGCAAAAGAGAATGAAACATTATCTACTACAGATTCTAGTTTATGGTATGAATCAAAAGAAAATTTAGGCTTAACGTGGAAATATTATCATGTAAACAATGAGTATGCATTCATTGTGGATGGTTATTATTTTGACGATAACGAGAACTTAAAGAGTAAGTTTCACGAAGCAGAAGGTTGGAAAGTGGTACCTTATATCTAATTTGCTGACCAATGTGAGGAAGTTGCCAAAATGTAAGAAAGAGGGCAAAAACGTTGCAGAGAGTAAGCGAAAAAAAATGTACAGTAAGGAGAGAGAACATGCACTGTAAACAGTGTAACCGAAAATTCAAAGAGACAGATGAAATTGTACTGTCTACTATAAATGGCGAAGCTTATTTGCACACTGATTGTCATTATGATTGGTTAATCAGATGCGATTCACACGATTACGTAACCTATGATGAAATGATGGGCGAAGTTGAAAAAGCGTAACTGCACAATATGAAAGAAAGCTTACACTATGAGGAGGATTATTTTTGATTGTATACACTGTTCAACCTGAATTTATTTATAAGAAAATTCGTGAGCAAGGATACTTAGAAGGAGATAAAAAATTTGCTATGTTTCCAGAAGCCTACGATTGGATGGTAGATCAAATGGAAAAGCGCATAGTTAATTGTAAAATGGAAAATAACCCTATATGGTTATGGCAAAGAAAACCAAGCGGAAATGAAAAAGCACTTGCAACAAAAGGAGAAAGATGGGTTATTTTAAAATTAGATGTTCCAGAAGATAAAATTTTATGGACATCATTCGATGATTGGCATTCCATTCTAAATAATAATCCAATAACTTATAATGAAAAAGAATGGGATTCTTTTAACGAAAGAGGATTTACAAAGGAAGAAGTTTCAAAAACTTGGGATCGATTATTTGACCATGAGTGGTTAGCAAGTAGACCAACTGAATGGGCAGGTAATTATAACGAGCATTGGATGCAAGGTGTTACTCAACGAATTACAATGGAACAAGTTAAGAAAGTTACACGCTTTATAGGCAAAGGATAATGGTTGAAATTCTTAATTCTTATAAAAAGAATTGGTTGTAAGGCAAAATAAGAATGGAGGTATTCTGTGTTTTAATAAACAATATACATAAAGGTTGAATTGAAATGAAAGAGAATAATAAAATATGGCTGCAAGTACCAACTGAAATTGTTAGAAATATTGGATTTAAAATTGATGAGAAGTCTTTTGCTGTTTATGCATTTTTACTTTTTAAGAAGTTTAAAGCATTTAATATTAGTGAAATAGACGTTTTACTTAAAGATATAAAAGTTGTAACAGGAATTACTGATAATAGGACTATTAAGAAATGTTTTTTGAATCTACATAATCAAGGGCTAATTATGAATAAAATTGATAAATTACCTATTAATAATCCTCTACAAATTACAATGTTAAAACCTTATAAAGATGACTTTTTTACACAAATGCCATTAAATTTAATCAAATCAATTGATAGTATAGGTTTAATTGGATTTAGATTAATGTACTATTATGAGTCTTATATAAACAGGAACGACATGGCAAAGCTATTTTGTTATCCAAGTTATGAAACTATTCAAATTGATTTAGGAATAAGTAATTTCTCTGTAACAAAGTACAATAAAATGTTAGTAAAAGAAAAGCTAATTACTATTACTAAACACAAAGCAGAATATGATCCATTTGGAGATTGCGGATTAGAGAAGTTTAATAACCATTATAGTGTCAATCTACATAAAATATAGAAACCTAAAAAGGAAGAAAATAAAGGATAATTAACACGATTAGAATTTTACCTGAAAAGGTGAAATTATGAATCGTAAATACTGTATATTATGTATCTTATATATTATTCTTTATATACAAAGATTTATGCAACCTTTGCTAGTAATTCGCTTTATGAGATATGGTAATTGAACTAGGCAATAGTTGCATTTGGCTTTACTAATGAATTAACGCTTATTTAATTCATAGAGAGCTCCAATTTATTTGATATATAAAGTGTGCTGAATAGTAATAAAACGTCTAAAATCAATTGGAAATTATATTAAAAGTTAAATAAAAGATAAATATTATCAAACCAATACATAATCAAGAATAGGTGAATTATTATGAGTGGTAAAATTAAAGTAAATAAAGACATAAAAAATGCATTAGATGGTCTCATCTTTAAAGGTGAAGAAATCATATCTGAGAGAACTAAAAAGAAACGCATAGAAAACATTATTCAGTGTCATGCAAAATACGGGCATTGGAATGGTTATAAACAATTGAATAATTTAACATTAATAGAATTAACGAAAATGTTGATTAATGGATATGAAGTTGAGCCGTCACTAGAAGAAAAATTAGTTAAACATTTCTCTGACCATAAAGAAATAGTAAAATTTTATGATGGAAAGAAAGAGTTAGATAAATGTGAAATTGAACAATATAACTTTTCTAGAGGGTATGTTACTGCATATGAAGATTTACTGTCAGGAAAAGTGGACTTAAATAAGATTAAAATCACTAAATAAAAACTGAATATTACGGAATGGACACTAATATAAGGAGTAAGATATATGACAATAATAGTAAATGTTAATGATTTAAAGAGATTATCTGAAAATTTCTATTTAACGGTGGAGTCACAATTAACCGATGAGATATTAGAAAAATGCAAAGAGTATGCTTCAAATGGTCTTTATCGTTATTATCATAAATTTGAAGATTCAGTGGAACAAAATGAAATATTAATTGTTAAGAAAAAGCTAGAATCAATGGGTTTTACAGTTGAAAGCAGAATCATGTCTTATCCTAAAACAAAAGTACGTTGGTATACTCGTATGAAAAATGTAGAATATCATAATGACAAAGTAATGACAGTTACTTGGAGTGATTAAATAAAAGTGATTTTTTTTATTATAAAAAATACATATAACTAAAAAGATAAAAGGGGTAAGCTATACATATGATGAAAAAGATTACATTTACAATGTCTGTTATTTATGACGAAGAAGACATTAACGCCAATAACGCATTGGATGCTATTGAGCATGAAATATTTAATATTGAAGGTGTTAAACAATGGGATGTAGATGATCAGAATGTAGTAATTGAAAATATAGAGGTTGAATATGACGATGAAGAAGAATATGACTTTCACCAAGAGGACTATGTTATACACAATGAAGATTAATTAATATGTTCATTTTATGAAATAAAAATATTGTACAGAACTGAAAGGGTGGAGGAAATGGCATTTGAAGTATGGAAATGCGTAGAGAAAGATTGTAAAGGATTTGTTGTATTCGATAATGCAGATTTTGATTTTAATAACATCCCAATACTAGATGGCATTTATGCATTTTATGATCCGTCTTGTACTGAATGTGGTAAGGAATATAAAGTTGTTCCACATTACACTGTAGTAACGGCAGAGGACGAATTTAAAGAAGCTACTAGTACATGTATAACTAAATTTGAGAAACGAGAACAAGAGCGTAAATTCGAAAACGAAACAGTTCCTTATTTCAAGGTGGAGAAATTTATCCAATTACGAGGATATTCTTACTCAGTAGATTCTGTTATGAATGGGTATCGTGCAAAACAACGAGGTGAATACATCAGTTATACAATGAAAGATTGTGTAAATAATTTGGAAAAGGAATTACAAGAGTTAGTAGGTATTTGCTAAATGGATAAATAAAAGATTCGTATTATGAAATGGTTTGTGGAATATTGGAAAAACAAATAGTAGCTTGATATAATTGGTATAAAAATATAGGAAGGTTGTTGTTTTTTGTACTATAAAGAGGAAAACTTATTCTTTAAAGGGGATTTATATAATTTTTTAGAAATGAAAAAGCGAGAGATTAAAAATCACATTGAATCTGAAGAAGAGAACTATATTTTAAATATAGGTCAAGAGCAATTCATAGATTATTTAATAAAAAAATTTAAAATAGATACTATAGAGATACTAGAAGGCGGAATATATGGGGATGAGGTGGAGGAATTAGTTACGTCTCTTTATGGAAACAGAACAAACTTAATTAAAAAGCCTGTAATATACTACAATATCCCTTTTAACGGTGATAAAAACCTATTACATTGCGTACCATCGACATATTACAGTATCTTTCCAAAAGCTCATGTCGAAGAAGGAAAGATAATAAAGTACTTTGTAGTTTATGAAGATTATCAAACAGTTGAAAACAATTTCCAAAAATTCAAAAATGATTTGATGGATTATGTTAGAAATGTTAATGCTGATTTAGAGGTATATAATTCTAATCTCCAAAATTTTATTTCAAATATTTTCATAACGAGGAAAACTGAGTTCTTGAGAAGAATGGAATTAAAATCTGGATTATCTATTCCAATAAAAAAGAAATCAGGCGTCCCAAGTACTTTTTCTATACCTGATGTAAAAGTTAAAAAGAAAATATTTGTTAAACCAATTGAAACTGAAAGTAATTTTGCTCCTGATCCAACATTAGACGACAAAACTTATAATGACATATTGAAAATAATAAATGATATGGGTAAAGAGTTTGAACGTAAACCTGCCGTTTATGGAAATAAAGGAGAAGAGGCATTGAGGGATCATTTCTTAGTGTTGTTAGAACCACACTTTGATGGTAGCGCTACTGGAGAAACATTTAACAAAAGTGGTAAAACAGACATTTTACTAAGATATGAAGGTGAAAATGTATTTGTTGGCGAGTGTAAATTTTGGACAGGTGAAAAAGGATTCTTACAAACGATTGACCAATTATTAGGATACTTAACTTGGAGAGATTCTAAGACTTCTGTGATAATGTTTGTAAGGAATAAAGATATTACAAGCGTCATTGAGACAGCGAAAGAATCAATTCAAAAGCATGAAAACTTTATTAAGTTTGTGGATGAAAAAGATGGTAGTTGGTTTAATTATATCTTCCACTTAAATGGAGATAAGAATAAAGAAATAAAAGTTGCAGTTATGCTTTATCATACACCAAAAGATGAGTAATCAATTTAATACTCGTCTAAATAAGAGTATAGTATTAAGCAGGGTAGATTAATTTCTACTCTGTTTAATTAACAAAATACATAAATTATTATTGAATTAAATGGATTGTGGTGTTAATATGACTATAAGAAGTAAACTACTACTAAAATTTAGGAGGTTTTAGAAATACATAATCATTGGACTTTCACACAAGCAGACGATATCGAATGGGTACATGAAGCATTTTATAGCAAAATAGACGCTAGAGCAGAAGGAAAGAAAATGTTTAAAGGTAAAGACATTATAATAGGGCAGTTGAAGGATCATGGAAATAGGTATGTTGTAGTAAATCAAGAAGTAATTAAAGTTAGTTAAAAGAACCGTTTTATAAAGAATAGGAGGTGTAAAATGAATTATCAAGTGAAGTTAAAGGAAATCGATTTAAGGGAAGCTGTAAGAATAATGGATCGATTCACAGTGTTTTATAGCTATGAAATTGGCACTGGTGTGTTTTTACTAAACAAAGAAAACTTATCTACAGCAATTAATGGAGATGCAATCTATTTAACTCCTTATGGATGGTTAGAGTTAGAAGAATGATGTTTCATTGATAGAGGAGTTTTATTGAAACTAAGGAGGATGAAATATGCGCAGCTCTAGTTTTAAAACAACAGAAGAAGTAATTGAGTATGCTAAGTCATTAGGAATGATGAAAGTCGAGTATGATGATGGAATTTATTATGATTTATGTTTTGAATTTCACTCAGGATTAAGATTAGTCAATCATGATCCAGATATAAATTGTTGGATTTTACAATTCAAAGAAGATATATCTTATGCTCAAATTGTAAATACAAGCTTGGATTTTAAGGAAATCAGTATTGATGAATGTTTAAGCAGTGTGGTAAAAATTAAAGAGATTGTAGAATTAACTAATCTACAATAAATTATTTAATTAAATAATAAAAGGAGAAAATACATAATGGAACGAAAATTAGTATTAGTTGGAATGTTAGGATTTACAGTTTTATTTGGATGTAGTCAGAGTGATGAGGGGAATGTAAGTGCTAGTGATCAAGGTGAGATGAATGTAATGTCAGTAGATAGAGTACACAATGGAGAAGCAGTTATACTTAAACATAAAGATACAGGTTGCTACTATACATATGTCAGAGGTACTGGCAGTAGTACATCTTCTGCTCCAACTCAGATGATGCTTGTAAAAGAAGGTGTAGTTGTTCCGTATTGTGATTAATTAAATAAATTGATTCTATTATCTAAAGTAAAAATTACACAAATGAAATGAGGAGTTAAATTTAAACATTAATAAACAAGAGATTTTTGAAAAAGCTATGGAAGAAGCATCTAAAGTTTTAGGAGCTGACCCTGCGTATTTCGGTGAAGAAGGAAAAGAAGAAGTTGAGAAACAATTAATTAAAATGGGGTATACACTAGATGAATTAAGAGAGAATTAAAATAGATAGAAAAAGGGGAGTTGTTTAGATGGAATTTAAATTCGAAGAAGCAGTTTCACGAGGTAGCGTATTTAAAACATTACAAAAACAATATGTAGAATTAGACTCTACTCAGAAAAAGATAATCGACAAACTGTTGATGAGCTTTAACTATTCTGAAGAATCTACTGAAATACTTAACTCGATTATTGAGTTAGTTGCTATTACAAATTATCATCTTGGTGCGGATCGTCAGAAAGATGCTTTAATTGAAAATGCAAAACGCAAAATAGAGGAACTAGAGCATACTTATATTAATCGAGGTTAAATAATAGTCACGTTTTATAAAAGGAGGGAGGGGTTAGTTTGGAGAAATGTGAGCATAAATCCATTACTCTTTATAATACTACAGGTAAGAAAATTGAATCAGGAGGATATGAAGTTGATTTTGCAATTAGATGTCATGATTGCGATGAAGAGTTATTTCGTATAAGCGAATACAAAAGAGAAATTATCAATCTATCTAAACATTAGAAGATGTTGAAATTTAAGGTTAAAATATTAAATACATAATAAAAGGAGAATTATTTTTATGACAAACAAAGATGTAATTAATAAATGGAGAAAAGTTATTGAGGGTGATTTTATTGCGGTTAAGAATGAGTGGACTATTCCGAAGCGTGTTTCAGTTGAACAGATTAAAGCGAAGATAAATGCTTTAAATGATGAGCATGCAGGTATTTTAGTGAGACACAAGGCTACTACAAACTTATACAGAATCACACATTTCAGCGTATTAAATGAAAAAGGTGAAGCTGAATATGCGGTAAACTATCATCCTTTTGACGAAAATACATTACGTGATCATGATAAGGTTAAATTTACTAGACCTGCTTCTGAATTCTTTGATGGTCGATTTAAGTTTAATTAATATATTTGTATTATAAAGTACATATCAGATACAATAAAACAAACAATCAGAGTAGGATAAATATTATCTTACTCTTTTTATATAATAAAATACATAAAATATGTTGCGTTTATGTTTATTATGTGGTAATATTTAGTTAAATAATAAAAGGAGTGATTGAAATGAACGAACAAGAAAGAATTCAATACATAAAAGGGTTATCAGAAAATGGATTAATGCACGAAATTGATTATCAGGATATTAAGTTTTTAATTGATATTGCAGACAGATTAGGACAATTTGCAAATGAATTTGATCCAATGATTAGCGAAGGTCAAATGAATGCTTATGCTGAAGCATATAAAGCAGGTATGTTGGAGGGTAACTAATATGGAAAAATACAAAAATGAACTAATGGAAATGATTGATAAAGCTGAAAAATATGACGAACTATTATTCATCAACAAAGAGAAAACATTAAATTGTTCTTTTTTGTGGTAAACGACAAGAAGATGTACGAAAACTGGTAGCGAGTCCAAGAGCTATTATTTGTGATGAATGTATCAACTTGTGCAATGAAGCTCTTGAATATGAAGCAAAAGAAGAAATGAAATAAAACCAATATATTATTTAGATTATGAGGAGGAGAAATATGTATTTCTATAAAATTTCTGAGGGATGTTATGATCAATATGAAAGCATTACATTAATGCACGAAAAAGAATACCCTAATATTAAATTTGCTATTATGTACAATACTGTCATTGGGAAAAAGGATAGTTTAGACTTGGATGAAATTGCAAAGCAAATGGTCGATAGATACGGATTCAAAATTGTTAAGCCTAAAATTGAAATTAATACCGATTATGGTTGGTGTAAGAAGGTGAATTTAGAAAAATTTGATAACGATTCAGAGTACCATATAGTTAATTGGAAAGATTAAGTAATATCATGCTTTTATCTAAGTAAATACATAAAAACGAAAGGAGAATGTTAATGAGTAATTTATCAATTAAAGAGGTAGATTTTCAAGGATCAACGTTGATGGCATGTGAAGTAGACGAAAAGATTTACGCAGGAGTAAAATGGGTGTGCCAAGGAATAGGGTTATCAAGAGGTCAAATTAATAATGAATACAATAAAATTCAAGAAGACTTAGTACTAAAACAAGGTGCACGAAATTTAGTGCTCCCTACAAATGGTGGACATCAAGATGTTTTGTGTATTGAATTAGAATTCCTTCCATTATGGTTAGCAAAAATATCAATTACACCAAAGATGCAAAGTGAAAATCCATTCCTAGTCGCCAAGTTAGTAGAATATCAATTAAAAGCTAAAGATGTATTAGCCAAAGCATTCATTGAAAATAATCAACTTTCAAGTAATTTAATGTTCTTACAAGGAATATTAGATGGAATGAAGGAAAATGAGTTGCGAGTTAGAAAGCTAGAAGAAGAGTCTTCTTTAACAAATAACAAGGTTGTTCATCTTGAAACAGAATTTAATAAAGAGACAGTAACAGACGGATTCAAAACGAGTAATAATATTGCACGTAGCTTAGATATATATTCATCTACAGATAAACCTCACTTCGGTTTTATTGATAATATTGCGAAGTACTTACAAATTTACAGCACCCAAGTCGGATATAAAGACGAATATGTGAATGTGGTTCGTACAACTGTTCATGGTGGAAACGTAGGTACTGCTGTTTATTATTCAGATAAAGCTATAGGTTTAATTAAAGAATTTGTAACAAATAAATTTAAACCCAAAGCATCTTATATCGTAAAAGGAACTAGGAAAGGTCAAATCAAAGATATCACATTTGAATTAAATGATAAGAAATACAAATTTAACGAGAATACATATAAAAAATATAATTAATACATACGTCTTCCCTAGCATTACACTAGGGAGAAATTTAATGATACTAAACTTTTATAAAGTTAAAGAAAATTTATGAAAAGGAGGAATGATTCTTGAAGTTTTATATTGAGTGGGAGAATTCATTACGAAAAATATATTGTAAAGAAATAAGAGCAGTTAATTTAGAAGAGGCTGAAAAACTTTTTGCAGTACAACATCCAGATGGTAAAATACTAAAAATCGAAGGGAGGAATGGTGTATGAAATTTGAAATTGTAGATGATATTTTTAAATCTAATCACGAATATCTTTCTAAATTACATCAATTAGATGTAAATAGCATAAAGGGTGGGGAAGGCAATATTCATCGAAGTAAATTATTTAATACAGAGAAAGCAAGAGCAATCCTTTTAGAAAATACAAAAATGAAATGAGGTGTGGGTGATGGATAAACCATTTACAATAATACTGAATAATCAAGGAAAAGCAATTGTAACAATGGACAATAGGGTTGCCGATGATGAAAGTGTAATGATTCAACGATTTATAGATGATGGATACATAGTGAAAAATGTTTCTGTAGATGAATATGATGAAATTCATATGAATGGAAATTTTAATTCATTCTAATTAAAAGAGACTTATCATTGAAAGGGATGATGAATGATGGAATTTAAAGTAGAGGATAAAATCAAGCATTATAAGGGTGGTATTTACACCTTTCTTGGTATTGGTACAGAATCAGAGACTGGTGACGAAGTAGGCATATACCGTAACGATAAAGATAATCGAATATGGGTAAGACCAATTGATATGTTTTATGAAGAAGTGAAATATAAAGGCGATTGGGTTCAAAGGTTTGAGATTCATAAGACTAGAAGTGTATTTGTTATGTGCGAGAACTGTGACTTTGAAATGTCAGCAGAAGGAATAAATCATCTACAACATGAACTTACAGATATTGAAGGTGCATTAGTTTCTGATGGTGGAGGAGGCTATTACAGTATATGCCCTAAATGTCAAAAAGACAGTCTAGTTTTTGAAGACTGAATATAGTTAATGTAGATTTATTATTAAAAATACATAATGAAGGATTGATTGATAAAATGAAGAGAGTAAACGAATTACGCGAATCGTATATTGAGTTGGAGAAAAAGAGTGGAGTTATATACAGCATGATTGACACTGAGTTAAACAAGCAGTTCATTTATAACGGTGTTGGGTGCTATGTTACTGGCTATGACTTAGAAGATGATTATATTAATATTCATCCAATTGATGGAGAAACAACTTTAAGTACCAATGGAAAAAATTTAGGAATTACTTTTAAGCAATTTGATGCGCATTTTGGAAATCGTAAATATAAAATTCACTTCTATAAAGGTAAAGAGGCGTTTGGTGATGTATTAGAGTTTTTGAAGACAGTAGAAGTTGATTTTGACTATATACCTAAATCTGATTCTGAGATCATTAAGCAAGGATTAAAGGAACTTGGTTCGTATCCTAAAAGCTATACTGCAAAAATCTATGAAATTAAATAATATTGGATTTTTATAAAAAGAAAGGATGATTTAGATGGGAGTTATTCAACCGAAATTTGAAATTAAATTAAATACAGAACTTGAGGATTTTGATTTACAATTTGACAGCATTGATGAAAACAAGATGTTTTTATCTCAATTTAATGGAAATAAAGATTTAGTGTATATGACATTGAATGATAAGCAGTTAAGTATGAATATTAATGAATTAAAGTTAGCTGTAGATATGTTACATAGTTCAAATAGTGAAATTAAATGATATCGCTCTATCATTAAAAATACATATATTAAAAGGAGATTTATAATGAAAACAAATACAGAAAAACAAGATGAATTATTTAACGATTTGAATAAAGAATATAAGCGTAGAGGTCGGAAATATGTATACAACATCATACATCAAATGAATATCGTTCCTAAAAATACATATGTAGAAACAAATTTTACACCTTTAGTGATGGATGGGATTATGGCTTATATTCAACATGTAGCTTGGGAAACTACTCATGAATGTTGTTATTCACTTGGTGAAGAAGAAGTCCTGGAAATCATTAATAAATTCTATACAGAAGTTAAATTTTTAGATGAACCTTACAAGTCATATTACGAAATTGATCTTTATGAAAATTGGGAAGCTAATGCTGCATTTGACTTTGAGAATTGCATGACAGAGTTTCAACAAGATGGATTATTAGAGTACATAAAAGCGATGTCTATTCGTAACAATTGGAAGCAGCAAGTATCATAATACAGTCATTTTATAAAATAAAGGAGAAATGAGGAGTTAACAATGAATTGGGTTAATACAATGGATAGAATTGAGAGAATTAAAATACTAATCGATCAAAATAATAATTATTATCAAAGCTTAGTAGGAAATGAATATACAGCAGATAACTTCGGAACTGTAGTGAAAATAGATAGCTTTGATAAAGAAACAGTAATGTTTAAATTATCGGTTGTTGATGGATATAGAATATGGTGGGATGGGGCTGAAGATTTTCTAAAGAGTGTAATAGCAAAACAATATCTATACAAGGTATAAGAATTTTATAAAAACAAAGTATTATTAAATACATAAAAGGAGATAGATGAATATGTCAAATTATAAAGTTTTTGAAATGAATGATTGTGATTGGGTAGCTTCAAAAAGTGAAGAGGAAGCGAAAAAGTGGTATGATCAATTCATCCCAAGAGAAGAAATCAAAGAATATTTTGAGGGTGAAGTATCTCTAGACAAACAAATTGTTATTTCAGTAAGTGAATTAACTGAAAGTGAACTAGATAAAGCTATTGAGATTCTTGGTGAAATGATTCCGCAAGATGAGGACTCTTTTAATGTCTCACTCAATGACTGGCTAAAAGTTATGTTGCCAAAACAAAATGACGAAACGTTTATTATTGCATCGACGGAGGGTTATTAAGGTGAACATAAGATACAATACATCTAAAAATGATGAAGGTAATGTAACAATAGAGGTGATTGTTGATGATTTAATCGTAGCAGTACTAAAACAAAAAGAGTCAAATGTTTTAACATTAGTACAAAAAGTGGATTTGAATACTGCTACAATTAGTGTGATTTTAAATGATTTTGTAAAGAGTAGTTATGATATAGCTGTTGCTAGACTGAGATTTGAATTAGATTTCTAATAAAATGAGAATATTATTAAAAATATAAAATAAAAAGTATGGCAATAAGTCATAGGGAGAATGGAAATATGAAGATTAACTTTAACAAAAAAGAACTCATGTTACTTCTGGAAACTGTAAAAGATTATCGGTGGGTAGGGGATTTTTCTAATAATGAATTAGAGAAAATGAAGCGTAAATTAAAATACAATATAAATAAATGTATGAATGGAGTTAATGCCCATGAAGATTGATGAGATAGTTATATCTAGAGTCATTAAGTCTATATACATGGGTTTTATTCTAGACAAAAAATCCAGTGAATATTTAGGAAAACATTATAAGGTAGCAAAAGAAGATATTTTAAAATTTATTGATGTGTTCAATAAAAATACAGATTTAAAATTTAATCATATTAACATCGAATTTGATGAAAACAGTTATGGTACAGGAATTAGAGTTAGAGCGATAGGGAACACTACATATCTGACAAAAGAGAAATTAAATATACTATACTCAGGCATCGAAGAATTGATTAATAGGAATTTAAAATTAGCAACTACTTCGAATGAACATATTGAAGTTTACGACTTAAATACTTTTGATTTATTGGACAGACATACATGGAATACAATGGGAGACAAATATTTGGCAAGCATCAGTAAACGATACATGGTTAATTTTATTCATTTGTATTCAGTTTCAGACTATTAATAAAAATACATATCTAAAGGAGAGTATCATAATGTTTTTTAAAGTGAAGGATAATGAAGGTAATATTTATACAAACAATATGTCACCTGATGCCGATAAATGGATTTTAGAAATTCATTTCGGAACATCTTATACACAAGTAATTGTTCAAGATAAGATTTCAAACGATCAAGGAGAAATTATATATCCAGAGAAGAATATTATTATTCCTATGAATGAACTACATTGGGTGGATATGATTGCTGTTAATAGTAATGAAATCGGAGAATGGGTAGTTCAATAAAAGTTATCTTTTATTTAAACAAATACATAAAAATGTATTGATGATAATTAGAATCGTGGTACAATAAGTAATAGATAAGGAAAGAATAGGTAATTAACTCTTTATCAAAATTGGATAAATACATAAAAGGAGAATGGATATGATTAAACTTAACGATGTAGAAATTGTATTTGAGAAATTTCCTAATGGTGAAACAAGAATGTTGTCAACGGACATTAAGGATACTGTGAAAAATGATAATAAAATAAGTTTCAAGTATGGAGATGATTCTGATTTAATCAAATTAATGTTCCTGAAAGAGTATTTAAATGAACATTTTGAATCGAAAAATCACTTACTTATTTATTACATGCCATATTCAAGAATGGATAGAGTAGAAGGTGATTCTGCTTTCACACTGAAGTATGTAACAAGTTTTATTAACAGTTTGAACTTTGATTCTGTAGAAGTTATAGAGCCTCATTCAAATGTAACACCTGCACTACTGAATAAGGTCAATTCAAATTACATTAACAACGATCTAATTACTAAGGTGATTGAGGAAATCAACTTTAATGAAGATGTGGATTCAATCATGTTCCCTGATAATGGTGCATCACAACGATATAAAAATATGAAATTTAAAAATGTCTTAATCGGAAATAAAACTCGAAACTTCCAAACAGGAGAAATTACAGGTTTAGAGTTAATTGGTAGTAAACATTCTCAAGGTAAGAAAGTATTAATCTGCGATGATTTAAGTTCATACGGTGGAACGTTTGTTAAATCGTCAATTGAACTAAAGAAAGAAGGATTTGAAGAGGTCTACTTACTAGTAGCTCATGCAGAAAACTCAATATTTAAAGGTGAATTATTCAATCATATCGATAAATTGTTTACTACAGATAGTATTTTAACTGAACAAGACAATTGGGAAAATCAGAAGTTCAAAAATCAATTAGTTATTTATAAACTATAAAATACATAATAAAAGGAGAAAATAATATGAATAATTATATCTTACCATCAACATTACTATGCGATTTCTACAAAACGAGCCACAAGGCGGTATATCCAAAAGGAACTGAAGTCATTTATTCAACATTTACACCACGAAGTAATAAGTATTTTCCGATTGCAAATGAGGTAGTCGTATTTGGAATTCAAGGATTTGTTAAGAAATATCTTGTTGATTACTTTAACGAAAACTTCTTCAAACGATCAAAAAATGAAGTTGTGAATGAATATAATCGAATTATCAAATTTACTCTTGGTGAGCAGTACGTTGATTCGGGACACATTGAAAAACTACATGATTTAGGGTGCTTACCAATCAAGCTAAAAGCATTAAAAGAGGGAACTTTAGCACCAATCAAAGTTCCTGTTATGACAATTGAAAATACGCATTCAGACTTCTTCTGGTTAACTAATTACCTAGAAACTCTAATTTCTACGGAGATTTGGCAACCAATGACTAGCGCAACTATTTCACATCAATACCGCAAACTATTTGATGATTATGCACTAAAGACCGTAGGAAATACTTTAGGAGTCGATTTTCAAGGACATGATTTCTCAATGCGAGGAATGTCTAGTTTAGAATCAGCGATGACAAGTGGAGCAGGGCATCTATTATCATTTACAGGCACAGATACAATACCTGCGATCATGTATCACGAGAAATATTATAACGCTAATGTTGAGAATGAATTAGTCGCTTCATCAATCCCTGCCACGGAACATTCTGTAATGTCAGCAGGGACTTCAGCAGACGGAAACAGAGATGAGTATGATACGTTTAAACGGATTATCACAGAAGTTTATCCTGAAGGTTTTGTTTCCATTGTAAGCGATACATACGACTTCTGGAAGGTAGTTACGGAAACTTTGCCTCAATTAAAAGAAGAAATCATGAATCGTAATGGTCGCTTAGTTGTTCGTCCAGACAGCGGTAATCCTGTAGATATTTTATGTGGTAAAAATTTACCTGAATTTGATGATATTGAAGACGCATTTGCAGAATACGAATTAGGATTTAGTCATGATGCAAAATTAATGATTAATGATGAGTGTACATCTTACAAAGAGAGTTATGATGTTAGAGTCGGAAATAAAGTAGTAACTCTTCAATTTAAAGCGTATGATTCTGAATATGAAATTGATACATATCAAGACTACACTTCACGAAATATTACAGCAGAAGACAAAGGTTTAATTGAATGCTTATGGGAAACTTTTGGTGGAAATATTACAGATCAAGGATACAAGGTATTAGACTCACATATTGGTGCAATTTATGGTGATTCAATTACTTATGAACGTGCTAAAGAAATTTGTGAGCGACTAGAAAATAAAGGATTTGCATCAACTAATGTAGTGTACGGAATAGGATCTTACACGTTCCAGTATAATACACGAGACTCATTTGGCTTTGCCATGAAAGCTACTTATGCAGTGATTAATGGTGAAGAAAAACTATTGTTCAAAGACCCGAAAACAGATGATGGTACTAAGCGTAGTCAACGTGGTAAGGTGAAAGTTTATGAGACCAACGGTAGTATTGCTTATGTTGATGGGCTATATAGTGAATCTGATTACAGTGACGACTTATTGGAAGATGTATTTATCGATGGTGAATTAGTGCGTGATCAAACATTAGCTGAAATTAGAGCAGTCCTTAATAAGTAACAAGCGTATGGAGAGTCTTAAGTGACTCTCTTTTTCTTTTATAATATTTCCCTTTTAACTAAAATTAAATAAAGAAATACATAATTAACACTTGATTTTATGTATTTTATTAATTATACTTAGATTAAGAAATCAAACATTGCTAAATTTTAGGAGGATTTTACATATGGAAATGACTACTGTGTATCACGGTACATCTTCTCACTATTTGGATAAAATTGAACAAGAAGGATTAGTAGCTCAGAGACATAGGAACCATGTTTACGTTACTACTGATTATGAAAAGGCAAAAGAATATGCTTTTATTTGGACAGGTGGACTTCTTTATGAAGAACAAAAATCATTAGACGCAGGTGAAATAGAATTTCCTATGATCGAAACTGAAGGTGTAATTTTTACTTTAAGTGTTCCCAAAAATTTATTGAAAGTGGATGATTATAATTTAGAGGGAGAGCCAAATCAATATAAAGTACAAAATAGTCTTTCTCCAGATTATATAGTTGATATTGAGGAAATAATTTTCGATGCTTTTTCAGATGAAGACTTTGATGAAGAGAAATATAATAGTGAAATTTTAAGAGCTAGAGCTTTATTAGTAGGTGTTTCTCAATGGGGAGAAGATTAGATAATATTCGTATTTTACTAAAAGAGTAAGGAGAGTTAATGATGAATGCAAAACAGTTATATAAATTGGCTAATGAATTAAATACAAAAGGAGATAATCAAATTTATGATGTGATTGATATTTTAAATCAATATGATAGTAGTATTGACCATCATGACACTAAGGTTTATTTAAATGAAAAAGTCGCTACAAAACGAGTTCATTATCAAGACTTAGAACATGGAGGTAAATATACATGGGAACTAACTACATTATGGTTTGAAAATAACCCTGTAGCAATCATTCAAATGGCAGGTAGATATGGTGAATCACATCAAGAACTATTTGTAACTAATAAAACTCTAATGGATAACGCAATTGACTACTTACGCAAGTTGATCGATGAGGAAGAAGTTGAGACTGACAAATTCATGATTGACGAAGAGGTAGAATTAGATAAATTAACTAATTTTCATAATCATAGTTTAGACGAGTTTTACCAAGAAAACTTAAATCCTGAATATAAAAAAGATGACAAGGTTATTGCTTCTGTTGTAGAAGAAAAATCATACGGATATATTTTCGATAATACTCCCATAATCAATAGTCTGGTTAAAATCACTAATGTAGAAGAAACCAATCCTTCTGAAACATATCGATTTTATGAGGTTGGAAGAAAGTACGATAGTGTTTGGAAAATGGGCGAAACTCGAAATATCATTACAAATATGGATACAGATGTTGAAGATGGATATCGTATCTTCGGAATTTTAAACAGTGATTTAGTACAAGTTAAATAATAATTCGATTTTATAAAAAGGAGAAATAAAAATGAGAATAGCAAAAGTGAATTTTAATCTGATTAGTAATCAACGTACAAACAAGAAGAAATATTACTTTAACACTGATATTGAAGGTTTAGAAAAGGGTGATATTTTAGTTGTTGATAGTCAAGGTAAAGAACAATATGCAAATTTCTTAGGTTACTATGAAGGTCAACGAGAGGTATCTAAGAATGTAATACGCAAAGCAACCAACGAGGAATTAACTGATTACTGGTTGTTGGTTGAGGAAAACTTATTAAAATATCCATTATACATATCTGATGAAGTTTATAACCAATATCGATTTGGATTCAAGAATAATTTCCAGACAAGTAAAGAAGAAGCAACTCTTAAATTGACACGAAATGTATTGCTGTCTAATAACTTTACTAAAGGCAAAATTATTAAGAATAATCATGTATTTAATTACGGTACACAAGAGATCACTGTAAAAGGAAATGAAATTGTTTCAGTAAGAATAGATATGAGTGATGTAGAATTTAATATTACAGACGAACGTAGAAAATATATAGAAAGTAAACTCAATTTAATTTCATTTGGTGAAAATAATAATGAGCATTATAAAATTAAACTACCAACAAAAGAAGAATTGACTTCTAAGGGCTTCACTAATCGAATAAAAATAAATCCCAACCAGACTGTTGAAAGTTTATCGAAGTATGGATTTAGTAATCATCATGAGCCTACTTTATATTTCTGTAAAATGCTGATCGATGAGATTTCATTTAGTATCAGTATAGATAAGAAGTCACTAGAGATCACAAACATTGATGTATTGGATGAAAATTTCTTACAACCTTATGATTATCAAGCTATTTTAATGAGAGATACAAGTTATAAATATGCAAAAATGGTGTTTGATAAAGTGGATAGTGTTATAAATAAGCTACAAAATGATGGTGTAATTGAAGGTTATACAAGAGGAATGTATATTTAGTTAATAAAATAATTATTTAAAGGAGTTTTAGTCAATGAATGAGATCAATGACGTATACGTGGTGTTTGAGACAACCGAAGGAATCGATTGGTATGTGAGTGATTACAGCGTTACTCAAGGACAAGTTGCTGTTTCAGAACTAATAAGAGATGCGAGAAAGCTAAACAAATATGAAGCTGATTATGTTGCAGAATACTTTGGAATGCATTCATTAAAAATCGAAGTTATGATTTAAATAATAAGTTGATTTTATCAAAGCTAGGAGGAGTTAATATGTTACAAAAAGGAGATAAAGTAGTTGCAACTGAACATGAAAATGTTGAAGATATGCGAGGAAAAGTTTTTGAAGTAGATTACACGTATGATACAGGTAGTCAAAATTTAGTTATGTTGAAAGGCAGACATGCATTTGTATCAGAATGTTACTTGCAAAAACGAGACGATGTTCAAGGTAAATTAAAAGAGAATGATCCTTATCACAAATACTACGACTGTATGTCATGTGGACATAGTATGAGTACAGATGATAATAAACTAATGTGTGTGTTCTATAAAAAGCATTTTCAAGCTGATGAAGAAGCAGTTTGTGGGAATTGGAATTAAATAATATAACGATTTCAATGAAAGTTGGAAAGGGTGGGAGTAGTGTCAAAAACAATTAAATATGAAGTCTCCAGTGGTAGCATGTACATACAACCAAGTAGATTTGATTCATTAGAGGAAGCTGAAGCTTATTATAACGAAGAGAAGCAATGCCGAAGTTTTGGTTATATAGCTATTACAAAAGTCATTGAGGAAGTAGTTAAGCGAGAATGGATTCCAGAAATGGAGGATGAATCTTGAAATTTGAACAAACGGTACAACATTATTTTGATACTATGCCTAAATTATTTCAGACACGAGTGCAGGTATTAGAGCATTTATTTGTAGTAATAGGAAATGGTTATGACTGGATTGATGGTCAACTGGTGTATGACAGTTATTATATTAATGAGGACGAGATTGTATTAAAAAGTGGGTACAAGGCTAAACAGAACATTATTAAAGATGATTATAATTTTGTTTGGAATACAATGAATAAAGATATCGAATCAATTAGCTATCCATTATATGACACTTCAAACTTATTTACATTTACAGATGACATTAAAGAGGATTGGTTAGAAGGGGTAAGGGAAACAGTAATCCTATTGTTGCAAAGAGAGGTTGATAAAACTAGATTTAACGATTATTTGAATGAAATGGATAAGAAGACATCTACAATGTTAAATCAATTAGCAAATAAATTAGGAATTGTATAATAGAGCGCTTTTATGAAAAATAGATAAGGTGGAATTTAATTATGGGAGAAAAATTTGAGGTAGGTTATGTGGCACAAAACGAGAAGGGTCGATACCTTAATATTGCTTTTGGACAAGATGAGATTGTTATTGGTGAATATCAAGACATTAAAATGGCGACAGTATTTGAATTTGCAGATGACATTGAAGCAGACTTAGTTTTTGATTCAGGCACTAATCCTAAGTGGGTAAACAAAGTTGATGAGAGCTATAACATTGTTGCGAAAGTACATATTGATAATCTATACGATGCAGTTATGAATGATGATTTTTAATAATAAATTACTTTTATGAAGGATGGGCGGATAAATGCTTGAATTAGTTTACGTATATTTTACAGATTTACGCTTCTTTATAAAAGTCAATTTAATTTTAGGAGGAGTGTATATATTATGGAGATGCTTTGATGTAATGTCTAAATGGGGAGAAAATTAACCATATTGTTGAAGCCAACAAAATGGTATTGAATAATAATTTCATTTTACAAAAACAAATACATAAAAAGGAATGTGGATTATGAATAAATTAAAAGGTGAAGTAGTGTTTCGAGGAAAAGTAGTTCCAGTAGAAGTTGATATAAATTTTAATTGGTTAGGTGCTATGGGAGTAGTTATAAATCTTCCAGAAAGCCTTATACACGAAAATGACATTGTACATTTACTTGACTTCAATTTTAATCTCAAAGAAGAGACTAGACCTTTG
>Ga0256901_1000038_pt1 | contig 115219 bp, 111 predicted proteins | sample MC6MC0689MT_FD_190200 | JGI IMG/M metagenome (GOLD analysis project Ga0256901, IMG submission 190200) | Metatranscriptome of enriched soil aggregate microbial communities from Iowa State University, Ames, United States - MC6-MC0689-MT... | ecosystem: Environmental > Terrestrial > Soil >... | reverse complement strand
TTTCCGTTGGGACTGCAAAGGTAGAAATCTTTTTGGTTTCTCCAAAATAAATGTGAAAATTTATTTTTTTTGTTTTCCTGCTGTTTCTGCGTTTAACCTGAATTAAACCCTTCTTTTTTCAGTGCCCATCCTTTCGGATCAGCCGTTCCTCCCTTGCGGAGTGGTGCAAAGATAGCGACTTTTTATAATCACTTCCTAATCTTTTCAGGAAATAGTTTGCCGTGAACGGGTAAACGGCTTATAACCTGACCAATAAATTTACCTATGATCTGTTCTCGGCGCTGAGAAACGGGTAATCCTGGCTTTATACTGTAAAAAAGGGTATATGGGCGGATGGTTCGTCCTGGGCCGTCTTTTATGGATGCAGTATCCTTTTAGGGAATGGCCAGGTGGAAATTATATCTTCTCGGAGTATTGGTACAGCGGAATCATCGATACTATTACTATTACTATTACTGATAAGGTGATTCATGTCTCCTCATGCTGCCCGCAGGGCCGACATCTTTACTTTATACTATATAGTATATACTACAAAATATACTACAAAAGGGATCCTGAGAAGTGCTGCCGCTTTGCAATAGCCAGCTATCCCCCGTCAGATACTCAGGAATAAGGCATATTATAACCTGATCCGCAATTGAAAGGGAACTGATTATTACTTAAATTGGGATTTATAGAGAGATTACTGAGATTTTATAGGGGGTTAATAGAGCTTTACCCCTACTAACCCCCTATAAACCCCCTCTTATCCCCCTGTTATACCTCTATTATATTCGAACAAGATCCCTACTTGCTTATAACATGGTAGCACCCTGCTAACAATAGTAGGTTTCTAACAATATGCCTCACATGTTATCCTCTTCAACATCAAAAATTGTTTATGAACATCGAATAAAAAATCACTCTTACTATTGGCTATATGAATAGGATGATTATCCAAGATTTCTACCATAAACTTCTACTAAGAGGAATTTTCATTAAACCATCACTATACATTCATTTAAACATAGGTTGAAGGCATCGTAATACTGATTCATCTTAACGCTGCTATCCTTAAAAAAGTAAGAACAATATTATACTCATATTTCCATAATACCGGGATAATGTAAAAAACATCATTTATTCACATGTCCTTATTCATAAGGAAACATAGAGCTCCTTACTTTGAGAAAATGATTCATGATGATAAAAGTTGCTTTTTTTGCGGAGATAATGATTCCTGACTTTGACGGAGCTTCACGAACAATTTTTCAACTTGTCGACCGCATCGATAAAAAACGGTTTGAATTTTTGTTCATATATGGAACAGGGCCAGATCAAGTACAAGATTTCGAGTCCTTGAAAATTCCATCTTTAAGCATTCCGATACAACAGAACTATAGTATGGCGATTCCAGCTCTAGCAGATCAACGCTTAAAAAAGAAACTCCAGGATTTTAATCCCAATATTATTCATATTGCTACACCTTCTCTTTTAGGTTTCTACGGGCAGCGATATGCATTAAAAAATCAAATACCAGTCATCAGCATCTACCATACACACTTTGTCAGCTATATTGACTACTATCTCAAGCATTTTACTTTTTTGGTTGGCCCTACAAAGAAAAGAATTATCCAGACACAGAATAAATTCTATAATAACTGTGATAAAATCTATATTCCAACAAATAGCATCGTTTGCGAACTTACAAAAATGGGCATTAACCCAAGCTTGATGCAGATCTGGAAACGTGGGATTGACAACAGTCTATTTTCTCCAGACAAAAAAGATAACAATTGGCTACAAGAAATAACAGGAAACAGGCATCCGACGATATTATTTGCCAGTAGGCTGGTTTGGGAGAAGAATTTAAAAACCCTGATCGCGATCTACAGCTTATTAAAGCAACAGAACATTCTTTTCAATTTTATAGTCGCTGGAGACGGTTCTGCAATGGACTCTTGTCGACAGCAGATGCCTGAAGCTATCTTTCTAGGCAAATTGAATCATCATGTCCTTGCCAAGTTGTATGCTTCTTCAACCTTATTTGTCTTTCCTTCACATTCCGAGACTTATGGTAATGTCGTTATCGAAGCCATGGCATCAGCGTTACCTTGCATTATTGCAGATGGCGGAGGTTCTGCAGATTTAATAACCGAAAGTGTAACAGGTTTTAAATGTAAACCGCAGGATGCGGCAGCTTTTGTTAATCGCATTATATACTTACTACAGGATAATAGATTAAGAAAGGAGATTGGACATGCGGGATTACAATTCAGCAAATCAATAGACTGGAGTTCTTTAGCTAACACCTATTTTGAAGACTTAGAACAAATGAACAGAACCGCTAATGATTCAATCATTAAATTTCAGGTTGGTTAATGCGTAAAAAAATTTTCAAAATTACAATTAGTCTTGTCGTACTCTCTTCATTGCTTGTCTTTATCAGTCACATTGATCTTAAGGCAGTATTAAAAGAAGTTACTAATATAGGGTGGAATCTCCTCTGGATTATAGTCATTACGGGTTTAGCCTATGTATTGGCTACAGCGGGATGGCAAAATTGCTTCATCGAAAAACCGAAACGGACTTCCTTATGGCAGCTATTCTGCATCCGACATATCGGGGAAACAATAGGACTATTCAATCCCACTAGCATAATTGGGGGCGATTATATAAAAACAGTCTTGCTGAAACCGACGGGTACATCTGAACAAGAAATTTTAAATTCAGTTTTAATATCGCGTTTTTTGACCATTATCACGCAATTTTCATTATTTGGAATTTCTGGTTTTTGGTTTTTAATGAGCTCTTTTAATCAAAATATTCCTAAACAGCTGCTAGCGGTACTGTGGATATTAGTGATTACATTTTTTTGTATTCCACTGATTATTTTTATTATTCTCAAGAAATCCAAAGAACTACAAGTGGCTTCTACGCTATCCTGGAAAGCACTCCGAAAACTAAGTATACGTATTCAGACGATCCTAAATGCGGTACTAACTTTTCATCAAAATCAGCCGTGCAAATGTTATCGTGCATATTTTTATTTTTTCTTACACTGGACTGTTGGTGCTTTGGAGCTTTTCCTCATCCTATACTTTTCAGGTATTACGATTCCGATTATCCTGAGTCAATTTATGGACATGGGTATTATTATTATCAAAAGCTTTGGCGCTTTTATTCCTGCTCAAATTGGGGTGGAGGAATTCGGGAATAAAATTTTACTGACCAGTGCTGGTATCTATACGGTTCAAATCTGGTTGATCATCGCTTTAATAAGACGTTCTAGACAAGTTTTTTGGATTGCATTTGGTTTTTTAGCTTATTTCGGAATTAAAAAAGGGGGGATACTATCCTAATATGGAAATTCTTTGTGTAAGTCATAAATTTCCGCCCGCTATTGGAGGGATGGAAAAACAAAGCTTTGAGCTTATTAACGGATTGGCCCCCTATACAACTGTACATAAAATAGTTTATCAGGGGAATGAATCTATTATCAAATTTTTTTACCTTTTAAATAAGCGGATTCTAGCGTTGCTCTTATTACATCCTAATATAAAGGTTATTCATTTTAATGATGGTCTGATTGCGGCTTTGTCTTTAAGACATAAGGGTTATGAACAGTTAAAACGGGTGGTTACTGTTCACGGCCTTGATGTGGTTTTTCCATTAGCCTATTTTCAACGTAAAATTATCCCTCAATTCAACAAATTTGACAAAATAATAGCTGTAAGTACTGCTACAAGGGAGGCTTCCATCGATCGTGGTATTCATCCCGATAAGATTGAAGTGATTCAAAATGGTGTAGACCATAGTCTTGTCCTGGATAACACTGTCGCTATTGAACCTGTCTTAACGAAATATGGAATTGCTACAAAGGCCGAGCATCTCATCATCGCCCTAGGAAGACCTGTGAAACGAAAAGGCATTTCCTGGTTTATTAAACATGTACTACCTCAACTTCCATCTGATTATAAGCTGATCTTAATAGGTCCTTTTTCTCCAACCGCAACAAGGAAAGAGAAATTGCTTTATGCTCTCCCATCTTCTCTACGGCATCTAACAATGTTGTTCTTAGGATTTCCATCCGATCAAAAAGCTATACGTCATTATTTACGGGATCCTAATTTCAAAGATCGGTTACAGCATATCGGAAAAATTCCTACGACTGATTTGCAATGCTTGTTACGCCACGCGGGATTATTCATTATGCCTAACATCAAAGTCGCAGGCGATATGGAAGGTTTTGGTTTGGTTTGCCTGGAAGCTAGTATCTGTGGGGCGACTGTATTTGCTTCGGATATTGAAGGGATCAGTGATGCGATCATCCATCTGAAGAATGGAGTTCTTCTACCTCCTGAGCAGGAGAATTGTTGGATTTCTGAAATTAAAAATACGCTTGAACATCCTTCGCTTCTCAAGAACAGAAGCGAAGAATTTCAAGCATATTCTTTAGGAAATTACAGCTGGGATAAAATGGTAAGGGCTTATTTTAATTTGTTTCAAAGCCTAATTGCACATTCTTAATGTTTCTTTTAGCTCCTCTCCCCTTCCTATTGTAGAAGAAAGCTGAGATATATGGTTTCAGATTTCCCTTCATGTTTTTATTTCAAAGTAAACCATCGGTCAATACCTCAAGTTCTTGAGCAAATTAAAAGGCACTAATTCCTGTAATATCGTTACCTGTTATCAACAGGTGAATATCATGGGTACCTTCGTAGGTTATCACAGATTCTAAGTTCATCATGTGACGCATCATCGGAAAATCTCCTACAATTCCCATGGCCCCTAATATCTGTCTTGATTCTCTAGCGATTTCTAATGCCATGTGTACATTATTACGTTTTGCCATTGAAATCTGTGCTGGGGTTGCTTTTCCTTCATTTTTCAGTACGCCTAAGCGCCACGACAATAATTGAGCTTTTGTAATTTCTGTGAGGAATTCTGCTAATTTCTTTTGTTGTAATTGATAGGATGCGATCGGTTTCCCGAACTGTTCTCGTTCTAATGCATATTTGACTGCCGTTTGGTAACAGTCTATTGCAGCTCCGATTGCTCCCCAAGATATGCCATACCGCGCGGAGTTCAAGCATGAAAAAGGTCCACGGAGCGAATTTACTTCTGGAAGAATATTTTCTGCGGGAATTGCTACGTTTTGAAAGATCAGCTCTCCGGTTTTGGAAGCACGTAGTGACCATTTGTTTAGTGTTTCAGGAGTGGAGAAGCCATCCATACCTCGTTCTACTATGCATCCTCTTATTTTATCTTGTTCATCCCTTGCCCACACTATTGCTATATCACATATCGGGGCATTGGTAATCCACATCTTTGCTCCATTAAGGATATATTGGCCGTCTTTTTTTAACAAACGGGTTTCCATGGCTGCTGGGTCTGAACCATGGTTCGGTTCTGTTAAACCGAAACTACCGATATATTCTCCTGAGGCCAGCTTGGGAAGGTATTGTTTTTTTTGTTCTTCACTTCCAAATGTAAAAATGGGATACATGACTAATGATGACTGTACGGAAGCTGCTGACCGGATGGCGGAGTCTCCTGCTTCTAGCTCTTGCATAATAATACCATAAGCGATATGATCTAATCCTGCACCACCATATTTTACTGGTATATAAGGCCCCAAAGCTCCAAGAGCTCCTAATTTTAACATCAGATTGGGAATATCCTCATGATGTTGAGCGGCATGGTCTATAACTGGCTTTATTTCCGTAGTGACAAAATCACGAATGGATTGTCGGATGAGCTTATTTTCATCAGACAATAGCGCATCTATATTAAAATAATCACATGTTGAATTCATATCTGTCATAATTTAATATCTAAATATAGCCAATATTTAGAATATAATTCATTATATTTAAAATATAAACGAATAATATAAACCATTATGATAAAACAAGAATTAAAAGAATTGGGCATTCTAGCGACCAATTTGGGTTCTTCTACGGGACAAAATTGGTTTGCAACTGGTGCGGATATTACTTCCAGTTCTCCCGTTGATGGTCAGGTAATTGCTACAGTGACTTGCTCTTCCCATAATGATTATAAAGATATCTGCGCTCAGGCGAAAAAAGCATATGCGATCTGGCGACTTGTTCCTGCTCCGCAAAGAGGTGAAGTGATTCGGTTATTCGGGGATAAATTAAGGTCATTAAAACCTACGCTCGGAAAGCTTGTTTCTTATGAAATGGGAAAATCACTACAGGAAGGCATGGGCGAGGTGCAAGAAATGATTGATATCTGTGATTTTGCAGTTGGTTTATCCCGTCAGCTTTATGGTTCAACCATTCATTCGGAACGTCCCTCCCATCGTATGTACGATCAATATCATCCTTTAGGTGTTGTTGGTGTTATTTCTGCATTCAACTTTCCTGTGGCTGTTTGGGCATGGAATACAGCACTAGCATTGGTATGTGGAGATGTTGTGATCTGGAAACCGAGTGAAAAAACTCCTTTATGTGCCATAGCTTGTCAACAGATTTTGGCGGGGATATTAAAACAGAAAGAATTACCAGAAGGCATCTCTAATTTGATAATTGGAGATAAGACTGTGGGTGAATGGTTAGTAAATGATACTAATATTCCTTTAATATCTGCTACAGGCTCAACTGCAATGGGAAAAACAGTAGCACAACATGTTGCTGCTCGCCTTGGCAGGTCTATTTTAGAACTTGGCGGAAATAATGCGATCATTATTACACCGGATGCGGACTTGAAGATGACGACGATTGGTGCTGTATTTGGCGCTGTAGGTACGGCCGGTCAGCGCTGTACTTCAACGCGTAGATTAATCATTCATGAAAGTGTGTATGAACAAGTCAAAGCATCATTGATAAAAGCATATGCTCAACTACAGATCGGAGATCCTCTACTTCCAGAAAATCATGTAGGTCCACTGATCGATCAAAAGGCAGTCGCACATTATTTAGATGCCTTATCTGAAATTGAGAAACAAGGGGGTGAGCTGATTGTCACCGGTGGTTTACTCACTGGAAAGGGATTTGAAAGTGGTTGTTACGTAAAACCTGCGATTGCTGAAGTGGAAAACCATTATGATATAGTTCAACAGGAGACTTTTGCTCCAATTCTTTATTTAATAAAATATCAAGGTGATGTCATGGAAGCAATCGCTATCCAAAATGATGTGAAACAAGGGCTGTCTTCGGCTATTATGACTAATAATCTGCGCGAGGCGGAATTATTCCTCAGTGCACAAGGGTCAGATTGTGGAATTGCTAATATCAACATCGGAACATCGGGGGCAGAGATCGGTGGTGCTTTTGGAGGTGAAAAAGAAACTGGTGGTGGACGCGAATCTGGTTCGGATGCCTGGAAAGCCTACATGCGGAGACAAACCAATACCATTAATTACAGCACCGAACTTCCTTTGGCACAAGGAATAACCTTTAACCTTTAAATGACAACGACATGAGTACAGTTCACGAAATATTATCTAAACATTTGCTCGCAGATGGTTTTCCAATTGTGATGGATATAGAAAAATCACATGGCTCTTATCTAGTCGATCAAAATGGAGATGCTTATCTGGATTTATTCAGCATGTTTGCATCTGTTGCTATTGGTTATAACCATCCCTATCTCCTAAAGCATCAAGATTTTTTAGGTAAAATGGCGATTAACAAACCTGCTTTATCGGATATTTACCCCAAAGAATTTGCTGATTTTATGCAAGTCTTCGAACGCGTAGCGCTACCAAAGGAACTGCAGTATTGTTTTTTTATTGCAGGAGGAACTTTAGCCGTGGAAAACACTTTAAAAGCTGCTTTTGACTGGAAGACACGATTAAATTTTGCTTCAGGAATTGAAAAGGAAGCTTCTCAGGTCATTCATTTCAAAGAGGCATTTCATGGGAGATCTGGTTATACACTTTCGTTGACCAATACGAAGGATCCTAGAAAACACATGTATTTCCCTAAATTTAACTGGCCACGCATCAGCAATCCAAAACTAACATTCCCGATCACGGAAATTGTTTTAAACGCAGTTATTGAAAAAGAAAAAACAGCCATTCGAGAAATCAGAAATGCACTTGACAATCATCCGAATGATATCGCCTGTATTATTATAGAACCAATTCAGGCAGAAGGGGGAGACAATCACTTCAGAAAAGAATTTCTACAGGCTCTGCGCGATATCTGTGATGAGCATGATATTTTATTGATTTTTGATGAGGTACAAACTGGAATTGGCTTAACAGGATCGATGTGGGCCTATCAAACGATTGGAGTTGTTCCCGATTTAATCGCATTTGGAAAGAAGACTCAGGTCTGTGGTTTGCTTGCCAACAAAGAAAAGTTTGACCGCGTAGAAAAACACGTTTTTAAAGAATCATCCCGTATCAATTCGACTTTTGGAGGTGATTTTACAGATATGATGCGCTTTAAACTTATTTTAGAAGTGATAGAGCAGGAAAAATTAATTGAACAGATCCCTAAGAAGGGTGAACATTTTATTCAAAAACTGGAAGCATTAGCAAGTAAGCATGGACAAATAAGCAATATAAGAGGAAAAGGATTGTTTATCGCTTTTGATTTTCCCAATGAGCAGGAAAGAGACAAGTTTATTAAGAACGCTTTTGCACAGAGACTGATTTTACTGGGCTGTGGAGAAAGGACGATTCGTTTTAGACCGCATCTGAATATTCAGATGAACGAAATCAATGAAGCATTTACGATCATGGAAGGGATCTTATAGCATCTTATTTGTAAAGATTCCCTATTTCAAATGAATCTCGTTACATTTGCCTTTATTATCAAGATAAAATATGGATGCAAGTAAATTAGCGTTGGTTCAATTGGTGACTATTATCCATTTTGTATTAATGGCCATCGCATTATTCAGATTATTTAGGCTCAAAGATGTAACTGGGGGCTTTGTTATACTATCAATATTGGGCATGTGCGTTCCTATACTAGGTCCCTTTGGGCTTATCTTGATTGTAAACAAGAAGAAAAAAGAGATCGATCTAGCAGATACTAAGAAAAGAAGCTCTCCTGTACAAAAAAAGAAAAAAGCCCGTAAATAATATTTAAGGGCTTTTTTTATTTATCCAAGTGGTAGCTCAATTGCTTCACGTGGAACGAAATTTCCGCTATCATCCGTTATGAAACTCATCGGGCTATCCGGATCCTTAATAATCTCAAATAAAATGAAACCCCAAGGTTTCCAGAAATTTTCCAATACCTGACCGTAAACCTTTACCTGCCAGTGATCAAAAATGGGCTTCATGGACATATCTGCCAAAGGCATCGGTTCGACATATATCATTTTTGGGGTATTGAGATAGGTATATTCTGGAAGACGGTTGAAGAGGTATACAGAATAAAAATAACGTGCTGCTATTTCTTCAAATTGAACTGGGTGCAGTGTTTTTCCTTCTACCATTTTTAAAACATCTTCATGGTAGATATTATTCGTTGCATTATCTTGTAAACAGGCAACAATTCCAAAGTCATTCATTCTCAAAGAAAAAATCAGGGTATTGATTTCATCGCGATAATTAAACGTTTCCGCAGGATTATCTACTTTACTGATAAAAATTGAAAATGGATTGGTTCCTTCAAATTCCATTGGTTGCAGTAAGGACTGCAACATCGCATGCAAGTTTTTGAACTTCTGAACGAGTACCTGAGAGAAATTCATCTCTTCGCCTGTTAAGGTCTGTTGGCGAATACCGGTCTGAATTTCATTAAATACAACACCATACAGTATTTTAGACATCCACTGAAATAGTGTGATCTGCGGTAATTCGCTTACAGCATCAAAACCTAGTGCAAATGCACGTTCTACCTCAGATTCCATTTTTTCAATTACCAATGCGGCCTCTACGGAACAAGGAAGTTTTAGACTTTTATAAGTGACGAGAGACTCGTCTAACATCTTAAAAGGTTTTTCTTCTAAATCAAAGGCACGCATCATCCATACTGGAAAAACCTGAATTTGTTCGTCCACAGATGAAAGCTCCTTCCCTGTCAAGAAACAGGTTTGGTTATCAAACTTAAATGTTTTAAATGGATTGTATAGTGATGTTGACATATAGGGCACAAAGGTACACGTTTTATAAAAAGTAAAGTCATCACAAAATAAAAATTCAGATCCTTTAATATAAATTAAAATAATTATCTTTCTTACATAAACCATCGTATCGATATTCAGGATACATATGTGCCAATTAAAATTGATAGACAATTAATTACCTATATCTAAATTACAAAATGAAACTAGCACAGTTAGTACCAACAGTACTTTTATATTTTATTTGCAATGTGGCTTTCTGTCAAGAAATTTACAAAAATAAAGAATTTGGTTTCGAGGCAGAAATCCCTAAAGATTGGTCCGTTTACAAAGAAACTCCTCCTCCCAGTTCGAATTACATGATTATAGCTTGGGGAATGCCAAAATTATATTCTGAAATGGAGAAAGAAGAAATTGAAAATTCAGTTTCCATAACTGCGATCAAATCCAGTAGCATTAAAGATGCGGCCGAGCTCGCCGAAAAAGAATATAAAAGAGTAAGCGGTTTTGCCATGAAAGTTGATAGAACAAAAATCAATTCAACGGAAGACGTATGTTTCATAACAAGTTCTATTATAAAATTTAGATCCTACGTTTCTAAGCAATATTTTTTCTATAAAAAGGGAACTGGATATATTTTAACTTTCACCGCCACCCCAGGAACATACACCGAGAATGAACCAAAATTTGATGAATTTTTTAAATCTGTAAAATTTGACTAATCAAAATTGTTAGTTTTGATCTTATCTCAATAAAATAAAAAGGGCATCTCTTGTGGAGATACCCTTTTTATTTTATTGAGATAAACAATTTACGCTACTCCTACCTTAAAATTTTCAAAAGTCAAAGCAGCATCTACAGTATTTCCCTCTTTTGTCTTCACGCCTTTTAAAGTTGATGTCTTTCCTTTTTCAAGCAGGTTTTTCATCTCTTTTTCTTCCAGCATAATGCCATTCAAGGTGCGCCATATTTTGAAATCACACCCTCTTGCATAATGGTCACATTGTGCGACTTTGTCAAATAACTGAATTTGCCCTGCTGCACATTTTGGACATTTTATCTTTCCTTTCTGCAACGGTTTGATTTCTTCATGGGCAATAGAAATTCTTAATTGCAACAGTTCTTTTGTAATGCGTTCGGTGTAGTCTTTGATATGCTTCATAAAGACCTCATACGAAACTTTATTGGCCCGCATTTCTTCCAGTTTCTGTTCCCATTTACCCGTTAGCGTTACTTTGGCTATGGAGCGGTCTTTTACCAGGTTATAGACGGTCAAACCTTTATCTGTGGGAATGAGTTTCTTTTTATCGCGCTTAATATAATCTCGTTGAAACAGCGTTTCAATAGTTGCTGCCCGCGTAGCTGGAGTTCCCAATCCACAGTCTTTCATAGCCTGACGCATTTCATCGTCATCGATTTCTTTTCCCGAAGTTTCCATTGCTTTTAACAATGATGCTTCAGTGTGTATCGGCTTTGCCTTGGTAAATCTTTCGGATAGTTCTAACGATAAGATTTCCAATAACTCTTCTGGTGTCAATTTAGGTAATTGAGCATTTTCATTATCTTGATCTTCGGTATTTTTATCTTCGTCAGGTAGTTCAACTTGATCTGCTGATAGGCGCCACCCATACTGCTTGATAACTGTTCCTTTTGCAATTAACTCGACACCTCCTGCATTGATCACAACCGTGGTAATATCTTTTAAACAGACATCGGAAAAACTTTCTACCATACGTTTAGCAATCATATTGTAGATATTGCGCTGCTCCTGAAGCAAAGCTCCTGGCTTTTCATCTGTCACTAATAATGCGTGGTGATCGGTCACCTTCTTCTCATCTACAGATCTTTTATTGAGCTTTGCTCCGATTAGATTACGTGAAATCGTCGCTATACCTTCTTCCGCTGTATCGGCTAAATGTTGAAATAAAGCTTCAATCTGTTCGAATACATCTTCTCCAATATAACGAGAACCTGTACGGGGATAGGTGATGACTTTTTTCTCATAAAGTGTCTGTGCTATATTTAAGGTCTGATCGGCAGAATATCCGTATTTCTTATTGGCATCCTGCTGTAGGGAAGTCAAATCAAATAATAAAGGCGGTTGTTCTTTCGTTTCTTTTGCTTCAACTTTAGTTACTGTGGCCTCCGAGCCAATGGTAATCTTAGCAATAGCTTCTTCTGCAACATCCTTTTTATCTATTTTTTCGGAAGTAGCTTTGAATTTGATATTCTCTTTTTCAAAACCGGCCTGAATTTTATAGAAAGTCTGGGGTTTGAAATCTTTGTTTTCTAAATATCGAGAACAAATCATGGCCAATGTAGGAGTCTGTACTCGACCAAGTGATAATAAACCTCTATTACCAGCGGCCAAGGTGATAGCCTGTGTTGCATTGATTCCAATAAGCCAATCGGATTCAGAACGGGAACGTGCTGACATATATAAACTGTCGTATTCTGTTCCTTCTTTGAGATTTGCAAATCCTTCTTTAATTGCTTTGTCCGTTTGCGAGGATATCCACAAGCGTTTAAAAGGAACTTTTGCTCCCAGGTAGTAGTAAATGTTTCGAAAGATCAATTCTCCTTCTCGCCCAGCATCAGTTGCGACGATTACTTCTTCTGCTTTATCTAACAAATACTTAATCGTATTCAATTGCTTTAGTGCACCAGCATCATCAATTTGCTTGCCATCACGCTTTAACTTTTTTGATTCCAGTTTAAATTCTGTGGGAATAATGGGCAAATTTGCGATTGACCAATTATGAAATCCGTACGCTTGTGGTGTACACAGTTGAACCAAATGCCCAAAAGCATAGGTGAAAGCATATCCATTTCCTGAAATGTAACCATCATTGGTTTCTTTTGCCCCCATAACTCGGGCCAAATCTCGTGCAACGGATGGTTTTTCGGCAATAACGACTTTCATATTTTTTATTTAGATAAAATACACGATCGCGAAAAGGTGTCTTTTCACAATCCCGAAATTTTTAATATTGTATATTCTTAAGCTTAATCTATTGAAGGAATAATCATACCTGTTATCTTGCGATATAGATCGATGGCATAGACATCTGTCATTCCTGAAACAAAATCCAAAACGGATCTAATTTTAGAATAAGAATCTTCTTGGTCTGTATAAAATTGATGTGGAATTAGTGCTACTAATTTTTCATCGTAACTATTTTTATTCTTTTTTAGATAAGCTGGAACAAACTCGGCCAAGAGCGCGTTCATCACTTTATAGCCCGCTACCTCAATCTGCACAACCGTAGGCGCGTTATAAATCTTCGCTACTGATATTTTATTAATTCTTTTGAGATGTGCTACGATATCAGCGTCTAGAGCATCCATCAGTGCAGATGGAAAAGTACCTTTTAAAAATTGTTCCTGCTCATTATAAAATACATCAACACATGCTTTTGTCAACGTATTGATTGCTTTTGCTCGTAACAGTGCTACTCGGCTGGCGGTATCGTAAAGAGAATCCAAACGGGCTCTTAAATCTTCTCCTCCACATAGTGGTAATAGTAAATCTTCAACTTCGGGATAAGATAAAATTTTTAAATGATGTGCGTCTTCTAAATCGATAATATTATAGCAAATATCATCTGCAGCCTCTACGAGATAGACTAATGGATGCCGTAAATACCCCTTAGGATTCGTTGGGTCTTCCAACAATCCTAACTCTGCAGCTATCGTTTCAAAGGTTTCTCTTTCCGATGCAAAGTATCCATATTTTTTACGGTGGTGATTTTTCTTGATATGACCATCAATCGCGGCACAAGGATATTTAACAATTGACGCTAAAGATGTATAGGTTAAAGCAAATCCTTTATCATCTTTTCCGTTGAAAGGATGTGTCAGTATTCTCAATGCATTGGCATTACCTTCGAAATGTGTCAGATCTGCCCATTCTTCCTTCGTTACCTGTTCTTGATATTTACGACCATCACCCTCTGTAAAATATGTCGAAATGGCAGCTTCACCGGAATGTCCAAATGCCGGATTTCCCAGATCATGAGAGAGACATGCGGCAGATACCATATTGCCGACTTCTTGTAGATAGGGATATAATTCATCAATCTCTGAATCTGCGTCTTTCATCTTTGTGTAAAACAAACGTCCCAATGATCTTCCGACGCTAGCTACTTCTAGACTATGGGTAAGTCTATTGTGAACAAATACTGCTCCTGGCAACGGGAATACCTGCGTTTTATTCTGCAATCTTCTAAATGGAGAAGAAAAAATCAATCTATCGTAATCACGTTGAAATTCTGAACGTGCTATTAAATGACTATCACTGACACGATGTTCATACCCCCAGCGTTTAGCGGATAGTAATTGTTTCCAATTCATACTTGTATTTACAGACATATTGCAAATATACATTTTTTGATTTTCTAAGTGCGTTGGCTTTTTCGAAATTGATTTTTTATAAATAGCAAGAATCGTTTTTTAAAAAGTTTATAATCTTTATCTTTAACAAGGAATCAAAACAACCATCATCATGAGTAACTATCATTTGCCGTCTATCCATAATTTTACCAGCACTGTTAACGAGAAGAACACGCACCTTATTATTTTAAAAAATACGCGCGGGATGCAGGTTGCCCTTAGTGATTATGGTGCTCGAATAGTCAGTATCCTTGTCCCTGACAACAAAGGGAAACTTACTGATGTTGCTTTGGGTTTTAGCAATATTGGTCTTTACTATCGCGCTGATGAACAATATCACGGTGTCACAGCAGGAAGATTTGCAAATCGTATCTCAAATGGAAGGTTCGAATTAAATGGTAAAGAGTATCAGCTTCCTATAAATAATGGCATCAATTGTTTACACGGTGGACCTGAGGGTTTTCATAAAAAAATATGGGATCGTCGTGTCAGTTATGAATCACAGGCTGAATTTTACCTCGTTTCTAAAGATGGCGAAGAAGGGTTTCCTGGAAATTTGAATGTTTCGGTTACATATACGTTAACAAATGACAATGAAATCATTATCAAATACAGAGCAGACAGCGATGAGGATACCGTGATCAATTTGACCAATCATACTTATTTCAATCTAAATGGAGAGGGATCCGGAGATATTCTAAGTCATCAGTTAAAAATAAACTCCGATGCTTACCTTGCTGTCGATGAGAACCAAATTCCGATTGCAACAGTTCCGGTAGATGGAACGCCTTTCAACTTTAAAGAATTTAAATCCATTGCGCAGGATATTACTGCTAATGACGAACAGCTGATTGCTGCCAAAGGATATGATCATTGTTTTGTCAACAACAGCCCTATTTCTACAGCTTGCGCTACGGCATACGCTCCGAAATCGGGTATACGCTTAGATGTTTTTACTAGTGAACCAGGGGTACAATTGTATACAGGCAACTGGATGACGGGAAATGACACCGGTAAATCAGGAAATGTTTATCTGCCCTATGCAGGTTTCTGTTTAGAAACACAACATTTTCCGGATAGTCCCAATCAACCGGACTTTCCTTGCACAGTTTTAAAAGCGGGAGAAGAGTTTATATCGGAAACTCATTTTAAATTCTCTCTTGAAAAATAGCATGAATTGGTTAGAAAGTTAGATTACTTTTCACACTAACTTTCTAACCGACTAATTGGTTACTATTTCACCAACTGGCTCAAAGCATTTTCCACTTTGTCAAATCCAAATGCGGCGATTACTTCTTTAAACATACGTTGTATCTGATCATTACCTAAATTACCGATACTTCCTTCATGGGTATGGTTCACTTCTTTTGATGGCTGGAATTCTCCTGCATCAATCGCAATACCAATATTTTTATAGGCTTCACGGAAAGGAACACCTTTTAGAACTTCATTATTGACAACTTCAACTGAGAATAGATAATCGTATTTTGGATCATCTAAAACATCTTTTTTCACTGAAATATGTTCTAGCATAAACGTTGCAATTTCTAAACAATCATTCAATGACTTAAATGCAGGGAAAAGGTTTTCTTTTAACAATTGTAAATCACGGTGATATCCAGAAGGAAGATTAGTTGTCATCAATGCGATCTCATTGGGTAATGCTTGAATTTTGTTGCAACGTGAACGGATCAATTCAAAAACATCAGGGTTCTTCTTATGTGGCATAATACTAGAGCCTGTTGTTAAATGTGCAGGGAATGAAATGAAACCAAAATTTTGATTGATGTATAGGGTAACATCCATGGCAAACTTTGCTAAAGTAGCCGCGATGGAACTCATCGCCTGTGCTAAGATACGTTCTGTCTTACCTCTGCCCATTTGTGCATAGACTACATTATAATTTAAATCATCAAATCCCAATAGATTTGTTGTCATTGTCCGATTTAAAGGAAAAGAAGATCCGTAGCCAGCAGCAGATCCTAAAGGATTTTTATTACATACTTTCCATGCTGCTTTCATCAATTCCAAATCATCGACTAAACTTTCTGCATATGCTCCGAACCACAATCCAAATGAGGATGGCATAGCGATCTGCAAATGTGTATAACCTGGAATCAGGATATCTTTATATTGTTCACTTAATTTAATCAATTGCTGAAAGAAAATCTCTGTATTACCGACCATGTTTTGGATTTCGGTTCTGAAATACAGTTTCAAATCTACGAGTACCTGATCATTTCTTGAGCGTCCGGAATGAATTTTCTTTCCTGCTTCTCCGATCCGCTGTGTTAATAACATCTCTACTTGTGAGTGTACGTCTTCAACCGAATCCTCTATTTCAAATTCTCCGGCACTAATTTCATGATAAATATTTTTCAGTTCCTGCTGTACAATAGCAAGGTCTTCATCGGTCATCAAGTTGATACTATTCAGCATACGAGTATGGGCCAAAGATCCCAAAACATCAGCGGCTGCTAACTGCAAATCCATCACTCGATCATTACCTACAGTAAAAGATTCGACAAATGAATCAACATCTATATTTTTTTGCCAGATTTTCATTTTTTTAGTACGCTATTTATATACTTGACAAAAATACCATTTGAAAACAAATAAAACAATTGAAGTTCAGGTCATACTATGGATCGATGTGACAATTGATCGAATTCGATCGATTGTTTTACAGTAATGTGGGTATGATTTTATATTAATTAAAAATATTTTTATGTTAAATGTTTGTTAAAACTCAGCAAACAGCGATAGTGAGTGAGCGATTACTTTGTTTTTAATTCACCCATTGTGACAACAATTTAATTTTTATATGTTTGTATCATAAGGGAGAGTGAAATATAAAAATATACGTTTTAAAGTTAGCAAACACTTACTTTTAAAACCGTAAAAAAACCAAACTATGATAGACCATAATGTCTCTAAACTTTAAGAAATTGAACCCTAACTAATTATAAACCAAAATTATACAGGCATATCCCTCCAAGATATGCCTTTATTCTTTTTTATATTTATCTTTGTACCTATAATAGGGTGAATTTTCACGAAACAAAAACTAAAACGATGGGAACAGAAAGCAAAAGACAACAACGTTTTGCAGGTGTATTACAGCAAGACTTAGCTGAATTACTGCAACGCGAAGGTAATAGTTGGGCTCCTGGGGCATTTATTACGGTTACGCGTGTACGTGTAACACCGGACTTAGCTATAGCAAGAGTTTATTTAAGTTTTTTAAATACCAAAACAGCTCCTGAGGATTTAAAAGCAATCCGCACTAAAACAACAGAAATTCGCTACAAATTAGGCTCTAAAATTAAAAATCAAGTTCGGATTGTTCCACAACTGGATTTCTTCTTGGATGACACCAATGAATATGTAGAGCATATGGATAAAATATTTGAAGAAATTAGTAAAGAAACGAGACAACCAGATTAAACAATCTGGTTTTTTTGTCTATTTTTAAAAATGGTTTTCAACTTAGATCCTGATAGTATTAGCTTTCCACATCCTGAACTTGCTGATGAAGATGGTTTACTGGCAGTTGGTGGTGATTTGAGTGCGGATAGACTGATCTTAGCCTATGAGAATGGTATATTTCCTTGGTTTAGCGAAGATTCTCCTATACTTTGGTATGCTCCACATGAACGGTTTGTCATCTTTCCAGAGCATTTAAAAATCAGCAAAAGTATGCTTCAAATCTTAAAAACTGATAAATTTTCGATTACTATCGACAAGGCTTTCACCGAAGTTATCCACAGCTGTGCTAAGATTGAACGTAAAGATCAAGACGGAACCTGGATTACTTCTGATATGATCGATGCTTATCAGGAACTACATCGGATCAATTATGCGCATTCCATAGAAGTGTGGGAGAATGAAAAATTAGTAGGTGGTTTATATGGTATTTATATCAATGAGGTGTTTTGTGGTGAAAGTATGTTTTCCACCGTATCTAATGCTTCAAAAGCTGCTCTCATATATTTAACTACTCATTTCAACTTGAAATTTGTAGATTGTCAATTCCATACGCCACATTTGGCTTCTATGGGCGGTACAAGTATTTCGCAACAAGAATATCTGTCTATATTAAAAGAACAAAATGCAAACACCTTATAAATCTTACTTTGATATCCCTGAGGACGTTTCTTATTTAACTACACCAGGTTCCGGCTTAATTCCCATCTCATCTAAGGAATGGCGTCTGAAAAGAGATGCTGATTTTTTTTCAACAGCAACAGATCTGCGTGAAAAACAGGGTGAATTTAATCTCTCGGTAAAAAAGAGTATCGGAAAGTTCTTCACAACTGCTATTCACAATGTTTATAACACCGCTAATTTTTCAACAGGATTCAATGCTTTGTTGGACCGCTTGCCAAAGGATTCAAAAATTTTATTGTTTGAAGGAGACTATCCTTCTGTTAATTTTCCTGTTATTTCTAGGGGTTTTGAACATGTGACAACCCCAGTTGATGAAAAGTTGGAAGAGCATATCATGCATGCTATTAAAAAACACGAACCGACTGTTTTTATATTTAGTATCGTGCAATACATTTCTGGTATCAAAATCAATCTTGAATTTATTAAACAATTGAAAGAGAAATTTCCGGAATTGCTTATAATTGGTGATGGTACTCAGTTTTTGGGAACTGAAGTTTTTGACTTCTCCCAGTCGGGATTTGATGTTGTTGGTGCCAGCGGTTATAAATGGCTTTTAGGTGGTTATGGCAACGGTTTCCTTCTTGTTAGTGATTATGGAAAACAGATCTTGTTTCCAAACTTGGACACACAAAACGTCGAAATTGACAAAATGTGGGCAGGAAAGGGTATCGATCAGCTTTATTTTGAGCCCGGACATCTAGATACTTTATCTCACGGAACATTACAAAAGGGTCTGGAGTTTTTGTCCGAACTCGGATTGGAACACACCGCTGCTTATACGCAACAATTAGTAAAGCTTGCCAAACAGGAATTGGGTAAACGGAAAATATTAACCGAAGTGGCTATTAACAGAGCTGAAACAAGTACAATCTTTAATTTGCAGATTGATCAAGGGCACTTTAATATATTAATGGAAAACAATATCAAATGCTTTCCACGTGGTAATGGTATAAGAATCGGATTTCATCTTTATAATGATGAAACAGATTTAGAAAAATTATTAAGAATTATTGATACTAAAATTTTAAAATAACATGGGTTTCAAAATAGGCGATTTAGTACGGTTTGTAGATGAACCAATCGAGGGACATATCACCTCCTTTCAATCCAATGACCTCATCGGTGTAACAGATGATACTGGATTTGAAATACCTGTACAGGCAAGTAAATTGACTTTAGTGCATGGAAATATGCGTCGTGATGATGATGAGCTTAATGAGCTAGCTGAAGAAATACCTTCAAAATTTATTGAGAAGGGTATTTTACTGGCAATTTCTGGTGATCATAAAGATGGATTAGCGAAATTGCATCTCGTGAATCAAACTTCTTATGAATTACTGGTTAGCATTGCGGATACCAATGTCAATAAGGCTAAAGGCATATTTGCTGAAAAAATCAGTAAACATGATTCTGTTCAATTCTACTCTGGAAATTTTGCTACTGTGGGTAAATGGCCAACATTCCGTTTTCAGATTATCAGACATGCCAACAGTTTGCAAGCGATCCAAAATCCAATTGTAAAAGAACAGCGTGTACGTCCTGTCGATTTAACGAATCCAAAGGAGATCAACGATATCCTTGGCGAAAAAGTATGGATATATGAACTGGATAAAGAAGAAGAGGATTTAGGCTTAGATAAACTGAAGTCTCATTTTATTTCACATCGTCCGAATAAAAAATAAGCTTGGAAAATTTCCAAGCTTATTTTTTATTCTTCAATCTGTTTAACTTTTTTCACACTCAGTAATAAAAGTGCAATACCGACTAAATAGACAATCCACCCCCAACGCATATGTATTGATTTGGATAATAGCCGATCTGCAAATCCCCATCCGAAATAATTATTGATCTTAAAAAATACGGCAGAAATACTGATCAGGTACCAAACTGCTGCTACCCGGGTCATCAAACGATATCCTGTTAATTGCCTTACAAAGAAAAGTAGGGCTGTTATTCCTATAATCATATAGGTAATAAAAAACAATGCAGTATCTGTTTGATAGAGGTTCCAATTTCCCTTAATCGGCACCTTTAACATCGGCAACATCCCTGCTAAGAGGCAGAGAATCAAACCTGATAAGGCTAAGCTTTTTCTGATGATAATCATAATATCCAAATTAATATGGCGCAAAAATAATCATCTGCCTGATGAGTTTTGATATTTATTTTTATTAAATAATAAATCCTTATGAACCCGTTTACTACATATACTTGGTGTAATTTTATACATACTATACATTTCCTATTACCGAAGATAATTCTTACTGCTATAAAGAGATTATTTCATCTCTATTTAAAGACAAATTTGGTTAATCCATATGATCAACTATGCTAAATCATTGGAATCTTAAAACAGGTTGTAGGAAGTAGTCTAATCATGGTTATAGCGTGCAATATATGTGACCGTGCTCATATATTTGTATATTGAATATGATATTGGTCACATAAGTTACAGCACTCACATTCAAGTATTTAAAAATCAACAATTTAACATTAATTTAACACTATTTGTAATCATTCTAAATTCATCTGTTTGACAGATTTTTGACATATAGCAAAAGCTTTTAAACTACATTTGCAGAGTTAAAATTAATCGAGGGTATTGCTTTGAAGAATCTTAAGGTATTAGCATTCACACATAAACACGTAGAACTTAAAGATTTAGGTAATCTAGTTATTTGTAATGAGGAGTTAGAAAGTAGACTAATGAATCTAAAACATAACATGGATATTCCTGAAGTATTCTATATTGGAACTTGTAACCGTGTTGAATTTGTGTTTTATGGTGCTCATGACTTAACAAATGAATTCATTGCACAATTTATGGAGAAACTCAATTTCTGTGTCCCTCAGGAAAGATTGCAATGTTATTTAGGTCAGGTGAACAAATATGAGGGTATGGATGCGTTAAATCATCTTCTTCGTATGTCATGTTCTCTTGAAAGTTTGGTTGTTGGTGAGAAGGAGATCTTAGCACAGGTCCGTCGGGCATACGAAAGATGTCGAGAGGCTGGATTTACCGGTGACTTCCTACGCATGCTAATGGACCGTCTGGTAAAAACGGCAAAAGAGGTCTACACCCACACTAAAATATCCAGAAACCCAATTTCTGTTGTTTCTTTAGCATACCGCAAATTAAAAGAAATTAAATCTGTTGAGAACCCAAGAATTCTGATTATCGGATCTGGGGAAACCAATCAAAATTTAGCAAAGTATTTTCAGAAAAAACAATCCAGCAATTTTGTAATTTTTAACCGTACGGTTGAAAATGCGCAGAAATTAGCTACTGAACTTAATGCTGAAGCCTATCCTTTATCGGAATTGATCAACTATAAAGGTGGATTTGATATTCTCATTACCTGTACAGGTGCTACAACGGCCATCATTGATAATACCCTATATCAATCTTTATTAAATGGAGAAATGGATAAGAAAATCATTATTGATCTTGCCATTCCAAATGATATTGATGCTGAAGTATTAGCCAATAATGCGGTCCACTATATTGAGGTAAGTTCTCTACAAGCGATTGCCAACAAAAATATTGAAGAACGTTATAGTGAACTGTCTAATGCTGAAAAGATTATTTCAGACAATATTCAGGAATTTTTACCTATCATTAAACAACGACGTGTTGAAGTTGCAATGCGTCAGGTTCCACAAAAAATTAAAGAAATCAAATCTTTTGCATTAAATGAAGTTTTTGCTTCGGAGGTTCAGGCCTTAGATCCGGAAGCGCGTGATGTATTGGAAAAGATTATTAATTACATGGAAAAAAAATACATCAAAGTTCCTATGGTAATGGCTAAGGAGATTTTAGTCAAAGTAAACGAAAATGGTGTTAATTAATTAAGAGCGTCCTAAAACTCTTTTTCACACTGCATTTGGATTTATTCTGACAGTAACGTGTCAACAAATCAATACTATTTATTTATTTTTGCCTATCTTAATTATTAAAATAAGGTAAAGTATATAGATTGTGAATAGAAAACTTATCATTGGTACTCGTGGAAGTGCACTTGCGTTATGGCAAGCAAACTTCATCAAAGATCGGCTGGCTGAAATTGGCATTGAATCTGAATTAAAAATCATCAAAACTCAAGGTGATATCATTCAACATCTCCGTTTAGATAAACTCGAAGGAAAAGGTTTTTTTACCAAAGAATTGGAAGAAGAATTACTTTTGGGAACCATTGATCTAGCTGTTCACTCTCATAAAGATTTACCTACTGTGAATCCTCCTGGATTAATCATTGCCGCAGTATCTGAACGTGAAAACCCTGCAGAACTATTGATTATTCATAAAGATTGTGTAGATATTAAGAAACGTCTTTCTTTAAAACATAATGCCACTGTGGGTACATCATCTAACAGACGTAAAGCACAACTTTCTTCTATAAGACCTGATCTTGAATTTACAGATTTACGGGGTAATTTACAGACCCGTATGCAGAAACTTCGTGATGAGCAGTATGATGCCATCATGTTAGCAAAGGCTGGTATTTCGAGAATCGATATGGACATCTCGGATTTCCATATTGAGGAAATTCCTCCTGTTGAATTAGTTCCTGCACCTGCTCAAGGTGTACTGGCTATTCAGATCCGCGAAATTGATACAGAATTATTTCAAGCTCTTCAGCCAATTAATAATGAGGAGGTTCAGAAGACCATCGCCGTTGAACGTAAAGTATTGAATCTATTTGACGCTGGCTGTCATGCCCCTCTTGGTGCTTATTGCCGTAAAGTGGGTGATACGTACGAAGCATGGACTTCTATCGCAGATACCAGTGATGATTTTCCTGACCGTTTTTATGTGAAAGGAACTGATCCGGCACTATTACCTGAAATAATTTTCTCTAAGTATGCGAAAGATCGGGTATTACCAAAATCTGTCTTTATAAGCCGGGATCTGGATGAACATTCTTATTTATCCCGCTTCTTTGCAAAGCATAATATTCAAGCTGATGCACGCTCTTTAATCAAAATATTTCCAATAATAAATAAATTGGATCCGTTTATTTTAAAGCATGTGGACTGGATTTTCTTCGGCAGTAAAAATGGAATTGAACATTTCTTTAGCTTGGAGCCACGACTAAGTAAAAAGACTAAAATTGCAGTAGTTGGACGTGGATCTGAGGAGACTTTGCGCAAATTTGACCGTGTTGCTGATTTTTCTGGCGAACAGTCCGGAATTAACATGGAAGAAATCGGGGCTAACTTTGCAGCACTGGCAAATGGTGGTACGGTTTTAATTCCTCGAGCAAAAGGTTCTTTGGAAACAATTCAGAAAGCGCTTAGTCCAGAAACCAAGGTGATCAATATGCCTGTATATGAAACTGTGCTTGAGGATAATGTCAATGCAACAAGTGCTGAGGTCTTAATATTTACAAGCCCGAGCAATGCTGAGGCTTATTTTGTGAATAACTTAATTGAACCTGAGCAACAGGTGATCTGTATTGGACGCTCTACGGCTGCTATTTTTGATGAAATGGGTCTTTCCTATACGTTGCCTTATTCACCAGATGAAATTGGCTTAGCTGAGGCCATTTTTGGATTAGACTATAAATCATAATACGATTGGAAGGATTTAACATTCTTCCAATCTTTTTTAATACATATAACATGTTACAACGTCCGAGAAGAAATCGTAAATCTGCTGTGATTCGCGATATGATTCAAGAAAACCGCTTAAGTACCGCTAATTTGATCTTTCCACTCTTTATTGTAGAAGGTCAAAATCAAAAAACTGAAATTTCATCTATGCCAGGTATCTTTCGTTATTCGATTGACAACTTATTGCGTGAAATTGAAAGCTGTTTAAAACTTGGATTAAATTCATTTGATTTATTTCCTGCTGTCGAAGAATCTTTGAAAGATAAATTCGCAACTGAAAGCTACAGAAAAGGTACGCTATATCTTCAAGCAATCGAAGAGGTCAAGAAAAATTTCCCTGAAGCTTGTGTCATTACTGATGTTGCTATGGACCCTTATAGTTCGGATGGACATGATGGTATTGTAGAGAATGGAGAAATCCTAAATGATGAGACTTTAGTTGTTCTGGGTAAAATGGCTTTAGCACATGCGCATGCTGGTGCGGATATTATCGCTCCTTCGGATATGATGGATGGCCGTATTGGTTTTATCCGTAATATTCTAGATGAAAATGGTTTCACCAATGTGTCATTGATGTCCTACACGGCAAAATATGCTTCTTCATTCTATGGTCCTTTTCGTGATGCTTTAGGTTCTGCTCCTAAAAAAGGTGACAAAAAGAGTTATCAAATGAGTTATGCTAACAGCAGAGAAGCATTAATCGAAGCGCAATTAGATCTAGAAGAAGGTGCTGATTTTTTAATGGTAAAACCGGGTCTACCTTATTTGGACATCATTAAATCATTACATGATAATTTTGATTTGCCTATTGCTGCGTACAATGTCTCCGGCGAATATGCTATGATCAAAGCTGCTATTGGTAATGGTTGGTTACAAGAAACCGCTATATTGGAGACTCTAATGAGTTTCCGTCGTGCAGGTGCTACTGCAATCTTAACGTACCATGCTAAAGAAGCTATAGAAAAAGGTTGGATTAAATAAACAACTTATTAAATAACAGATGAAGCCCAAGGATAATCCTTGGGCTTCATCTGTTATAGCTAAGTGCTCATCGTGATAACATCCAGATGGTGTTTTGTATAATGCTATTCCTTACACTGAAATGAGAGATTTTAGTAAATAATTGGATACTTTTGTCCTGTAAATTATAATCAATATGACACAACAAAATAGCGCTCACACGAAAACTGCTGATATTTCTAGGGAGAAGTCGGCACAACTTTTTGAAAAAGCGAAACAATATTTTCCTGGTGGCGTAAATTCACCAGTACGTGCCTTTAAATCTGTTTATGGCACCCCTTTATTTATTGAAAGAGGAGATAAAGCTCATATCTGGGATGCGGATGAAAATGAGTTTATCGATTTTTGTTGTTCTTGGGGTCCACTTATTTTAGGTCATAACAACGATCAGATTCGTGAGGCAGTAACGGCACAATTAAGCAAAGGTTTAAGTTTTGGAGCACCTACTGCTCTCGAAAATGAGCTGGCTGAATTGATTATTTCTAACAATCGATTTATTGAAAAAATCCGTTTTGTAAGCTCAGGTACTGAAGCTGTCATGTCGGCTATCCGCTTGGCTAGAGGGTACACGAAACGTGATAAGATTGTTAAGTTTGAGGGTTGCTATCATGGACATTCGGATTCTCTTTTGGTAAAGGCAGGATCTGGATTGGTTACTTTTGGTGAAACTTCTTCTGCTGGCGTTCCTAAAGCATTTGCTGATGAAACCATTGTCATTGCATTAAATGATAAAGAGGCGTTGGCCGCAGTTTTTGATCAATTTAAAGATCAGATTGCTGCTGTTATTATTGAAGGGGTTCCTGCCAATAATGGTCTTTTACTCCAGACCAAAGAATACATTCATTATTTAAGAGAGATAACAACACAAAATGGAGCCTTACTTATCTTTGATGAGGTGATCACTGGTTTCCGATTAGGTTTTGAAGGTGCTGCCGCTTATTATGATGTACAACCTGATATCATTACCTATGGAAAAATTATCGGAGGTGGTATGCCGGTTGGAGCTTACGGGGCATCTAAAGAATTGATGAGCTGTATTTCTCCTGATGGTTCTGTTTACCAAGCAGGAACATTATCAGGTAATCCAGTTGCAATGGCTGCCGGAATCGCCACATGTAAAGTCTTAACACAGCCCGATTTCTATAAAAACCTGAATGCAAAAACGGAGTCATTCGTTTCTGAAATACGAAACTATATTGAAGAAAAGAATTATGAAGTAAAAATCTTTACAATTGCTTCGATCTTCTGGTTTGCTTTTACAGATCAAGTGGCGATTTTGAAAGCGAGCGAAATTGATCCAAATTCGATGGAATTATATAAATTGATGCATCGTGAATTGCTGAATCGTGGTATATACTTTGGCCCTTCTGGTTATGAGGTCGGCTTTATCTCGCATGCGCATACAGATGAAGATTTAATTACGGCTAAAAGACATATTTTCGCGGCATTGGATTTAGTTTTCGGTTAATCGTGAACTTTTTCATAAGTAATCTGTTTATATTTATTGAATGATCAATCAATAATAATTATGAAAAAAAATATCTTAAAGTCTGTTGCTGCTGTTTTGGCTATCACAGGAACATTAGCTTCTTGTCAAAATACCGCAACTAAAACAACAACAGGACAGGATTCTACTCTTTCTACTGATACAGTTGCTGGTACTGAAATAACCGTAACACCAGTCTCGGACTCGAAAGCATTTCCTGGTGCTGACTTGAAAATTGCCTCTATTACATCTGAAAAGGTTGGAACGGATTCGGCAAAAGTAACTGTAAAGTATGCTGTTAGTAATTTTAAACTTACTGAACAAACTGCTCATGAGCATCATATGGCAAATTCTCATGATGGTCAACACATTCACTTTATATTAGACAATAAACCTTATGCAGCTCTATATAAACCAGAAAACACGGTTACTTTAGCGCTGAATTCGGAGCATTATCTGATGTCATTCTTATCTCGCTCCTACCATGAATCAATTAAGACAACTGAGGCTTCTAAATTGGTTAAATTTAAGATTGACAAGGATGGAAAAGTAGTTCAAGATGCAGCAGTTACAGCTCCATCATTATTCTATAGCCGTCCAAAAGGTGAATATAAGGGTGAAGATACGAAAGTATTATTGTTAGACTTTTTCTTGGTCAACACGACTTTAGCCGCTGACGGCAATAAAGTATTAGCGGATGTGAATGGGAAACAGTTCACATTGGATAAATGGGGGCCATATGAAATCAAGGGCTTACCTTTAGGGGATGTGAAAGTAAAATTGACACTAGTGGATAAAGATGGTAATGCTGTTACTGGTGACAATGTTTCTGTAGAAAGAGATATCAAATTATTAGCACAATAGTTTTAAGGATTATCGAAGATTTCGGATTACTCTGAGTTTCTAAAAATACTTCTACAGTTATTCGATAATTTATAAAAGCTCAAGTAGATATAATATTCTACCTGAGCTTTTTTTGGTTATATTAAAGTATTCATCCCCCCTTTATTTATTTAATAATATAATTCTACTGCAATTCAACTATTAATGCAATAAAATTTATTTAGCCCGTTCTTGATTAATTTATTAAATTTAGATAACCAATCTAAACTTAAATATTAACAATAATATGCGGCATCTTTTTCTATTTATTTTATTTTTTGCAGTAATAAACTCAAACTTTGCACAACAAATCCCCGCTATCTACATTCATACAGATCGTGATTTTTATTTTCCCGGAGATACCGTGTGGTTTAAAGGATATGTCACAAACAATGGATTACTCTCCGATAATACACTCAACCTTTACCTTAAATTCGCGGAGGAGAGTGGTCGGGTTTATCAACAATCGGTAGCACTTGTCTCTAGTGGCATTACAGCGAGTCACTTTGTAGTTCCTTTATCTTATCAAGGGCAGGAACTGTATTTAAATGCCTATACTCAGCTGATGAATTGTCCAACTCAAGGATGCTATTTCAAAAAAATAGGCATTCTACAAAATGAAGAGATGTCCGACTCTACACCGACTTCCACTACCCCTTCCGTAGATAAAAAATATAATATAAATGTGTACCCAGAAAGTGGAATTCTATTATCTGACATGGAAAACCAGCTCATCATACAATGTTATGATGAATTGGGCTATCCTGCTATGGCAAAAGGAAAGTTAGTTGAATGGGAAGGTCAAACTTTAATACCATTTGAAACAGACAGTGCTGGATATGCACAGATTCTTTTCATTCCTGTTAAAGGCAAAAAGTATAGCATTGATTGGGTAAGTGATGATGATCATAAACATAAAAATAGTATTCCAGAAATTCGCGAGGGCACTAAAGCAAGTATACGAGCTAATGTGGATACTACAATAATACAACTGATGAGCAACATGATAGAACAACAGGTTACTGTCATTGCCAAATTAGGGAAGCGTGAGCTGTTTCAACAAGAGTTTCACCTTAAAAAAGAAAAGAAAATTACGATTCCTTTACAAAATAAAGATTTGGAATATGGCATCCTGCAAGTGGTTGTAAAGGACCAGGGAGGACAGATATTATCCACTCGTAGTCATCTACTGGGTCAAAAAATTATGGTCTTGGAACCAATTGTAACTTTAGAACGTGGTTCTGGTGAAAAGTCGGGCAATAGATTAAAAATTCAGCTTCCCAATTATGAACAGTCTGCTAATCTGTCAGTATCTGTTGTCGCCATTGATGTACCAATTGACAGTGCTACAAACATATTCACCGATCTTTACCTACAACCTATGACTGAAAGAAATATGATCATGCCCCTTACTCTTTGGGAAAAAAGTATAAACAAAGATTTATTTATCCAGTCGCAAAAATGGACTGATATGATTTGTCCTTCGGACGGAAAGATTGTTAAAGACAGTTTATTTATCCTTAAGGGACAGATCATTATGAACAAAAATCGCTGGCCGGGTTTTTATAAAGATTACAAAGAAATTGTAAGAAAAGATACCAAAATGAGCGGTGCTTCATTTGGATATCAGGATTTTATGGCATCAAAAATGAATTATCTTAAAGTAGATTTTGATTCTGAAGGTCGTTTTAATATCCCAAATCTTATTGTACTGGATTCAATGGATACAAAATTTGTTCAAATTAATAGAAAGCTGAAATTTGAACCTTTCCATATAAAATACGAGTTTTTTAATCCTGTTATTTTTGACCGTCCTTTCCAAATTCCAACAGGTTATCAGTCTTTTATCTCCTCTAATCTATGGAAGAACAAAGAGAATATTATCAAGCCAAATTATACAATAAATCCATCTGGCAAAAGAGTATTGCAAACCGTTACCATCACCAGAAGTCGTAAGCAGCGTGAAATTGATCGTTTAGAACGTAGATTCTATACTGTGGGCATACCTAGTAACATGAAACCTGATCAAATTCTTGTTCCACTATTGGACAGCACAGTGTTAAAGAGATCACAAATTTTGGAAGATTATTTATTTAACAATATACGTTCTAGAAAATTTGAGGTTTATTTAAATGGTCGATATATACCGCAATTAAGTACTGATTCAATTTCTAACATTAAGGCAGATAAATATTATGATGAAAATATTTCTTTCTTAAAAGAAGATATTTCCAACTTTCCTTATATCAAGTTTTATAGTACATTCTCTTTGGCAAAAGGTAGGCCTACGGTATTGATCTATCAATATTCACCAAATGAAGTAGATAAAGAAATTGGCAAAGCGGTTGATGAACAAACCGTAATGGGCTACATGCCGATCAAACAATATAAAGCTGTTGTCTATGAAAATGTTGCTAAGAAATTCTCTTCTGGATACGATGAGCGCCTGACCTTGTACTGGAATCCATTTGTTACGATCTCTCAGGAACAACAAACTGCACAAGCTACTTTCTTCAACAATAGTAAAGCAAATGGTTTCTGCTTAACGATACAAGGAGTGAGTGACAATGGACAACTGATCTATTACAGGAAGATATTTAAATAGCTCACTTTAAACCTATGATTTATTATTCTAAATGGGTGTGTGAAATAATAATAAAACAAAGGGGACGCATGTAAAAAATATGCGTCCCCATCTGTTTTGGATTTTAGAATTTAGAATTATCTTTTATAAACTCTAAATTCAACCAAATACCTACTAATTACAGCCGTATACATAGCTCGAAAATCCCGTTCCATCAGTATATGCACAAATTTCCATAGGCGTTTCATACCAAGGTGCTTGTTGACATGTTCCTGTCCAAGTTGTACCTGTAGGTAGGTTATCGTGGATTCCAGAATAAACTGTGCAGGATTTCCCTATATTGCCGTTGTCTTCAGGTAATGTTGTAGTAGGATCGTCTGGTGGACCTGGGGCCGTTGTTCCTCCGGAATAACCACCTAATACATTTTTTAATTGCTCCCTAGACAGCTGCTCTACATCTTGTAGATTCAATTTTTTTAACGAAATCTTTTTCATCATTTTTTTGGTTTATAATTTATTAAAATGAGACTCACCTATTTCCGAGTTTCAATAGGAGAATGCATATTTAAACATCTTAAACAAGTACCACTATATCAAAATAGCGGTTAATAAATACAACCATGTTGGTAAACATTATTTGCTTCATCTAAGCATATTTCACCAAACCCTTTATTTGTACATATACCGTAATAAGTTTGACCAGACTGTCCCCCATGGATTCCTCCCCAAATCTTACAACCAGCAGGTGGGTTACCTGTATCATCATTTGGCATGGTCGTAGTAGGATCGTCTGGTGGACCTGGTGCTGTTGTTCCTCCGGAATAACCACCCAATACATTTTTTAACTGCTCTCTTGAAAGTTGCTCTACATCTTGTAGGTTCAATTTTTTTAATGAAATCTTTTTCATCATTTTTTGGTTTATAAATAATTAATTTTGATCCTCACATTATCCCGAGAATCCTAGGATTAAAATTCTTTTCTAATTAACGATCCCTTGCTCCGAACCTCATTTTCTCCCTGTTTTTGAAGCTTTCCATTGGTATTAAAGTCGTTATTCGGATGCCCTCTATACTCATACATAATCGTATCTATAAAATGTAACCTATAGTATCCTGTTATTTCTAGAAGATTAAAAAACAAAGCCATATCATAAGGCATCTCCAAAAAACTACCGTCCGAACGTTTTATCTGATTTAGATGAGGGTCTTGCTTTAGAAACTCTCTAAAGACTTTGTATTTAAATGTTCGTAGTGGAAAATAATGCCAATATGCATTTCTGATATTTTCAAAGTCTATTGCTTCATAAACACCACCGTGTTTACGAATTTTATTATAATGTGCCAGACTTCCATAAGTCATCAAACAATCAAATGATTTATAACAGGAGTTAACAATTGAGAATACAGCGTCATGGGGCAACTTATCATCTCCATCTACAATACAAATAATATCCTCATCATCAAATTCTTTCTCGCATAGTGTTTCAATTATATTTAATAAAGCATATTTACGTACATCATTTTCCTTTACACTTACATGCGTATGGATAGGAATTAACATTCCCCCCAAATCATCCGAGTTATCGTTAATAAAATGAATATGAAAATTAGTATACTTTTGCTCAATAATAGAGTTATAACATTCCAATATGTATTTTTCAACATTCCTAAATGGGGAAATAACATGGATTTTACTTTCTGGTAAAATCCAATTACTTTTTACATCTATTAAAAAATTGTGCGGAGCTATAATTTTGAAGAAATCCAGTTCTCCAACATTATCAATATTATGGAAAGACAGGATTTCGGTAATATAATTAAAAATAGGTCGTAGAAGGATAAAAGATCTGACCCCATGAATTGAGGAGATAACAGATAGTCTTTCATTAATAGGCATTTTCTCGTCGTAATCTACATCTACATACAGAAAATATATTTTCTTCTCAGCAACCTCTATGATTATTTCTTCTAATGTACTTTCATCTATATCTAACTGAAATTCTTCAAAACTAAAATACAATATATCTTCATCAGCTCTTCTTGCTAATTCAATCGCGTTTAATAATTTATGAAAGGGCGTAGTTGCTATTTCATGGGATAAATCTTCAGAAAAACAATCAGATTTATTATTTAAGTCATCACTTAATGGAAATATTGCTGTCATAAATATAAAAGATTTTGATGGTCAGTCATGTTTACGCTTGAATGGGTGAATTTAAAATTGATTCAGCATGTATTTTTGCAACATTTGTTGCAACAAAAAATAACAATTGATCTTTTTCAATTATTCCGGTAAAATCTAAGGTGGAAATATCTATTTTCTCATTAAATCCGATATCATTAAGACCAATCAAAAAACGAACTTCTTCACTTAATGCTCCTTTGGAATGTAAAACATGTTCTAGTCTCATCTCCCAAAATGGATTTTTATACTGATTTGCACTCAGGAGCGTATAACACAGTGCTTGAGTTTCTAGCTCTGTTAAATGCGATTTTTTTTCGAAACAAGAAATCAAAAACTCCATCTGATCATAATAAATGACTTCAATTTCTCTTTCATTTAAGCAGGTTTTAATCAAATAACTCATTTTACAGGAAACCTTTGACAGCTGAAAAATTGAAATCTGATCTTCTGAAATTGTTTTAGTCAATTTTTCAATTAACAACCTTAAACATTCATACAAAGAAAATCTTCGATAAAAATTATTGTAATTGATCTTACTCTGCAATCTTTGTTGAAAGTATACGATCAGTTCAAATAGGTGATCGATTTGGGATTCGCAATCTGCAATTGCTTTCATTGCGAGCTTATACATATTGTCATCAAAATCGTACAACACTTCCTCGACGTCTAGTTCAAAATATTCAAGTTGCACTAGAAATGTGATAAGCCATCCAAGGCCTAGAAGCCCACAATCAAAAGAATAATCATCCTGTTCAATGGCGACTAACATTAAAGCGTCCAAATCAATCTCAACTTCATCCTTATTTTGCAGATAAAGGGCATTATAAAGTATTCCAAATACATTTTTTTTCTTCACATCTAGCATAAAAAATTGATCTAAATCAGTTCATAAATTTCGTGATGAAACTCTTTTTCAATACCAGCATAAGAGGGAGAATGATTGTAAAATGTTCTTAACTTCGAAACAGGAATAACGTTAACCGAATGCTGAGTATCTGTCTGATTAAATTTTCCTTTATTTCTATCAAATAATTCTATTTCCATCATTTTCATAAAAGTCTCTCTGAATAAGGCGTCAACTTGATAATGAAATTTCGTAAAATATTTGAATCCCATCTCTGACCGTTTGTGATTTAAAAGCTCTAGTAAAAATTCGATTTTCATTATCTGTTTAACAGAATAGGTGATAAAATGGGCATACTGATCTAGCATAAGTGAGTCGCTCAATAAGGAAAATCTGTTGTAAATAAACTTCGTTTTGTTACTAATTTCCAAATCATTAACAATAAGGATTACCGCAACATCAAGATATTTTTGAATATATTTCTTATTGATATGAAAAGCATATAATACATCCTCATTAAGAATATCTGCCTCAAGTATTATTAATGTATCTTCAAAACAGGTTGCTCGACCCTTTTCCAACTCCGCTCTTCTATCCCTGATGCAATTGACAATTTCATAACTACAATTATCTTGTGGAATTACATCAAGCTCGTCATCGTACCAAGGGCTGTAGTTCAAATATTTTACTTTGTTGAAATACTTATCCTTACCTTTCATATCACCAGAATAATGCTGAATAGCAACCTTTGACCACTCCTCTATCGGGCTGTAAGGCCAAGAAAAATTCATTTCAGTGTGAATTTCAACTTTTAAATCTAAAAGCCAAAGATTCCATAAAACTGCCCACATATCAGCACACCATGCCTGAATTCCGTTAGTTCTACTTCTATATATCCTGTTCTTTGGATATTCTTGTTCCCATAATTTAACATTAAAGCCTTTCATCAAAACAAATAGGGATTCAGAATCGCGCTCAATTTTATCCCAAAAACTAGCAGTGATTCCTTTTAGTACATACTGTGCTCCGCCCGAATGATGATTTTCTGCTTCCAATTTTTTCTTGTCCAACCCAACCACAGCCAACATATCATCCAATAATTTTTCAGAGCTACATTTTCTGATATAATTTATATCCAGATAATTTCTAGTATCAGAGACATAGCATATATCATTTATTTCTACATCTACAATTTGTGGAACACGGGAAAATAGGATATCAGAGTCATGATAAAAGAAAATTTCTTGTTCTAATTCTGGGTTATTGAGAAAATGTTTCTTAAGAATATGAGGGCGAATGGAAGAAGTGTATTTAGAATTTTCTCTCAAATCTTCGTAAAAGAAGAAACAGGCAAGATGTTGATTTTCGTGCACAAATTGATCCATTTCTTGATCATCATTAATTGTTTTTGAATACGCAAAAAGAACATGAATGTTTTCTTTTTTTATACCCAATGATTTAAAATTCCTGAGCTGGATTTCTAATTGCCAAATAAAATAGGTCGTAAAGGGTTGTGCTGAGAGATAAATCATAAATTTTTACTTATAAAAAAAATTAAAGATTATTTATCAAAAATTACATTATAAAAATATTCAGGACATTAAAATTAAAACCGTAAAAGCATAAAATTAAAGCGAAAGGAACAGCTAATGTCAATCTAGAATACTAAATAGTATCTGACACGATTTATTAAGTATGAAAAAATAAAAATATCTTATTGGAAAGCAATCACCTCATGAAGGTAGCATTCGATTCTAATAAGAGATTTATTCTTAAGGTTTACTGCTTCGGAATATCCGAAATGGTTATAAGAAAAGCAGGGGAAATAATTGGTTTATTCCCCTACTTTTTATTTAAAAAGTTTACTTATTTTCTATAAGCTCTAAATTCGGCCAAATGCGTACTTGTCGCCCCTACTCTATAAGGAGCTGTCATTGTAATTCTTACATACCGTGCGTTTACAGGAGTTATCACAAAATCCTGCCACGCTGCTGTAGCTACTTCAGAATTAAACGTCAGATTTTGAGATACCATTGTCCAAGATGTGCCATTCAATGAAACTTCAATATTAAAGGTTTTAAAACCTCCAGTGGTATTATTGTGTCTTCTGATCATTCCAATTTTAGAAAGCATTTCTTCTTTACCTAAATTCACAACAAACCAATGTGGATAGTTAAAACTACCAGATGACCAAGTCGAATGCCAATAGGTATTAATATCACCATCAATTAAAGAAGATGCTTTTCCATTTGCTGCACCTTCATTAGTTTCGATAGAAGAAACCTCTGCTGACCAAGCACTTCTATCAATCGGAGCATAAATATCAAATGTTTGTTCAGTAGAAATACCACCTTCACTAGCGACCGTTGCTTTCATTACTCCCCCTCTACCTGCAACATCAAGTTTCAGTGAACCTGCCGCAGCAGTACTACCAATAACACTTGCTGTTTTAATATCACCGGCAATATCAAACGTATAGGTTACATCAATAGGATCACCTGTATTATTTACCCAATTCAATACCACATTATTTGCATCATACGAATAATTCAATGTGGGTAAAATTGCTTTATATACCAACAGACCTGGTGCGGTTTGGTTCTGCGAAGTTAAATTTCTATTCCAAACTTCATCTTTCAAATTAACAGTAAAATCAATAATCTTCGTTTCATCAGACAAGTTTTGGATACGTACAGTATCCATTATATTCGCATTGAAAGCTTGTTTCATTTGTTTTCCATCGAGCACATACGAAATCGTACCTGGGATCGCTCTTTCTGAAGTTTTAGGAAAAATAAATGTTACTCCTCCAGCAACAGGATTGACTAGCAAACTACTCATCTTAAAATCGGCTTCATATGGTCTCGGACTCAATTCAGTCTTTGTCACTTTAGAAGGTGTACCATCAGCTGTAAAATACTGCAAAGCGAATTCATACGCTTTGACTTCGCTTAATGGTATTATTACAGGCGTGTCAAATTTAGTGACATCTAAAACTTTCTCAGTACCAGCATCGGTATACTTAATTTGTGCCTTCACTACGCGATCGCTTAGCTCAGGCCAATAAATCTCGACATTTTTATTAAATGCAGATACATATGTCAAATTTGATGGCCGCGCTGTCGGTCTTTTTTCTGTTACTTCGGTTCCTTGGCCCACCTGTGGAGGAAAAATCAACTCTTCTTCTTTACAAGCGGAAATAGCCAATAGCAGTCCTCCAAAAAGGAGGACTCTACTCATATTCAAATTAAATTTTCTTTTCATCTTAATTGGCTAATTATTATGGCTTTAAAAATTCTATCTCGTACTTATTTAAAAACACTTGTCCCTCTATCTTCCAATCTTTCTGTGTCTGTAGTTCCATCCAATAGAATATTTGAGTGTAAAAATCTAAATTTTGAACAAATACAGCATTGGCACCCAATTCACAAGGTTTTACTTCAGATACAGTTCTTGAACTAAATGCTCCAGATAACTGCATTTTACTTTTTCCTGATACTTCATTTTGAATCTCTCCCGATGAAGTTGATCCCATTTTCCATAAACCTTTCAAATTTGAACCATAAGGAGATTCTCTTAAATCTCCTGAAAAACAAGTGAAATCACGTATTTCCTCTTGCTTATAGGCTTTATTAAATATTTGAACTTCTGATGCATCAAAATCGACTAAATCATATGTTATTGAGGGACGATAACCAAAAATTAAAGGATCATTTGTTTTAATATTATTGATATTCATACCCTCTGTGGTCGTTTCATTTGCTATTGTTCCGTTATTAAAAACTTTAATATTTACCTTATCTGGAGCAATAGCTGTGATAACCGTAGTCATTGTATACCACTCACCATTAATTTTCGGAATATAACACTTAGCAACTTTAGAACCATCACTAACGTGAACTTCAAGATCATTGCCAAATGTATAATAATTCCAACCCGGTGTAGCAGTACTGGTATTTGAATCTTTTCCAAAAAATGAAGAATACCAATAAGTATATGTATTCGGTGAGATCGTCGATGGTATTCGAGTATTATTCAAATTAAATCGTAATCTAGCAGATATGGTCAATTCTTTAGTGGTCGCTAAATCATAATCACTAGAGTTACCCAGGTTATCACTTTCAGCTCTTACACCTAAAGGCATTGTACCAGTTCCGTCATATCCCCAAAGTCGAACGTAATTCATCGCTTTTCCTGTTAATTCAGCTTCCTTAAAACTAGGATTTGCAAAAATTGCAAACGTATTACGTTCTTGATCGGACTTTCCACCATATGATGTGCCAATGCCGCCATGGTTTGATGTAACGATAACCAGCCAATCTTCACTCGCATAATTTTTTCTAGCCTTTAAAGCATCTAAAATATTACCAACATAACCATCCACTTTATTAAGAGCATCTGTATAAGCAGCATTCTCAACAGAGAAACCAGATTCTTTTCCTGCATCTAATACACTTTTGAATTGAACAATCATGACATCATGATTTTTCTTTTCAAAAAGGTCTAACACTTTGTTTTTAATGCCTTCATCTGTATTTTCATCATAAGTTTCATCAGCACTCACTAATAACTTATCATTTAATGCGATGGATCTGGAGACTACAGCCGTTTTAATACTCGGAGCGATAGTTGCCATACGAAACAGCATAGAAGGATATCCTGCAGGATCTTCATGTGGATGATTTACATCTGGTTTCGGAATATAACTTTCATCCACAATACCATGATTGGAAAAAGATACACCACTCATCATGGACATCCATGACGAGGCATCACTCGTATTTTCATCTGCCAAGGAATTAAAAGTATACTTACTCGTTTTAAGTAAATTAGTCAGATTTGGTGGCAACTTCTTCTTTATTTCTTGCCCCACCGCGCCATCTATTGAAATAAATAAAACTTTTCTTTTTACTTCCTGATTTCCTGCTTGTTCATAATCTTCATAAACAGCAGGCGGATTTTCATATTTAGTACAACTGCTCCAAAGCATTAAAAATCCTAATGCGTAAACAATTGTTCTTATTCGGTTAAAATTTCTTTTCATAACAATAGATTAAATATCGTAAAAAACTCCAAGTTCAGCTAATGCAACATGGCTTTCACCACTTTGATTCTTGTCTGGGAATACCAACTTAACATATTGCGTTTCCACAATTTTTGAAAAGGATAATTCTCTTACAATAGCTTTTTGCGCTGTAGTCTCGCCAGTCTGTGCTAATGGATAAGTTCCCATTTCAGTCCAATTTTTATTGTCTGTACTGGTGTAAACAATGACCTTGGTCTGGAAGGTATTGTTTATTCTATTTTGAATATAAACCCCTTTAATGGCATTCATCTCTTTCATATTCATCACTAACTCGACAGGAGAGGTCGTAGGTATATTACAACCTGACCAACAGGTATGCCAAAAGGTATCCTTATTGCCATCTTTCATATTATTTATTGGAGCATCAGAATTAGTAGCAACATTTGCAGTAAATTCATAGGTACCACTCGGTAAATAATACTTAGAACCTAAAGGAGTATCTCCACCAGTAAATGTCAGTGGATTATATTCCCAGATAGCTGTCGTCATTGGAGCATATTTATTTCGAATCTCTCTTTTTGCGGCGGCACTCACTGGGATGCCCCAGGCAATAAAGAAACGATTATAATCCAATCCAGAGAATTCGCAGAGTTGACGATAGAAATAATCTCTCTTAGCTTGTTCTAAGGCTGTAGTAAAATTTTCATTACGCGCCTTTGTATAAATAAAAGGGAAAAAGTCCCATCCTGATTCTGCTTTTTTACCTTTAACTTTATCAAATATCTGTAAGAACGGTGTAATACGAGCGAAAGCTGCATTATCTTCATTAATTCCAGATCCTGCAGGAAAATTAGAAAAACTTTTAGCTCCAGTTGATTTCGCATAAGCTAAAGCAAGAGGTATTGTTTCTTTCAAAGCTGGGTGAAAATCGGTACGGTTAGTTTCGCCACGATTGCGTGCTGCGTTAAAAATAAATAAGTTATTGGTCGTTTCACCTAGATCCTGCCAACTCCAAGAATCTCCTGCTTGATAATTATGTCCTACCTCATGATACGAACCCCATGAAGTTCCTTTTTTAATGGTTGTTGGATTGGTCAATTCGTCTAACCAATATTCATCTTCTTGCATGATCCAAGGATTGCCACTATGTGCATAACCTGCAGAAGGGTGGATATCCATCACACCACGTTCCCACAAACTTGGGTACCGGTTTATCGGATTGACAGCATTTGGCGTTAACCCCATCCAATTGTAATAATCTTTTTCGTAAGATTCATCCCAAAGTTGCAAGGCTTGATCAACATGATCCATTCTGCCTGATTGAAGAAATCTGACTACTAATGATCGTGGAACTGTAAATGCTGTGCGCTTACCTATTAAATCCATCCAAGGGACATCGTTGGCTAACACTTGCTTTTGCCAATCTGCAACAGACATTTTCCCTAAAACAAAATCAGTTGCTTTAACTGCTCCGGCAACTTTTAAATCAACCGGATTAGGACTTTGAAATGAACTAATAATCCAGATAGTTCCACCATATAAATTGCCAACATAATTGTTACCAGGGAAAAGCTCTTTGCGCGTATAAATAATATTATCTCTTCTAGGCGCATCCTTGCCTGCAAGGTTGTCCGTATGCACACCAACTTGAACCGTTAAACCAATAATGCCAGCAGGAACTGTAATACGAACTACCTCTCCAGCAGGTGCGTAAAGTCCTGTACTGTATATTGGGGGTGGAACATAACTTACTTTATATTTGAAAGCACTGATATACTCCTTGTCCATCAATAAAGATATGGTGGTATCTTTAATTCGCTTGACAGTCTCTCCAACCAACCCTGGATAAATACGTGCTTTGTGGTATAAGCTTTTATCGGCTTTACCCATTGTCGTATCTGTTAAAATTGGGGATTCAGTATCCTCCCCTTTTTGATAGCCATCTTTAAAATCAAAACCTTCCTTGCCACAAGAGGAAGCTAAGGCTATGATCCCTGTCAGAAGGCCGATGATTATATATCTCTTATTCATAATGGTCAATTCTATTGATTAATTTCTTATTTGCGCATAATTAGGGCTCCAGCTCTTTCCATCCAATTTCCAAGCAGATTCTACCGAAACGCCAAGCCATTGATAAATCATAAATGGAACGTCAACAGCATTGGGCACCTGACGGAAAAAAGCATCGCTAATAGGTGGTTGAAAGAAAGGTACCAATTCATTAAAGCTCACCCAAGATACAGGTCCTTTAAGTTCAAAATTGCCTGCTCCTTTACCTGTTTTCTCTGTTAACTTATTGGTATTGACATCATCATAGCCAGGCCAATAACCTTGCAGATTATTCCAGAAAGGAAATTTCTCATCTATATTTGTGACACCGCCGTACTGTTTTACTTCGTCGAAGGTAAAGGCACGATTATAAATTTGAACATTACACATAGAGAGGTCTAAATTATCACCATCCCCAACTGTGTACCCTATAGTAAAAGGGTTAGTATTATCTGTATTGCTATTCTTGATCGAATTTTGCGAGATTTTACCCGCTATAGCAGCTTTAGTACCATCAGTATATGTGTAAATAGAATCCTGAGTACCACTTCTTTTGATAACTACAGTCAAAGCATGCCATTCGCCATCATTTATATATGTGCCAAATGTTTGGTCAGCAAAAGAACTATTGAAGCCCCAACCTCCGCCTTCTGAAAAAATATTCCAACCATTACCACTAAATCCTTTTGAACGTTTTGCTAAAAAAGTTGCGTAGTTATAACCTGAATTTGCCACATTGTGCTTCGCAAAAAATGTAATGGTCCAATCTTCGCTTGTACTCAAATTAAACTTATTTACATCCGCTAGAGATGCAGTTACTTTACCACTTGCAGAGTAACTATACCTTGTTGCCGCACCAACAAAAGGAATATCTTTTGCGCTAGGTCTCGGTAAAACCTTTCTCGAGAACTTGGGTGAGAACATCAGTGTGTAGGTATTTCTTTTGCTATCTCCAAAGGCTGTAAAATCAGTAACAGGAGCTTTAGAATCGCCTCCTTTTCCTGAAGTAACAACAACTAACCAGTTTTCATTGCCATAAGATTTGCGTGTTTTGATCGTATTGACCAACTGCAGCACTTGTTTATCTAGCTTATTGACCGCATCAACATAAACTGTTGACTCATCACTATACTCCGAACTTGCGCCTGCCTGCTCTACATCTGTCAGATGGACAACATTTAGATCTGCACTATCAGCTTCTAATCCTTTAACAGCAGCTGCAACAACAGCTTCATCATTTACGACGGTTTCAACATGCGCATCTTTGCCTAAAAAAGTTGTATAATCTACAGAAGAGGTATACATACTAGATGCCTTATTTGTTGATTTTAACCTGCTGAACATGGTCGGGTATGTTGCTGCATCCAAAGTTGACAGATCATTTGAAACTACCTTATTTTTGTTCGCATACACTCCCGTCAATAAGGACGATGCTACTGAAGCATTTGTCATCTGGAAATCTGTGGTTGGATCTGCCAAACTACCGTATGACACCATTCCATTACGTGTCATTTCGATCAAATTTGTTGGTTCAATAGCTTGGACCGCTGGTCCTGCCAACCCGTCCACAATAACCATCAACACTTTATCCCTATTCTCAGGACTATCCTTTGCCTCATTAAAATTTTGAAGCAAATTAGGAAAATCTTTGTTACAGGATACGAGGAGCAACATGCCTCCTATGCCGTATGTTATGTTTTTAAATATGTGAATATACTTATTCATATTTTTGTTCTTTTAAGAGGTTAATCTTTAATTTCTAATCGGAAAAAGTTACCAACGTTCTTTTTACCATATTGATAAATGCTACCACCTACTAATAATGCCGGCAAGCCCAACGATGATTTTGTTTCAACGATTTTATTAATTACTCCTGCAAAAGGCGCTTGACTATTGTATCGCTGTAGCAAAGAACCATTATTTTCCAATATCAATAAATTTGATCTACGAATATTATTATAGGTCTCAATAGTTCCATTAACAACTACACGGCCATTGTTCAAAACTTGGGCATAAACAGGAATTCCTGTACCAATGTTTTGTAGAACAAACTGCTCATCCACCGAGCCATCTGTATTGATAAGCGCCACACCGTTAACTTTACCGCTAGCTCCTAATCCTTTAAAAACACCTGCTATTGCTATTTTTTTCAATTGCGTATTATAGCTTATACTGATAATGCGATCTATGGTACCCGTTAAATTGAAAGAAGGGTCAACAGAACCGTCAGACTTAAGACAAACAATACCTGGAGCTTGCTTTCCGTTGTAGGTTGTAAAAGTACCTATAACAACGACACGGTCATTGTCGATCAATGCTGCATTGGTAATTCTACCATTTGCACCTAAATTTTTTAAGGCGAATGCCGAATCCAATGATCCGTCTGCTTTCATACGAATGACATGCTTAGCCTCTGTATAAATTAACCTTTTATTAGTTCTAGAGGAATAGGTATAGTCTATCTTGTAATGTGCTTGAAAATTACCAATCGCCAATACTTTATTATCCGATACACCAAATACTTTGATCGCAGAACCACCTAGCAGCCCTCCGTTAAAAGTAGAAACGGTGTCAAAGGAGTTTTTAGGATTGGTAGTGGTATTGATTACATCCACTACCATACTATCTATAGATCCATCAGCATTTATCCGAGTGATGTTATTGACTGCTCTTTTATTATAAATTCCAAAGCCTCCCCCTAAGATAAACTTCCCATCAGTCATTTTGGTAATTGAATTGATGGTTCCTCCAGTCACGCCTTCACCAAATTTATTCATGGCAGAGGACGTTTTTCCATCGACACCGATAAAATGTATGCCATTGCGAAACACTTTCTTATCAACGGATTCATTTTCAAAATCATAGAATGCTCCTGTTACTATAAAACCACCTGCATTGGGCAGAATATCGTATACACTTGAACGGAATCCATTGATCATGCCGTAATTTTCATCTAAAGAGGCATCTCCTTCAATTTCCAATCTTGGTCCGTAAAATACCTGTCCATCTACAATGATCTTCGCATTTCCTGAAGAAATTTCTTCAGGAACGCGAATCGTAACCAACGAATCTTTGGCCGCTACGACCTCTACTTTTGTATCGTTAATAGAGAAATCGATATTTCCGAGAAATGGTTTAATGCCTTTGACATAGAAATCCACTAGTTCGCCTGGTTTTGCGATTCCCGGTTCAGCGTAATCGGCATAAAAACCTATTCCCAAGGAGCCCTTTCCGCCCGCATAAGGGTCTGTCCCTAGCGCGATATCTTTCGAACATGACGTAACAGCAACCATAAAAATTACAGTTACGTGCCAAATCGTTTTCAATGTTAGTCTTTTCATGATAAATTCAGTCAAATCAATTTTTTTGTATAATTCCTTCGTTTATAGCATCTTCTACAAACAAAGACTTACGGAATCCAAGTGCATGTTGCGAAAATTGAAGCACATGCAATACACCATTGGTCGGCTGGATATCTGAAGTCGCAACTGGTGCTGTAATAAATGGTAAAAGAAATGCTTCTGTTCCTGGGATAGTATATGGGTAGTTAAAATACAACTGCCTATAACCCGCGTATTTAATAAGCTGATTGTCACTTGCTCTGATATCATTGTAAATTACACCAATATTCATTTCTGCACCATCATAGTTTTTGTAAACACCTCCTGGATAAGAGTCCAACTTCATGGTATCTAACTGTATAAAGTCTTTTGCTAAACTTTTACCTTTCACAATATAACGTGCCAAATATTTACGCCAAACCTGCGGTTTTATTTGATCTAAACGAGTGATAGAATCCTGTCCTGTACGCATTAAAGTTTGATTCAATGACCAAATGGATTTCAATATAGATGCATTGGCAGGTGCAAAAAAGGTCACTTCTTCATTTTTCAAGACTTCATCCAATTTCGCGATCTTCAGTGCTACTGACAAAGTATCAAATAAGTCTGGTCTGCTTTCCAGATATTGCCATATGGTTCCGTTATACTTTGGATCATGGATACCTGTATCCATGTAGTCTTCTTTCTTACAGGCACTAAAAATCAGTCCTATAAGTAAAAATAACAATCCTATTCTTAATTTATTCTTCATCTTAAGTCCCCCCTTTAGTTCCAATAATTATTTAATTTCATAAATGGATTGTTTATCAGAGCCGCTTTATCAATCGGCCACGTCCAGCCACCAGAATTAAACGCTGCTACCGACATTGTTGCGGTCGTATATTCAGAATTCAAAACTTTTTTAGTACGCACCAAATCATAATAAAAATTACCTTCTCCAAGCAATTCACGCACACGCTCCCACCAAATAGCATCTTTTAAATCCTCTCCACTATCTGTTATATCAGTCGCTTCGGCCCGCTTACGGATGACATTTACGACTGTACGTGCTTCATCATCACGATTCAACTCAGCTAATGCTTCGGCACGTAATAGAATCGGATCTGAATAACGGAAAATCATCTGGTTATCATCGGGATTATTATCTTCTCCTTCTTCCATAAATACATTGGCAAATTTTAGACATTGGAAATCACCATTTGTAGCATAGATATCTTCATCAAACCAAAAGGTCTTTCTTAAATCCTGTTCAGATGGTGGATACATTTTTTCCATAAACTTAGATTCATAGTAGATATACGATTTTTCGGTGACCTTATTTGGTGCGTGTAACACATAATCGGAATAAGAAGCTGATAAGTGAAAGCTTTCACCATAATTGAAATTTTGAACAATCTCGAATAATCCTTCTTTTGTACGGCCTTTAAATATCTCTCTTGTACGAGATAGTTCCAACAAAGCATAAGCGCCTTCATTTTCTTCCATCAATTCTTTACCTTGAGCTGCTACCTTTTCATAATATGGCGCTTTATCTTCATTTGTAAATCCGGCGATCCACATATTGATATGCATATTTAAAGCTATTGCACTTCCTCTCATTGCTTTTACTGCAACCACTGAAGGATCATCGTAAGTCCAAGGTAATTCCTTATAAGATGCATCAAGGTCTGCTGAAATGTTTTTTAGAACCGTAAGCATATTCGTACGAGGCAATGGATCGGTATTGACAGTGGTATAGTAAGGTATATCACCATATAAACGTACCATAAAGAAATAGGCTAAAGAGCGCATAAAAATTGCTTCTGCTTTATAGGCATTTTTCTGAGCTTCAGATAAAAATGGCATATCCTTATTTTCCAATTGATAGATTACAATATTGGAATTTTGAACCATTTTATAGAATTCATTCCACTTGGTAATTTGTGGAAACCCAAAATAAGAAAAATCAGCCTGACGAGCAAAAAGCATATTGAGGTTATTCTGTCTCAATAATGAAATATAATCCCTCCCTGGTCCTGAAGTAGCACTTGTCCTACTGATAGGAGCGCAGCGTAAATCACCTGAGGCTGGAAAAAAAATATTAGTCATTGTGGCCTCTCTAAATGTGGAATAAATACCCCCCATATATTGATCGACATCGCCTTTGTTTGTCCAATAGTTATTACCGGTCAATCGGTCGATCTGCGTAATGTTTAAAAAATCTTTACCACAGGAAGACAAGCTTAAGCTTGCTCCCAGTAATAATGTATATATTAACGTTCTTTTCATGATATCATCAAATTAAAATTGTACACTAAGCCCCAGTGAGTACGTTCTTTTACTCGGATAACCGTTTGACCCATCGCGCCCTACACCAGTTACGATCTCAGGATCGGGACCAGAATATCTACTGAATGTATAGATATTATTTGCTGTAAAATTAATCCTTGCAGAAGTCAAACCATACCGCTGAATCCATTTGCGGTCGAAGTTGTATCCCAATGTTGCCGAATTAATTTTAAAATATGAGCCGTCTTCCATAAACATCGTTGAGTTATAACGGTAAGGATTGTACAAAGACAAGCGTGTAAAATCGGACACATTTGGATAATCGGCGTTGTCTCCCAACTCGCGCCACACATTATATGCATCTAATGGTACATAAGCCCCTGGAACATAATTCAAATCGCCTTCTTTAATTCCATTCGGACGATCGTAATTACGGAAACGATCTGTCAAAGCTGTATTTAGGATATCACGATCTACTGTATAAGAAAATTGTGTACGTAAAGACCAGTTTTTGAATCTTGTATAGAGTGAAAGACCCCCAGTCACAGCAGGTTGAGCATTTCCAACAAATACCAAATCATTTTCATCCAAAATATAATCGCCATTTCTATCGGTAAAAATAGGATCACCGGCACGGAAGTACTTGCCTTCGGAGAATTCTCCACCTGCACGATAACGTTGACCAGTTAACGGATTAACAGGAACATCTTCATCTGATCTGTATACTCCTTTATAATCATATAATACAAACGTTAAAGGATTTCTTCCTAATCTAAAAAACTGCGGTAAATTAAATCCAGAAGTATTGTCAGGATCAATCAATTGTCGAACTCCGTCAGGCAAAGCTGTCGTATAATCACGGTTTAATGCAAAAGTAGCCGTACCACTTAATTCCCAATCCGGATTGGCTAATTTAGGTCTGAAATTTAAAGAAACCTCGTGTCCCATATTGACCATTGCTGCCTCATTTGTCAACACATTTTCAAATGCATTGTGATTTGCAATCGCTTTTTTACGTAAAATCTTATCCGACTGCTTGTAATAGGTTTCGTAAGTTAAATATAAAGCACTGTTAAAAAATCCTAACTCAGCACCAACTGACCATTGGGTGGTCGTTTGAGGCACAAGTTCCGTATTGGGAGCATTTGTTAAATCTAGTGAAGTTGTCGGTCTGTTATTATAACGTCCATCATCAATTTTATACCATCCATAAAGATCTGACAATGTTCCTGTAGGACTAATGGTACGCCCAACTGATCCACGGAAAAATCCAGTATCCCACCAAGAGATATTCTCCATAAATTTCTCTTTTTTGAAATTCCATCGGAAACCCAGTGATGGATTTGCTGTCCATGGCGATGCTCCGCCTGTCACTGATGTACCGTCTACACGATACGTTAAATCAATGATATATTTGGAATCGTAATTATATGATGCATTACCCGCATAAGCTATGGAACGAAAATTTGTAAGACTATTCAACAAACCACCTAATGATCGGCGTGTATTATAGCTGATACCTGCTTGAAACTGATCATTGGCTGTTCCTTTAATTCTATTAAGATTCGCCGAAGATTGCGAAATTTCCATCTCCGAAAATCCGTAAATATTAAAGACATGCTTTTCCTTAATTGCTTTTACCCATGAAATTAAATTTCGGTTATATACTTTACTTTTATTATCGTAATAACCGTATACTTCTGAACTATTACCCAGCAATAATTCGGGAGTAAAACGATCTTTAGTTGATGTTGTATAATTATAATTAAAAGTAGATGTCGCTCTTAAGCCCTTAATGGGTTCATACTGCAATTCTACCTGTGCAACGTAATTACCTGTTTTATTTTGATCATCGACATTTAGTGCCGATAATGCGCCCATACTTCCAGAGAATAGCGATGGTGCAGGATAAAGAGATGTCGTATTTACTGATTTTCCGACTCCGGTTTGCATCATCGCATTACCACTACCCATCTGATTTTGAGCTAAATTGGCATTCACATTGGCCATCATTCGGAAACGATCATTTGGTTCATACTGCATATTGGACTGTACCGTATAGCGTTTGAAACCTGTATTGGCAATAATACCATTCTCATCGTAATAGTTCATATTCACTTTGTAGTTGAACACGCGTTCTCCACCAGAGATATTGACGTTATGCGTCTGGTTATAGGTATTTCTATAGAAATAGGATTGCCAATCGGTTGAATTGTTATAGTATGGATTTAAACTATCTGCTAATAAAGGTGAATCATTGATACGCTTATATGCTGCTGCTAATGTAGTATCATTCATCAGAATTTGCTCCACACGTAGCATACGCTCGTCACGGCCACCGATCACTTTACGCAATTTTGGTACGGAACTCATGAAAAACTGTCCTTGGTATTGTACCAATGGCACTTTAGAATTTCCGCGTTTTGTACGCACCAAGATAACACCATACGCACCACGCGATCCATATAGAGCTGTTGCCTGTGCATCTTTCAATACGGTAATATCTTCAATATCCTCTGGCGGAATCATGGAGATCGGCGATACACCTGGTCCCGCTGTTTCAAAACCATATTCGTAACCCGAGTTATCATCGATAGGAACGCCATCAATAACAAACAAAGGTGATGTAGGAGTCAAAAAAGCATTGTCACCACTCCCGGAAACATTAAAATTGGAGATACCCCGTACTGCTATTGTACCGCGCATACCTGGACTACCGGTGTTATTTTGAATATTCATACCCGCGACTTTTCCTTGCAATAAGTCGACAAAGTTTCCTGCCGGAATATCTTGAATTTCCTTTCCAGAAATGGTTACTACAGAACCCGTTAATGTTTCTCTCTTACGCTGTTGGTAACCAACAACGACAACTTCATCAATTTCTTGATTCTTACTGCCCATCTCGATATTATACTCGTTTTTAGAGGCTGTAACGGTTGTTTTAACCGTGCCATATCCTTGGTAAGAAAATACCACTACGCCATCTACAGGTGCAGAAATCACAAATCTTCCATCACTACCTGTTTTACCAAGATCTCGTTTTGGTGATTCCAATCTAATGGAAACGCCACTTAAGGGTTTATTATCGGTTCCCTTAACCGTCCCTTTTACCATTTTGGTTTGCGCCAAGAGCGCATTTCCCAACATGCTGGTAAAAAGAAGTATCGTTATACAAAACTGTTTCATAATTGTTAGCTAAATCATTGGTGTATTATCAATCAAATTTTGGTAGCTCATTGGGAAAACGAAATTGAATCTCCCAATCTCCTTCTTCATAAATGGAAAATAATTGTCCGATGTAATAATCTTCTATAAAGCCGGAATCACCTTTTTTACGAAATTTGAATTGCATAAAAGCATAACCTCCTAAAGTGTAGTCCGAGGTTACATTTGTTAAAGGAATCGGATAAGCTACGTCATACACCACCTTGTTATTCTCAAAACGATGATTAAAACCATGTACCAGTTTTTCCCAATTTGTATTTGAAAACTTTTTCGGATCAACAGGATTATTCAATGAATCTAAAAAACTTATTGTTAGTGTTTTAGAATCTTTACCTTTACTTTCTAATTTATTGAAATAAACAAGGACATCACTATTGTACATACCAGAATTAGTTCTATCCGTCCGCATATTGCCCGAAATAATGGAAACATAAGAATATGGTAAAATTGATAATCCTGTGATTGGATCAACAAGACTTGGTTCAAAAGGTCGTTCTCTAAGGGGTTTCAATTTAAAATTACGCAAGTAGCGACGGCCACCTGAATTGGTTAATTCGATGTCAAAAACATAACCTGAATCTGGCTGGGCTTTTACAAAACCGGAATTTCCAGATTGTCCCCAAAAATTAATATTTCCAGATTTCTCTAAAATTTCTAATAATGGGCGATATTCTGTTTTACGTTTACTTTCAATCTCCGCTAAGGATTTTTCTTCTCCAGTATATGGTTGCTCCCAGATTTTAACTGGAAATTTATCATTGAATAAGGTCGTAGGCTGTCCATCCACATCCCTAACATTGATAATTTTAAATGTTAACGGTTGAGAGGTGTTTTGTCCGACATTGAGAATATTGTTAAAAAATGTATTTCTTCCTAAAATCGGCTGAAATATTTGGGTATTGTATACAACATCCTCTCCTAAGGAATCCTGATCTGTAGGGATATTTTTTTTACAAGATGCCAATACACAAAGCCCAAGTCCACATAAAGCAATGTGTCTAATCGTGCTATATAATTTCATATTCATATTATTTATTTAGGAGTTTGGCCAGTTTGGAGAAACCATAATTATGACTTGGAGCCAAAATATGTAATCTTCCATTTTTCGTACGGATATTAACTACAGAAGCATTACTTTCCTGCCAGTAGCGTTGAAAGATAGAATTGTTCATATCGCTCAAGATAATCTGTTGCTGTCCACCATTTACAATACCTGACGCTGAAGTCACCTTGTACTTCATTGTCATGCGATACTTATCAATGCTGAGAACTTCTCTCCCTTCGACAAACTCTTTTAGATTGTCCGTATCATAAATTCCATTGAAAGCATAATGAAAGGTCAATGTATCGATTAAAGGTTGAGGAATATCTTCTAAATACAACTTTGGTCTATCAGCTGCGCTTCTCACGGCATTCATCGCATCGATTGCATTAGTAAAGCTGTTATTTGTCATTGCAAAGAAAGTAAGGGTATCCAGTGGATTTTTTAATCTCGCCCGTAGATTTGGAACTCTCTCTAATACTAACAGTAAAGAATCATATACCGAATTCTGCTCTTCTAAAAATTGTAATGTTGTACCATCGTATTCGGTATATTTCACTTGATAATCTTCGTAATAGGTATTTCCTTTTTTACAGCTACTGAGTGCAATGACTAGGAAGAGGAAGGAAAGCCCTACATATAATATTTTTTTCATCATGGTTATTATTAGGTTATTTCCAATATGAATTTTGTACCAATTTTGAATTACGCTCCAAGACATCCGAAGATATCGGCCAATAGATTCCTCCATTTGCAATAAGATCATTCAACACCGCATTGTTCTTTTTGATCTTTGCCAAACGTATCTGATCGTACCATCTCCAGCCCTCGCCCATCAATTCACGTCTTCTTTCTAAAAAAATTTCATCTAAAATATCTTTTGGAGAGGTATTGATATAAGGCTTCAATCCACGCTGTGCTTTGATGATATTCAGGTTTTTGATGGCTTCGTCTTTTTGTCCCAATACGGCTTTAGCCTCAGCATGCAATAAGTATATCTCTTCTAAACGAGTGAATACTAAATTGGATCCGAATATGGAGAAATCAGAATCACCTGAACCATTACGTATGACCTTAATCTTACTAAAGATTGGAATATCACCATTATAGTTTGAAAAATAATTTGTTCTTATTAACCCTGAAACAGAATCGATTCCAAAACGAGTATCATTGACATCATCAAAAATATTGTTGATGGTATCTCTGTTAACAAAAATATCTGGTTTTGCTTTGGTTACGATGGGATATCCTAATGTCAACGACTCAATATGACCTGTATTAGTTGCCTCACCAAGCTCGTACGAAGAACGTACCGCTAAAATTTGCGCGCGATCACTTGGTCCAAAAAGACCATTTGTAGGATCTACCAAATTTGGTGCTGATAATAAGGATAAACCTGATTTAGAAAAATTATCAATCACAAACTTCGAGTAGACGTCGGCATTGATGTATTTGCCTTGCCATGCGGCAACATGAGCTAACAAGGAATATGCTGTAATTTTATTGACCAGTACACCGACCCATGTAGAATAGCTTTCACCATAATAGTTTTGAGTTCCCGATGCATATGTATAAGGGAGCTCTTGAGCTGCTTGTAATAATTCTTTTTCTACAAATGCCAGAACGGTAGCTTCTGTTGCTTTATCTACCTCTAAAAAGCTTCCATTATCGTAAGAATCTTTTAATAAAGGAACTTCACCCCATATACGTACCATATAAAAATACATCATAGCTCTGATCGTACGTGCCTGAGCAACATCATATTTAAGATCACGCTCTGTATAGCGAGTATCTTTTGCCATAACTTCTGGCGCACGTTCGATAAAAAGTGATGCTGCATTGATAACAGCATAGAAGCGACGCCAGTCTGTCAAACCTTTAATCAAAGGATAAGCAGACTTTAATTTATTCTCTTGTACTACACGTAAATCAGCACGAGAATAGGAATTAAAATCGCCATAACGCATCTCGCCATATACCCAGTGTCCATAATTGTCCACCATTGCTGCGCGCATTAAACCGTATATACCCATCAAGTGTGCGCGAGTATCCGATAAAGAATTCCATTCTTTACCTTCTGCTCCCACATTAACTGCAACGATATCCAATTTTTTATTACAGGATGTGCTTAGCACAGTAATACCCATCATAAAGAGTAGGTATTTTCCCCATTGATTATATCTTTTCATTTTAAACATCATTCAATAATTAGCTTTATAAATCCAATTTGATTCCCATACTGACAATTGGAGACATAGGCAGGCCGTAACCTGTGTAGTAACCGTTAAAATCAATCAACTCGGGATCTTTACCTGAAAATTTGGTAATGGTCAATAAATTGGTTCCAGACAAATACACATAGGCACGACGTACTGACTTTATTTTATCTTTAATAGAATTTAAATGAGCAAGATCATAACCAACGGTCAAGGCTCGCAATTTTAAGAAAGAAGCATTTTCTAAGAATAGATCTTGATCCACCCGATATGCGACAATAGGACTCCAGGGGTTATAAATTGGGTATTTCGTAATATCAACATCTTGTTGCCAATGAAATACTTCTCGGATACCCTCCAAAGAATTGGTGTTTTCAGTATTGATAAAATCATACTTTGTGGATGCTCTTTGATTCAGTGCTTTGTGACCTAAAGCAAAGTACCATTGCATATTCAACTCAAAACCTTTGTATCTAAATTGATTATTGAAACCTCCAACTAATTTTGGCATTGCGTTTCCTTTTAGCACACGATCTTTTTCATCGATCTTGAAATCGCCATTTTGATCTTTCCAAACTGGATCTCCAGCGGCAAAATCCACACCGTCAAACTGTAGTTTTTGGCCATTTTGAACGGGAATATCAGCGTCTGTATTGTAAATTCCTTGGTTCTCATAAAGCCAGAATTGATCAACGGCCTCACCTACTTTTAATAAACGATTACTTACTTTTAGTTCCTGTTTCCCATTTGGTAATGCTGTTAATTTGTTCTGGTTCCAGTTCAGGTTTAAACTAGCATCCCATTGCAATCCTTCCGGATTACTTAACACATGTGCACCTAGGTTTAAATCTATTCCTCTATTTTGCACAGTCATACCATTGATGATCTGTCCAGAATAACCATATTCTGCAGGAATCGGCATATTGATCAGCTGATTGACATCTTTCTTTTGATATGCGGATAAAGTAAAATCAATCTTCTTATCCAAGAATGCACCATCTACTGTAACTTCTGCATGATCTGTATAAGGCCAATCGATACCATATCCAACCCACCCATCTGAATATGGGCGTGATGCTACTGCAAAGCCGTTGTAAGAAACAAGTGATTTCTCAGTTCCCCAGCTTAAATCTGCAGTATAATTTGGTCCTACGGCATACTTACTTGTAAAAATTGGCTTGCCAATACGAGCCCATGAAGCTTTGACACTCAAATTGTCCATAGCTGCATCTTCCGATTCATTAATGAGATGATATTTGGCAGAAACTGCTGGTGTAGTCAACCAACGTGAATCGGGTTGCATGGTAGAAGAACCGTCGTAGCGAATAACGGCATTGATATCTAACTTATCTTTCCAGCTGTACGCTCCGGATAAATAAAGGGAATGCAACCTAAAATCTTCTCTGTTTGTCCAGCGATTGACATATAATCCACCAATTGGTATAAGGTATCCACTATTGTTTGGATCCCCATTCACGACATTCACTTTGATAAAATCATTTGGTCCGTCATAAGCACGTGAATAGTGGTAACGGTACAAATCTTGTGTATAATTTGACCCTAAGACAAAATTAAATTTGTGTTGATCTTGCAGTGTAAAATTATAATCTAAAGAATTGCTAAAAACTAAACGCTGGTTGAATCCAAAGTAACTAGACATGTAATTATTTGTCTCCATCAATGATCCCGGAAAAAATGCTTGTCGAGCGCCTTCAGAATAATCAATTCCTAAGTTTGTATTAAATTTCAGATTTGGCAGAAAATACAAATCTAGATTGACTAAAAGATTAATCATGTTGACCGAGTTGTTATCAATAGCTTTTTTATAGACATCAACATATTGTCTATACATGTCTTTATTAGGCGAAATCGGTACGGAAAGATCTGGCACATAAGACGCTTCTCCAAAACGGTCGCGTAAACTTCTATTTCGATCACGTAAGCTGCGGCTTGCATTAACCGTGGTTCCGAAATTAAACCACTTATATGGGGCCATATTCACATTGAATAAAGCATTATATCGTTCAAAATTTGCTTTATCGGCAGAACTTGCATTTTTAGTGTAACCACCCATAAAAGCAAAATTAGCACGATCACCACCGCCACGGATTCCTAAATTTCCACCGTAAATTGGAGTAATTTTATAATATTCTTCATTCCAATTTGCCGGACCATAGTAATTAACATTGGTCGAATCACTTAAATACCCAGGATAAGCTAATTTATCACCGGCTGAAGCATATTTACTGTAGAATGAAGATCTGAATTGGTTTTCATACTGGGCATTGACCGGAGTAACAGTCGGCTTTGTTGCTAATCCAACATAAGCATCAAAACTGATCTCACGTTGCCCTTCTTTACCAGGCTTGGTTAAAATCCATATTGCACCGTTAGCAGCTAAAGGGCCTAGCTTTGCCAATTCAATCGGATCTTTTATCACTTGGATAGATTCAATCGTTGATAAGTCAATACCCGCAAAATTATCTGTTGCAGGTCCGATACGATTAAATTGATTTTGTTGAATAGAATAAGTAAAATTATTCTCTCTTGCAATAGGTACTCCATTAATATAAACCGCTGGCTGTACATTAATGGCGTCTTTGATTTCAAGAAGAGGGCTTCCGAGTCCTCGAATAACCATATTCTTGTAAGAACCAGGTTCTCCACTTGATTCCTGGACATATAGTCCAGAAATTTGACCTTTCAATACTTCGGAAATACTTACCAGAGGTAAGGTTTCCACCTGTTTGAAATTAAGGCTATCCTTGACCGGTCGCTTTTGCAATAAGGATTTTAACCTCCCTCGCAAAATTTGTTGATCCACTTCGCTTATCTCTGAAGTGTCCTGTTGCATTATCCACATTTCCGAAGAACGGGCATACGCTTTTTGCAACATCGGGACAAGAAATAAAAAACAAAAAAGTCTTTTCATCCGATTTTAATTTAGGCTTAAAAATTAAAAATGCAACCCTTATGGTTAGTTTAATAAGCTGCGGCTATTCGCTATTTATAAGCGTTTTAATAATTGATAGTTAGTAACAATTATATAACATTATTTTAAATACACCATTATCGCTTTGAAACGAAACCGTTTGCGTAAAATGTGCAAACGGTTGCGAAAAGTTATGCTATACATAAGTTTGTATTTTTTTTGTAGTAATTAGACGACTAAAACTCCTTTAAATTTGAAGGTACCTTACTCCTAATAGATTAAGAATAATTAAAAAACAACGCTAGCCGATGTGAATAAATAGCAGATTACTACTAATTTAAGATCAAAAAAATGTTTGATTACAGATAATAGAATTGTATGAGACCCTTGCACTAAGAGAAGGAAACTATAAAAGTTAATCTAATAAGAGGATGACCATCGGGAGTTTTAGGAAAGTCTTAAATATTATGGCCGATTGATTTCTTATCGTAACCCATGAATACCGCAATCAGGCAATGTGTCTTGATGCTATCCAGTTCATATTGCCCATTGGTTTATTGGCAATTTTGGATGGTTTTTTAATATTACTACTTAACATGCTTTTAGAGCATTAGATGTTCTTATTAAAGAAGGTAAATTTATAAGAAGATAGGTTAGTGATTTGTATACCCTCCGTTAAAATCAAATACGCTTTTTGCACAACCTGCATCTATCTAGGGAAAGTTAAATTTTTAGTTGCATCTGATCGAAATGATCGTGGGAAGCTTATTTTTAATTCATTCGTAACGGAAAATCGATAGGATTCACTTAATTATGGGTATAACAAAATAAAATTAGCAGAAAGATGGATGAATACGCTTGAATATGACACTATTAATAATAGGCGTCCCCAATCCATGTTACTTAGAAAGTAAATAAATCTGAGTACATCAGTAAGAAGAGGTTGTCTTTTGAGACGGCCTCTTCTTATAAAGTATATGCTTAAAACCCTACACTCTTCAAATTTAACCCTGCTCTTTCATCTAGACCAAACATTAAATTCATATTTTGTACGGCTTGTCCTGATGCGCCTTTCAACAAATTATCTGTTGCATTTAAGATTAATAATTTGTTACCGTGTTTTTCTATATGAACAATACTTTTATTTGTATTGACAACTTGTTTTAAATCAATATTTTTACGACTCACATGGGTAAAGGGATGTCCTTCATAATAAGCTTCGTAAAGTTCATAAGCCTGTTCTTCAGATAAATCTGAATCGACGTATATAACTGAAAATATCCCTCTTGCAAAATCACCTCGTTGCGGAACAAAATTGATTCTCTCGGCAGCTCTTTCTAGTAAGGATTGATCTGACTGAGGAAGGAATCCATCCTGCAATTGTGCTAAGGATTCCGATATTTCCTGCAAGTGCTGGTGTTCAAAAGATTTATAAGCTGATAGGTTATTATTGCGCCACGAGAAGTGTGTAGTCGCGCCTGGTTTCTGTCCTGCTCCTGTAGATCCTGTCGTTGCATTCACGTGAATCTGACTCGGTAATAAACCCTTATCTGCCAATGGCAAAAGAGCCAATTGAATATTTGTTGCAAAGCAACCCGGGTTTGCAATATAGTGAGCTGTTTTAATTTTATCTCTATTCAGTTCAGGTAAACCATATACAAAATTCTTACCGTTGTACGCCGTATTCGCTTTCAAACGGTAATCTTGTGATAGATCAATTATCTTCACAGAAGGATCAATTGGATTTTCATCCAAAAACTTACGAGCATCTCCGTGACCTACACATAAGAATAATACATCTATATCTGAATGAAAATCTGAAGAGAATGTTAATTCCGTATCACCAAATAGATCATTGTGTACTTCATAGATTTTATTGCCTGCATTGGAGGCACTATTGGCAAATACAATTTCAACTTCCGGATGATAAATCAACACGCGTAATAATTCTCCTCCAGTATACCCTGCTGATCCTACTATTCCTACTTTTATCATTTTTTAGTATTTAGATTTTAATTGTACTATGATGCGATGGATGGACTACTAATTTAAGATATCCAGTGACACATCTATCAGTCCAATGTATGTAAAAAATGGATCCCTATCTCAAATGGTGAGCATGGGATCCATTGTATTTTAACAAAGAAATAAGTGCCGAATTCGAATTAAACGAATTACAATAATGCTTACTTTCCGTTAACTTTATGCCAAATAATGGTTTGATTACCAAATATTTTAGAGAATCCTTTTACATCGTCACCTGTATATCCAGCGTTCATTTCACCGTATGTTCCAAATTTATTAGACATTAAATCATATTCCGATTCGATACCAATAACGACAAAGCGGTAAGGGTGTAACTCGATAATCACTTTTCCTGTTACAGTTTCCTGAGTAGATTGTAAAAATGCCTCGATATCACGCATTACAGGGTCGTGCATTTGTCCTTCGTGCATATAATTGCCATAAAACCCTGCAATCTGATCCTTCCAAGATAATTGCCATTTAGTCAACGTATGTTTTTCTAAAGCATGGTGTGCTTTTATCAAAATAACGGATGCAGCTGCCTCAAATCCTACACGGCCTTTAATACCAATAATGGTATCTCCTACGTGGATATCACGACCGATACCATAAGGTTGTGCCAATGCTTGTAATTCTTGAATTACACGTACCGCATCTAATGCTTTTCCATTCAATGCTGTTGGTTCACCTTTTACAAAATCAATCGTAATCTGCTGAGGTTCTGTAGAAGTTACTGGTGTTGGCCAAGCGGATTCTGGTAAATACTGATTGGATGTTAATGTCTCTGCTCCTCCTACTGAAGTACCCCAAAGACCTTTATTAATCGAGTATTTAGCTTTCTCAGCTGAATATTCAACACCATGTTTATTTAAATATTCTATTTCATCCTCGCGTGATAATTGCAAATCACGGATTGGCGTAATAATTTCCACTCCTGGAATTAAGGTATGAAAAATCATATCAAAACGTACCTGATCATTGCCCGCACCTGTAGATCCATGCGCTACACATTCTGCTCCAATTTTCTTAGCATAATTGGCAATAGCGGTCGCTTGACAAACTCGCTCAGCGGATACTGATAATGGATAAGTTGCATTTTTCAATACATTACCAAAAATCAAATATTTAATAGTTTCGCGGTAATAGTCTTCTGTTTCATCAATAGCTGTATGCGACTTTACGCCTAAAGCATAAGCTCGCTCTTCAATCTGTTTTAATTCCTCATCGGAAAAACCTCCTGTGTTAACTACTACTGAGTGAACTTCTAAACCTAAATCTTGTGTTAGATAAATACAACAAAATGATGTATCTAACCCACCACTGAATGCTAAAACTACTTTTTTCATCTTTTTGGATTAATTCATTGATAAACCTCGGAATGAGACTTAAACAAAAATATAAAAAACTTAAAACTCCTTAACTACTTTTTTACTCTTATGGAAATTAGCTACAACAAACTTCTTTGCTGATTTCCATAATTTTGCTTCTATACGTTTCAACAACGATTGTTTCTGCGTAATACGCTCTAATCTTTCTTTTGCTTCTGCTTTTCGCTGAATTTTTTCTTTCAATTCGCGTTCCTTATCAACAGGGTCCCAAAGCATAGCTGTACACATACAGTTTTTACGATCCTTACTTAATAGGATATCGTAATTCACACAACTTTGGCATCCTTTCCAAAATTCTTCATCTTGTGTGAGCTCGGAATAGGTCACAGGTTCATAACCTAGTTCTGAATTAATTTTCATAACCGCCAAACCTGTCGTTAAACCAAAAATCTTTGCATGTGGATACTTTTCACGAGATAAATCAAAGACTCTTTTTTTAATTGCTTTGGCTAAACCTACTTTACGAAATTCAGGATTGACAATTAAACCAGAATTGGCAACATAATCACCATGCCCCCAGGTTTCAATATAGACAAACCCAGCCCATCTTCCATCCTTGTGTAAAGCAATAACGGCTTTACCCTCAATCATTTTATTAGCAACATATTCTGGCTTGCGACGTGCAATACCAGTACCTCGAGCTTTTGCAGACTCGAACATTTCATTGCAAATCTGCTCAGCATATGCAACATGCTCAGGTTTTGCGGGAATAATTAAAAATTCTGAAATAGTCATTGACTTACGACCCAAATAATAAAACTAACAACCGAAATTGCGTTTTGTTATGAAAAAACAATTAATAAAATCGTGGAGCGCCATCATCGGACCTGATGATATTACTGAAAAGAAAGATCACTACCTCATATCAAGCCCGAGGTAGTATGGGTCGTCGAAAGCGAAGAACTGGAATCTGCCTAAAAATAAAAGAACAATACCTCTTACCAACAAACTTTTTAAAAGCATGTAGCAAAGAGAATTTTAATGTATTGTTATTCTTCATTTCTAGTTATCGTCTTCTTAAAGGACGTTGCAAATGTATAAAATAATTTTTTTCTTTTCTGCAATAATAGTACGCATTTTTTATAAAATGACAAAAAACCACAAAAACTTAAAACCACTCAACTTACAACTTATAAATCAATCACTTAAATCATTTTATTGTAATGAATAACTGATGAATAAAAAAACCAATCTGGTAACAAATGTCTAGAATCATTAATAACTTGCTATCAATACTAAAAAAAATAAAGAAATAGAAACTTTTAGTATTCTCATTAAAATTAGATAATTTTGTGCTTCATCGGTGATCTTATAAAGTTCGCCATTAGTACACAACAGCATATGGACACTCCTAGTATCATTTTTTATTGCATTTTCGGGATCCCTTACTTTATTTTTATGTATTGGTTAGTTAAACAAGATAAACAAAAATATGCTTGGGGAATTGCACTTATCACAGTAATTGCTGTTCTCGCAATATATGTTTCGCAAAAGGCGAGCAAGGTTGCGATGGATAATTATCAACAACATCAAATTGATTCTAGACAAATCGAACATGATGAAAAAATCGATAGTTTAAATCATAAATAAAAAAAGCGCCTTTCAGGCGCTTTTTTTATTTATGATTTACTTCTCTATATGCTCTAAAGCAAATAGAAATGCATAGTTTAAAGCAATATCTTTGAGATAGTCAAATCGTCCGGATGCCCCACCATGACCGTACTCCATATCCGTTTTAAGCAGTAACACATGATTATCAGTTTTCATCTTTCTTAATTTCGCGACCCACTTTGCCGGCTCAAAATATTGAACCTGACTATCGTGCAATCCTGTTGTGACTAATATATTTGGATATTCCTTTCCTTCTATATTTTCATATGGGGAATAGCTCTTCATATAATAGTAAGCTTCCTTTTCATTAGGATTTCCCCATTCGTCATATTCATTGGTTGTTAATGGAATGCCTTCGTCCAACATCGTATTCACGACATCTACAAAAGGAACTTGTGCAATAATACCATTCCATAGATTTGGTTCCATATTGGCTATCGCTCCCATTAAAAGTCCACCTGCACTTCCTCCTTGTGCATAAAGATGTCCCAAGCTTGTAAATTTCTGATCAATTAAATAATGACCACAAGAAATAAAATCTGTAAATGTATTGATCTTATTCATCATTTTACCTTCTTCATACCATTGTCTCCCCATCTCCTCACCTCCTCGGATATGTGCTATTGCATATACAAAACCGCGATCTAACAAACTCAATCGAGCACTATTAAATGTAGGATCTATCGCGTATCCATACGAACCATATGCATATAATAGCAAAGGTGCCGAACCATCTTTCTTAATACCATTTTTATAGACAAGAGAAATGGGAATAGCAGTACCATCACTTGCTTTTGCAAAAATGCGTTCCGTACTATATGCATGCGTATCATAGCCCCCAACAACCTCTTGTTGCTTCAATAAGATTTTTTCCCTCGTCACCATATCGTACTCATAAGTCGATAAAGGTGTTACAAGCGAGGTATAGCCGAAACGTAATTTTTGTGTATCGTATTCAACATTAGTACTGGGATAAACTGTATAAGCTACTTCTCCAAAATCAAGATAATACTGTTCTTCATTTTGTAAGTTGTGTATAGCTATTTGAGACAATCCATTTTTCCTTTCGGTAACGACCAAATAGTCTTTGAATTCATCTACCTCACTTACTAATACATCTTCTCGATGTGGAATAAATGCTCTCCAATGTTCTCTACTAGTCATACCAAGCTGACACTGCATAACCTTGAAATTTTTTGCTTCGTCATTTGTTACAATGAGAAAGCGATCTTCCAAAGCTGTAACATGGTACAGCACATTTTTCATTCTTGGTTGAAACACCTGAAAATTTCCAGCTGGGTCATCAGATTTCAGATAAAAAACTTCTGATGAAAGCGTTCCTTCTGATTCAATAAATATGTATTCACCATTCTTTGATTTTCCGACACCTATGTAATTGGTATTATCAATTTCTTCATAAACGGTTACATCATCATCTACAAGGGTTCCTAATGTATGTCTATTAATTTTTTCACTTAATAATGTAACTGGATTTTTTGCCGTATAGTAAAGCGTTTTATTATCCTTAGCCCAAGTAGAGTTTCCTGATGTTTTTGGTATTTCGTCTTTATAGATTTCACCCGTAAGTAGATTTTTAATGAAAATGGTATATTCTCTTCGTGATACGGTGTCGACACCAAAAGACATTAAGTTGTTATCGGGGCTTACCGAAAACCCTGTAGCAGCGTAATACGCATAACCTACTGCCATGGCATCAATATCGAGCAGAATCTCTTCGCTCGTATTAAGCTCATCCTTTTTTCTACAAAACTTAAAATACTGCTGCCCATCTTCTGTACGGGTATAGTAATAATATCCATTTTTAAGATAAGGAACAGATTCATCTTTTTCTCTAATCCGTGCTTTCATTTCCTGAAACAATTGCTCCTGCAATTTTTCCGTTGGCTTTAGCACAGCATTCGTATAATCATTTTCTTTTTTTAAATAATCAATTACCAATTCAGCGTCAGGCCCCTCCTTAAAGAAATCATTCATCCAATAATAATCATCGATCACTTGATCGTTGTGAATGTCTCTCTTATGTGGTTTAATCACTGCTAAGGGAGCTTGAATACCTTTTGTACTTAATTGTTGTGAAGTATATTGCTCTGCTCGTGCTGTTCCTATTATAGCGCTTAAAATAATCATATTTCTAATTTTCGTAATGATCAAAAGACTGAATTAACCAAAGAATTCAGAATTATGTAAAGGTAAAAATACGGATGTATCAGTATTATTTAGTAAAAATTAACATTTTAAGCATCATACTAGCATTATATTTGCAGATCGTAACCACATCAAAATATCAAAAGATGAATTTAAAAAGATTACTGTATGTATTTGCTATTGGATTAACCCCCATTTTGGGCTACGCTCAGGAGAATAAAAGTGTACCTGAAAACTGGTTTAATCTGGATTATGAAAAAGATGGTGTACTGGGCATAAGTACAGAAAGAACTTACGAGAGTTTACTAAAAGGTAAAAAATCTACACCCGTTATTGTAGCCGTTCTGGATGGCGGTGTTGATGTCAATCATGAGGATTTAAAAAACATAGTCTGGATTAATTTGAAAGACAGTATCTCGAATGGAGTTGATAACGACAAAAATGGATTCATTAATGATAAATATGGCTGGAATTTCATTGGTAACGCAACTGGTGAAAACGTGCATTTTGATAATTTGGAATTAACAAGACTGATCCGTAAACATGCTCCAAAATATGATGGAGTAACGGCTTCGACCGTTATGACCGACCAAGAAAAACGTGCTTACAATGCTTATTTAAAAATGGTAGATGCCTATAATGAGAAATTGGATGAAGCAAAATATGGTGCACTAAATTATGTTGCATTGAAAGAGAACGTCGATAATCTTGTCAAAAGCATCAATAAAGATAAGTCTGCGATAACAACAGCAGATCTAGATAGTCTCAATCCTCCGGGCAACCGTCAAAAGATTGCGATTAGAATTGCGAAAGAAGAAATTGAGAAAGCAGGCGGATTTGAAAAGTTTTATGATGATTTAACTGAAGGCGCAAATTACTTCGGAAATCAAGTCGCCTATCATCTTAATAAAGAATATGATTCACGTTCTATTGTTGGTGATAACTACGATGATGCACGTGAATATCATTATGGAAACTCGGATGTTACAGGTCCTGATGCACTTCACGGAACACACGTAGCCGGTATCATTGCAGCTGATCGCAAAAATAATATTGGCATTAAAGGGGTCGCTAACGATGTAAAAATACTTTCAGTTCGCCTAGTGCCAGATGGAGATGAGCGTGACAAAGATGTCGCAAATGGCATCCGCTATGCTGTTGATAATGGCGCTAAGGTTATTAACATGAGTTTCGGAAAAGGATACGCTTATAATAAAAATACGGTAGATGAGGCAGTAAAATATGCTATGTCAAAAGACGTTTTACTTATTCATGCTGCAGGTAACGACAGTGAGGATAATGATATTTCACCTAATTATCCGAATAAATTTTATACAGATAGCTTAGGTGCTATAACAGGCGTTGCAGATGCATGGATTACTGTTGGTGCGACAGGGCCTCGGAAAGATGATGAGCTGCTGGCAAGTTTTTCAAACTATGGTAAAGCTTCCGTGGATGTATTTGCTCCAGGATTATATATCAATTCAACTGCTCCACACTCTGAATACAAAGAAGAGCAGGGTACAAGTATGGCTGCACCTGTAGTTGCCGGTCTTGCTGGTATGTTACGTTCTTACTACCCGCAGTTATCAGCTCTTGAAACAAAAGAGATTATCATGAACTCTGTTACAAAGTTAGATGATTCGGTTCGAATTAAACTGGAAGATGGTTCTTATAAGACAGTCAAATTAGCTGATATTTCTATTTCAGGCGGTATAGTTAATGCTTACATGGCTGTGCAAAAAGCAAATGAATATCTCATTAAAAAGAAAAAATAAAATATTGACATAATATTTGCATCTTGTTTTACGTTTTACTAATAAATTTAACAGTAACAACAAAGATTGCGTATGGTCGAAAACTTTACAACAGAAAATGAAGTTAAAAACATCGAAACAGAAGTAAAAATCTCTGATGAGGATGTGGAACAACAATTAAAACTTCAGCTACCAAAAATCATGATGAATCCAAGTGATTCCTGTATTGATAGAATTTTGAATTACTCAAAATCTGTAGTCAACAAAAAGGCTTAGTCGGGAGATTAAGCCTTTTCTATATTTTAAAAACTTAACTATCTTTGATAGATATGTTGAAAAAAGATAGATATAAAGCCTTTGTAGAATATTTTTCTAAAAATAGCCCAGATGCACAAACAGAATTAAATTATAGTAATCCTTATGAATTATTGGTCGCTGTAATATTGTCTGCACAATGCACAGATAAACGAATCAATCTGGTGACCCCTAAACTTTTCCAACAATTTCCAACTGCCGAAACTTTGGCGAATAGTAGTGCTGAGGAAATATTCACGTATATCCGTTCAGTGAGCTATCCGAATAATAAAGCAAAACATTTGGTTGGAATGGCCAAAATGCTGGTTGATGTATTTGATTCTACAGTTCCTGAAAAAATAGAAGATTTGATAAAACTACCCGGTGTCGGCAGGAAAACGGCAAACGTCATCTCTTCAGTGGTTTACAATCAACCTGCAATGGCTGTTGATACACATGTATTTCGCGTTAGTAACCGGCTTGGTCTCACGAGTAAAGCTACAACTCCACTTGCTGTGGAAAAACAACTGGTCAAATATCTGCCTGTTGAAACCATCGCTATTGCTCATCATTGGCTTATATTACATGGTCGCTACATTTGCTTAGCCCGAAAACCTCAATGTGACAAATGTGCCATTACTTACATGTGTAAATATTTTGAAAAAACGCACCAAGTGAAAGAAATCAAAGAAAAAGTTAGTTAAAAACAGTAGACTAATTTTTTTAGTAAAAATATTTTGCAAATTAAAAACTATTCCTTACTTTTGACTTAACAATACTAAGAATATGAGCAACCCAGATAAATTAAAAGCATTACAGCTTACATTAGATAAATTAGAGAAATCATATGGCAAAGGCGCCATTATGAAATTAGGAGATACTACTGTTGATCCCATTGAATCAATCTCTACAGGTTCTTTAGGTCTTGATATCGCATTAGGTATCGGAGGCGTTCCTAAAGGTCGTATCATTGAGATTTACGGTCCTGAGTCTTCTGGTAAAACAACCCTTGCAACGCATATCATTGCTGAGGCTCAAAAATCAGGCGGTATAGCTGCTTTTATTGATGCTGAACATGCTTTTGACAAATACTACGCGCAGAAATTAGGTGTTGATGTTGAGAACTTATTAATTGCACAACCCGATAATGGCGAACAGGCTTTAGAAATTGCCGATAATCTAATCCGCTCTGGAGCTATTGATATTATTGTCATTGACTCCGTCGCTGCTTTAGTACCTAAAGCAGAAATTGAAGGTGAGATGGGGGATTCCAAAATGGGACTTCAAGCACGTTTAATGTCTCAAGCTTTACGTAAATTAACAGGTACAATTTCCAAAACAAACTGCTGTTGTATTTTCATCAACCAGCTCCGTGAAAAAATCGGTGTTATGTTTGGTAACCCTGAAACAACGACAGGTGGTAATGCATTAAAATTCTATGCATCTGTACGTCTTGATATCCGTCGTACTTCTCAGATCAAAGATTCTGATGAAGTATCTGGTAACCGCATAAAAGTAAAAATTGTTAAGAATAAAGTAGCTCCTCCATTCCGAATCGCCGAATTTGATATCATGTTCGGAGAGGGTATTTCAAAAGTTGGTGAAATCATCGACTTAGGTGTTGAATACAATATCATTAAGAAAGCTGGTTCATGGTTTAGCTATGGAGAGACAAAATTGGGACAAGGTCGTGATGCTGTAAAATCATTATTACTTGACAACCCGGATTTGGCGGATGAACTAGAAGCAAAAATCAGAGCTGAAGTTGCTGGCGTAGATCCAAATCTCGTTTTAGAAGAAGGTTAATTTTTTCGTTACATATAGATTTTTAATATAGCCATTCCAAAAGAATGGCTATATTTATTTACTAAAACCTATGCTAATGAAAAAGTATATTCTTTCTTATTTTATTCTTTCGATTTTATGTTGCAGCTCGCTTCTACTTTCGGCACAACAATTAAAGATATTAACATACAATATCCATCATGCTAACCCTCCTAGTGAAAGTGCCGACGTTATCAATCTAGATACGATCGCATCCATTATCAAAAAAACAAATGCAGATCTAGTTGGTCTACAAGAAATTGATGTTAACTTAGATCGATCCCAAAATATTGATCAGGCAAAGAAATTAGCTCAACTCACAGGTTTGCACTACTTATTTTCTAAAGGAATTAATCTAGATGCGGGTGAGTATGGGACTGTGATCCTTTCGAAATACCCTATTGTTAAAAGTGAACGTTTCGAACTTCCATCACCAATTGAAAGTGAGAAGAGAAGTTTAGGCATAATCCATATAAATATAAAAGGAAAAGTAGTCAAGTTTGCTAATACGCACCTTGATTTGAAAAATGAAAATAGGCTTGCGCAAACGGCTTTTATCATTGACAAATTTAAGAATGATAAAAACCTTGTTATTCTAGTCGGTGATCTAAATGCAACACCTGCAGAACAACCAATCCGTAATTTAGAGCAAATATTTACACGCAGTCAAATCAAAAATGGCTTTACAATACCTGAAGTAAATCCTGATCGCGAAATTGATTTTATCATGATAAATAAAGGAAGTCAGTTTAAATTTAAAAATCATCGTGTTTTATCTGAAACTTATGCAAGTGATCATAGACCTGTATATGTTGAAATTAATGCCCAATAATAGCTAATGAGTATCAATAGAAGAAAATTTATAGAGGCCTTAACCTTAGCGGGTATAACATTACCAAGCATCGGTTTGGCTGAGGAAAAAAAAGAACTTAGTGACAACGAAAAATTTGATTTTATCGTACCAGCATATTTGCAAAATCAAATCAATAAGAGTATAAGTATCTTTTCCATTTTAAGCAAACCTGCATTTGCATGGTTGGAGATCTTGGACGACAACAACGAGGTAATTGACAAGATATATCAAAGCGAAGATGGTATGTTAGAGGCTAATACTGACTTATTTAAATTTACTTTACGGGAAGCGCCTAGAGTCTTTAAATATAGAATAGTAGCTAAAGAAGTTCTTAAATTTGAAGCTTATAAAATTGTTTATGGAGAGGAAATTAAAACCAACATTTTTTCGGCCAAATTAGCTGAAAAAGATCAGGATAAAATTAGATGTTTGATATATAATGATGTACACGAAGCGAAAGACACGTATAAGGATCTAGTTCCAAGTCATAATATAGAAGCATATGATTTTTCTATTCTAAATGGCGATTCTTTTCATTATGTTACAAACCAAAAAGATATAACAGAAAAACTGCTTCAACCCTTTTCATTTTTTGAAACCAGCAGGCCTTTTATCATGAATCGCGGTAATCACGAAACAAGGGGTTCATTTTCTCGTCTTTTCAAAAAGTTATTTGGCTATCCTGAAAATAAATTTTATCAATCCTTCAAATTGGGCCCTATTTACTGGATTCTATTAGACAGTGGGGAGGATAAACCAGATACACATGAGGTGTATGGAGGAACTGTAGACTATGACAATTACCGTAAAGAACAGGCTATTTGGTTAGATAAAGTTTTGCAATCGAAAGAAAGAAAGGCCTCTCAGCATACCGTTGTTGTCAGCCACATTCCTATTTTTCACTCTGATGACTGGCACGGAACATTACATAACCGCTCAAGCTTTCATCCATTATTTCAGAAGTATAAAATTGATGCGATGATTACAGGACATACGCACAAATATGGGTATTATCCGCCTGACAAAAATCATAATTATACGATCTTCATCGGTGGCGGTCCAAAGGTTGGAGAACGTACAATAATAGATGTGAATGGTGATAAGAAATCGTTAGATATAAAAATGATCAAAGATAATGGCGATGTATTAGGTCATCTTAAAAAGGCATAATTATTACTAATTATTGCACATAAAAAAGGCGTTTACTATGTAAACGCCTTTTTTATAAAATTAATAATCACTCTGATTATTCTCCTTCTTCTAAGAAAGGGTATTTATAGTTTGTATCTGGATTAAAGGTTTCTTTAATCGTACGTGGAGATACCCAACGCAATAAGTTGATCATTGATCCGGCTTTATCATTTGTACCAGAACCACGTGCACCACCGAATGGCTGTTGCCCTACTACGGCACCTGTACACTTATCATTAACATAGAAATTACCTGCTGCATTACGCAATGCATGTGTTGCCTGTGCGATTGCATAGCGATCTTTAGCGATAACTGAACCTGTTAAAGCATAAATAGAGGTTTTATCAACGATTTCTAATGTTTCTTCCCATTTCTCATCTTCATAAACAAAAATTGTCAAAACTGGCCCGAACAATTCTTCTAACATTGTTTCATAATCTGATTTTTTAGCCACAATAACGGTTGGAGAAATGAAGTAACCTTTAGATTTATCGTATGTTCCACCGATCACAACTTCAGCATCAGCAGATTCTTTTGCACGATCAATATATTTTGAAATCTTATCAAATGATTTCTCATCAATAACTGCATTGATGAAGTTTGTAAAATCTTCTGTTCCACCAATTTTGAATGAATTCACATCTGTAGTCATTGCATCTTTCAATGCTGGCCACATCGATGCTGGAACATAAGCACGTGAAGCAGCTGAACATTTCTGTCCTTGATATTCAAATGCACCGCGAACTAATGCTGTATTAGTTACTTGCAAATCTGCTGTTGGATGAACTAAAATAAAATCTTTACCTCCAGTTTCACCAACTATTCTTGGATATGTCTTGTAAAGATGGATATTCTCACCGATTGTTTTCCAAATATCTTGGAAAACTCCTGTAGAACCTGTGAAGTGGATACCAGCAAAATCAGGATGTTTGAAAATTACATCACCTGCATCCGGTCCAGATACATATACTAAGTTAATAACACCTGCCGGCAAACCTGCTTCAATAAAAATCTCCATTAACACTTGCGCAGAATAAATCTGAGCATTAGATGGCTTCCATACGACAACATTTCCCATCATAGCAACACATGATGGTAAATTACCAGCAATAGCTGTAAAATTGAATGGTGTCAAAGCGAATACAAAACCTTCCAAAGGACGTTGCTCCACGCGATTCCATACACCTTTTCCCGATACTGGTGGTTGCTGTGCATAGATTTCTGTCATGTACTGTACGTTGAAACGTAAGAAATCTGTAAACTCACAAGCTGCATCAATTTCTGCCTGATAAGGGTTTTTTGACTGCGCTAACATGGTAGCAGCATTCAACTTATAACGATATTTGGTCGATGCTAGTTCTGCCGCTTTCAAGAAGATTGCTGCACGGTCTTCCCATGGCAAATTCTCCCAATCACTTTTAGCAGCCAAGGCGGCATTAATGGCATCAGTGACATGACTTTTAGTACCTTGACTATATTGTCCCAAAACATGTTGGTGATCGTGTGGAGGATTGATAGATACTTTATTATCAGTACGGACTTCCTTTCCGCCTATATACATAGGTACGTCAACTTGCTTAGCACGAGCTTCATCAATCGCCGCTTTTAATAATTTGCGTTCTTTTGTTCCAACAGCATATGAGTACACTGGCTCATTTGTAGGTGTCGGTACATTAAAAAATCCTTTTATCATAGTAATAATTTTATATTTTCAAAAAGCTGAATTTCAATGAATTCATAGAATTCAACATAAATTTACAAGATTTTAATCCGTGTTCCAATTATTGGATTAGTCTTTAACAGTACTGGTAAAAATATGTTTAAACTTTTCCAATTTTGGTTTAATCACGTATTGACAATATCGATCTTCCTTATTATTCGCATAGTAATTTTGATGATAATCTTCAGCTTTATAGAAAGTAGTAAATGGATTAATTTCTGTCACGATAGGACGGTCATACAACCGTTCTTCTTTCATTTTTTTTAGATAAAAATTAACTTTTTCTAATTGTTCTTGATCATGAACAAAAATTGCAGAGCGGTATTGCGTACCGATATCATTACCTTGCCTATTCAATTGTGTAGGATCATGTGCGATAAAAAAAGCTTCTAACAAGGTATCGAATGTTATTTTCTTGGGGTCATACAAAACATTGATCACTTCAGCATGTCCTGTATTCCCTGTACTGACTTGGCTATATGATGGATCCTTCGTTTCTCCTCCAGCATACTCCAGCATAGCCTGAAATAACTTGCTGTACACCATCAAGTGTTTTAAATTGAGCTTCAACACACCAAAAACAACCTGCTGCAAATGTTGCAGTATCTACCAGACCATTCTGATGATCTGGCAACTGTTCAAATGATTGCGGTTCCTTTTTAGCAATATTAGATTTACAGGATAACAATGCATTGCTTGTTACCAAAAGTACAAGCATAGCGATATATTTATGTACCATCTCAATAACCCTTAAATTAAAAAAGCGGTAAAATGTTATCATTCTACCGCTTTTATTTCGCTACTAAAATTAAAAACTATTTAGCGGCAGCATAATTTTTCGCTACTGCATCCCAGTTGATGACATTGAAGATCTCTTCTAAATATGCAGGACGTTTATTTTGAAATTTTAAGTAATATGCATGTTCCCAAACATCAATACCTAAAATAGGCGTACCTTTAACTTCAGCCACATCCATCAATGGATTATCTTGATTAGGTGTCGATGTTACTTGTAATTTACCTTCTGCATTTACAATTAACCAAGACCAGCCAGAACCAAAACGTGTAGCTCCTGCATTTTGCAATTGTGTTTTCAATTCTGCAAAAGAACCAAATGTTTCATTGATTGCCGTTGCCAATTCACCAGTTGGCTCACCACCAGCATTTGGACCTAATACTGTCCAAAATAATTTGTGGTTATAGTGACCACCACCATTATTACGTACTGCTGCAGGATATTTACTGATATTTTTAACGATATCTTCTAAAGATAAGTTCTCAGCTTCTGTTCCAGCAATTGCCTTATTTAAATTATCTACATATGCTTGATGATGTCTATCATGGTGGATTTCCATAGTAGCTTTATCAATATGTGGTTCTAATGCGTCTGACGCGTAAGGTAGCGCTTCTAATACAAATGCCATAATTATTATTTTTTATGTTTATTTAAAGATTGTTTCTATGCAAAGATAACGTTTAATATACCTTTATGTTTCGTTTTGCGATTAAATAATTACTAAGCTTTTAACGTTTTTGACGAAAAAATGATTTAACAAGTTCAGCACATTCTTCCCCCAACTTACCATGCTCTACAATTGTTTTGGGATGTAAAATTTTATCATGAAATTGAGAATATCCTCTTTTTTCATCTTGAGCTCCATATACAATTCGGCTGATATGTGTCCAATAAGCTGCACCTGCACACATTACGCATGGTTCTACAGTCACATAAAGTGTGCAGTCGACCAAATATTTACCTCCCAAATGATTTGCAGCAGCCGTAAAGGCTTGCATCTCGGCATGGGCTGTTACATCATTTAGACGCTGTGTCAGATTATGCCCCCTACCGATAATATTACCTTTATGCACAATTACCGCCCCTATGGGCACCTCCCCTGCGGCTAATGCTAATTTTGCTTCCTTCAATGCTTGCTGCATAAAAAAATCGTCAGCATTGTCTACAGATGTTCCTTCAAAATCGATATACCGCATTTTACATTAATTTTGAACCATTAGGCACTTTTTTTTCTACAGTTGTTAAAATGATATCCCCGTTGTCATCAGCAAAACCGGTAATTAAACATTCCGAGAAAAAATTTGCGATCTGCTTCTTGGGGAAATTTACAATAGCAACAATTTGCTTACCTAATAATTCTTCTTTACTGTAATGCACCGTGATCTGAGCACTACTTTGTTTTATTCCCAATTCATCACCAAAATCAATCGTTAACTGATAAGCTGGTTTTCTTGCTTTTGGAAAATCGACAACATTTAGTATTGTACCCACACGCATATCAACTTTTTCAAAATCATTCCAAGATATTTCTTCCATTACAAACGATTACTTTCGATACTGCTTAATGACTTGGCCAGTGTAAATAAAACATATTCTCGATCGCGGTGTAATTTTGTCATCAAATGGTTAATCAATTTTTCTTCTTGATTTTCTTCGAAAACTAAATCTTCATCAGTTAGATGATTATATTTTCTTTTTATTTTTTCTTTTGCTGTAATCCAATCAAATGTTTTTATTTTAAGTCCCATCATTTTTTAGGTATAAAATTTGCTGTTATTTTTGAAACTTGTTCAAAGTTTAGTTAAAGATACAATTTATATAGAAAATAAAAGTTATGAAGAAAATTTTACCTGCATTACTATTAATTTGTGGTAGTGTTGCTACTGCAAATGCACAATTGTTACCAGGAGTAGAAATTGGTTTAAAGGGTGCCTTAAACTTTTCTAAATTTAAAAGTGATGGTAAGTATTTCAATTCAGACAACAAAGCAGGATATCAAGCAGGTTTGTATGGGCGTGTTGGTGTATTGGGTTTCCATGTGCAACCGGAGATTTACATTACAGGTAAAAATACTACGATTAAAGCTGAAGGAGGAGAAACAACAGATGTAAAATTAACCACAATCGACATCCCGGTATTATTAGGAAAACGTTTTGGTTTAGGACCAATTGGAGCAAGAATCCAAACTGGACCAATATTTTCTTTTAAAGTAGATGATAAACAAGATAAGATAATTCTTAGTTTAGATCCTAATAGCTACAAAAAGAACGGTACATCTTGGGCATTTGGTGTGGGTGCTGATGTTTCAAGTCTTCGCGTTGATCTACGTTATGAAATGGGACTAAGCAAAATCAACAACAGCAGTCAAGCAAATCCAAAAATTAATATGTGGAGTATAGGATTAGGCTATCGTTTATTTAGTTTATAGTACTTTTCAATCAAATCATAAAAGGCTCGTTATCAAAAATAGCGAGCCTTTTTCAATAGCGGTTTAGAATAGTTCTAAATTACTTCTTTTTCTTGTCAAAATTGTATCATATTTAATATCAAATAGTAGATTTGCCTAATTAAATTAAATTACAAAGAATAATGAGTAAATCAAAGCCAGTTTTAAGTTCTTCAATCGGGAAGAAGCTAATCATGAGCTTAACGGGACTTTTCTTATGTACGTTCCTAATTGTTCACTTGATTGGAAACTTGCAGTTATTTAAAGATGACGCGGGTTTAGCGTTCAACAAGTACGCCTATTTCATGACGCATTTTACACCTATCAAGGTTGTGTCTTATTTATTGTATGCTTCGGTGATTATTCACGTGATCTATGCAATCGTGATTTCATTAAAAAATAAGGCTGCTCGTCCTATTGGATATGCATCTTATGATGGAAGCGCAAACAGCAAATGGAACTCACGTAATATGGGTATTTTAGGTACTGTTATCTTAGTATTCTTGGCGACGCACATGTCAAACTTTTGGTGGAAATACCATAATGATCAAACACCTTATATCGAATATCGTACCGATCTGTCGAATGGTGTAACGACTCATCAAGAGATCCAAGCGTCAGATTTTCATGATTACTCAGTCGTTGTTGAAAATGGCGTTGAAATCGTAAAAGCACGTGACTTGTATAAGCAGGTAGACTTTGCATTTAAAAACGTTGCTCTAGTAGCATTATACGTAATTGCAATGGCTGCTTTAGCATTCCACTTGATTCACGGTTTTCAATCTGCTTTCCAAACAGTTGGATTCAATCACAAAAGATACATTGGATTGATTCAATTTATTGGAGTATGGGTATTTGGAGTAGTTATTCCAATTCTTTTCGCAGCGATGCCATTATATTTCTATTTCCGTTAACAATATTTTAGGATGGTGCTATAAGGCACGATCTAATAAATAAAATATAAGATATGTTAGATTCAAAAGTACCTGCGGGGCCATTGGCCCAAAAATGGTCAAAACATAAATTTGAAATGAAGCTGGTTAACCCTGCTAACAAACGTAAATTTACAATTATCGTTGTTGGGACAGGATTGGCAGGAGCTTCTGCAGCTGCTTCTTTAGCAGAATTAGGTTACAATGTAAAGACTTTCTGTTATCAAGATTCACCTCGTCGTGCGCACTCAATCGCGGCACAAGGTGGTATTAATGCTGCAAAAGATTATCAAAATGACGGTGACTCTGTTTTCCGCTTATTTTATGATACTATTAAAGGTGGTGATTACCGTGCTCGTGAGGCAAACGTTTATCGTTTAGCAGAAGTATCGACTAACATCATCGATCAATGTGTGGCTCAAGGTGTTCCTTTTGCTCGTGAATATGGTGGTTTATTAGATAACCGCTCATTCGGTGGTGCCCAAGTATCACGTACATTCTACGCGCGTGGTCAAACAGGACAACAATTATTATTAGGCGCATATTCGGCTTTAAACCGTCAAATTCATAAAGGTAAAGTAAAATCATACACTCGTCATGAAATGCTTGACCTTGTTAAAATTGATGGACAAGCTCGTGGTATAATTACTCGTGACCTAGTTACAGGTAAAATCGAATCACATGAAGGTCATGCTGTATTATTGTGTACTGGTGGATACGGTAACGTTTTCTTCCTTTCGACTAATGCAATGGGATGTAATGTAACTGCTGCTTGGAGAGCTCACAAACGTGGTGCTTTATTTGCAAATCCTTGTTATACTCAAATTCACCCAACTTGTATTCCTGTTACCGGTGATCACCAATCAAAATTAACTTTGATGTCAGAATCATTGCGTAATGATGGTCGTGTATGGGTTCCGAGAACAGTTGAATTGGCACAAAAACTTCAAAAAGGAGAACTGAAAGCTGTTGATATCAAAGAGGAAGATAGAGATTATTTCCTAGAGCGTAAGTACCCATCTTTTGGTAACTTGGTACCTCGTGATGTGGCTTCTCGTAATGCTAAAGAAGCAGTGGATGAGGGACGTGGTGTTGGTAAAACAGGTGTTGCTGTATTCTTAGACTTTGCTGAAGCAATCGGTCGTTTGGGAGAAGATACTGTACGTGAAAAATATGGTAACTTATTCGACATGTACTACCAGATTACAGACGAAAACCCGTACAAACAACCTATGCGTATCTACCCTGCTGTTCACTACACTATGGGTGGTGTATGGGTTGATTATAACTTAATGACAACTGTCCCTGGATTATATGCGTTAGGAGAATGTAATTTCTCTGATCACGGAGCTAACCGTTTAGGAGCTTCTGCTTTAATGCAAGGATTATCGGATGGTTACTTTGTTATTCCTTATACTGTTGGAGATTACTTAGCAAACTTAGGTTCTTTTGCCCCTATTGATAAAAATCATCCTGCTTTCGAAGAAACTCGTAAAGAGGTTGAAACTAGAATCAATGCGCTATTAGCCTTGAATGGTACTAAAACTGTTGATGATCTTCATAAAGAATTAGGTTTGATCATGTGGGAATACTGTGGTATGGCCCGTACAGCTGAAGGATTAACTAAAGCTAAAGGATTGATCCAAAACTTGAAAAAAGAATTCTGGTCAAATGCCAAGGTATTAGGTGAAAATGAAGAGTTAAACATGTCTCTTGAAAAAGCTGGCCGTGTTGCTGATTTCATCGAATTGGGCGAATTAATGGTTGATGATGCATTGAACCGCAGAGAATCTTGTGGTGGTCACTTCCGCTTAGAATCTCAAACTGAAGAAGGTGAAGCTTTACGTATTGACGAAGAGTTTACTTACGTATCTGCTTGGGAATTCAAAGGTGAAAATCAACCAGAAGTTCTTCATAAAGAAGAGTTAGTTTTCGAAAACGTTAAATTAACACAAAGAAGTTATAAATAATATCAATTGACTACTTTATTAGTAGTCAATTGATGACTCAATATTATTATTATGAGTGCACATATGAATTTAACGCTAAAAGTTTGGCGTCAAAAAAACGATAAATCTAAAGGTCAATTCGTAACTGTACAAGCAAATGATATCGCCGATGATATGTCATTCTTAGAAATGCTTGATATCGTAAATGATGAATTGACTCGCAAGGGAGAAGATCCTATTTACTTTGATCATGACTGTCGCGAAGGTATTTGCGGAATGTGTTCATTAGTGATCAACGGACGTCCACACGGACCAAAATATGGTATCACTACTTGTCAATTACACATGCGTTCATTCCACGATGGACAAACAATTGTTATTGAGCCTTGGAGAGCAGCTGCTTTTCCAGTTTTAAAAGATTTAGCGGTAGATCGTACATCATTTGACCGTATCCAACAAGCGGGTGGTTATACAAACGTAAATACGGGTGGTGCACAAGATGCAAATAACATTTTGATTCCAAAACGTATTGCGGATGAGGCTTTCGAGTCTGCGACATGTATCGGTTGTGGGGCTTGTGTTGCAGCTTGTAAAAATGCTTCAGCAATGCTTTTTGTTTCTGCTAAAATATCTCAATTCGCGTTATTACCTCAAGGTCAAACAGAACGTTATGAGCGTGCTCAGGCGATGGTTGATCAAATGGATGCAGAAGGATTTGGTAACTGTACTAATACTGGCGCTTGCGAAGCGGAGTGTCCTAAAGGTATCAAATTGACTAATATCGCTCGAATGAATCGCGAGTACCTAGGTGCTAAGCTTTTCAGAGAAGAGGATATCCACGGATAAAAGAACATCACTTTATAGATAAGTCCTTACAATCTTTTTGTAAGGACTTTTTTTATATATTTATATATTCAATCTCAATAAATAGATAATAAAGTGCCGATATCCTCCAAAATAAGAATTTTACTTATACTGCTGACGCTAAGCTTTATCGTTACTGCTATTACTTTACAAAAGTCTATTACTAGTAAAGATATCTTAAATTTTGAAACCGCCAATCTAGAATCTAAAATTCATGAAAAAGAAGAAGTAATTGATGAATTATTCGCGGATCCAATTATTTTAAAAACATTCAAAAATGCAGAAAAATATCCTGAGCAGTCTTATCATATACTTGAAAAGTATAATAAAGATGAGGGAATCGCACTTTTTATTTTTAAAAACCATGAACTTCTACTCTGGAGTACAAACCTATTTGTACCGCTAACTGATGCTGGACTCAAAAATCCGGTCAACTATATCGCGACTAATGATCGCTCATTTGTTGTTAAAAAGAAGGAGATCGGAAATACGACAGTTTTAGCCTATGTTATGGTTAAAAAGTATTTCAACATTAATAACGAATATTTCACTAAAGCATTTTCTCCTTTAATAACAAAGAGTACAAACATCGAAATTGCTGATTATGATGATAATGTAAGCATCAAAAATATTTACAGCAAAGACAAAACTTACTTATTTTCTATTAAACTAAAATCTGGTCAGGTACAAAATATTTTTAGTATCCTTCAAACACTCTGCTGGATACTCGCTGCAACATGTTTTATCACTTTAATACATAATCTCGCGAAACTACTCGTAAATAAGGAAAAAATAATACCTGGAATTTTACTCTATCTTACAGCATTAATTGTTTTACGTTATCTAGACCTTAATTCTAATTGGTTGAATATCCATGCTAATTTGGGCATATTTAATCCTAAAAATTATGCTTATAACTACCTTTTTCCAAATATCTGGGGACTACTTATTACAGTCTTTTTCATATTTCTTTTCATATTATTTCTATATAATATCAAAGACTCATTTTCAATTGAGAAGTATCTGAAAAAGAAAGGCTCGAAAATAATCTTTGCAGTTCTTTCCATCCTAAGTGTCTATTTCTTCTTTACTATTCTTTACAGAACTTTAGGGACACTCATTACACACTCCACTACAACTGTGGTAGATTTCACAAAACTTGTTGAGCTAAATATATTTACATGGATCGACCTTTTTATTATGTGCGTAAGTCTCGTCACATTAATATTATATATCGATCTGGTTATTTCTAATATAAAAAAATTACAGATATCAGATACGGTATTAATTAATATACACTTGAGTTGTCTCATCTTATTTATTTTGATCGGGACTTCATTAAGTGAAAATAATGGGCTCGTTAATATCCTACTTGCACTTATAATATTAATAAGATCATTCAATTCGTTTCTAAAAAAGAAGTTCAGACTAGCTACACATATCATCGTTATCATTCTTTTATCTACAATCTTTTCCATTTACCATGGACATTTCTTCAAAATGAAAAAACTGGAGAACATGAAGCTTTTTATCAGCAATTTAGAAGCAGAAGATGACATTAATGCTATTTCATTATATACTGAAATTGAAAAAGATATTTTAAATGACGAGCAACTCAAACATTTATTTAAAATAAGTTTACCAAACACCAGTACACAAACCATAAGTGAATACATTGAAAAAAAATATCTTAGTGGGTATCTTTCTAGATATGAATTTTTGGGATTTTACTACAATAACAATAAGGAGCTTGCTCCTTACAAAAACAATAAAGTAGATGAGTACAGAGAAAAAGTTATTAAAAACTCATTAAAGATTAGTAATAATTTCTACAGATTAAACAGCGAACTGGGAACTCATGAGTATTTTTCTATTATCAATATTCAAATTGATAAACAAAACACTGTCTCTCTATACCTTAATCTAAAGAATAGATCATTTAATTACAGCCTGCCTTATCCGGACATACTAGTTGATTCCAGATTAAATAAAATGGAAGCACAATCATTTAATAATAGTTCCATCGCATTGTTTAAAGATGGGAATTTAGTGACGCAATATGGAAAATATAACTACCCAAGTCATGACAATGCTTATCCGAAGAAATTGGGAGAATATATTAATTTGGATAGTAGGGATGATTATTTTCATATCATGTACAGGCCTAATAATTATACTACTTTTTTAGTTAGTTATCCAAAAGAGACACCATGGGAATATTTAGCTACCGCATCATTTTTATTTCTGGTTATTTTTATCTTTTTTTCTATCTCTTCCAGTGTTAGATATGGCTTTAAAATTTTAAAGAATAAATCATTCAAAATCAGAAGCATAAAGTACCATTTCCTTTTTTTAGTAAATAGTATACAATACAGTTCCAGGATACAAACATTGTTTATATCCTCCATCGTGCTGGCAATTTTGATCTCTGGAATTATATCTTTCGTAAGTATAAGTATGCAACTTTCTTATAATAATACTCTGGAAAGAGAAAAGACTGTAACAGATATTAGTAAAAGACTTGAAAGTATAGTCAGTACAGCGTCTACTGCTGAAGAAAAAGAAGAAAGATTGATCTATTATCTGAAATTATTATCAGAATCGCTTTCAAAAGATTTTTCACTCTATTCAAAATCGGGTCGTCTATTATTCAGTTCACAACCCAAGATTTATGATTTAAATATTTTATCAACGTTTATTAACCCGAGTGCATTTAGAAAACTTTCCCTTCTTAAAAAATCAGAGACTATTGAAGAGGAGGTTGTTGGTGATTTTAGGTACGAATCCAGTTATGCAACTATTAGAGATGAAAACTATGCTACTATAGCGTATCTGGGTATACCAAATTTTAATGCACAGAAAGATGATAACTTAAATAAAAATCTACTTTTAAACACATTAATTAATATCTATTCTCTAATAATCATTGGATTTGGTTTTTACGCGGCTTTTGTTGCCAATAAAATCACAGAACCATTAAATTTGATCAGTAAAAAAATAGCCCAAACAAATCTTGGACAACAAAATGAACCTTTATTTTGGCAACGCAATGATGAGATTGGTGGGCTTATTAAAGAATACAATTTAATGATATTAAAACTTGAGGATTATGCAAATAAAATAAAGGATAATGAAAGGGAGTCTACTTGGCGAGAAATGGCACAGCAAGTTGCTCATGAGATCAAAAATCCACTGACACCAATGAAACTTGGGATCCAACAATTGACAAAATCTTATCATGATAACGATGCAAAATTTGAGGAACGTTTTAAACGTATTACCGCATCTTTTATTGAACAAATCAATAGTTTAACCCATATAGCTAAAGAATTCTCAGCCTTTGCAAAATTGCCAGATACTAAATATGAAAAGGTCAATTTGGTGGAAAAAATTAATAAATCAATTGCTGTATATAGTCAAAATCCGCATGCTCAGATTCAATTAATGAATCAAACAAATCAGGCTTCTATATTTGTAGAAGCTGACCGGGATCAATTATTAAGAACGTTTAATAACTTACTGAAAAATGCTATTGAAGCAGGTTTTGGAAAAAGGAAAATAAAAATCGATATCAGCATTTCAAATGGAGAACATGAGACATACATTATTAAAATAAAGGATAACGGCCTAGGTATTCCACAAGAAATGCGGGCAAAAATCTTTGAAATTAACTTTACGACTAAAAGTTCCGGAACAGGACTTGGGTTAGTTTTTGTTAAGAAAACAATTGAAGCCATGGGTGGAACTGTAAAATTCGATTCTATAGAGGATCAGGGAACGACATTTCAAATTACTGTACCGAAATACAGAGGTTCATAACAAAATATTTGTCATTATTGGGCGGAATTTAGATTATCAATATACAAAATGCGTGGTAAAAAAATAAGGAGTTCAAATTGAACTCCTTATTTTTTTATCGTATGACTCGTAATAAATAACGTATATAGTACTATTTTAATACAACAGTTGATCTTCCCATGATAGCATTGTCGGCATACAAAAGAACAGTATAAGCTCCCTTAGTGAACTTTTTATCGTCTTTCCAATATAATGAATATTCTTCACCATGATTGGTAAAGTCTATTGTACTTTTAAAAGTATATTGGAGTTTTTCACTATGTGCATAAAAAGTATTGTCATCCTGATTGATAATAAGATTACCTTGAGGATCAATAATACGTACAAAAATATCTTTTTTCCCCACTTTTGCAAGGGTATTATCTGCGATATTAAAATTTATACTTAATTTATCAACTCTCTTTGCCCTTTCCTCTACTTCAACTTTATCATTTCTTTTTTCCTGTAGTCCATAAACCGCAATATTAGAAACTTTGATAGCTGCAGCGACATTTACCTTTGACGCTAAATTTGTATTTGAGCTTTCCAAATTACTAATCTTAGTGGAGGAAGCTGAGACTTCTTTTTGTAATAAGCTATTCTTCTCCGCTAGAATTTTATTTTCCTGAATAAGTCTATTAACATCCAAACTAAAATATGCAACTTCACTTTTCAACGAAGTAATTGTCGACTGTGCATGATCAATATCACTCTGTGACAATTGTTTCTGCGCTAATTTTGTTCGTAAGTCTATGATTTTTTTTCTTGCATTTTGTTCTTTCTCGATTAAAGGAGGAGATAATTGAATATTTTCAATTTTCATTTTATCGAGCTCTGCTTCAATACGATCGATCTCCACTTCAAGGTTTTCTTTTTCAACCGTTAGTGCATAGACCTTCTCTCCTGAAGACTTAAACTTAACATAAAAATAAACATTTGTGACAATAAGCGCCGCGATTGCTATTATAAAAAAATAAACTTTTGATGTATTTTTCTTAATCTCTTCCTGCTTATTACCTTTTACTAATTCAGTTTCCATTACCCTTGAATTCCATTTATATTTGACTTATAGTCATAGTAGATACATGTCTACAACAAATATTATTCCAAATTTAAATTTTAACAATATTAAAAGAATAATATCTTAAGTCTTAAGGACAACTTTTGAACATTTCAAGCTCAAAGCGTCTCAAAGCTTAATTAGGACTGTTTTTCCACAACCATTAAATTACTCATAATCAATTCCTTAATAAAGTTATCAAAATGAATCTCCGTTTCGAAATGACCAATATATTGCTGTAATAAATGTTTTTCTATTGTTCTATTCACATCAATTGAAACAGAGGATCGGTCTTCAATTTTAACGACAGTTTGTCCAAATTTTATATATTCTTTGTCTATCTTCAACAGGTCCAATCGTTCCTCCTCAATATCAATAATTACACCCTTCTCTAATTCTCCTCTTCCACAGAATTCTATTTCTATCCCCAATTCGGCAAAGCTCATTCTTATCAAATCACGTATGGTAATATCTTTGGCGAAATATTCCTCCCCAAAATTAAATTGAGATTTTTCCATCCAATATAAATGAGCAGATAAGTCCTTGATATATATTCTATTTTCTAGACCAAGAGCGATAAGAACCACCTCCCTTATAATTTTTTGTACAATATTTTTTTCGATCAAAGTACTGTTTCTAAAATTAGAAAATTTGTTAAATAAAAAATTTTAAACAAGTAAAGCTATAGTTTCCTATAGCTTTATCTATCTTCAAAAAGAATATCTTAATTTACTCTTGAAAAAGTGAACACTAAATATGCTTCGCCATTTGTAATGGTTACCGGCATACGCATAACTAATTTACTAGCGTCTGAGTATGATAAATCTAAACGGTAGCCTGTAATAACATTTTTAGCTTTATCGCCAGCATAAATCTTTTTAAACTGAAACTGTGGTTGTCCGTTATTCTTTCCTGGATTGAATATAGACCATATAATATCTCTGGAAGCACCAGGGGCACATAATTTACCGTCTGCTGAAAATGAGATGTTTCCTTTACCATTACCTGGCAATGTCCAAGTACTTCCTATAAAGCATTCAGCAGGTGCTTCTTCAAATACACTTTTAATGGTATAAGATGCGGGTAAATTCTCGCGATCAATAGTGTTTAAAACCCAAGTTCCTTTTACAGCTCCTTTCCAGTCAGAGGCACTAGGCCCTGTAGACATCGCAGTAGATGAAGAACTAGATGCTGTTCCTTTTGGTTGCATACTACAAGCCGAAAAAAGAAACAAACTCAACATGAGAGTTGTGATAGATAAAAGAACTCGATTCATATTCATTAATTTTATAGTTACTTATTGTATTTTTGCTGTAAATATAACAACAAATCATGATTGAGACATCCAAAAATCATACCATTAGTAAGATTGTAGCAAAATCACTATTGCGTCTTTTCGTTTTACTTTTAGCACTAGCTTCTGTTCCTATATTATCGAATAAGGGAACCCAGTCTAATTTAGATGCTAAACACGTTGCATTTCCAAATGAAATGGCAGTAGTTGCTCCTGCATTGCTCTTTATCATTTTTGTAGTTTTACTGATTGTCATGTTAAAAAACAAATATTTAAGAGTCGATATTAATTGGCAATTCTCATTATGTACGATTTTCCTATTGATCTACTTAATTCTATTATACTCCCGTATATATCCCCTAATTGCATAATCCAAATAAATACAATATCATTAATCAAATTAATATCTTTGAGAATTAATGAATAAAGTCAAAACATAGACTTAAATATCTAATGAATAAAAAACTAATTTGGAAAATTGTTAAGAATATACTGAAAGTAGTTGTTACTGTTGCTGCTCTTTATTGGGTATTTAGTAAGGTTTCTATCCAAGATCTAAAAGATGCTCTATTAAAATCAAATCCGCTGTTCCTTTTATTCGCATTTTTAGCATATGCCATCTCAATTCTAATATCATCCTCTCGCTTACTTAGCTTCTTAACTGCAATCGGACTTCATGTTTCTGAGAGATATAATTTTAAACTTTATCAGCTTGGCTTGTTTTATAATCTTTTCTTACCTGGAGGTGTTGGAGGTGATGGATATAAAATATATTTTCTTCGAAAAAAGTATAGTATTAAAGGTCGAAAGTTACTTGGAGCATTATTCTTTGACCGATTAAGTGGTCTGTGGGCGCTATGTTTAATAATTGCGGCATTAATCATTTTTATGCCTCAACTTGGAATTCCTAATTACTTAACAATTTTAGGATTTATCTTGGGTACAACGCTTTATTATTTTTTGGTAGGCAAATTTTTCAATGATTTTAAGGCAAATTTCATCAAAACACATCTAAAAGCAATAGGTGTACAGTCAATGCAAGTAATTGCTGCTATTATGATATTATACGCCCTAGGCTTTGATGGAAAATTTTCTCCTTATCTCTTTCTCTTTCTCGCTTCTTCATTAGTGGCAATAATTCCATTTTCCGTTGGAGGATTGGGTATGCGAGAGCTAGTTTATATGTGGGGAGCTAATTTTTTTCACCTTGATTCACATTTAGCTGTCTTAATTAGTCTACTATTTTATATTATATCGGCATTCATGGCCTTTACTGGTTCGTACTACATATTTCATCCCTCTGCATTAGGGACCGAAAAATTACCATCTGTTAAAGAAATAGAAGAATCTCAGACGGAAGATTAAATAAATAAACATGGCAAATATTATAATAACAGGAGCAAGCAGTGGAATTGGGTTTGAAGCTGTATTGGATCTCACGGCAAAAAAAGAAAATAATGTTATCGCACTTGCTCGATCTGCAGATAAACTAAAGCGCCTTCACGAAATTGCTAAGGATTTGAATTTCGACGGAGGTAATTTATATCCAGCTCAGTTTGATATTGTTTATGATGATTATCAAACCTTATTACCATTTATCAAATCAAAATTTGAACAGGTAGATATCCTGATCAATAATGCAGGAGTGCTTATCAATAAACCTTTTATGGATAGTTCATTGGAAGAAATTGCATCGATGTTTCAAACCAATGTATTGGCACATGCTAATATGATTCAACATATCGTCCCTTTAATGCCCGAAGGATCTCATATTCTCAATATAGGAAGTATGGGTGGTTTTCAAGGCTCTTCCAAGTTTAGTGGCTTAGCGGCTTATTCTTCTAGTAAAGCAGCTTTGGCAGTATTAACAGAGTGCTTGGCTGAAGAATTTAAGGGTAAAGGTATCCGCGTAAATTGTCTTGCTCTTGGATCTGCACAAACTGAAATGTTTGAAGCAGCTTTTCCGGGAATAGAAGCTGGTAAACTCGCTTTTGAGATGGGAAGATATATTGCGGAATTTGCCCAAAATGGACATCAATATTATAATGGTAAAATTCTACCTGTAGCATTAACAACTCCTTAATAAAAAAGTCTCAAAAGTAGCGTGCCCCCAGAAAGTGTTTAACTTTTCGGGGGCATTGCAAAAAGATGCTTTTTTATAAACCAATATGTTCATTTTTATTGGATTTCGGTCCATCTTTACTGATTGCCTTTGGGTTATCTTTCAAGTAATGCCAAGTAATCTTATCTTCAAATTGTTGACCTTTCCTTGATGCTTTTACCTGGATAATATTATCCCCTTCTTTCAATTTAACATTTTGAAAAATATAATGGACATCAGTTTCTCCGATAACAAAGTTCTTTTCTTCAACACCATTGACCAACAAAGTAGGTTTACCTAAATTAGAATAGACTGTCACCGGAGTAATCTCGTTTACTCTCTCAATAACACGTCTTTGTGTCAGATATAATACAGGTTCTTTACTCCAGTTAGCTTTGTACCAATAAAAAGGATCTTTCTTGAGTTTTCTATCAAACGTAACCAATCCTTTGTAATTCCTTGGTTCAACATTGAGTGCTGTAATCGGAGTAGCAAAGTCAAATGTATTCCAAAGATAAGAGGCCAAAAAGATCGGATGTCTTTTAATCGTTCCCCAATGTATTTCATGGAACTTTGTGGAAAATTCTTCGGGAAAAAATGCTGGATTCGCCCATTGATTACCTACATCTCCAACAACCTCTTGTTGATGACTAGGATTAGCCTCGGCTCCATACTCTGAAAAAATAATTTTATAATCTTTAAAATCTTTCGAGATTTGATCTGCCCACTTATCAACATCACGAATAACACCATTATACCATCCGAAATAATGGTTGATTCCCTGTATATCTGCATTATTATTTACAGCATGGTTGATGACATTATAGCCGCTCACTTGCACCGTATAGCGATATGGATCTTCGGTCTTAGCTAAATCATTTAATTTTGTCGTTAACTCGATTGTGTACGCATTAGGCGTATAAACCTCATTATGGAGACCCCATGTATAAATAGAAGGATGATTATAGTTTTGTCTTATAAGTTCTGTCAATTGCTGTTTTGCATTTGCTTCCTCTAACGTCGTTACACGATTAACAAATGGGATTTCTGCCCAAACAACAAATCCAATACTATCGCATTTTTCATAGAAGTATGCAGATTGTTGATAGTGAGCTAATCGAATAGTAGTTGCTCCAATTTCCTTGATGATAGCCAAATCTTCATCATGATCAGCATTTGATAACGCGGAACCCTTTCCCCATCGATCCTGATGTCTTGTTACTCCATACATTGGATACTTAATATCATTCAAAAAGAATCCCTCTCCTGTTCTTAATTCAAATTTTCGTAAACCTAGAGGCTGAATCACTTCATCTAGTACAGTATTTCCATCAACAAGCTGTGTAACTACTTTATATAGATATGGGTCCTCCAGACCTTGCCATAAATGTGGATTTGTTAAATTAAAGTCTTGCATTACTTCTTGTCTACCCTGCGGAAGTAAACGATATTTTTTTATATTCTTGGCTTTCACAGCGCCGTTTTGTTCAAAAATCGTTGACACCACCTGTAAATCTCTTGCGTCATGATTTTTATTTTCAAGTTTCACTTTTAAATTTATTGATGCACTTTTTTTATTAACGTCCTTTTGACTTATATATACTCCTGAAGAAGCATAATCGGATACTGCAATATTAATCTTATCCGTCACAATAAGTTCAACCGGACGATAAATACCACCATACATAGGGAATAGCGTATGATTGACTGGTATTACTTGTGGAGTTGCTTCATTGTTAACTTTTACAAGAATCTCATTTTCAACTCCAAATTTCAACATATTAGTCAATTCCAACACGAATGCTGAATAGCCCCCTTGATGTCTTCCCACAATCTGATAATTACCATTTATAGCTGACGCATCATAAACTACATTTCCCTTTTCCTTCTTCGCAGGCAACGGTGAATTATTAATGTAAACTTCTGTGTTTGTATTTACACCTTCAAATTTTACAAAAATGCGCTTACCATTCCAAGAAGATTCGGGAATAAAAGTTTTACGATAATAGGCATCTCCTACATAAAATTTTTCATTAGATGTAAATCGATCATTACGTACTTGCATATCTTTTGAGTTCCATGTATGGGGAACAGCTATAGATTGCCATGTTCCAGAAAAAACATTCCCATACTGTAAGAGATCTGTAGTAAAGGGGCCCTTTTTGAAAGCCCAATCTTGATTGAAAGAAATAACTTCTCTAGAAAAGGAAACTGAGGTTAAAATTGTTAAGAAAAATAAGGTGACGATTGCCTTGAAATTCATAATAATAAAATAAAGGTTTTGTTCAATAGTATCCATCATAAACACGATGATGGAGTGTAAAACAAAGATATAAACCTAATTGTATTACAAAGAAGAATTGACTTTACGAGAAAACTACATAGAAGTTAATATTGAGCAAAAAAATGCTGTAGCATCACAGAAAACCAATTTACAACGTTATCGTACTTTTACTAAAATAGAGATGATGTCACTTAAATAATACTAACTACAGTTTACTATTATAAGCTTTTTATCCATTTAACTAAATCATTCAATACTTCACTATTCATGGTTTCACTAATATGCTCATACTCTGAAACAGCCCCAGTTGTCGATTTTTGAAATAAGTGATTCAATCCTTCATATTTCTTTAGAACTGTTTTTGGATTATATGGTAGATTATTCTTTAAACTTTTTAGATTTTGGTCAGCAGGAACCTGAACATCTAAACTCCCAAATGCGGCATAAACCGGCACTGTAATTTTTTTAATAAAAGGAATGGGATCAATCCGCATGAAATATCTATAAGATGGCAACAAGAGTGTCTCTAATTCCAATTTACTCGATGAATTCAATTGTGCTGGATCTATTTTCATATTATCAAGAATCATTTCCATAGCCTCCATATGCGGCCTATTACTTTTAACAACCTCAAAATTCCTTTTATTAATCTCTTTGGCATGTGATAGTGCTAGTTCTGACATGCCTGCTACTTTACCAATGCGATATAGCTGTGATACCATTAGAGAGTCGATAGGAATGGCTGGACCTGCTAAAGAAACAATAAAAGAAAGCGCTGGAAATTTTTGTCCAGCCAACAACTCTGCGATTAAACCACCCTCACTATGCCCGATAATACCAATTTTGCCGGGATCTACATTTGGTCTTTCCTTTAGAAAATCTATTGCTGCCATTGCGTCTTTACTAAAATTCTCAATTGAGGCATTTATAAAACTTCCTTTTGAAAGTCCGACCCCCCGATCGTCGTAGCGAAGAACAACAATATTATTTTTTGTTAAAAAATCTGATAATATTCGAAAAGGTTCATGTCCCATTAATGTTTCATTGCGATCCTGGGGACCGCTTCCTGTCACTAAAACTACTGCAGGGAATTTACCTTTTTGTCTAGGTGTGGTTAAGGTGCCACTTAATAGGACATCATCATATTTATTTCTAAAATTGACATCTACTGTATCGTATGAATAAGGAGGAAAAACACGTTGAGATCTTATTGTCTTGATATTATTAGGGGTTGCCTTTATTTTCATAAGATCTAACTTGGCTCGAAATGTCCCTTGTTGAAACTCCCCACCTATTAAATCATCCCGTTCCATTTTCCCGATATAACTAATTCCTCCTTCAATCAGTACTTCGATTCCGTTACCATTAACGTTTGCCTTCGCGGGAATGCCAAAGGCTCCCTGATCTGGACTATCCGCTGTTGCCTTCCATACACCATTTTCCTGAGATAAATGAATTATAAAAACCAAACTGGAATGTCCTACTTGCAAATTACCTTTCCAGTCCCCTACGAAAGTTTGGGAAAAAGCAGTTATTGTTATAAACAACAGGAGAAATGTACCAACTATTTTTTTAATCATTATATGTAATAAAAGAGAATAAAGAAGATAAAGCTTCCATTAACATTACAACAAGTACCAAAATCAAGCCATTATAATTTTTTTCTATTTATAACAGTAAGAAATCCTTTAAATAAGTAAATAGAAGAAATAGATCAGCAAGCAAAGGCTGAGAATAACACCAAAAAAGGGATAATTCAATCTGCTTTATCAACATTTTGGTTACCCAGTGGATTTACTACATTCTGGAAATTAAATCTACTATCGGGTTTAGCCATTTAGTTGTATTTAATAAAGCCATAGCATAAATGACAGACCTTGCAACCAATACGGTTATTAGCATATCTATAAATCTCAGACTCGAATTCAATATTTTTCCAAGTAGAAATATAATGATTGAAAATAAAGATGTTGTTAAGATATTGTGATATAATAATTGTAAAAAGCTAGCCTCGTTGGATTTAAAACTCATCATCCCAGGAAAGGAATTTCCTAAAAACAAGCTACAAAAGTGCCGATTATAAATCAAATAAGACCAATACATAAAAGTTTTGTCTCCGAAAGATTATCAAATGGATTTAAAAGTATTTTATTCATAGTCCTTATTTAAAATTTCTTGATTAACCTTAGAAATGATCGTATTGAGTTCGCATTTCTTTTGGGTACCTATCAATAGTCTAGACCCGCTTTTAAAGATCAATTCCAACCCATGTGATCCTTTGGTATTATAGGCTTTACCTTTTCTTCCAATGCGATACCCCCAACCTCCATAGTCGTATATAGGATTATAATCCTTTACAGAAACCTGTGCTACTTCTGACCAAGGAATAAATTTACTTTTCAATAGAAAGGGAAAGAAGTGAATCGTAATTCCTTGAGAGTTTATTGTTGTTTTTAATTTAATGAACGAAAATATAATAATAATAACAGCAATAATCCAAAACCCAGGATTTACACTTAATTCGTTGAAATTACCAACTTTTATATCATTCCATTCATAATTTAAAGTCGATAATAATAAAAAGACGATCAAAATCACCATCCACCAACTCCAAAAAGACTGTTTCTCTTTAAAAACCATACTAATCATTATTTTTTAAAGCCAATAACTTATCAATAAGATCATCTAACTTATTTCTTACGGTAGGATAACTCTTGCCTAATTGACTTGCCATCTCTTTCAGACTTCCTGATTTTAATAAAAACTCAAGTACAAAATCCTGTTCCTCAAGAGTTAATTGCGTCCAAATTGGCAACATAAATTTACCGCTAACCTCAGTATTGCATGAAGAACAAGTTAATTTACTGACATCTAATTTGGTATCACAGCTAGGGCATACGTTTGGAAATTTTTTCATCTTTTCTATAAATATAAATATTATTAATAATAATATTAATTTTATAAAAGTATTATTAAACATAATTTAAAATATGAGCTATCAATAATTATTCGTAAAGTATATTAATAATTATATTTGCTGTAAATAATTATTAGATTTAAACATGAAGAAGATTATTGGATTTATTCTGACACCCATTTTTTATTTCTTTTTTGCCTTGTGCCTTTTAGTTTTTCACCCTATACAATGGTTGAGCCTAAAGTTTGGCGGATATACAGCACATAAAAAGAGTGTCGATATTCTTAATTTCTTTCTCACCTATTGCAATATTTTGCTGTTTAATACGATATCTTTTACTGATAATAAAAACATTCCAACCGGACAGCCCATTATTTTCGTTGCAAATCATCAAAGTACATTTGATATACCGGCTATGATCTATTTTCTGCGAAGATTTCATGGAAAATTCATTTCAAAAATAGAACTAGCGAAGGGAATTCCAAGTATTTCCTTCAATTTGAAACATGGTGGTGCGGCAAATATTGACCGTAAGGACTCAAAACAGTCTATCGGTGAAATATTAAAACTTGCAAATAATATGAAGACCAAAAACTGGTCAGCTTTTATTTTCCCGGAAGGTACTCGCACTCGAGATGGTAAAATGAAGCCTTTTCATGTTGGCGGAATAGCTACATTATTAAAGAAAAATCCCGATGCACTAATTGTTCCTATCGCAATAAATGGTTCATATGAAATGACTAAAAATGGCTTATTTCCTCTTACACCCTTTGTCAAAATGAGCTGGGAAGTTTTAGATCCTATTGATAAAACTGATAAAACTTTGGAAGAAATAGTATTAGAAGCTGAACAGAAGATCCGTTTAAAAGTCAAAAATGGTTAGATTATTTAACCTGCCGACCTTTCCAATCATATTTACCGATATTACCAAGTATACCAATATACACGAGGTATATTATATGTAACGAGGAAAGAATTGGTAAATACCGCATTAACTCCTCTCTCTTAGAAAACTGAGTTAAGGGTTGAATAAATAGATATTCAACTATGATTTTAGCGATTAATACAACCAAAAAAGTAAAAAGATAGGAATAATGATAAAATAAACCTACGATAAGACAGGTAAGCATACAAAAGTTGAATAACCAAATTGTGATTCCGAGTAACACAATTGCTTTATTTTTATATTTTGTACTCTTAGAAGCCCAACGCTTCCGCTGACTTATAAATGACCTAATTGTAGGCTTAGCATCGGTATAAACCACTGCATCTGTAGATTTACAGAATCCTATTTTATGTGGATATTTGGCAGCAACTTTATGCAAAAATAATTCATCATCACCAGATGCTAATTCATCGATACCGGCAAATCCACCCATTTCATAAAAAATATCTTTTCGATATGCCAAATTTGCTCCGTTGCAAGTTGTCGGATTTTTATTACCAATACCTGCTGCGCCTAAGCCTATTAAATATAAAAACTCAAGTGTTTGAAGTCTTTCAAAAAATGATTTCTCTTCTGAATACACTACAGGAGAAGATAAAAGATATAAGTCTTGAGTTTCAAAGTAGCTAATGATTGTCATTAACCAATTTTCACCCATCCTACAATCAGCGTCAGTTGTAACAATGATCTCTCCTGTACATAAATCAATAGCCTTCGCTATAGCAAGCTTTTTATATGAATTCAATTTATTGCTCTCATTCAACTGAATTAATTGTACTCCTCTGTGCGCGTAGGACAATACAACATCACTTGTCCGATCAGTAGAATGGTCATCGATTACAATTAATTCAAACTGTTCAGGTGGAAATTTTTGATTAAGTACAGCATCAATAGTACGTGCTATACCATTCTCTTCATTACGTGCAGCTATAATAATAGAAATACGTTTGACCGGTAAACAGTTCGATATTACAGTTGGTATTTCAAACCAACCTTTCCGCATATACAGAACCAGAGCGATATACACAATCGCCAATATTATCGTAATAAAACTAAGACTTAGAATCACCAAAAAAATTTATTTTCAAAACAAAAATAGAACCTAAAACAGCTGGAAGTATCAAATTAACGAACCAAATACAAGAAACAATTGCCATCACGGCTAGTTCTTGGTTTGTGATATAACTATAAAGATTACCTGCAACAAAACTTCTTACACTAAAATCAAAAATATCCAATGTCGGTAATGCGGCCTGCACAAAGAAAAGAATAAATATCATCAAAATCATTGCCACGAATGGTAATTCTGGTAAAATGACCAACATTAAAATAATGTACTGAGAAGTAAAAATGATAAATCTTGCCAACGATATCAATATGACAACAAGCAATTCCTTAAAAGTATACTCTTCCAAAATAGAAAAGAAAGGTTTGATACGTTCTAGAAATTTAATTCGACCAACCAATAAATCAATCCAATGCACATTAAAATAAAGTACTAAAAAACCTGTCGCATATAATATTGCTAATAACCAAATTCCAAACTCTATAGAAACTGGAGTATCCATATAAGTACATGCAAACCAAGCAATACTTAAAGCACCAGCTATACTGGTTAATACAAGTTGTGCAAATAGCCCAACTCCCATTGCTATAGCACCTTTTGCTCGATTTTCAGGTTTCAAAAACAAAACACGACCTCCATATTCCCCAATCCTATTTGGAGTAAAAATAGCCCATGTTAATCCACTAAATACGGATTGAAATGCACGTCCAAAAGATATTCTTTCAATTCTAATAGCCAAATATTGCCATTTTACAACTTCAAGCATCCAATTAACAAACATCAAGAACACGATTAAGCTAAATGTCAACCAGAAATAATGAGGATCTATACCTGCGATTAATGTTTCAAACTTCAGAAGATTTTTAGGATCGGATAATTGTTGATAAATATACCATCCAGCAAAAGCTAGTACCGCAATTTTTATCAATATCCCGCTATATTTTTTTTGAACCTTTGTTAGCATTTATCAATTTTGGACACAATGTTACTAAATATTAATCAAAGCTAAAGTTATTTTATGGCAATATTAGTATCCATTACATCTTCATTTTTGAATCGTTACGAAATAAAAAATGTAATATTGCACATGCAGAAGGAGAAAGCAAAAGAGAGAATTATTTTAGGTATTGACCCCGGAACAGCTGTTCTAGGTTACGGAATTATACGTGAACAAGGAAACAATATCAGTCTCATTACTATGGGAGTCGTGAAAATGGGGCATCTTGATGACCATGCTCTGAAACTCCAACGTATATTTAAAAAAACTACTGCTTTAATAGAGGAATATAAACCGGACAGTGTTGCATTAGAAGCTCCATTTTATGGAAAAAACATACAAGTAATGTTGAAATTAGGAAGAGCACAAGGTGTCGCTATGGCCGCCGCATTAAATTTTGATATTCCTATATTTGAATATGCTCCACGAAAAATAAAGCAATCAGTAACTGGAAATGGAAATGCAACCAAAGAGCAAGTAGCAGGCATGCTGAAGTCATTATTAAAATTTAATGAAAGCCCTGAATTTTTAGACGCAACAGATGGATTAGCTGTTGCTGTGTGTCATTCCTTTCAAAAAAATGCGACCTCCGAAACTGGCAAAAGTTACAGTGGTTGGAGTGCATTTGTAAAAGATAATGAAAAAAGAATCAAGTAATTATAGCTGTACTTGCCTTATAACATTTTTCACATTTAATTCAACAATATCAGTCATCGATTTACACTTCAAATACTGTTCACTTGAATGAGAAATTGCATAAGCTTCACGCAATTGTTTTATATTTTCCTCTGTCGATAACTGTTGGGTTTTTGATGCGTCCCTAAGATCAGCGATCCGATGCCTTTCACTACGTACACGATGTACAATAGATGATCGCTCTTCTTGTTGATATTGAGAAACCGTTTTTTCTGTCAAATGTTCCATTGAAAGTTTCACATAAGGAAAGTTTTCTTTGAAAAATTGTGGCATGTACACTTTTGGATTGCCTTCATAAAATTGCTGGTCAAAATCAATAGCTCGAATTCTGAATTGAAAATCGTCAAAATCTGGAGTTATTTGTACGACAAAATTATAAGCGCGCATATCACCTAACAAAGTAATTATGCAACGTTCGTTAAATTTAACAAACTCCTTAGAAATACGTGTTAGATTATAATCTGGTGTATACATCCGTTGCTTGGCAAAAGTATCACCAGGGATTCCAACAATATGTTCCTCAACCAAAGTTTCATTATCGACCATATAATTTACCTGATTTGGCGATAAGATTTCCTCCAATTCTAAGCCATAAATACGAGATGCATCAGCTTGCTTAATATAAAAATAATCATAAACATCATTCAGTCGGTTTACAATACGAATTCGAAAAGGCCTTGTATTGCCAAACGCACAATACTCAACACGATCAATATACTTATGTTGCACAATACGGGTATTACCCGATGCCTTTAATTTAGCATATATTACTTTCAAACCTTCATATAAATGATCAATAAGATATGGTGGATATAATGGCGTTTCCCAAAAAGTGTCGTTACCGTATTTATCCAATACAGGTATAGTTTCAGTAAAAGATAAAAGATCCTTATACATAATAGGAAGCTTTGCATCACGTTGATATAGTCTCAAGTATTTATGTAATCCCTCTCCTACAGCAAAAATGGGTTTCTTCCTTGAAATTTTAACATCTTCTATTTCCATAAATATCTTTTTAAAATCAAATGCTAATATCAATAAAAATCTATACAAAATTTGTTACTTAAATATCACATTAACAATATGTATATAAAATTTTTACTAAATTTACATACATAAACCAACAAATCTTAGTATTTTTGAAAAATTTAAAAATTTAATCCGATACAACTATTTGGTAATATATTATCGGTTTGGGTTAACTTAATTAATAACAGCACTTTTAATGGAAAACAACTATTCTAATTACGATTTAGACAATCTTGATATTCAGATATTATCAATTTTGATGAATGATGCGTCTATTCCTTATACAGAAATAGCAAAAAAGTTAATTGTATCTGGTGGCACTATACATGTACGCATGAAAAAAATGGAAGAACTAGGTATTATTAAAGGATCCAACTTAATTATTAATCCTCAGAAAGTTGGTTTCGATATCACTGCCTTCTTAGGGATTTACCTTGAAAAAGGATCTCAATACTCTGATGCTGTTGCTCAATTAAAAGAAATTAAAGAAGTCGTTGAATTACATTACTGCACGGGACAATATAGTATTTTTGCAAAAATAATCTGTCGCGATACAGTACACCTGCGTAAAGTATTAAATGAAGATATACAATCTGTACAAGGAATTCAGCGTACTGAGACTATTATATCTCTTGAAGAGAGTATAAAAAGACAGATTAGTTTAGTCTAAATTATAATCGTATAAACAAAAAAGCACAAAATAAATTTTGTGCTTTTTTTGTTTATACGATTTTTTCTAAAATATTAATATAATCGTCAATGCCTTTCCTAATTTCATCCAAGAAAATAAACTCATCGGCCATATGCGATCGTCCGGAGAAGCCCGGTCCTAGCTTCACAGAAGGTATCCGCAACAATGCTTGATCACTCATTGTAGGAGAGCCATAAGTCTTTTTTCCAAGACTAACACCTGACAAAACAAGAGGATGATCTTCTGGAATAGAAGATGAATTTAAACGTGTTGAACGAGCATGGACATCAGATTGTACATGTAGTTTTATTATTTCTAATGTTTCTTCATTACTGTATGCATCTGTTGTTCTTACATCGACAACATAATCGCAAGTTGCGGGAACAACATTATGTTGAACACCACACTGAATCATCGTCACGGACATTTTAATGGGTCCTAATTTATTTGATTCACGCTCAAACTGGTAGGATCTAAACCATTCGATATCTGCTAATGCCTTATATAAAGCATTTTCTCCCTCATCTCGTGCAGCATGGCCTGATATGCCATGAGCAGTGCAATCTAATACCATTAGGCCCTTTTCTGCGATCGCTAAATCCATTAAAGTTGGTTCTCCTACTATAGCAAAATCTAAAGCTCCTAAATCTGAAACAATTGATTCAATTCCACATTTACCGGAGATTTCCTCTTCAGCAGTAGCTGCTAAACAAAAATTATATTTTAAATCTTTGTCTTCATAAAAATGTAGAAAAGTTGCAATCAAAGAAACCAAACATCCACCTGCATCATTACTTCCTAATCCATAAAGCTTTCCATCTACTATATCTGGAGAAAATGGATCTCTTGTATAACCAGTGTTTGGTTTTACAGTGTCATGATGTGAGTTCAACAGTATCGTAGGTTTATCGGTACTATACCATTTATTATAAACCCAAATATTATTTGCTTTTCTGTAGGGAACAATTCCTTTCGCAGTAAAGAATTGTGCTATTATCGTTGCAGTTTCTTCTTCCTCTCTACTAAAAGAAGGGGTACGTATTAAAGACTTTAATAAGGCTAAACTTTCTTCAAATAACTCAACTCGATTATTCATTGTAGAGGCCTCCAGCTTTTTGTGCAGACAATTTTATTCCTTTAATAAATGCGGAACTGAAACCATGGTGTTCCATTTCATTAAGCCCTGCAATAGTACACCCCTTTGGCGAAGTCACCTTATCAATTTCACTTTCAGGATGTGATTGAGTTTGCAATAATAAATCTGCGGCACCTTTTGCTGTCTGAACAGCCATTTTAAGAGCATCATGCGCATGAAAACCAATTTCTACTCCACCCTGTGAAGCTGCTCGTATAGCTCTCAAGAAAAAAGCAATACCACAAGCACATAATGCAGTAGCAGAAGTCATTAAATCTTCGTTAATAACTACAACTGCGCCCACCGTTTCAAACATAACTTCTACATCCTTCACAATATCTGAAGGTGCATTATCAGTTGCAATACATGTCATCGACTGACCAATTGCAATCGCTGTATTTGGCATTGCCCTTACGACCAATGCATTTACACCAAGCACTTCTTTTATATCAACGCAACTTACCCCAGATACAACAGATACAAAAACCTGATTAGAACCTTGAACTATCGGAGCTATTTCTTCCAAAACTTTTCGTAATTGTTGTGGTAAAATTGCAAAGACAATAATATCGGCATCTCTAACTGCTTCGATATTACTATCTGTAACAACAAAACCATCTTCCCTTTCTTGATTTAAGGCTTTAATATTACGTCTTGTTAAAGTGATTTGATCTGCATTACAAAACTGATTTTTTACTAATCCTTTTGCAAGAGACAAACCAATATTCCCTGTTCCGATAATGGTAATTCTTTTCATGATTAAAGTTCTATTTTAAGGTCAAACAAGTGCCAAATTGGCCCTGTTGGAATAAGTGCAAATTATTGGCATGACCAATATACACATTCCGAACACCTTTTTGTATAGCATCGAATGCATTTTGCAATTTTGGTACCATTCCATCATGAATAACATCGTCTTCCTTTAACTGTAAAAATTCGTCGGCACGGATTGAATTAATTACAGACTGTTCATCATTGATATCTTTAAGTACACCATTTTTTTCAAAACAATATACTAGAGATGTATCATATAATGATGACAGCCCAACAGCTAAAGCTGATGCGATCGTATCTGCATTGGTATTTAAAAGTTGTCCTAAACCATTATGAGTTATTGCAGAAAATACAGGAACAAATCCCGCTTCCAAAAATTTCTTAATAGAAGCAGTATTGACAGAATCGTGCAAAATATCCCCGACAAAGCCGTAATCAATATCTTTAACAGGTCGCTTTATTGCTTTAATTGTACCTCCATCTGCACCACTTAAACCAATAGCATCACATTGTAAAACTTGAAGCTTTGCAACAATATTTTTATTAGTTAAACCCGCGTACACCATTGTAACAATCCGCAACATTGCTTCATCTGTAATTCTTCTGCCTTCCACCATCTTAGCTTCAATTCCCAAATCTGTTGCAATACGTGTCGCAATCTTTCCTCCTCCATGCACTAAGATTTTTTTGCCAGGCAAAGCCGCAAATTTTTCCAAAAATGAGTCTAACAATACTTCATCATCGATAATATTGCCACCAATTTTTATAATATTAAGGCCACTATTTGACATCTTTCTCTCTAAATCTTCCAAAATAATTTATTTACAGACCTATTTATTTTTTTCTAAGCTTTCAAGCATACGTTTTAAAACAACCTGTGCAGCCCATACACGATTACCAGCTTCCTTAATGACTAAAGAATTAGGCCCATCAAGTACCTCTGCGGATAATTCTAAATCACGTCTTACTGGTAAGCAATGCATAACCTTTGCGTCATTTGTTAACGCTAATTTCTCATTATCGATTAACCAATTTTCAATAACTGGATATACTTCACCATATTCCTCATAAGAAGACCAATTCTTTACATAAACAAAATCTGCATTTTTGAGACTCTGATCTAGATCATTTGAAATCTTCGCACCCTCAGTAAACTCTTCAGACAATTGATATCCCTCTGGATGTGCTATAGTGAAATCAACCAGGCCTTCAACCTGCGCTTGACACATCCACTCTGAAAAAGAATTTGGTACCGCTTGTGGCAAAGCTTTTACATGTGGTGCCCACGCTAAAACAACCTTTGGTTTTTCTGTGACTTTATATTCACTTATTGTTATAATATCAGTTAAACTCTGTAAAGGATGGCGGGTTGCACTTTCCAAAGACACAACTGGAACACCACAATATTCGATAAACTTATTAAATAAATCTTCAGAGTAATCCTCATCCCTATTTTTCAATTTAGGAAAAGAACGTAAGCCCAAAATATCACAATACTCACCCATTACCGCTGCGGCCTCACGGATATGTTCAACAGTAGTTCCGTTCATTACGACACCATCTTGAGTCTCCAATGCCCAGCCATCTTTATCCATATTCATAACCATGACATTCATTCCTAAATTCATAGCTGCTTTTTGAGTACTTAAACGTGTGCGCAAACTTGGGTTCAAAAATACCAGACCCAATGTTTTGTATTTGCCCAAACTTTCCAAAGTGTTAGGATTAGCTTTCAACTCCATTGCTTCTTTAACTATTTCAGAAACACTAGCAACATCTTTAACTGAAAAAAACTTTTTCATATATTTATCTTATTCAAAAAACTAACCTTCCAAAATTTCTGTAAAAGCCGTTAAAAATTGATCGGCCATTTCTTTTGTTGTATTTAATGCGGGCAATAAGCGTATTACAGTAGGCTTTGCTTCACCTGTAAATATTCTATGCTTTTCCAACAGATCTTTTCTTACATGCGCTAATTCACTAGGTAAATCAATACCTATCATCAATCCTCTTCCTCTTACTTCAGAAATTTGATCAAACTTGCGTAATTCTTCAATTAAATAAGATCCAACAGTAGCTGCATTTTGAATTAAACTATCCTGTTGAATAACTTCTAAGACAGCAACAGCGGCTGCACAAGCCAAATGATTTCCGCCAAAAGTAGTTCCCAGCATACCGTATGTTGCCACAAATTTTGGAGCGATGCTAATTGCACCGATAGGAAAACCATTACCCATACCTTTTGCCATAGTATAAATATCAGCTTCTATCCCAGCATAATCATGAGAATAAAACAAACCAGAACGGCCATAACCACACTGTACTGAATCAGCGATAAATACAGAAGCATACTGGTCGCAGAGTGTGCGTATCAGACGAAGAAATGAAACAGACGCTTCCCTTATGCCACCAACACCCTGTATACCCTCAATAATCACCGATGAAATTTCCTCGCCATAATTTTTGAAAGCATTAGATAAAGCATCTTCATCATTAAAAGGTAAGAAAATGACGTTATCAGTCTCATTGACAGGAGCAATAATACTTGGATTATCAGTACAAGCTACTGCCAAAGATGTACGACCGTGAAATGCCTTTGAAAAAGCAATCACTTTTTTTCTTGAATTATAAAAAGAAGCCAACTTTAACGCATTTTCATTTGCCTCTGCGCCTGAATTACATAAAAACAAATGATAATCCTCTTTCCCAGAAACTTTACCTAATAATCGAGCTAATTCACGCTGAATAGGAATCTCCACAGAATTCGAATAAAATCCAATTTGATTTAATTGTTCTGTGATACGTTGAACATAATGTGGATGCGTATGACCAATTGAAATCACAGCATGACCACCATATAAATCCAAGTAAGGATTTTCTTCGGCATCCCACACCGTTGAGCCCTGTGCTCTTACAATATTGATTGGATTAATGGGATAAACGTTAAATAAGTCCATTGATAATGAATAAATAATTAAATGAGAAACATAAGTCCGATATGCATTGCAAATATAGCTAAGTCTTGCTAAAAATCCGTTAAAAATAAAAAAGCCTATCATTTTCATGATAGGCTTTATATCTAAAAAAGTTAAAGAACTAGTCTTTGTTTTCTTCTTCTGTAGACGCAGTAACATCCGTTTCAGCTGGAGCTTCTTCAATTGTATCAGCTTTCTTCTTAGAAGAACCACGACGACGAGTTGCTTTTTTCTCAGTAGCAGCTTTAGCACCGTAAATTTCATTATAGTCTACCAATTCGATGAATGCCATTTCAGCATTGTCACCTAAACGATTTTCCATTTTGATAATACGTGTATAACCACCTGGACGATTAGCTACTTTTTCCGAAATTTCACGGAACAAGATAGTAACAGCCTCTTTATCTTTTAAGTAAGCGAAAACAGTACGACGAGAGTGAGTCGTATCGTTTTTAGATTTAGTAATCAAAGGCTCAACATATTTACGTAACGCTTTAGCTTTTGCTAAAGTTGTTGTAATACGTTTATGTTTTACTAGTGACGTTGCCATGTTAGCTAACATTGCCTTTCTATGGCTGTCAGTACGACCTAAGTGATTTACTTTTTTTCCGTGTCTCATTTTTAATTTAATTTTAATGTATATACCGTCTCTTCACAGAGGGAATTATATACAAGCCGCTTATAAATATATTAATCTTCGTCTAACTTATATTTAGACAAGTTCATTCCAAATGATAAACCTTTCGATTTAACCAATTCTTGGATTTCGCTTAATGATTTTTTACCGAAGTTTCTGAATTTCAACATATCTGCTACGTCATAAGTAACTAATTCAGATAGTGAGCGAATATCAGCAGCTTTCAAACAGTTCAATGCGCGAACTGATAGATCTAAGTCAACTAATTCCATTTTCAAAATTTTACGCATATGTAAAATTTCTTCATCAACAACTTTAGTTTCCTCTTTAGTCTGAGACTCAAGAAGCATATTCTCATCAGAGAATAAGATAAAGTGTTGAATTAAGATTTTAGCAGCTTCTTTTAAGGCTTCTTCTGGATGAATCGAACCATCTGTAGAAATATCTAACAACAATTTCTCGTAGTCAGTTTTTTGTTCTACACGGTAGTTCTCAATGGTAAATTTAACATTCTTAATCGGAGTAAAGATCGAATCAATCGCGATTAATCCTACAGGACCATCAACGACTTTATTCTCATCAGCATTTACATAACCACGACCTTTAGCTACGCTCAATTCTACTTCAATTGTAACCGAGCTATCCATGTTACAGATAACCAAATCAGGATTTAATACTGTAAAGTTGTTTGAGAATTTTGTGATATCACCAGCTGAGAATTGCTCTTGACCATTGATTACTACAAATATCTTTTCGCTATCACCTTGATCACCAGTTTTTTGAAAACGAACTTGTTTCAAATTCAAAATGATCTCCGTAACGTCTTCAACTACACCTTTGATAGTTGAAAATTCGTGCGAAACGCCTGAAAACCTTATCGACGTAATTGCATATCCTTCTAATGAGGACAATAAAATACGGCGCAAAGCATTACCAATGGTTACACCAAAACCAGGCTCCAATGGACGAAATTCGAACGTACCATCAAAATCTGTAGATTTTTGCATGATAACTTTATCCGGTCTTTGAAATGCTAAAATTGCCATTTATTTCTTTTTAAAGTTTTTGTAATAATACTTGCAATACAATAGAATATGCATAATCCATAATGGACTATGCATATTGCTACTTTATTTATTATTTAGAGTATAACTCTACGATTAAGTTCTCTTTGATATTCTCAGGAATGTCAGATCTCTCAGGAAAACTTAAAAAAGTACCTGTAAGTTCTTTTGCATTCCACTCCAACCATGAGTATTTGTTGATGATTCTACCAGCAACTGAATCAGTGATTGTTTCAAGAGTTTGAGAACGCTCACGAACAGCGATTACATCACCTGGACGTAAGCTATATGATGGAATGTTAACTAATTCTCCGTTAACAGTAATGTGTTTGTGCGATACTAGCTGACGTGCAGCAGAACGAGTAGGGGCAATACCTAAACGGTATACCGTGTTATCTAAACGAGCTTCTAATAATTTCAAGAAGATCTCCCCTGTAATACCTTGTTTTGAGGCAGCTTTAACAAACAAATTAGCGAATTGACGCTCTAACACCCCGTAAGTGTATTTTGCTTTTTGCTTTTCTAACAACTGAATAGCGTATTCAGATTGTTTACCTCTGCGTTTAGATGCTCCATGTTGTCCAGGAGGATAATTCTTTTTTTCTAACGCTTTATCTGGGCCGAAAATCGGCTCTCTAAATTTACGGGCAATTTTGGACTTAGGTCCTGTATATCTAGCCATTTTTTTTCTCTTAAAGTATCTATTAGCCTTTAGCTAATGAATCTTATCTTTAACCTAATTAAACTCTTCTACGTTTTGGAGGACGACAACCGTTGTGAGGAAGTGGTGTGATATCTTTGATAGTAGTCACATCGATTCCAACAGTTTGTAATGTTCTGATAGCCGACTCACGTCCAGCACCAGGTCCTTTTACGAATACTTCTACTTTGCGTAGACCTAAATCGTATGCAACTTTTCCACAGTCATTTGCTGCTTGTCCTGCCGCGTACGGTGTATTCTTTTTAGACCCTCTAAAACCCATTTTCCCAGCACTTGACCAAGAAATAGTTTGACCTTGATTATTAGTCAAAGTTACAATGATATTATTAAACGTAGCATTGATGTGTGCTTGACCAACAGGCTCAATTACAACAATACGTTTTTTTGCAGCTTTTTTAGTTTTAGCCATTTCTTAATTTTTATTTAGTAGCCTTTTTCTTGTTTGCAACTGTCTTACGTTTACCCTTACGAGTACGAGAGTTGTTTTTAGTGCGTTGACCACGAACTGGTAAATGCTTACGGTGACGTAATCCACGGTAACAACCGATATCCATTAAACGTTTAATGTTTAATTGAATTTCAGAACGTAAAGCACCTTCCACTTTAATCTCATCAGAAATCAAAGTACGAATTGCTGCTAACTGATCATCATTCCAATCTTGAACTTTAATGTCATGACTGATTTCCGCCTTATCTAAGATAAGCTCTGCTGTTGTACGACCGATACCAAAAATGTAGGTAAGGCCGATAACACCCCTTTTGTTTTTAGGTAAGTCAATACCTGCTATCCTTGCCATATATGTTTAGCGATTATTTTTAAATAATTAACCCTGACGTTGTTTGTACTTAGGGTTCTTTTTGTTGATTACAAAAACTTTTCCTTTGCGACGAATGATCTTACAATCAGCGCTACGTTTTTTTATTGATGCTCTTACTTTCATGATTTTAATATTTTCAAAAGCTTGCACTATCAGACTACCAATCCGTTATTTATAACGGTATGTGATACGTCCTTTAGTCAAATCATAAGGAGACATTTCTAATTTAACTTTATCCCCAGGCAAAATTTTGATATAGTGCATACGCATTTTACCAGAAATATGAGCAATGATTTCATGCCCATTTTCCAATTCCACCCTAAACATAGCATTAGAAAGTGCCTCTCTAATTATTCCATCTTGTTCAATTGAGGCTTGTTTAGCCATATATTCTTGATTATTATTTTGTTAAATAGCCTGCAAACAGGAGTGCAAAGATATATAAAATAATTGAAAATCAACTATTTTTCACCTAAAACTTTCTCTACATGTTCAAATGTCAACAGCACATCGGGTTCACCTTTTCGAATAGCGACCATTTGCTCGAAGTGCGCCGACAGTTTACCATCAACAGTACTTACTGTCCATCCGTCATCCCAAAACTTCACGCCTGCCTTTCCTGCGTTGATCATTGGTTCAATACAAATAACTAAACCAGACTCTAGCTTAGCACCAGCACCACGTTTACCGTAGTTTGGCACCTCAGGTTTTTCATGTAAATGAAAACCGACACCATGTCCAACTAATTCTCGTACAATACCAAAACCATATTTAGAAACATGTTCCTGTATAGCTGCACCGATATCTCCAACACGTTTTCCAGCTACAGCTTGCTCTATGCCTTTGTACATAGATTCTTTTGTTACATCAAGTAACAGCTGCGCTTCTTCAGTAACATTACCCACACCAAAAGTGTAGGCTGAATCACTAATAAAACCGTTTAGATTTACGCCACCGTCAACAGAAACAAGATCTCCATCTTTGATTATATAATCACTTGGAAATCCATGAACGATCTGATCGTTAACAGAAATACAAAGTGAGTATGGAAATCCATGATAATTAAGGAACGCAGGCGTACCACCATTATCATGGATAAACTCGTAAGCTAACTTATCAAGAGATAAGGTGGTGATACCAGGTTTAATAACCTTAGCAACTTCACCAAGCAATTGCGAAAGTACATTTGCAGACAAACGCACTTGCTCTATTTCTTCCTCTGATTTATAATATACTTTAGACATCTAAAGAATTTAAATTGCCGACTGATCTACACCCTCAACTGACGCAGGAGTTCTTCCTTTTATACGTCCAGTTTTCATTAATCCGTCATAGTGACGCATCAATAAGTGGCTTTCAATTTGTTGCAAAGTATCCAACACAACACCTACCAAAATCAATAAGGACGTACCTCCGTAGAAATGCGCAAATTGATTATTAATACCGAATAAACTTGCAATAGCAGGTAATATAGCAATAATCGCAAGGAAAATTGCTCCCGGGAATGTGATATTTGAAATCACACGATCAATAAAGTTACTTGTTTCTAGACCTGGTTTGATACCTGGAACAAATCCACCATTTTTCTTCATATCATCAGACATCTGCTGAGGATTAACCATAATTGCTGTATAGAAAAATGTAAATGCTATAATCAAAACAGCAAAAGTTACATTATAAGCAACAGATGTATAGTTACTCAACGATGTTAAGAAATCAGACTGAAGATTAGGGAAAAATTGACCCAAACTCATTGGCACAAACATAATCGCTTGCGCGAAAATGATTGGCATTACACCAGCAGCATTAACCTTTAATGGTATATACTGTCTTACTCCACCCACTTGTTTGTTTCCAACAATCTTCTTTGCATATTGAACAGGAATCTTACGAACTCCTTGTACAATTAAAATTGTAAATACAACGACAAAGAACAAAGCTAAAAACTCCAATAATAATGGAATTGGTCCACCACCACCTTTACTCATACGTGATACCCACTCCGCAGTAATACCACTTGGCAATTGTGCGATAATACCAGTCATAATGATCAAGGAAATACCATTACCAATACCTTTATCAGTAATCTTTTCTCCTAGCCACATTACAAACAAAGTACCCGCTGTCAAAACTATTGCAGTAAGAATAGTGAACATAGGATCTGCTAATGTTTTCGCAGCAGGCTCAATTTGAGTTCTAACATACGCAAACGCTTGAAGCAAAGTAATCGCTAACGTTAGATAGCGCGTAATTTGATTCATTTTAGTACGACCACTTTCACCCTCTTTCTGCATTTTTTGGAAATAAGGAACCGCGATGCCCAGTAACTGAACAACAATGGATGCCGAGATATAAGGCATTACACCCAATGCAAAGATAGCTGAGCGAGAGAATGACCCCCCTGCAAACATATCTAGCAACCCAAGTAATCCTTCTTTTTGACCGGAAGCCAAAGCTTGAGGATTAACTCCAGGTAATACAATATGACATCCAATACGGTAAATCAGAAGAAATAGCAACGTATTCAAAATACGTGTACGTAAATCGTCTATTTTCCAAATATTGGTTAAGGTTGTGATTAGTTTCTTCATTTATTAAAGTTTAACAATAGAACCGCCTGCTGCTTCAATAGCTGCTTGAGCAGAAGCCGAGAACGCATGTGCTGTAACTTCAACTTTTGCTTTCAACTCACCACGACCCAAGATCTTAACTTTATCTTTCTTAGCTACTAATCCATGAGCAACTAATTCTTCCAAAGTTACAATAGTCAAATTATGCTTCTCAACTAATTCTTGCAAAGCATCTAAGTTTACACCATTATACTCTACGCGGTTTAAGTTTTTGAAACCAAATTTAGGCACACGACGTTGCAAAGGCATTTGACCACCTTCAAAACCGATCTTTGTACTATGACCTGAACGAGAACCTGCTCCTTTGTGACCACGTGTAGAAGTACCACCGCGACCAGAACCTGTACCACGACCAATACGTTTACGATTTTTTACGGAACCTTTTGCAGGTCTTAAATTACTTAAGTTCATTTTAAAACTAAATTGTGTTAGGCCTTCGCTTTCACTAAACAGGTCCTAACTATTAAAAAATTGATTGATAGCAAGTAATGGAAAAGACCCTAAAGCCCTTTCCATATGCTAATATTAAGTAGTGCTGATAGCTACTAAGTGATTCACTTTTCTCACCATACCAATGATAGCAGGTGTAGCTTCAACTTCTACTGAGTGATTGATTCTTTTCAACCCTAATGCCTCAATAGTTTTCTTTTGGCGCTCGCTTCTGTCGATAACGCTCTTTATCTGGGTGATTTTAATTTTTGCCATGATAATTAACCGTTAAATACTTTGTTTAAATCGACACCGCGGTGCTGTGCTACTGTGTACGCATCACGCATATTAGCTAAAGCGTCAATAGTTGCCTTTACCACGTTGTGTGGGTTAGATGAACCTAATGACTTTGCTAATACGTCTTTAATACCTGCAGATTCTAATACGGCACGCATTGCACCACCTGCTAAAACTCCTGTACCTGCGATTGCTGGTTTAATCAAAACTGAACCACCTGAATATTTACCATATTGAGCGTGAGGAACAGTACCTTTGAATAGGAACTTTAACTAAGTTTTTCTTAGCGTCATCAATTCCTTTCGTAATTGCTTCAGTAACCTCTTTCGCTTTACCTAAACCGAAACCAACGATGCCGTTTTCATCACCTACAACCACGATTGCAGAGAAACTGAAAGTACGACCACCTTTAGTAACTTTAGCTACACGTTGGATACTTACTAAGCGATCTTTTAATTCAATCTCGCTTGATTTTACTCTTTTTATATTGCTTAATGCCATTTCTTCTATGATTAAAAGTCTAAACCGCCTTCGCGAGCACCTTCAGCCAAAGATTTGATACGGCCATGGTATAAGTACCCATTACGGTCAAAAACTACTTTACTAATTCCAGCTGCAACTGCTTTTTCTGCAACCAATTTACCTACTGCTTTTGACTGCTCAACTTTGTTGCCTGAAGCAGCAAAATCTTTTGAAGTGCTAGAAGCTGACACTAATGTCTTTCCTGCAACATCATCAATAATCTGAGCGTAGATACCTTTATTACTTCTAAAAACTGACAAGCGTGGACGCTCTGTTGATCCAGCCAGGTGTTTTCTGATTCCTTTTTTGATTCTCTCTCTACGAGATGCTTTATGTCCTGCCATGGTTATTATTTTTTAGCTGATTTACCTGCTTTTCTTCTTAATACTTCACCTACAAACTTAATACCTTTACCTTTGTATGGCTCTGGTTTACGGAAACCGCGGATTTTCGCTGCAATTTGACCGATTAATTGTTTGTCGATAGATTCTAAAGTGATAGTAGGATTTTTACCTTTATCTGCAGTAGTTGTTGCTGTAATTTCCTTTGGCAACATAAATACAATCTGGTGAGAGAAACCTAAAGTTAACTCTAATACATTACCAGTACATGCTGCACGGTAACCTACACCGACTAATTCTTGAGTAGTTTTGTATCCTTCAGTTACACCGACAACCATGTTGCTCAATAGAGAGCGGTATAATCCGTGTAATGCTTTGTGTCTTTTTTGATCTGTAGCACGAGTTACAACGATGTTACCATCTTCTTGAGCAACTGTAATGTCACGATCAACTTGTTGTGTTAATTCACCTTTAGGGCCCTTTACCGTAACTAAATTCTTGTCAGATACAGTCACCGTTACACCAGCAGGTATAGCGATAGGCGCTTTTCCAATTCTTGACATTTCTTTGTGATTTTCCTAGATTAATAAACGTAACATAAAACTTCACCGCCAACATTTTGTAAGCGAGCTTCTTTGTCTGTCATAACTCCTTTAGAAGTTGACAAAACAGCGATACCCAAACCATTCAAAACACGAGGCATAGTCTCAACACTTGCATACTTTCTTAAACCAGGTTTACTCACACGTGTCAACGTACGAATAGCCGAGATCTTGCTAATAGGATTGTATTTCAAAGCAATTTTAATTGTGCCTTGAACTCCAGTCTCTTCAAATTTGTAATTAGCAATGTAACCTTTATCAAAAAGAACTTTAGTAATTTCTTTTTTAAGGTTCGATGCAGGAATTTCAACAACCCTGTGGTTGGCCTTAATGGCATTCCTTACTCGTGTAAGGTAATCCGCTATTGGATCTGTATTCATTATATATAAAATTGTGACAACGGTTTCCTTCCCAACCTTTGGGACAGACCTTTTATCGATTAATAAATTTTAACGTAAAAAACCCTAGCAAATCTTATATAAGATTTGCTGGGGCAAAATTACTTATTTTTTTGATATTACCAAGAAGCTTTTTTAACCCCCGGGATCTTACCGTCTAACGCCATCTCACGGAATGTAACACGAGAGATACCGAATTGACGCATATATCCTTTAGGACGTCCTGTTAATTTACAACGGTTGTGTAAACGAACTGGAGAAGCATTCTTAGGTAATTTATCTAATGCAGCATAATCACCAGCAGCTTTTAACGCAGCACGTTTGTCAGCAAATTTAGCTACTAATTTAGCGCGTTTTACTTCGCGAGCTTTTAATCCTTCCTTAGCCATTGTTATTAGTATTTTGATTTTTAAATGGTAAACCGAATTGTTTCAACAATTCTAAAGCCTCAACATCGTTTCCTGCGCTAGTCACGAAAGTGATGTCCATACCTTGAATTTTGTTGATTTTATCAATGTTGATCTCAGGGAAAATGATTTGCTCAGTAATACCTAAGTTGTAGTTACCTCTACCGTCGAAACCTTTATCATTGATACCACGGAAGTCACGAATACGTGGAAGTGATACAGCGATTAAACGATCTAAGAACTCATACATGTTGTTATCACGCAAAGTAACACGTGCACCAACAGGCATACCTTTACGTAATTTAAAGTTTGAGATATCTTTTTTCGATTTAGTTGCAACAGCTTGTTGACCAGTAATTAATGTTAACTCTGAAAGAGCATTATCAATTAATTTCTTATCTGAAGTAGCAGCACCTACACCTTGTGAAACAACGATTTTCTCAAGCTTAGGAACCTGCATAACACTTTTATACTGGAATTTTTCTTTAAGTGCAGTACGGATTTCCTCCGCATATTTCACTTTTAATCTTGGTACGTAAGTCATTATTTAATTTCCTCCCCTGATTTTTTTGCTACACGAACAATTTTACCATCTTCGTTAACTTTACGACCTACACGTGTAGGAGCTCCTGTTTTAGGATCAATGAAAGCTAAGTTAGAAATATGGATAGCTGCTTCTTTTTCAATAATACCACCATTAGGATTAGCCGCACTTGGTTTAGTGTGTTTTTTGATGATATTAGCGCCTTCTACAACAGCTCTATTAGCATCCACTAAAACTTGCAATACTTTTCCTTGAACACCTTTAGAGTTACCAGCGATAACTTTCACTAAATCACCTTTTTTGATCTTGATTTTGTGTGTAGTTGTTGTTGTTTTTTTGTATGCCATAATTATAAAACCTCCGGTGCTAGTGATACAATTTTCATGAACTGTTTCTCACGTAATTCTCTAGCAACTGGGCCAAAGATACGTGTACCACGTGGTTCATCATTATTATTTAATAATACTGCAGCATTGTCATCAAAACGAATATAAGAACCATCTTTACGACGAATTTCTTTTTTAGTTCTAACAACTACAGCTTTAGAAACAGTACCTTTTTTTACGTTTCCTGAAGGTAAAGCGCTTTTGATGGTAACAACAATTTTATCACCTATCGAAGCATAACGCTTACCTGTGCCACCTAACACACGGATTACTAAAACTTCTTTAGCTCCGCTGTTATCAGCAACATTTAGTCTTGATTCCTGTTGTACCATGTTATTTAGCTCTTTCTAATATTTCTACTAATCTCCAATTCTTAGTCTTACTCAGCGGACGAGTTTCCATAATTAATACCGTATCGCCGATACCACAGGTATTAGTTTCGTCATGAGCAGTAAATTTAGTAGTTTTTTTAACGAATTTACCATAGATAGGGTGTTTCACTTTACGCTCAACCTTTACTACGATAGATTTCTCCATTTTATTGCTAACTACTAAGCCGATTCTTGTTTTTCTTAATTGTCTTTCCATTTCGACTTTAATTTATGCCTCAGAGGCTGTTTCTTTTTTAGCTGCAGCTTTACGAGCAGTCAACTCCGTACTAAGACGAGCGATTTCTCTACGAGCCGTTTTGATTACATTAGGGTTCTCAATTGCAGAAACAGCATGTGCAAATTTCAATTTGCTAAGGGCAGCTTTCTCTTGTACTAAACGAGCAGCTAGATCCTCTGTTGATAATTCTAAAATTTCTGAATTTTTCATTTTATTTCAGTTGTTATATTGGGTTATCATTAGTTTATATATAGCCTTAGGAGTAACGGTCCTAAGGCTAAAAAAATGATATTACCAACGATTTATGCTTCTACGTAATCTCTACGTATAACAAACTTAGTTTGAACCGGAAGTTTCTGAGCAGCAAGGCGTAAAGCTTCTTTAGCAATTTCTAAAGATACTCCTTCTGCTTCAAATAACATACGGCCTGGGCGGACTACGGCAACCCAGTATTCTGGAGCTCCCTTACCTTTACCCATACGTACCTCTGCAGGTTTTTTAGTAACAGGTTTATCAGGGAAGATACGGATCCAAACTTGACCTTCACGTTTCATGTAACGTGTCACTGCAATACGAGCTGCCTCGATTTGACGGCTTGTGATCCATGCTTCCTCCAATGATTTGATACCGAATGAACCGAAAGCTAACTCTGCTCCACGAGAAGCGTTACCTTTCATACGTCCTTTCTGCATCTTTCTGAACTTTGTTCTTTTTGGCTGTAACATGTTCGTTATCTATTTTAATCCCGCCAGAGACGGGATATATTAAAATCTTATTATTAATTAATCTCTTTTTGCACCACGGTTGTTTCCACCACGATTATTGTTTCCACCACGACGGTCACCACCACGACCACCTTTACGGTTGTCACGGCGATCAGCACCACCTTCGTTTCCACCACGCGTTTTCACACCAGAAGCTTGACCAATGTTTGGAGATAAGTCACGTTTACCGTAAACCTCACCTTTACAGATCCAAACTTTGATACCGATTTTACCGTAAGTAGTTAATGCTTCAGCTAATGCATAGTCGATATCAGCACGTAATGTATGTAAAGGAGTTCTTCCTTCTTTGTACTGCTCAGAACGTGCCATTTCAGCACCACCTAAACGACCAGAACACATTACTTTGATACCTTCAGCACCCATACGCATTGTCGAAGCAATTGTAGTTTTCATTGCACGACGGAATGAAATACGAGCCTCTAATTGCTTAGCGATACCTTCAGCTACTAATTTTGCATCTAACTCAGGACGTTTGATCTCGAAAATGTTAATTTGAACATCTTTCTTAGTGATTTTCTTTAACTCTTCTTTAATCTTATCAACTTCCTGACCACCTTTACCGATAACGATACCAGGTCTTGCTGTATGAATAGTTACTGTGATACGTTTTAAAGTTCTTTCAATAACAACTTTTGCTACACCACCTTTTGCTATACGAACAGAAAGATATTTTCTAATCTTTTCGTCTTCTACTAATTTATCGGCATAGTTTTTTCCTCCGAACCAATTAGAATCCCAACCTCTGATGATTCCTAATCTTCTACCTATTGGATTTGCTTTTTTTCCCATTTCTCAAAAAATTAGTTTTTTTCAACGTTAAATTTACTGTCAACGATCAAAGTAACATGGTTCGAACGTTTACGAATTCTGTAACCGCGACCTTGAGGAGCTGGACGTAATCTTTTCAATTGACGACCACCTGCTACTGATACTTCTTTAACGTATAATTGACTATCTTCAACTGATTTACCTTCGTTTTTAGCTTCCCAGTTTTTAATTGCAGATAATAATAATTTCTCTACACGGATTGCTGCTTCCTTGCTTGTATGCTTCAAAATATATAAAGCATTCTCTACTTTCTCGCCACGAATTAAGTCCACTACTAAACGCATCTTACGAGGTGAAGTAGGGCAATTTAATAATTTGGCAGTAGAAGCTCCTCCTATTTGAGCTTTCTCTTGCTCTTTGCGCTGTTTTATTAAAACAGACTTTTTAAGTTTTTTTGTTGCTTCCATTACCTATTATTTTTTCTTTTCTGCGTGGCCTCTGAATGTACGCGTAGGAGCGAATTCGCCTAATTTGTGACCTACCATGTTTTCCGTTACATAAACAGGGATAAATTTATTCCCGTTGTGCACTGCAAAGGTATGACCAACAAAATCAGGAGAAATCATTGATCTGCGAGACCATGTTTTGATAACTGACTTTTTGTTAGTTTCATTCATAGAAAGAACTTTTCCTTCTAAGTTGTGATCGATATAAGGACCTTTTTTAATTGAACGAGCCATTATTTTTTCCTTCTCTCAATGATGTAACGATTCGATGTTTTCTTCTTGTCGCGTGTTTTAAAGCCTTTAGCTAAAACACCTGTGCGTGAACGAGGCTGACCTCCTGAGGTACGACCCTCACCACCACCCATAGGGTGATCGACAGGGTTCATAGCTACACCACGAACTCTTGGACGACGTCCTAACCAACGGTTACGACCAGCCTTACCTAACACTTCAATTCTTCTATCGTGATTAGATACCGAACCGATTGTAGCCACGCAAGTCAATAAGATCATACGTGTTTCACTTGAAGGTAATTTAATAATAGCGTATTTACCATCACGAGCAGACAATTGCGCATAAGTACCAGCCGAACGAGCGATTGAACCACCTTGACCAGGGTTCAACTCAATGTTATGGATGATAGAACCCAATGGAATATTTGCTAATGGAATAGTATTACCTACTTCTGGGGCAACTTTTTCACCTGCTACTACAGTCATTCCAACTTTTAAACCAGCTGGAGCGATGATGTAACGTTTCTCACCATCAGCATAATGCAATAATGCAATACGTGCTGTACGGTTTGGATCGTACTCAATTGTAGCTACTGTTGCAGGGATATCTTTTTTATCGCGTTTGAAATCTATTAATCGGTATACTTTCTTGTGTCCCCCACCGATGTAACGCATAGTCATTTTACCGGATTTATTACGACCGCCCGATCTTTTGTTGCTTCCAACTACTAATGATTTTTCAGGAACATTAGTTGTTACGTCAGAATAGTCAGCGCCTACTCTGAAACGAGTACCAGGGGTTACCGGTTTGAATCTTTTAACTGCCATCTCTAATTATATAGTACTGTAAAAGTCAATAGTTTCGCCATCTTTAATTGTAATGACAGCTTTTTTATACTTAGGAGCTCTACCAGATACGAAACCTGCTTTTGTGTAACGGCTTTTTGCTTTACCTGCTACTACTGCAGTATTAACCGCAAGAACAGTAACACCAAACATAGCCTCAATAGCTGTTTTGATCTGAATTTTGTTAGCTCTGTGATCTACTTTGAAAGCATAACGGTTTAATTTTTCCGTTAAAAATGAAGCTTTCTCAGTTAAGATAGGTTTTTTAATAATGTCCATATTACTTAGCTAATGCCTCCTCCAAAGTTTTAAGCGAACCTGTAGTAAATAATAACTTAGCCGCATTTAATACATCATATGTATTTAATTGATCTACAGTTGTTACTTTTACTTTTTTCAAGTTTCTGCTTGATAAATAAACGTTATTATCTTGCGCTGATAAAACCAATAAAGTTTTCTCATCTGCTACATTCAAAGCATTTACAAAAGCAACATAATTTTTAGTTTTGATTGAGTCAAATTTAACTTCATCCAATACTACAACATTGTTATCAATTGCTTTGTAGCTTAACGCTGATTTACGTGCTACTTGTTTCAATTTTTTATTCAATTTGAAACTGTAATCACGTGGTTGAGGACCGAATACACGACCACCACCATTAAACAATGGAGATTTGATAGAACCCGCACGAGCACCACCAGTACCTTTTTGTTTGTGTAATTTACGAGTTGAACCCGCGATTTCATTACG